>JAABUN010000365.1_pt1 | contig 118536 bp, 10 predicted proteins | sample 5559311 | NCBI WGS metagenome assembly JAABUN01 (sample SAMN10711877, study PRJNA513370) | rock metagenome | isolation source: Antarctica rocks | place: Antarctica: Victoria Land, Siegfried Peak sud | reverse complement strand
ACCTTTCTTAGAATTAGTACTATTATTATTATAATTATATTAGGTAGTATTATTACTATATCTACCTATCTTATATACTCCTTTAATAGCGCCGTTTATACTATTATTATAAGTAGTATTATTATTAGGAATTACTATTTATCTACCTATTCTAATTATAATAGTCTATCCGCGCTACCCTAATTTATTACCTATATTAATACTAGTACTATTATTAATAATATATAAAATTATACTTATAATACTTAATATATATTTATTATACTATTTACTTAATATTTATAAACTACCTTTTAATAGAATTATTCCTACCTACTTAACCTCCTTATATTATAAATTCTCTTCTTAAATCTTACTACTTTCTAGTTAAATTTCTACGCGTAACTTTCTTTTAACCTACTTTTTAAATCCTATATATTTATATTATTATTAATATATAATATAGTATAGTAAATAGAATCTATATATTAATTAGGTTCCCTAACTAAGTATATAAATTATAGTCTCTTATTTAAATCCCTAGATAATTTAGCGCTTAATATTCTATAATCTTCTCTACTATCCCTACGGCGTTATTTAGCCCTTATTTATCTCCTCTAATTATAATTATTTTATTAGGTAAGGAAGAGGAGATATTAATCCTTTTATTATTTAGGGATACTATTAAATATATAGGTAAACTCTTTATATATATTAGTAAACCTAGATTATAAGTAGTCTCTTACCTTCTTTATATTTAATCTTTAACCTAGTAGTCTTATAGATTCTAATTACTTTTATAGTTAGATAAGAAGAAATATATAAGTAGTTTTATTAATTTCTAGTATATTCTTTATAATCTTAGCGGACTATCTTATATTATTAAAATCCCTAGGGTTTATTCCTATTAAGTCTAGTCTAGGTAGCTAATTTTTATAAGCTTAATAAATTATTATATATATATTAATATTATAGTATTATTTATTAATAAACTTATAAAGTATACGCGGTAATATATATATTATAGAAAGTCTATTACTTATATTTTATCCCTACCTCTAAGTAGATTATAAATATAAATATTAAATATAATATTATTTAAGTATTATTATACTACTTTCCTATTATAATATTTAAAGTATCTATTATATTACTTTATAACTAGGGCTACTCTAGTATTATAATATAGAATACTATATTTTATATTCTTAATAAAGAAGAATAAAAGGTAGGATATTATTATATTATAATTATAGTATTATATATTAAGCCTTCTTATATCTAGTAATTAAGAAAAGAAAAATACTTAGATTATAGTTTTATCTATCTAGTAAATAATTTACTATCTTTTATTAGCTTAAAGAGAATAGCCTTCTATTTTATTACTTATCTAGTCTATTAGAGGGAGTTCTTATTATATATTATATTATATAAGTCCTAGTTAGTATAATTATTAATATAAGCTATATTATTATTTCTTATATTCTTTCTTATATATACTAATATAATATATATACTCCTTATAATTCCTATTAAGAGGATAAGTTAACGCGCTCTAAGTATCCTTAGATTAGTAGCTATACTAATTAGTTATAATTCTACTTCTACTATTTTATAGATCTTATATAAAGCCCCCCCTTTATAAATTCTTAGGAAATTTATAAAGGCTCTATTATACTTTAATAATTAACCCTTAGTAGTTAGACGCCTTATATCTAATATTATTATAAGAAGTTAAAGCTTAGCAGGCCTTTAATTATAAAGTAATATTATATAAGCCTAAGGCCTTAATTCCTATATTAGGATATAATTATATCTTTACTTTCTTTAACTCTACTAATTTATTATATATATTATATTAATAATAATAAGATTTTCTATATCTTCTAGATCTTTCCTATCTAGTTTCTAGTATCTTATTAATAGATATAAGTAGATAAAGTATATATCTACCTACTTAGAATTATATTCCCTTTTATCTATATTTTTATTAATTATAATCCTCCTATCTATCTCTTCTTAGTATTAGTATATAAAGATAGCTAGTATCTTTATAAAGCCCTCTACTTATAAATACTATTATATTATAAATAGTATATACTAGATCCTATTATCTAGTCTAGTAGCTAAAACTATTTATATTTACTACTTATTAGATTTATATTAAAAACGCGATGATTTAACTTTATAACTAAGTATTAATACCTTAGTTATAAGGTCTACCCTTCTTAGGGTAGATAGCCTTATTATAAACTAAAATAGGTTATCCTTTATAACTAGTATTTATAAGTAGCGGGTAGCGTAGTATATAAGTTATTCTTAAAAGTTTTCTTACTTATTAATTAAATTAAAGAAAGCCTTAACTAGATAGTAATATACTACCTCTTTATATTTACTATTATAATTATTTATAATATTAAATTACTAAATCTACTTAGTATAATATATTATTATATAGAGCTTTAGTATATTAAAATAGCTACTTAGATTTACCTTATTAACTAGCTTATACTAGTTAAAATAGGTCTTAAATTTATTAAATTAATATAACGCGTCTTTAAGATATCCTAGTATTTTATTATTATATAACTAGTATTAAGTAATTAGAATAAAGTCTACTAGTACCTAGGTATATTTAATTTCTAAACTATATAAATTTATAAATAGCGGAGTAATTACTAGTATAAGTTATTATATAATAGCTTATTAATCCTTACCCGTCTACTATATAATAGTATTATAATACTTAAAAATTTTTAGATTATAGAAGGGAGGAATATTATAGAATCTTTTATCTAATTATACCTTCCTTAGTACCTCCTTTAATATCCCTTTAAACCGCTTTATTTTCCTAGTACTAGGTATACTACTTATAATAGTAAGACTAACCTATTTAAGTAAATAGTTAACCGCGCCCTTTAGGAGTTAGTATACTATATTAATAAGTATTCCTATATATATATCTACTATTACATGTAATTAAGTAAAATTTTATATTAGATATACTTATATATTATTATTTTCTAGTATATCCTTAGCCTTCTAGTACTAGATTTAGGAATAGGTAGAGGAGTAGGTTTAAGGGGGCTAATTAGCGCTAATATTCTATTATTAATTTAGTAGTACTATATAAATTATATACTATTAGCCCTTCTTAATACTAGTAATTAATACTTATTCTTTATAGTCTATTATAAAGCTTATAATAACTAGGTAGTAGTATTATATTATCTAATTTATATATAAAATCTTAAGACTTATAACTACGGCGTCTTAAATTATTAAGAAGGTATTAATATTATAGGCTTATACTAGATATACTACTTATATACTTATATTTAAAGATAATTAATATAGACTTATATTATATATTAAATTTAATATAATTACTATTATTAAGTATAATAGGTAGAAATACTAGGAGTATTAAACCTAGTTACTTTTAAGCTTAGTATACTTATACCTTTAGATTTCTTATAATAAGGTAGACTAGTTATACGGCTAGATTACCCTTATATTATATAAATACTATTTTATCTAAGGAAATTAATAGTAGTATTATAATAGCTCTAATAGGAAGCTTCTATTATATCTTCTACTACTAGTTACTAGTATATATCTTAATATATATACGCCTTTTATTACTATTAAACTAGCGTATAAGTTTAAATACTATATCCTCCTTAAATAGGTAATAGCCTAATAGGAATTTAAGGGTCTTAATAATATCTTAATAGATAATATTATATTCTCTTAGTTTTATACTATTAATATTAGATATAACCTTAAAGGTTTATTTATTTTATTTATCCTTATTAATACCTAGTATAATCTTATCTTATAACTCTATTATAATATTAGTATTCTTATAACTTAAGAGGTTATATATATATTTAAGTTAAGTATTATAAAAAAACCTATTAAAACTACCTTTAATTACTTTCTCTTTATATACCTATTATATAAATATATAATTATATATACTTAAGAATAGGTAATACTCTCCTCTATCTTTATTAGTATAATCTAAATCTTTATTAAGCCTTATAAGATCTTTATCTACTTTTATAAGCTTATAACTTATACTTATATAATAATTAATAGCCTTTATAAATATCTTAACTTAAATATATAAGGATATTAACTACTAGCTTAAACGCGTAAGGTTAGGTAATAGGTATATTAACTCCCCTTCCTCCCTACTCCTAGTAATATTAATATTAGGCGGGCTTTATAATAAAGTCCCCGTATTAAAGTTATTATCTCTTAGAATAGGAGTAAGTAGGTCTTTATTAATTTCTATTATAATATTAATATTTATATCCTTAATATCCTTCTAACTCTTTATAACTAGTTATAATAGTAGCTATTATTAAGAGGAGGGAGGGGGTAAGGGTAAGTTTTATAAAATTTTCCGTAGGTAGTTATAAATTAAAATCTTATAGTATAGGATATATCTATTAAATCTACTACTATTCTTAAATCCTTCCTTATAATAATTATACGTATATAGTCCTATTACCCCTATTTATTAAGTAAACTTATTATAATTTAACTTTAACGCTTATTATATTAGTAGGGAGATCTAGATAGATATTCTATTTTAAGCTCGCTATTTATAACTATCTACTTAGGGGATAAAGGTTAAGTATAATAGGATTTAATAAATATTAAAAGTATTTATTAAACGCTAGTATATAATTAGATTATAAATTATATTAGATATATTTAGTTTAATTAGATATACTAGCCTTTATAAAGTAGGATAATCTAAGTATTAAGCCTTAATAGGTTAGCTTCTACGCGGGATTAAAACTACTTATATAAAAGTTACCTACTCCCCTAGTAAAAAACCGCCTTAAGTAGATATAGAACTTATATTACTCTAAGAGACTATATTCCTATCTTATACCTAGCTTAAATAGGTAATTATAAGGTTATAAATTAGTATACCTAGAGCTAACTTAGAAGTATATATATATAGAGTTAGTACTTAAATATTAAATTCCCTCCTTAATAATACTCTATTAATATAGAAGAACCTCTTACCCCCCTTAAGGCCTACCTTAAAGTCTACTTTAAAGATAGGTAGAAAGAGGCCTACCTATTATAAAATTCCTACTAGGAATATAGCCTTAAAGGTAATAGCCCCTAATAAAATTATTAAGCGAGCTTCTTTTAAGGGTAAAATACCTATTATTAATATAGGGGAGACTTTCTCTAAGGGTACGCCGGTTATTAATATAAAGGAATAGGAAGAGCTACTACTTATTAAGGCTTAGAAATACTTATAACCTTACTATCTAAATCCTACTAGCTAGTATCTTATAATTTATAATTACTATTATAAGCTAGATAGTAAAGATATTACTTTATAAAATTAAGTTATAAAGGTAAGCGTAGCTACGCCTTTATAACTACCTATTAATTTAGGAAGATAATAAGGTTAAGGCCTATAAAATACCTAATAGGAAAGAAAAATTACTTAATAGAAGTATTAATATTACCTCTACTTATAACGCCGTTATAAGGGGGTAGTAATATAGAATATATTAGCGAGTTATAAGTAGAGACCTAATATAATATTATATAATATCTTCTCTCCCTCTCCTCTTAAATCTATTATAATATTTATATAATATTACGCTTATATCTATATTTATAAGCGAGGAATATTTAATATTATTAAGTAGTAGAGAGTTTAAACTATTCTATTCTTAAAAAGAATTATTAAACTTCTTTAGAATTATTAACCTTAGTACCTACTAATTATAATATCTATACTTTTAAGATTTTATAAAGAGGATATAATAGTATTCTTATAATAATAAGAGGGTTTAATTCTTAAATTAGTTAAATATTACTCTTATAATAGGTTACTATTAATATCTACTATTTAGTATCCCTTTTAAATTTATTACTCCTAAACTCCTAATTACTTATATAAGTAGATATTAAGGCTTTAAAATATTAAAAATAAGTAAGAGAAACTCCTATCCTAGTATTATATTAGTAGATAACTAGGCCTTTATATTATATATATTTAATTTAATATATTTATATATAAATTAGATATTTTTATAATTATTATTAGTATAGGTATATATATAGGATATATATATACTACTCTAGAGCTAAGTACCTTATATAATATTATCCTCTTATATAGTAAAATTTAAAATTAAATAGGAATTAAACTTATATACCTAGATTAATTATAATAGGATAAGTACTTAATAATAGAGCTAGCGTTCCTTTTATATAATTTAAAGTACTATTTTTTTATATATATCGCGTTACTATTAAGAAGATAATTTCCTCTTATTATAATATTATTTTATAAAACTTAGAGATAGAGGTATATAAGATATAGGGATAAATACTATTAATTATATTAATATAATAATTAATATAATTTAATTATTATCTTATAATATTTATATATATTATTAATATATTAACTATATATCTAAGCCCGCGCTAAGTCCTAGATACTTATATTAGATAGTAGTAGATATTTATATTACTATTATTAGTTACTTAAATCCTATTTTATAAGTATATAAATAGAGAATTAGAGAATATTTATAGATATATTTTATATTCTATATAATATCATAGTTTATTCTACTTAATAGCTATAAAGATTAGGTACTTATAATAGTATTAATAGTATTTTACGCCTAAGGTATAAGAGTTAATAGTATAATCCTAGCTATCTTCTCTTATAAAGCTACTTTTTATTTATTTAGTACTAAAATTAGTATATATACTTTATAATAATATAATCCTATTATTTTATTATATAAACCCTTATTTATTAATATCTTCTATCCCTTCTATCCCTTTTATTACTTTTATTCCTCTTAATCCTTCTATACCTCCTATTTATTCTATCCCTTTCTTATCTTCTTATTCTTTATTATCCCTCCCCTTTATTCTTTCCCCTATTATAAAAAAGTCTAAAACCCCTTAGTAAGATAATACTAATAAGGATAGACTTAGCGCGTTAAGCTAAGGATTAGTGCTTACTTATAAAATTACTAGATATCTTATTATTACCTAGAGTATAGAGGATAGAGATATAGAGCTTACGATAATAGACTAGGTAATTAACTTAAAAAGTAAATAATAAGTAGTCTTAATAATTAATAAATAGTTTATATTTATAAAAAGGTATATATAGTAGAATTTAAAGTATATATCTTAAAATAGTAATATAGTTAATAATTATAAGGGTAGATAGCTTAGTAGTATATTTTACTATTCTAAACTTCTTAATCTAGACTAACTTCTATAAGTAGGTAGTTTAAGCTAGTAATATCTAATAATTTTATTATAAGGGCCTAATAGACGCGTAGCTTTAGTAGAATAGAGCTAAATAGGGAGGTTATACCTACTACTTACTAGACTAACCTTATAACTAAATATTAGATAGACCCCGCTTATTCCTCTTATAAGCTACCTCTTTTTTAGTAGTAGAATTTATTATTACTTACCTATCCCTATTACTATTACTATTACTATTACTATTACTATTACTTACCTATTACTTACCTATTACTTACCTATTACTTATATATATATTACTACTACTATTATATTACTACTACTTAATATCTATAATAGAGAAACCTTTAAAAGTTTAAAGGGGCACTAAAAATTAACTATTAATAGTAAGGTACTACGGTAAGGAACCTCTATTATTTATAAAATTAAAGATACTTATTATTTAAGAATTACTTTCTAATCCTCCTTATAAAACCTTAAGACTATATATACTATAATTAGTATAAATTAATATTAATTTAGACTTATAACTTAAGTATATCTTAGTACTTTAAGCTTAGAAGATTTTATATTAGCTCCTAATAGAGAAAGTTATTATTCTCTATTTTATAAACTCTTACCTATTATAACCTATTAATTAATTAAGTATATCCTCTCTTATTATCTAATTAGGTTTAGTTAAGTAGCTTAGCTTTATTTCTTAGATTAAATTAAAGGCGCTAGAATTAGTTATATTATAAGTTATAATAAGTATAAGAAGATTAATATAATCTAGAGCTTTAATATACTCCTTAACTAGGTTCTAGATAAGATTTATAAGATAGGCTTTATTTGGGACTTTAGATATATTAATAATACCTAGTAGATTAAAGAAGGATAAGTTTAGGAGGCTAAGACTAGAGATATTAAGATAGATAATATTAGGTAAGAATTAAACCTAGTATATATAATCTAATAGAGGGATTCCTAGCTTATACTTTTTATAAGAGCTACTTAGATTAAGTATTATTAGTTAAGTATACTCTAGGATATCTATTATATTATCCTTTAAGGTAATGCTATTACTTATACTACTTTATATCCCTAAGAGTATATTACTCTCCCCTATTTTTAGGGTATAAGGCTTTCTAAGCCCTGTCTTTAACCTTTTATACTATTTATAATTATAGGCCTTATTATCTTATAAACCTTTATAAATACTATATATATAATACTTATTAAAAGGAATATACCTAATATTCTTTAACTTATTTTATAATATTAATAGATAAGTATCTTCTTTATCTATTATTAATATATAATCTAGTTACCTTAATAGGGTATTAGCTAGGTTGTTAGTACTTATATAATAATATATTTTAAAGTTATATATTATAAGCTTTATTACTTAATATACTTATCTCTTTATTAATAATAATATTATCTAGGAATACCTTAAGTTATTATAATTAGGAATTATTATAATTAAGTATAAGCTACCTTTTAAGAAGTACCTTTATATCTAGAATACTTTAACTATTATAAGTAGTTTTTAATTATAAGTCTTATATCTTATTTCTATTAAATATAACTTATAAGAGTAGAAGGTAATAAGATACTATTTTACTTCTACCCCTTTAATATTAATAAGGAACTTTTATACTAAAATAGCTATAATAACTAGAATTAAAGTATTAGTCTCTAGTTAGATTTCTCTTATAAAGTTAAAATATATAAGTAATAATACCTCTTAAAAAAGTTACTTTAACTACTTAAATACTACTCTTATAATATTACTAAATATTAACTTTCTATTTTTAATATATAAATAATTATTTTTTAGATAATCTATTAACGCCGCGGTAATAGAAGAATAGTACTTAATAAAATAATAGTAGAAATTAGTAAACTCTAAAAAGATCTAAATATCCTTAATACTCCTAGGTTCTAACTACTTTATTATAGTATCTACTTTATATAAATTTATATATACGCTATTATAACTAATAATAAAGTTAAGGAATTCTATTTCTACTATTATAAATTTATATTTCTTTAAGTTAATATAAAGTTTAAATTCGCGAGGATATTATAATACTACCTTTATAACTTTAATATAAGACTTTTTATCCTGGGAGTAGATAAGAATATTATTTAGATAAATAATATATATAATATTAAGTAGTCCTCCTAAGGCCTTATTAATATATACTTAGAATAAGGTAAATATATTAATAAGTCTAAAAGGTATAACTATATATTTAAAATAGTTATACCTTATATAAAATATAATTTTCTATTTATTATCCTTTCTTATTTATAAGTAATAATATATATCCTTAAGATCTAACTTAATTAAATACTTAATACTAACTAATCTTATTAATATTTTATTAATTAATAAAAATAGATAGTAGTTCTTAATTATAATCTTATTAAGCGCCTTATAATTAATATATAAGTATAATATTCTATCCTTTTTTAGTATAAAAAGAATTAGTATACTTATTAGACTTATAAAATAATAAATCTATCCCTTTTCTAAAGCCTACTTAAGGTACTCTCTTAATACGCGTAACTCTTTCTCTAATAGGTTATAAAGTAAGTTAAAGAGAGGTTCTTTATTCTCCCTTATATTAATTATATAATTATAATATATATAATCTAATAGCGCCTTAATATTCTTAGTTAAGAAAATATCTTAGAATTCTTAAATTCTAGAAGGAGCTTAACTTTAAGTAGTAGGCTTTTATTACCTACTCCTAAGTATATTATAATAAATATAATATTATTAAACTACTCCTCTAAGGCTTTAATAGTATTAAAGTACTCCTTAATATTACTTTTCTTAATAGGGAATTACTAGTTCTACGTAGGTTAATCTACTTAGGGATTTTATTCTTCTAACTATAAATACCTAAGATAGAAGTTATAATTAAGGTTTATTATTATATAAAAGGCGCCTTTATAATATTATATAATACTATTAAAATTAATAAATTAGATTTCTTTTATATAAGAACCTAGTAATAATATTAGGTTCTTAACTCTATTATATAGGGTATTACTAGAGCTTAAGTCTATTTCTTAATCCTACTCCTTTACTAAGCGTATATTAATATAATTAGTATCTACTTTAAAGTTAATTAATATAATAAATTCTCTTTATAAGCTCTTAAGCTCTATTTATATTATAATAATAAGTTATTATATCTACTTCTTCCCTTATATTATAATAGTAGATATAATTATAATACTTAAGGGTTTTTTTAATTTAAGCTTCTCTTAACTACCTTATTATTAGATATCCTATTAATTATAAGCTTATTAATTATAATACTTATAACTATTAATTTTACGCTCTAATAATCTTTAATTATATATCCCTTCCTGCAATAATTATAATACTTAATAGTAGAGAGGTTAAGCTTAGGCCTTTAAGGGAGGTATAATAATACCTTAATATTACCCCGCCCTTCTTACTTTATATATAGGCTATTATCTCTTCACCCTTAGAAATTTCCTCTTCCTCTTTAAGGATATTAACCCTTAGTAGGAGTATTATCCCTTTAATCTTTATATATAAGTAGTATTATATAAGACTCTAATTAGGTTACTAATATAATAAGAGTATCCCTTATCTCTAGGATATTAAGTTATATTATAAGTTAATTATAAAGGTTTTTATATAACTTATTTAGAAGGTTATTATAAAGTATATACTCTATTAATAGCTTAAGTTATCTTTCTAACTTAATAAGGTAATTTATAGAATCTATAATCTTTTAATATTCCTTTTACTTAACTTCTAAGTAATACTTACTAGTTATTAGATATTAATTTTAAGGATTTTCTATTAATCTATTAAGAAACTATTAAAGTATTCTTAGGACTATTTATCCTTTAATATATCCTTTATATACTTATATAATATAGCCTTAGGGTCTAGGGCTATATATTATAACGCGTATTAGATTTTTATAGAGTTATTAAGAAAATAGGCTATATTTATTTTAATTATATTAATTATATTATTAAAATATTCTTAATATTCTTATACTAACTTCCTATTATATATATATAGGTCCTACGGCCTAAGAATATAGGTTTTATATTAAGGATACTTTAATTCTAATTCTTCTATTAAAAATAGGTAATATTAATAACCCGCTTAAGTAGTATTATTAGTATATATTTCCTACTCTAACTCTTATAAATATTATTATAGATCTTATATCTACTACCTCTTAAAGACTTCTTCTTTAAGTTCTTATATCCTTTATAATAGTACTTCTTAGGTTTTAGGTAGCGGGGACTAGGTTTATACGCTTAGTAGCTACCCCTAGATAGTTAATTATAATCGCGATATATCTATTATTAATTTATTAACTAATTCTTAAGACTTACTCTCTTTATAAGCTTAATCCCTTATATTTAGGTAGGTTATCTATGTTAATTAACTAACCTTTTTACCTTACGCCCGTAATAACCCTTCTCTACTTATCTTATTAATAGTCGGGCTACTACCCTTAAATAAGGTAGAGTAATTAGAATATAAGGGTACTACGTAATAATATAGCTATTAAGTACTATAAACGGTACGTGTACGTATATATATAGAACTCTCTATTCTTATTAATAGTAAGACTAATCGCTACCCTTCCCTTTAAGGGGAATTCCCTCCTCTATATACTATAGGTAAAGGGGTAGCATAGTACTACTACGTACTATAGGCGCCACGTTAATAGTAGTACTATATTCCTAACTAGTCCTTATATATTTACTATACGCTCTTTTAGGCTACTTTAATAGATATACTTATTATAAAGGAAGACTTTATAGCTCTATTAGCCTTCTAAATTAATATCCTCTATTAGATTAATCTCTAATAGGTACTAAGTACATATACCCGTACTTTATAGAACTTTAATTTTACTTATTCCCTTAATAAGAGAACTCTTCCTTATACTTTAATTACTAATTATAAATATCTTTAAGAATAGTAGATCTAAATCTTTTATACCTAGGTAATATAATACTTAGATAGCTTAAATAAGCTCCTTTACTCCTTAACCTAGAATAGATAACGGCGAATTTATATACTTTAAGCTAAGGATAGTATATATAATAGTATTAATATAGGTAGGAGGTATATATTTATAAAAGTAATCTAGCTAAGTAGTAGTATATAATAGGTAGTAGAAGGGCTAAGTATTTTATCTTTAATATTTAAGAGTATTACTAGCTCTTCTTTATTACCTCTTATCCGCGTAATAATATCCTAATACTTTATATTAACCTCTCTTATATTCCTAATAAGCGGTTTAACCTTTAGGGCTTACTTTATAATTATATAATAGTAGGAATTTTTAAATATAATATTAAGGAAGATAAGAAGTCTATTAATATTAGTAGTAAGTTACTTTATAATAAGTATAACTATTAAGTCTTAAGTCTACTATATAAATAGGGCTATAATAGAATAGATATATTAATAAACTTATAGCCTTATATCTACCTAAGTAGGTTTAATACTTTATATAAGTATAGTATCTAGTACTATTATAATTATTATATAGTAGATATATCGGCGTAGTATAATTTTTAATTAAGGAGTAGGTATCTCTTAGAAGCGCGTAATAGAATATAAATACTAGGTTATACTTCTTAATTTCTAGAAATATATTATAACTAGTAGTAAGTTAAATACTTTAGTAGTTCTATCATTATAGAGCGCGTTCTTTTACTAATTAATTATATAATATACCTAAGTAGTTATTATTATCTATCTCTTACTAGACCTACTACTATTATACTTACTATAAACCCCTAGAAAACTTAAAAGCCTATAATAATAGTAATATAAATAGTAAACTTTAAAAGAGATTTATATATCTATTATCCTAATAGTAGAAGTTAATTAGTCATATATATAATAGTTACTATTAGAGCTTAAACTTAGGCTTAAGTTATATTAAGGTAAGGTTTATTAAACCTATTCTAATTAAATATTTCTAGAAGTATAGCCTTAATATATAATAGCTAGGTAAACATAATTATTCTACTTATATACTTATACCTATTTTATAATATATATAAGGAAAGACTAACTAATAGAAAACTATAAAAGTAAAACTATTTAAGGCCTTTAAATATAATAGATTAAATAAGCGCCGGTTTAATATTATTAATACTTTACTCCTAATACTATATTAATATAGCCGGTATCTACCTTATATTTACTTATATTAGGGATTATAAATTAATTACTACCTATAAAAACTTAATAATCTATCCTCTATATTATAATTTCTACTAATTACCTACCCTTACCTAGTAAGAGCTTATTTAATATTAATACTTAAACTTAATAATAAAAGATAGCCTTTATACCTTTAAAATATCCTTAAGTAAACTTATTATTATTTAGAACTTAGTAATAAAAGCCTTAGTAAAATAAGTTATATTAATAATAAATAGTCTTATTATTTTACTTTACTTAACTAGCGTATAACGCGGTTATATAAATATTATCTAGAATTAACCTATATAATACTAACCTCTTATTAATAATATATTACTTATTATTTCTCCTTAACCTTTAGGGACTAGAGTAGTAGTAAGTAAGTATTTATAGTTTATATATATAAATACTTCTTACTATAAAATAATATTACTTACTAATAAATAGACCTATAACCTTACTATAGAGCTCTTACTTTAAATATTTAGCCTTAGGGTATCTACTTCTAGTTATTCTAATATTAAGATAAAACTAGGTTTTAAGTTATAAATAATAGCGGGTAAACTTACTTTATTTATAAATTTACCCTTACTTATATAATATACCTTATATAATATTCTTATAGGCTTTTACTCTAGACCTAAGATACCTTCTTATAAAAATACTATAGCCGCTTATATATAAGATAAGGACCTAGGTTTAACTAGCGGCGAGGTCTATATAAATCCTAATACTTACTAGCGTTATAAGGACGACTACTCTAAGGGTAATTATAAGCCTACTAAAGATATAGTAGGTAATAAGGCTATAATAAAAACTAAAAAGTTACTTATATATAAAGTAAAACTCCTCTTTCTAGGCTAGAAGTCCCCTATTAGCTAATTTAAAGATAATAGTAATTAAGTAATATCTAGGATCTCTATAATTAAATATAAAAATTAGTTATTAAGTATAAAGATTAAAATTAAGGCCTTAATAAGTAAAGATATACCTACTTTAGAATATATTTATATAGAGGAATTACTTTATACTTAAATAATCTAACTTAATATTATATATAATATCTTAGACTAGCTAGTTATTTATATATATCCTATAGCCTATATAGGATTTATAATAGTTAATATAAATAGAAACTATACTAAGAAAGTATTTAAAGACTTCTATATTATAATATATAATTAAGAAGTAATTACCTATTATTAAAAGGGTAGGTTAAGTTTCCTATCCCTAATATTTTACCCTGTAAAGGTATATATTAAAGGAATCCTTTAAGAAGCTAGAACTCTAGGTAATTACTAATATATTTAAGACTAACTACTTAAGATATTTAATATATTTAATAATATAATAATTAAGCTAACCGCGTTATTTATTACTTTAAAGCCTAATTTATTTTTTATATCCTATAATAGAATTATAAGGGCATTTATACTTAAGAAAGCCTTTCTACCTTATACTTACTAATTTAATAGATTAGCTAATATAAAATATAAAGTCTAAAAGGGTTAGATTATATTATATATAAATTATCTACCTATTTAAATACTAATATCCTATATATATATAGATAATAATAAGTACTAAATTATAAAAGGTATATTAATTATCTACTAGGAAGAAAATAATATTAAAGATATTATAAAATATTAGAATTATAAATATTAATTATATATCTTAAAAGTTATATCTAGAAGTAATTATATCTATATAGGCCTTCTCTAATTACCCTCTAAGTTTAAATATTAATTCTTAATTAAAGACTCCTTCCTTATTAAATTTAAAAATAAGGAGTAGTTAATATATATTCTCCTAGAGCTATTCCCTTTTACTAGTTTTATTAATTATACTATTATACTTTATTATCCTATTAAGGAAGGGGTCTAGAGTAACTTATAATTAGGGTTAGTCTTTAATCTAATAAATACTACTAAGATACTATTAACCGCGATTTAATACTACTATTTCTATAAATAAGTGATTATAATTAATATTAGACTAGTCCTATCTAATATACTATATAAGTTCTAGTTAGTAACTATTAAGACCCTAAATCCTATATATAAAGGGGATAGAAAGTATATCTATAACCCTAGATAGTAATAACTTATCCTTAGATAAAATATCTAGATATATATTATAAGTAACCTCTTTTATAAAATTAAGTATAAAGAGAAGCTTATAACCTAGGGTATTAAGCTAGATTATTCTTAAATAGGTATACTAGAGTACTTAGTATACTTACCTAATAACCTTAGACTTATTAAGGGATTATAAGGAATAGGAAAAATAAAAGTTAATATAATTATTATATTACTACTTATATTAGCTAGTAAAAAGGTAAAGGTACTAAGCCTTATAAATAGAGTAATAGACTCTTTTATTATAAAATTAAATATTAAGCTTACTTAGCTTAAGGAGGCTAGAACTATAATTATTAATAAGAATATAATCCGCTTTTATTTACTTATAATAAAATAAGCGGTTATTTAAGTAGATAGCTAGCGTAATATAACTTATAATACCGGCGACTTATAATAGGACTCTATCTCTTTAATCCCTATTTCTATTTATAATAAACTTATAATAGATATTATTAAGAAATCTTATAAGCACTTATATAATATCTTAGATTACTAATATTAACTTTATAATATAAGTTTTAATATACTACTACTCTAAGTTATAAGTGTTATTAATTAGCCTAAGCTAAGTACTAATCTAACTCTAATATAGAACGTCGCTAATACTAGCGAAGTACTAAATACTAATACTATACTAAACCCTAATACTATACTAGACCCTAACGCTATTAATATTAATAGACTGGAAAATAATAATATTTAAATAGTATTAAATAAGAATAAAACTACTTAAGATTATAAATCTATATAAGCTATACCCTTTAAAGATAATAATAAAGACTATAAATATAAGGTTAGGCCTAAGTAGAATAATATAGATACTCTAGTAGCTATAAAGTTATAGAAGGCGGTATAAGAGATAATTAATTATAAATTAAATAAAGCTAATAGTATATCTTAATATAAGAGGCTTTATATATACTTTCGCGAGATATTCCTCTAGGCTTTACTTAGTATCCCCTTTAAAATAAAGGAAGAGTATAAGGTATTTAGATTATTTAAATATTTACTATCTAAGGATATTCTTTAAAATAATATCGCCGTACTTGTTATAACCCTTATAAATACGGGTTATATAATTATTAAAACTTCCTTTAAAGGAGATTATATAATTATTTAAGAAGCTAGTAAGGTAGAGAATAGGGATCTTTTTATTACCCTAGTAGAATACAAGAATAGTATATATCTTTCTAGTAATAATTAGTAGCTACTACCCTAGAAATAGGATATATAATATAATCTATTTACCTAACTAATAAATAAGAGTATATATAAGCGCTAGGTAACCTTAGGCTACCTTAAATATAAACTTATTAAGTAATACTAAACTATTCTAGTTATTAGTAATATTATTTTAAAAATCTAGTATAAGGGTTCTATTATCTTTATACTAGATCTAGTAAACCGCCCTAATTATAGTAAAGTTATATAATTATATTAGGATATATTTAATTAGAATACTATACTTATATAGATTAAGATTAAAGATAGGATTCTCTTAATCTAGTTAAAATAAATATAAGTTATAAGTTATTATAAAGCTCTATTAATATTATATTAGATAAAGAATTAAAAGTAAGAATATTATTATCCTTATAAGGTTCCTTATATAAGTTAACCTTACTAAATAAATATTAAAACTAGAGAATAGATTATATAATATAGAGTCTATAACTATTAATAGCTATTAAGGAGATAAGAAGTTTATAATAATCCTTTATATAGTAGTATTATATATACTAGGCTTTATAGACCTCCCTTCCTTCCCGCCTCCTTTCTAGGGTCTCTTATATAAGCGACGTCTTAGTAATTATTATAAACTATATAGGAATTTAAATAGGTAATTAGCCTCGCGCGCGAGCTTAATATAAAATATTCTAATATTTAATTAGAGTAAGTAACTACGTTATATATAATATTAAACTACTATTACTAAATTTTAATATATATAACTATAATATAAAGTTAGATAATAAAGGAGTAGATTTAAATATAAGTAGATAGGAAGAGATAGGGGACTAGGGCGAAGCTAGGGCTAATAATATAATCTTAATTAAATTAGTAAAGGGAGAGGGATATAATAAAAACGTAGCTACTAGCGCTAATAACTTAACCCTAGCTAAAGTACCTACTAATAGGTAGTAGGGGCCTAGAGGGTATTAAAATTAATTATAAGTAGTAGAGTAGGTTAAATAAACCTAATATAATTTAATAAACTAATAAGTACGCGGCCGTATAAGACTAGGTTATAAGTTAGTATTTTATATAATAAGCTTTAATTATAAGTTAATAGATTATATACTAAATTAAATCCTTTTCTTAGGCCCCCTTTTATAGGAGTAAGTACGACTTATAAACTAACTATTATATTACCTACCCTTACCTAGTATAAGCTATTTACTTAAAAAGAAATATATACCCCTATCTAAATTAAGGTAAGTAGCCTAAGTAATTATTAAGGTATATTTAGTAGTAGAAAGTAATATATTATATTCTACTTTACTTAATATCTAAATAAGTTTTTATCTTATTATCTTTACCTAAATAAGTTTTTATCTTATTACCTTTATATACTTTATTAATTATAGGAAATATTCCTATATATTAGACTTAGGATATATTAAGTAATAGCTCCTTATAATAATATATAAATAATTATTTATTATATTAATAATTATTTATATATACTAAGTATAATAGCTATTAATCTAAACTAGTAAGGTTAAGGTTATACTTAGTAAGGTAAGTAAAGGTATATAGCCCTACTAATAAACCTTATTTATAATAAGTATTATTAACTAATTATAAATAGAACTCGCGTTTAAGATTACTACCTTTATATAAGTTATAATTACTATTAAGTTAAAGAAAATATTACCTTAATAGTAAAGGATAAGATCTATATTACCTATTTAAATTTAATAATATAATACTATTAATAAAATATAATAAGTCTTATAATAAGATAGAAGACCCTCCTTATATAAATATAACTAAAGTATATAATAAGACTACTATAATAGACGCGGATTAAGAGCCGGTAAAAAAGGATATTAAAGAATAGTATAGAAAGGTAGGTATTAAAGACTTTAAAGGTAAAGAATCCTAGGTAAAGGAGTAGGATTTTATTATATAACTAAGCTAAAAGTATAAGTATAATAAATTATACCTACTAGGTAGTTTAAATAGAGAGGGTAAACTTAGTATACTCTTTAAGGTAATATAATAGGTTTACTTAAATATTAGATAATAGGACTATAAGACTAAATAAAAAATTAAGAGGGAGAAGGAAGGATATAAAGAATAATAATAATTACCCCTCTAAGATATAAGTTTAGATAATATAATAATAGAAGATAGTATAATTATATTACTAGCCCTAAAATAATAAATAGAATAAGAGGCCGCGTAGGATTAAGATATAAGGGATATTAATTTAAAGGTAATATATAATAGGAAAATTACTAGGCTTCTTTTATTAGATATTATCTAATTACCTAACCCTTTATTAGATATAAGAAGCCTATTAATATACTTAACCTTAGACTAGTTTATTTAATATTATAATAAAGACCTAGAGTTAAAGCCCTTAGAAGTAATACTACGGTTTAAGTATAAAGGAGCTTAGTTTCTAATTAAATTAACTAATAATTACTAACTTTATAAGGTTATAAGGGAGGTTATTAATAGCGTAGGTACTAACCCTATATTTAAGTTTATAGTAGGATAGGATAATTCCGCTTAATAGGCCTCTATTCTATTAATTACTCTATTAAAGACTCTAGGTAAATAACTACCTTCTCTATCTATTATAATGATAAAAATTATATAATTAATATCTACTATTATAATTAGGGCCTAAATTTAAATAGAATATTTATAGCCTAATACTAAGAAGCGTGAAATAGAGATAAATTATAATAAAAGGATATAATTATAATAGGCTAAAGGCGTAGTAAAGGCTATAATAATAGCTAATTAAATATTAAGGTTTTAAATAGGATATAATATATTACCTACTTAGAAGTAATTAAAAATTACTATTATAAGTTAATTATACTTTAATTAATTATTTAAGAATAAGAGTATTAAATTATATAGTAAAGATAAAGATAATATAATACTAAATATTATAATACTAATAGATTATAACTAAGAGGTAGAGCTAGATTAAAAGGGGGAGGTACCTAATAGAATACTAGTAAAGGATAGAAGTATTTATCTAATATAGATAGGGTTATTAGTTATCCTCTTATTATATAAATCTTCTAACCTAATTACCCTTACTAAACTAATTAAAGAAGTTAAAGCCTATACTCTAGCTATTAACCTAGTTATATCTACTAAACTAGCTAAAGCCTATACTCTAGCTAATAATATAGTTATATCTACTAAACTAACTAAAGAAGCTAAAGCCTATACTCTAGCTAATAACCTAGTTATATCTACTAAACTAACTAAAGCCTATACTCTAGCTAATAATATAGTTATATCTACTAAACTAACTAAAGAAGCTAAAGCCTATACTCTAGCTAATAACCTAGTTATATCTACTAAACTAACTAAAGAAGTTAAAGCTTATACTCTAGCTAATAATATAGTTATATCTATTAAACTAGTTAAAGCTTATAGTCTAGCTAATAACCTAGTTATATCTATTAAACTAGCTAAAGCCTATACTCTAGCTAATAATATAGTTATATCTATTAAACTAATTAAAGAAGCTAAAGCTTATACTCCGGCTAATAACCTAGTTATATCTATTAAACTAGTTAAAGCCTATACTCTAGCTAATATTATAGTTATATCTACTAAATTAATTAAAGAAGCTAAAGCCTATACTCCGGCTAATAATATAGTTATATCTATTAAACTAATTAGAAAGGTTAAAGTTAATACTCCTATTATTATAGTACTATTTATTAAACTAATTAAAAAGGCCGAAGTCTATACTTAGCCTAGTACCTTACTAGAGAAGGATAATTCTCTAGATTCTATTGAATTAAATAAAGTAATTAATCTAATATAGGAATCTAAATTTAAAGGCTAAGTTATAATAGATAACTAGTAATTATTAGAAAGCGCCGGAGTATTAAATAGATAGGAGTTATAATTTATAATAAAGTAGGGATTTAATAATACTTAGGTAGTATATAAATAAAAAGTTACTAAGTAAGGCGTAGATATTAATCTTATTATAGAGCTAGATATTAAGGATATAGAATTACGCGAGATAATAGATATTATAAAAGAAGGAGAGGAAGATATAATAATAAAACTAGCTAATAACTATCTAATTATAATAACTAAATAGCTTTATTAATAAGATAAGAGGTAGGAGGACTACGCTTATTTATTTTACTTTAATCCTAATATATATTATTAACTTAATAAGACTATTAAGTTATTTAAGTCATCGTTAGATCTTAAGCTATTTTAGGTATTTAGGGTATTCGTCTACTTTAAGATAGAGGTATTCTAGAATAGCGGATACCTTATAAATATAATAGGACTTAGGAAGGTAATAAACTAAAGTACCCCGCTTAAGACTATTAGCTAATAAGGGCTATAGACTATTAAGGCTATTAGGGTAATTATCTTAAACCGGACCCTTATATTAATTATTAATAGTATTAAAGAAGCTAGGACTAAAGGGAGATATAACTTATACCTCTTAAAGGGAATATTAAAGGACCCTTAGCTACTTAATATTAAATACCTATCTAATAACCCCTTTAATATTTAATATACGTATACTAACGCTAGAATATCCTAAAAGCTAAAGCTAAGTTATAGCCTAATCCTTATATTTATACCTCTAGCTTTACTATCCTATTAGTTAGGATAGATAAAGTATTTCCTAAATATAAAGGCCTAGAAGTATAAGTAGACTTTATAATATATATATAATAATACTAAATTAAAAGTATATATACTAAAACTAGATAAAGAGGACTATTAATTTATAGTATCCTCTAGAGATATCCCCTATTTTAATAGTTTAAATAATAAGTTATATATACTTTACTTTACTACTAGAGTATTATATAATAAATAAGTAAAGAAGAAGCTAGCGGATTATACTCTAGAGGTCTTAAAGATAAGTAGGAAGCCGAGTATTATAGCTTAGTAGTAATAGTAGATAATAGGATAGGGCCGTATTATAATTAATAAAGTATATACTAAATCTAATAAGTCTACTAGGATAATTAGTAGAGTTTAGGTACTTAATATAACTATAAAGGGTTAGATACCTTAGAAGCTCTTCCTTACTAGAACTCTATTTAAAGTGTTACCTAGGTATATATATAACGGGCTAGGTAGGTACGCTCTAGGATAGTAATATAGGGTAGGCGCTATATCTTATAATACTAAACTACCCTTAGATAAATAACTATTACTAAAACTTATAACGCTATATAAAGTTAGAGCTTAATAAATTTAATAAGACTTATAATATCCTTATTAAGTAATATAAGGCTAGAAATATAACGGCGGAGGCGTATTACGCGTATAGGGATATAATAACTATTATTATCTAAATATTATAAATATATTATACTAGTAACTTAAAGTTTCTAAAGTATCTATTAATAGACCTCTAACCTAACTACTATTATAAATACTATTTAATATACCTAGAATAATATAAGGACGTGCTAGACTAGGGGTTTAAAGGGATAATTAAGGAAGTTAGGAAGATATATTTAAACTAAGTTAAACTCTATAAATAGGGTAAGAAGGTTATTATACTAGTTATAAAAGTAAAAATATAGCTAATAGCCGCGCGTCGCGCTAGGATTATATTATTATTCCCTAAATTATTATTCTAAAAAGAGACTAAGGCGCTAGCTTTTATATTAGGGGAACTAATAACTAATAAGTAGCTTAAAACTATACCTAGGAAACTATATAAATTAGAATAATAAGGCTAACCTTATAAGTAGTTAATATATTAAATCGCTAGGGTTTTAAATTACCTAAAGATACTAGTACTAAAGGTTACCTTAAATAGTATATAAAGAAATAAAGAAAAGTTCCTTATCTTAATAATAGGGCCTATATTAGCCCTTATTATTTATTAGGTATATATTCCTAATAGGCTATTACTCTATATTAATAATTACCTTAGGACTAAAGTACTAATTAGTATATAAGTAATCCGTGATATATTAAAGAAACCTATTACCCTAATCTATTTAAGCCTAACTAAGTATAAGGTTATTAAAATTATTAAACTCTTCTAGGAAGGTAAAGATAGTAAGAAGAGTTTATATACTAATAATATCTTATAAATCCTTATTAGGTCTAATATACTTCTATTTATAAGATATATATATATAATAGTAAGATTTATTACTCTCTTTAACCCTAAGTAGTTATAAAGGAATAAAATATAAGGTATTATATAGGTTAATTAAATTAGGTAAAATAGGAAAATAATATTACTTAAACTTATAAATAACTCCTTAGAACTTAAAAAGGCTATATCTAATATAAATACTACTTAACCTAAGATATATAAATTAGTAGAAGCTATAATAAATCTAATAGATAGTAGTTATAAGGTATTAGAGGAGGATATAATTATAAATAAGAATATTAATAAAGAAGGTAATCTACTTAATAAGGAAGGTTAGGTTATTAGCTAATAATATAGAGATAGTATACGCGTATAGAATCCTTCTAGGGTAATAGGTAATAGCGAGCTAAGTAGGAATAAATTAAATAGAAATAGAATATTATAATATTATAATATAGTAAGATTATTCTAAGATATCTTTATATATTATAAGTTAATACTACGTATATTAAATATAATAAGTCTATAGTAGCTATATAGAGCGTGTACTTTATAAAATAATTTAACTATATAATTAAATAAAATAGATAGGAAGGGTTTACTACCTAATATTCTCGCCTAGGCATGTGTAGTAACCTATATACGAGTATTAGCTAGATAATCTATAAAGGTTAAAGGTTCTTTAAACGTACTAAATATATAATAACCGCTTTATCTATATATAAATATTTAATAAACCTACCTAGGGCCTACTAAATATACTAAAAGCGTATTTAGCAGTTCGGATTTTCTATATAGGTTCCTACTTTACTGATATAAGAGGTACTATTACTTATATATTTTAACTTTATAAGAGAAATTTAATTAGAGATTAATACTTTAATTCTAGTTATTATAACTATTTTATTATAAAAGTTCTTTATTAATATTAAAGGGGTAAAAGTTAAATAATATCTTATTACCTTCTACTCTTATAAATTATATTTAATAGAAACTAGATATAAGACTTATAATTAAGAACTACTTATAAAAGTTAAAGTATTTTAAGTATAAAAGTACTTCTTTAAAGGTAGCTTATATCTAATTATAATAATTATTAATTATAATAATTTAAAGTATTTCTAAATAATATTATTATTAATAAGGAGATAAATATATTAAGTAATAAAACTTATAATATATAACTTTAAGATATATTATTATATAAATATTAAGAACCTAGCTAATATCTTATTAAAGTAATTAAGTTATATATTAATAATAAATAAAGAAGATACTTATTTATTAATATTATAAAATAAGTTAAAGAATATTAATTATATTCCTTTTAATAAATATTATATATATAATATTTATAAAGGTTTATAAGATAATAAGGTTTATAATTATAAATAGTATAAGAGGTTAAAGATAAGGCTTAAAAAGCCTTATACCTTAAAAATAGAGGAGAGTAACGCGCTCTTAAAGATATAAAGTAATATTAATAATAACTTAAATCCTATTATAAAATAATTTAATATTAATTAAATAATATTTAAAAGGTATATTATAATTATATTAATAATAGAGTATATATAAAATAAATATAATAACTTAATATTAAAGATACTCTAATATCTCTAAGAGGGAGATAAAGACCTTATAATAAAAAATAATTATTAAAGTCTTAAAGTTATAAAAAGGCTATTAATATATCTTTATTAATAAATAAGATAGGGGTCTTTTATAAAGGTAATATAATTTTTATACCTAATAATAAAGTAATTAAATAAGAAATCTTAAAGCTTTATTATAATAACCCTTATATTAACTACTACTTTTAAAAGTATATATAAAAGCTTATTAAGTAGAAGTTTTTTTAAAAATTAATAAAATAAGATATTTATAATTATATATAAAAATATATAACTTATTAATTAATAAACTTATATAAATATATTATTTATAATATATTATTACTATTATTAATACTTATAAGACCTTTTTAAGAAATTAGAATAAATTTTATTATAAATCTCCCTTTAAATAAATAAAAGGATAGTATTTATAATATAATCTTAATAGTTATAAACTATTATATTAAGGTAGTTAAGTATTTACCTATTATAAAAATAGTTAATATTATTAATATTATTAATTAATTATATTATAAAATCTTCTTAAAGTTTAATTAGCTAGAAGATATTATTAATAATTAAGGGATAATAATTATAAATAGCTCTTAGGTAGTTATATATTATTATATTAATATAAAAAGGAAGCTTAATACTATTTTCTATCCCTAAATAAATAGTTAAATAGAGAGATAGAATAGTATACTTAAATAGTATTTATACTACTATTCTACTTAGAGATAAAATAATTAAGTAGAGTTATTTTATCTAATAAAGTTTATATATAATTATATAAAATATATTAATATTAAATTACCTTTATATAAAGTACTTTATAATTACTTACTTAAGTTAGATATAAAGCTTTTAAAGCCATTATTAAAAGAAGTCTTATTAATATAAAAAAGAGTTAAATTACTTTAAAAATAAAAGGAAGGTTTAAAGTAGTACTTATATTAAATATAAGTTATATAAATAAAGTATATAAATAAATAATAAAAGTAAAGATAATATAATATAAGTAATTATATCTTATTAAATATAAAATATATTAAATTAATATAAGTAATTAAAAAATTATTATAATATTATTTAAAGCCTTTTAAGGTCTTTAATTATATTAATAATTAAATATATAAGTTATAACTATTTAATACCTTTTATATATATAATATCTTTTATATCTTACTTATAAAGTTATATAAGGGTAATATTAAGAGTATTATAAAAGCTATATAAGTAGAGCTTATAAATAATAAAGATAAATAAGAAGTTAAAGCTATTTTTAATTATAAAATCTCTTATAATAAACCTTAATATTTAGTAAAGTAGAAGGATTAATCTTATAATTATAATTAATAATTATATAAGTAGGATTTAATTAATATATTAAGTATATTAAAAAGATTTAAATAGGATTACCTTAAAATATAAAATTTATATTATTTAAAAGGGGAAATAATTTCTATTATTATTAATAAAAAAAGAAAAGATACCTAGTATAACTAAATTATTAAGGGTATTATAAGAGAGGGCTATTATATTATATTAATAGTAGTACTAGGACTATTATTATTACTATTATTATTAATAGGATCCTCCTCTTTATTCTTATCCTCCTCTTTATTCTTATCCTCCTCTTTTATAATAGGAGGGAGGCGCTCTTATAAAATATTAATAAGGCTTTAAAAGTACTTTAAAAGGGGAGATAGAGTAATATATATATATTAATAAAAGATATTAAGAATACCTTTTAAGGTATTTATAATATAAATAATAATAGCTAGGTTAACCTTAATAGGAGTTATAATAATAATAGGGGTAAAGGAGGTATAATAAAGGTAATAATAATATTATTAAATAAGCCTATTAAAAGTTTATTAAATTCTAATAAGTTAAGGGAGGTTAAAGCTAGTATTTAAAGTAGTTATAATATTTAAAGATTAAAGAAGGCGCGTATAAGTATAATAAATATAAGTAAAAATCTCTTATTAATATTTAATATTAAGATCTTTATAATATTTATATTTTATTAAATTAAGGGAGGCGCGCGTATAAGTTATCCTATTAAAAAAGTAAATAAGGCTTTAATTAAAAATATTAAATTTATAACTCTTTAAATTAAAATATAATATAATAAAGGTATATTATATAAGATAATATAAGAATAGGCTAGGAGTAGCTTAATAAGGGAGGTTATATATTATTATAAATAAAGGGGGTAGTAGTAATCTTCTCTTAATTAATAATAAGGATAAGTTTATTATAAAGGATTACTTATAAAATAACTAATAAAAGTATAAAAAGGTATAATAAAGTATAAAGGGGGTAATAATATAAATAAGACTTAAAAAGGACTTAATATAATTAATAAAAAATAAAGATATTATAATTAGAAGAATAATATTAAAGTTATATAAAGAAGGTATACCTTAAATACTTAATAAACCCTTAATAGTAATAACTTCTTATTTACTTTAAAATACTAAGACTTCTAACTACTTTTATAATAAATTAATAAAGGATAATAAGAAATATAATAAGAATATATTATAATATAAAGATTATATATAAGAGTAGTATTTATAATTATTATAATTTAATAAAATTATAAATTCCTTAAAGCTTAGCTTAAATAGCCTTATAATTAATTATATTATTACGCTTTTATTAGAGGTATATTCTATTATTAAGGGAGTATATTTTATAAATTATAACCTTTTATACTCTTAAAGCTTAAGAGCCTAGATAGGGAGATAATTATAAAGATTAATTAGGAATATAATATTATTATTAATATAGTATTTATAATATATAATAATACTATACTATCCCTTTACTTATAATATATAAAGGAGGGAATTCCCCTTAAAGGGAAGGGTAGTAATTAGTCTTATAATTAATAAAAATAGAGAGTTCTATATATAGATACTTATATATAAAACTCTCTATTCTTATTAATAATAAGACTAATTACTACCCTTCTCCTTTAAGGGGAATTCCCTCCTTTATATATTATAAGTAAAGGGGTAGTATAGTAGTATTATATATTATAAATACTATATTAATAGTAGTATTATATCCTTAAATAATCCTTATAATTATCTCCCTATCTAGACTCTTAGGCTTTAAGAGTATAAAAGATTATAACCTATTAAAGGTACTTCCTTTATAATAAAATATAGCTTTAATAAGAGTATAATAATATAATTAATTATAAGGCCCCCTAAGTTAAGCCTTAATAAATATATAGTTTTATTAAATTATAATAATTATAAATGATACTTTTATATAAAATCCTTATATTATAATATATCTCTATTATACTTCCTATTATTCTTTATTAATTTATTATAAAAGTAGTTAGAAGTCTTAATATTTTAAAGTAAATAGTAAATTATTATTATTAAGAGATTATTAAGTATTTAAAGTATACTTTTATTATATAACTTTAATATCCTTTTTTTAATTATAATATCTTTATTTTTTATTAATTATATTAAGTCTTTTTAAAATTTTATTTATATTCTTACCTCCTTTATACTTTTAATAGTTACTTTATAAGTAATCCTTAATAATAAACTTATTCTTTATTAATTAAAGAAGGCTCTTATTATCCCCCCTTATAATAGTATTTGACCTCTTTTATTAAATTATTTATAACCTATTTTTATATTATATTATATAATATACCTTTAATATATTATATTTTAAAGTAAAAAGTTATAAATTTAATATTTATAATTAAGGCTTTACTTACCCCTTTAATAATTTACTTTATATATACGGCTCTTTTAGTTCTATTAAATATAATTATTATAAGTATCTTAATATTAAATATAAATAAGAAATCCCTATCTTTATTTACTAGTCTTATACTTACCTTTTATAAGCTTTAAATATTATAACTACTTTAAATACTAGTTCTAACCTCCTTTAACTTACTAGATTTTAGTAAACTTTTAATAAGCTTATTCCTTAATACTATTACTACCTCTATTATACCCCTACCCCCTCTACTATTACTTCTTTAGCTAGAGTAGACCCTATATTATTAGTTATATTATAAATACCCTTAAGGGTATTTCTAATATCCTCTACTAATATATATATATTACTTTATATTCCCTTTTAAAGCCTTATTAAAACCTTATTAATATATTATAAAAGTACCTCCCTCCTATTATAAAGAATAAAGATGAAGAGAAGGATCTTATTAATAATAATAATAAGGGTAATAAGCCTAGTATTACTATTAATATAATATAATAGCCTTTTAATATAATACCTTTAATAGCCTTAAGTATCTTTTCTTTTTATTTAATAATAATTAAAATCTCTTTCCCTCTTATATAATATAAACTTTATATTTTTAGGTAATCTTACTTAAATCTTTTTAATATATTTAATATATTGATTAAGTCTTACTTATATAATTATTAATTATAATTATAAGATTAACCCTTTTATTTTATTAAATATTAAGGTTTATTATAAGAGATTTCTTAATTAAAAATAACTTTAACCTCCTATTTATCTTTATTATTTATAAGCTTTATTTATATAACTTTTATAATACTCTTATTATTACCTTTATATAACTTTATAAATAAGATATAAAAGATATTATATATATAAAAGATATTAAGTAGTTATAACTTATATACCTAACTATTAATATAATTAAAGACTTTAAAAGGCTTTAAATAATATTATAATAACTTTTTAATTACTTATATTAATCTAATATACTTTATATTTAATAAGATATAATTACTTAAATGATATTATCTTTACTTTTACTATTTATTTATATACTCTACTTATATAACTTATATTTAATATAAGTATTACTTTAAACTTTTCCTTTATTTTTAAAGTAACTTAATCCTTCTTTATATTAATAGGACTTCTTTTAATAATAGCTTTAAAAGCTTTATATTTAACTTTAATAAGTAATTATAAAGTACTTTATATAAAGGTAGCTTAGTATTAATATACCTTATATAATTATATATAAACTCTACTAAATAAAGTAACTCTACCTAGTTATCTTATCTTTAAGTAGAATAGTAGTATAAATACTATTTAAGTATTATTAGAGTACGAATAAACTAGTATAATTTATAGGTTATAAGAGCTATTATTCTCTAGATATTAAGACGTCTAGTCTACCTATCTAAACTAAGCTATATTAGGCTTAGCGCTCTAAGTAGATTACACTAAGTTATATTAATTATTAATAAAAGTATATTATAATATCTCCTACTATTATAAAAAAGCTTATCTTAAGCTATTATTATAATAATCTATTATTCTTATCTATTTTAATATAATCCTCTTAATTAAGTTAATTTCTAAGGTTTTAAGTTATAATCTTACTATCTAGATTATATTCTAATACTAGGGCTTTTAAAGTAGGGAAGTATTTACTTAAAGTAACTATTATATTATCTAACTTCTCTAGAATCTTATTAATATCTAATTTATATTATTCTTTAGTAGTATTATTATTAATAATAGTAAGTTTATTAAATTTATTAAATAGTAGTTATAATAACTAGTCCTATTATAATTTAAAAAGGGTTAAGGCCTTAACCTTTTTATTTATAAATATAATAAGCGCCTAGAGTTTTATTACCTATTAATTAAGACTATCTACCTACTTTTATAATTATACTTTATACCTTTCTAGGATTTTTACTTTTAGAAACTTAGGTAGGTTTAGTAGACTTAGTTAAATTTACTCTAGATTTAAGATAGTCCTTTAGTTTAATAATAAAGTTATTAGTTTATCTATTAAGAATAGGTTTAAGAATTTTAGTAATCTAGGCTCTATACTTAATATTAGAAAACCTCTTTATTTTCTAGACTTAGCTACTTTACCTTTAGTCTTTCCTTTCTTTTAGAATTTTAGTAATCTAGACTTTATACCTAATACTAGGAAACCTTTAGGTTTTCTAGACTTAGCTACCTTAATCTTCCTAATTTTCATTTACTTTCTTAGTGGTAATTTCCTAAGTACGTCCTAATTATTAGGTATTATATATATAGGATAGAGGTCTCCTAGAACCTATACTTAATCTTTTTTTAATATACTAGGGACCTCCTTTTTCTTAGTAAATTTCTAGTAGTTTATACTAATTTTTCTACTCTTTCCTATTCTTTTCCTTATATCTTTATAGATTTAAAACTATTCTAGATTATAAATTAGAGTTAGCCTTTATTATCTTTTATAAGGGTAGAAGCTTTATATAGTTAAAAATTACCCGTAAGCTATCTATTAATATTAAAATTTAATTTCTAGAATTAGCTCTACTTTTTAATATTAAGACGTATAGCCTAAAAAGCCTAAAAATCTAGTAGGATTATAAACGCCTAATAATATACTATAAAATTATCTCTATTAATTTCTACTACTAGGTCTTATATAACTTTATTAGGAAATATATTTATTATAAGCTACTTAGGGTAGCTATTATAATCTACCTATTTCTATAATTTTAGGCTTATAAATTACTCCCTAGTATTTTTCCTATTATAAACCTCCCTTCTAATATAGCCTTCTAAATTATAATAGGTAATAGTTATATATTTATTTATAATCTTAGTATACTCCTTAAATTTACTTATAGGTATAGTATAAAGTTAGCTAGTTTCCTTTATATTAAGCTTTATAGTTAACCTTCTTTTATCCTACTTAAATTCTATAATATTAGTATTTTTAGACCCCCTACTATTCATCTTAAGATTATTATTATTTCTTAAGTCTACTTCCTAGTTAATACTTAATAATAGGCTACTTATACTTCCTAACTCTACGTCCTAGTTAATATCTAATAATATACTAGGTCCCCTTTCCTAGTATTCCTTTAATTTATTAATATAATTAAAAATATTTAAGGTTAGACTTATTATTATTATTTTTCTTTTCCTTATATTCTTATTTAATACCTTAATAATACTATCTTTTAAGTATCTAAGATCTTAGTTAAGTTTAAAGACTTAAGAGGGAGGAGCTTTTAGATATAATTCTAAGTAGTTATTAAGGTCTTAAAAGGAAAAGTTTTTAACCCTATTTTAAAGACTAACTACTACCTTAATAGTAATAAAGTTAAATACTTAAAATCTTTTAAGAGCTTCTAACTAGACTTAGGCTTCTTCCTAAGTCTACTCTTATATTAATATAAATATAGTTCCTTAAGGGTATTTATTATAATTCTTAGAGTATATAACTAGAGGTATAAATAAATATTAAATAATATCTTCTTTTACTTAATAAAGGTTTTTATTATATACTATTAATATAGATATATTTAAGGAAATTCTATTTAACTACTAGGCCTACTAGATTTATACTTTCTAGGTAGATTTCCTTAGAATTCCCTAGAGTAGGAAAGAGAGGTACTAGTTATTAAGAACTAGATAGATAAGGTTATATAAAGGTAATAGCTTTTTAAAAATATTATATTAAAGGAATATTAATACCGCGGCGTTTAAATACTAGTTTAAGTAGATAAGTTAATTTCTTATTAAGTAGTCTAGAATCTTAGTAAGTTTAATTTCTAATCTCTATACTTAAAGTAGGCTAGATATATTAGGTAGATATTTAAGAATTTCTTTAATAGATAGTTTAATTTTATAGAAGTTTATAATAGGGAAGTACTAGATATAGCCCTTATTAACCTTAATCCTTAACTAGTCTACTAGGTAGGCCTTAATTTATACCTTAGATAGTTAATAATAATAGTATTTAACCTCTTTATAATTATAAAATTAGCGTAGTAAAGACCTTACTTTAATAGTAATAGTAGTATAATAATCTATTATTATAAGTAATAAGTTATAGTTTAAATTAAGGTATAAGTAAAAGAATATATATTAATACTAAGTATAGGAGTACCTATTTTAGTATTTTTAGCTATTATTATATTTTTTATCTAATAGTAATTTTCTTATAAAGCCTCTATCTTATTACTATTTATTAATTTAATATCTTAATATAAATATAGATTCTTTAATCCCTATCCTAGTAAGTATAAGACTTTTTAATTTTTTTTAATAATATTTAATATATCTTTTTTAAGCCTCTTGGTAGGCTTATAAATATCCTCTTTATAACCTTTCTACTTAACTTAATACCCGTTTTACTTACCCTGTTTTTCCTTTTAAATTATTCTTTCTACTATAAATTCTTCTTAACCCTAGATAATAATTAGAGCTAGTAGGGGTATATCTTAATTATATAAGTTAGCTTTTAATTATTTAAGATAGATAACTAAGATAACTAGGTAAATCTTTATTATACTAGGAGGAAGCTCTAGCTTATAAGTAAGTAGGCTTATTTTTTATAGAATTCTATAAGGCCCTACCTTCTTAGTAGTAAGGGATAAACTTTTAGGGATATAGTACCTAGTATCCCCTATTTTTATTAATTTTAAATAAGTATATCTAGATAAATCTAGTATATAATATTTTAAATCCTACTTATAAGCTATTTTAGCTTAGGCTAATTTAATAGTATTAAATATATTATTCCTAATAGTTTCTTAATTATAAAGAAAATTTCCTATTATAGAGTTAAATTCTAATATTATAAATAATAAGAACCCTCTTAGCTTTACCTTATATAAAACTTTAAATAGTATTATAATTATACTAGTATTCTCTAAAGTATTTAACGCGTACTTAACTTCTACTAGAAGGGTATCCTAGTTTTCCTTATACTAACTAATTAATAAGTAATATAAAGTTATCTCTACTATTTAATTTATTTATTTAGCCTAGCTATTAGCGGCGGGATAGTATATAATAGTTATTCCTAGGGAAACTTTATATCTAATAAATAGGGTTTTCTAGAAGGTACTAGTAAATTTTAAGTCTCTATCTAAAATAAGATAGCTAGGTATATCCTAAGTTTTATAAATAGTATTAAAGTATCTATTAGCCTAGTCTTATACTAAATCTATTTTATTACCTAATATTAGATAAATAAACTTAGAAAATTTATCTATTATTATATATGAAGAATTATAGTTACTAGTAGTTAAAAGAAGGCTAATAATAAAATCTATTAATAATTCTTCTAATAGCTACTAAAATACCCTTATAAGTTAGAGTTCCCTATATAATAGTTATTTAGAAGGCTTAGATAGTTAATAGGCTAGATACCTATTAATATAACCTTAGATAACCTTATATATCTTTAGAAAATATACTAAACTTTATAAGTAGTTATATATATAATAAATACCTCTATATATATATTAATTATATCTATATTCTAAGATTTTCCTTATAAGTTTTTTAGGAATATATAAGTAATCCGGCCCTAGATAGCTAATTATATATAATAGTTAAGAATTAATAGTAAGCTAGTATACTTAATAAATAGTCTTTAACCCTATTTCTAGTTATTAGGATTCCTAGACCTACTTCTAGACCTACTTATAAATTCGCCTAAAATAAGGGTCTTTTAATAAGGTAGCCACGATTTCCTTAAGAAAATCTTATTTAGCCTAGATAACTACTACTAGGAATATATTAATTAGATTAGGTTTCTTAGTAGGAAGTCTTAAAAGGCTATTAGTAGTTTTATAGGATTTCCCTACCTAGTAAATAATTTTTATCCTTAGTTAGAATATTAATAAATATAGCGCCTATTTATTTAACCTAGTAGACTACTATCTATTTATCTTATTTTATAGTACTAATTTTAATATAATATAATTAGTAATAATAGTAAAACTACTATTATTAAAGAATTAAGGAAGTTTTATAAGGGCCTAGACTAGAGTACTAGCCTCTAATTCTATAGCCTAATATCTTATTTTAGTATTTAAAAGGTCTTTAGAAAGAAATAAGATTAGTCTTTCTACTTTATTAAACCTAATGTAGTATAATATAGCTTTATAACCCTTCTCTTTACTACTATTTATATAAAGAATAAAAGGCTTACTAAAGTTAGGGAATACTAAGGTAGGGGCGTTATATCGTTTATCTTTAAGTATTTCTTATACTTTATAATATTAGGGGCTAGTATATAACTACCTAGATTTAAATATAGATCTATTAGGTTCTTTAGGTTTATTAGAGTTTATTATTAATTTTAATAGTAGTAACTTTACTAGTAAAGGGCTAGAGGTATCTATTAATAGATACTTCTTTTATATATAGTTCCTCTAGGGGTAACCCTTATTTAAGTTACCCTTAAAGCCTTTTATTTTTAGTCTAATAAGAGGTCGCGCTATTATAATATAATATTTAATAAATTTTTAATAGTAGTTAAAAAATCCTAGTCTAATTTTAAGTTCCTAGAGATTTATTAGGAAAGTTATATTTTAAACTACTTTAACTTTCTCTTTTATAGTACTTAAACCTAGTCTAAAAATATAATATCTTAAAGTAGTAATACTAGGATAAGTAAAATAATATTTTATTAGGGATAATATAATACTACTTTTCTCTAGTAGCCCTAGGACTTAGTCTAAGTACTTAAGATAATTATTAAAAGTAGTTAAAAAGATTATTATATTATTAATATATACTAGAATAAATTATTATAAGTATATAAATAGGAGTATTTTTATTTAATATTAAAAGAAACTTAAAGTATTTACTAATCCTATTATAAAGACCTTTAACTATTCCTAACCCTAATAGGGGCTAATAAATATTATCTTCTATTAGTTTAAAGGGCGCGTACCCTATTAAAAAACCCCTTTTATAAGGTTAATAAAAGAGAATATTATTAATCTATTAAGTACTCCTAGGATTATATCTTATTTTAAGAGGGGATATATATCTAGGTAGAGCTTAATATTAACCTTATATAAATCTACTACTACTCTTAGCTTCCTATTCTTTTATACTATAAAGGCCGGTAATAATATAGTAGATAATACCCCTAAAGAAACCTTTTTAATTTAGCCCTACTTTACTAGGGGGTCTAGAATTAAATCTATAGCCTTATAATCCCTTTAGGAAAGGTTATAAGGGTTCTATTTTAATCCTACTATATTAGATTTATCCTTAAAGGGTATTAATATCTTAATACTATTATTAAACTTTCCTAGGCTATTTTAAAAAAGTATATTATACTTTTTAAGTACCTTTTTAATATATTCTTAGTATTTAGGCCCCTAATAGGTAGAGATATCTACTTCTAGAATTACTACCTCCTTTAAGAGATCTACTATATAAGGTATATTAGGTTCCTCCTAGAATTTACTAGTATAGATATTAATAAAGTAGAAATCTACCTTTATAAGCTTTACTAATTCTTATAATATTAATAGTCTACCTAGTAGCTATCCTTTATAGATTTTAATAGAGTATTAACTAAAATTTACTATTAGGTAGGCTTAGGGATTATTACTAACTACCGCTTAAATACTTAATATAAAGGTTCCTAACTAGAAATTAACCTTTAATAGAGGTTTAAATAAATAGTTATAATTTATTACTAATAGGTAGTATTTAATTAGTATATTTTATCCTATCCTAGAGTCTAGTATTACTATTAAGTTAATATAAATATTAACTTTTTTATATTTTAGGGCCCTTAGCCTTTTTAATTTAATTAGTAGTATTAGTATTATTATAAATTCTTAGATATTAATATAAATCCTTAGAATTAAGTCTAATTTAAAGGTAACTCTAATTAGAATAGAGGTTTAATATATTATAATAAGATCCTAGTATTTACCCTATTGAATATTAACTATATTTAGTTTTAATATCTATACTAATAATTATATTATATAGGAGTCTTAAAACTATATAAATTTCTTAGTTAAATTATATATCTTAATATCTACCTTAATATAGTCTTATAATAATAACTCCCTAAAACTAACTCCTTTATATTAAAGCCTTTTCCCCCTAGTTATAAGGTAGATATTATAACCTTTAAAGAATACTAGATAGTAATATTTAGAAATAAGGGATACTAAGGATCTAGTATTAAAATAAAACTCTAGTATTCTACTATCTTTACTAATATACTAGTATATAATACTAGAGAATTTCCTAAAATTTATACTAACTCCTATTAGTGTAATAGGAAAAGTAAAAATACTAGGTTCTAATCCCCCTAGAGATAAAATAGTAAGGCTATTAAGATAAGATAGTTTTCAAGTTTTTCTAGTAGTAATATTTAAGCTATTAGTAGAGTTATTATCCTTTAATAGGCCCTAACTACTAGTTAAGAGCCCTAAAAGGCTTCCCCTTATAACTCTTTATTTATAAGGATCTCTAAAGCTATATAGGTCTCTACCTAGATTATATAGATTAAGATTATTATCCCTATTATAATAATCCTTATTAATTAGGTTAATATCTATTTCCTCCTTTAACTTAACCTTTAAGGACTTTTTCTTTTTATTATTATAATTATTATCCTAATAATTTCTACTATAATACTAGTAAGGATAAGGTAGGGACCGTAGAGTCCTTTTAAATTATTAATTATTAACTATTTTTTTTAAAGGATATCTTTTTATCTCTATAACCTTAGGATTAGCTAATTAGATAATCCCCTTAGCTATTAGATTATTAAATAATTACTAGACTTAGGCTAGGGATAGTACTTATAATACTAGAGTTACTACTAGTTTCTAATAGGGTTTATTTATCTTATAAACCCGCTTAGCTACTACCTTATTATTTTAGACTCGCCTATTAAAGTTTTCTATAGTATCTCCTTCTTCCCGTATTAGGGTTATAAGTACTAGGTTTAACTTAAGGCCTTATTATAAATACTTAATAATTATATCTTTATTATTAATATTTATATTATATAAGTAGTTAGTCTTTTAAGTTAAATATTAGTTAAGGGTAAGTAATAGTTAATTAAAATAGAACTTTATCTTCTTAGCTTCCTTTATTGATTTAAATTAATTAGGCTAATATTCTTAAAGAAGTTTATCTTCTTAAATAGCTAAATTATAATTTATTTCTTAATAGACCCTTATAAAAAGGCTATTATATTATTCTAGAGTATCCCCTTCTAAATATATTAGGAGTACTTTAAGGATTAGACTACTACCTTCTAATTCTATTATATAGTAAAAGCGGCGGATAAAGAAGGTTATAAAGTATTTTTTAAGATTAAATATTATAATTTCTTAGGGTTAAAGGTTTTACTCCTTATACTCCCTTAATTAAGGTAGATGTTTATTAAGGTCTTTATATTAATAATAGTTATACCTATTAATATAATTTTAGGGTAGGTTTAATTAAAATTCTTAGAGAAAGTCTTAAAGAGGATTTAGATATCTAGCTTTAAGTAGTTTATAATTATAATACCTAATATTAACTCTAACTAATAATTTTCTTAAGGAATAAACCTAGGTTCTAGGCTAAGGTTATAACTTTAATTATAATAGAGTTCTACTTCCTATTAAATAACCTTTATATATAATTATACTAACTTATTTTATTTTATTAAAAGATATTATAACTTAGGTTTTTATTGATAGTAATTAGGCTAGAATACTCTAGGCTAATCCTTTATAAAAGGTTAGTAAGGAATAAAAGTCTCTAGCTAGGTATCTTAATAAAGTAGTATTAGGGTATTTTAACCCTATAAACTAATTATAATTAATTTAAAGCTAGGAGTAAGTAGGGACTTATTATATTATACTCTTATTAAATCTTCTTTAACTTCTTAATTAAAAGGGTCTTTTTATTCCTAATAGGCTTTATTTAATATTAGACGCTAGATTCTATTAGCTTATAACCATCTTCCTAGAGGGCGAGCTAGCTTATATTATATAAGTAATAGATAATAGCTAGAGGTAACTTCTTTAATTACTTATTAAGAAAGATTAAGATTACTCTATTTACTAGGCCTATTATATAGTTTATTTAACTACTCCTAGAATATTTCTTTATTTTTAATAATAGAGTATAGGTAGCTAAGAAGTTATTACTTAGCTTCTAACTAGAAAGACTTCTTCTTAGCTTTTAATAAGAGTTAGTAGATAGTTTAAGTAGCCCCTATATTAATATTACTAATTAGTTCTTAAAGGAATAGGGCTTTATATCCTAGGATCCTCTTAATTAATTATCCTATAATAATTAGTATTATAATATAGTCTTATTAATATACTATTTTTAAATACCCTATATTACTAGAATTCTTCTAGATTCTTATAACTTCCTTAATCTACCTAGAAATATATTCTATTATACCTAGATAAGGTATAGCTCGTTTCCTAGCTACTACTAAGGATTTACCCTAGGCTACCTCTATTAATTTAAATAGGTTAACTAGATTATTAAGGCCTAAATTATTCCTCCCTAATTTAATTTAGTTAGCTATCCTTATTAGGGTTATTCTAGAATTTAGGGTTCTAGTAGATAGAGGGGCCCTTAATAAATACTAGGTAGTCTTAGTACCTTACTTAAAATCTTATAAAGTAGCTAGAAATATCTCTAGCTCTAGTTTAGACTACTAGGATTCTAGCTAGGCTAATCTTTTAAGATCTACTACTACTCTTAAATTATACTAAGCTAGTCTAAGACTATTTTAAATAAGATACTTAATAAGGTATTAATTAAGATAGTTAACTAGGTTTACTTATTTAAGTTTTATAGAGAGGAAATTATATAAGTAGAAGGTAAGAATAAGAGTATTATAATTAATTATAATAGTAGATTAAGCTAGGTTAAATAATATAAAGGGCTTTCTAGCTCTAGATTTTTACCTCTAGTTTTTAGAAGAAGTATAGGGAATAGAATAAAGAAGAATAGAATTATTAAGGCTAATAAATAAAAATCTTTTAATAGGGTAATAAGATAGAATAAAGCGGAAGTGACTTTTATACCTTATAATCCTATTAAGAATAGTTAATTACTAATAAATAGACCTAATTTAAATAGATAACTTAGTATATCTATTTAGAATCTTCTAGTATTACTACTAGATATTAGGGCACGAATAAACTGGTATAATTCATAGGTTATAAGAGCTATTATTCTCTAGATATTAAGATGTTTAGTCTACCTATCTAAACTAAGCTATATTAGGCTTAGCGCCCTAAGTAGATTACGCTAAGCTATATTAATTACTAATAAAAGTATATTATAACAAGTATACTATTCTATCTCTCTATTTAACTATTTATTTAGGGATAGAAAGTAATATAAAGCTTTCTTTTTATAATAATATAATAATAAATAATTACTTAAAAGCTACTTATAAATACTATTCCTTAATTACTAATAATACCCTTAAGTTAATTAAATTTTAAAAAGATTTTATAATATAATAGATTAATAATCTTAATAACCTTAATAACCTTTATAATTAATAAATACCTAATTACCTTAATATAATAATTTATAACTACTAGGATTATATTATAAATACTACCTTTTTATTTACTTAAAGGGAGATTTATAATAAAATTTATTATAATTTCTTAAAAAGGTCTTATAAGTATTAATAATAGTAATATTATATTATAAATAATATACCTATATAGCTTTATTAATCAATAGGTTAAGTATTTTTATATATAATTATAAATATCTTATCCTATTAATTTCTAATAGAACTTCTACTTAATAAGCTCTTATATACGCTTTTATAAGTAGTAGCTAGTATAAGGGTTATTATAATAAAGCTTTAAGGTTTTATTATAGTAGTAATTACCTGTAGGACTAATATGTAATTATATAATTAATTATTAGAGAAGCGAAGCCTCTCCCAGGTATAAAGTAGCCTAGCGGAAGGCTTCTACTCTCTATAAGCTAGCTAAGGTAACTACTAGCTATATATATAATAATGCCGTTATAAAGAATAAAAGCGACACCTATATTACTATACTATACGCCTACGTTACTATATTATTAAGGCCTTTAATAATAATAAAGTTAACGGGTTAAATAGTTATTATACTCCGTTACTAAATACTATATATTATAAAGATCTACTATATTATACTATATATTATATTTATAACTATAGCCTTTCTACTTAACTAGATATTAAACCTTCTAGCTAGAAGTCTATTTACTAATAATTACTTTAATTTTATAATTATTAGCCTTATCTATTAGGCTATCTATCTTATTTATAGGTAGAGGCCGATAATTTTATACTTAGGCGTAGGGATTAGAGGACTTTAATAATAGCTTAAGTTAAGTAATTAATATAACGGGGTAAATATATATAATAGGACTTAGCTAGAGTTAGTATACTAATAGGTCTACCTTTTTAATAATCTTAAAGGGCCTTATATACTATTAATATAGTTTTAAATTAGTAATACTAGGTATATAATATCCCTCTCTAAGTCTAAGATAGGCTTTATCTCCTACTACTATTGATAGCGTTTAATACTTACTATTATAATAAATTTTAGTAAAGATATTGGTAAAGGCTATTAACTCTTCTACCTAGTCTCTTTTAAGCTATTATAAGCGGTTAAAGTCTTCTATAAGGAGTTATTAGGAGAGTATAGTAAGGGTATTATAGATATTAAAGTTATAGAGGACCTTATTAGAAGAAATACTAGTAGATTAGCTTTTAGAGTTATTAAGGTATCCCTATATATAGGGGAGGATTATAGTCTAATTAGGGTTGTTAGTATTTTATATAGTATAGTATTATAGCGTAATCTCTATTATTTAATTAGTTCTCTTAGATAGACTATCTATCTACGCGTAATATATAATTAAAGTTAGTAGTTTATAACTAAGCTTCTAGAAAATAGTTCTCTAGAATAATAATATAAACTTAGAATCCCTATTACTAATAATTCTATAGGGAATTCCCTAACTATAAGCTATAAGATTAGCGAGGATTATATTAGCCTATTAGGCCGCTACCTAAATAGTCTATCTAGGTATAAGTAGAACCCTTTTAGAAAATTTATCTATAATAGTAAGGAGGCTATTATAGCCTTCTATACCTATTAGTAGAAGTATTATAATAAAATCTATTACTATAATATAAAATAGAATTATAGGTCTATTTATAAAGATTATACTTTTATAAGGCTTATATTATTTTATCTAGTTAAGTTAATATTCTAGATAGTACTTTATATAGGTCTATAAGTACTATTATAAGTAATAAATATATATAGAAGCTACTATTTATTTAAAAGTATAATAATACCTATTATAATATTACTAATTATAAGCTAGCTAGAATATATCCTTTTTTAAGGTATTTAATATATATAATCTTTCGCGGCTATTATTAAAGTTTATATAATAGATTAGTCCCTTATAGACCTTTAAGTATAAGCCTTATAAGGTCTTACTATCTAGTATAACTAGGTCCTTATTTACTAGTATAAGTATTCCTAGTAGCTAGGACTATTAGCTATCCTATTAATACGCCTAGGTAAGGTACTTTTTAAACTCCTCTAATATTTTAATAAGTATAATATAATAAATAAGACTTAGTAACTTATTATATTATAGATAAGCCTTTATAAAGGTAGTTATATATAAGGTATTAAGTATAATGATCTCTTATTAATTATAATTAATAAGGCCCTTATTATTAAAGCCTTTAGTATATAAGGTATCTAGTATTTTAATAATATTAATAGAGTTCTTTCTATCCCCTTAAAGTCTAGATAGTATATTTAGGATAATATTAGACCTTCCTAATTTATACTTTACTATTAGGTTAAATTATAATAGATATAATAAGGCGTAAATTAATTATAAATTAAGTTTATTAGTTAAGGAAGTAGTAAGACTAGTTTAATATAAGATAGATACTACTATCAAGTAATTAGTATAAATAATTATTAGTAGTTTCTAGGATAATTTAATAAGGTAGTAAGTCTATCTTATAACTTATATAATATTAGCTACCTTAAGTTTAATTAGCTAGTAGTTCTATTTAGCCTAGTTAAGTATCTTACTAAGGAATATTATTAGTTAAACTAAGGTCCTAGGAAAGCCTTCTATTATATTATCCTTAATATAATAGATTATTACTATAAATCTCTACTTTTTAGAGGTATTTAGATCTATAAATAAGATCCTTATTTTATTAAAATAGATAAGGAAAGTAGGACTATTTATATTTATATTTATATTTTATACTCTACTATCTAGCTACTTAGAGCTAATAAGAGCGGTTTATATCTAACTTATTAAAGGAAATTATAATTCATAAAAGAAAACCTTATCCCCTACTCTATTTATTATTATACTTCTAAATCTTTAAATATTATATATTATCCTTTTTTATATTCTTTACATTATTTTATTCTCTTCTTTTATTAGGGTTATCTACTCCTTTACCTTCTAATTAAAGCCTATTTACTCTTATACTACCTTAAAGAGTTATTCCTTTATTAGTATAAACTAGCTAAGTATATATTCCTTTATTAGTATAAACTAGCTAAGTATACTTTATTAAATTACCTATTTAATTATTACTTTTAATCCTTTTAAAGTTAATATTATTTAATAAAAGTTATTTAACCTTATTATTTACCTCCTCCCCTTTATATAATTAGGGTAGAATATAAGTATATACTTAATATCTTAATATCTTTATTTATATTTATAACTAATATTATTAACCTTAAGTACCCTCCTTTTATATAAGAAGGCGTATAGTCCTATCTTCCTTATATATAATTAAATATTTATAAAGCTCTTAACCTTAAAAAGCCTTATATAAAAGTTAATTTTTTTCTTTTAAATTTCTCCTTTTTATATTACTATCTTTATATAATTAGGGATATTCTTTTAATATCTTAGCTACCTCTCTTTCTATTTCTCCTTTACCTACCTCCTAATCTTTTTAAGGGTAGGGTTATCCCTTTTTATTATTTCCCTACTTCTAGGGCTCTAGTCTATTATTTTAGTATCCCCTCCCTTTATTATTATTTAAAGGGCTCCTTTTACCTAAGACTACTTCTCTTTTATTAGAGTCTTTATAACCCTCTTCTCTCTTCCCCTCTTCCCTTTTAATTTATAATAGATCCTCGCGTTCCCTTCTTTAATTAATAGGTAGATCCCTTATATTATTAATATTTATAAAACTAATTAATTAAAGCTTATCTTTATTAATAAGACCTTTAACTCTACTTTTAATACTTATATATTAATTATTTTAAAGGCTTTAAGTACTATCTTTAAGTATTTATTTTATATAGTTTTTAATATTATAATATTTACCTTTTTTACCTTTAATATCCCCTTTAAATTATATTATATCTTTATTATATAAATTATTATTAATTAAATCATAATATTATATACCTATCTTATTTTATTAAGTATAATAACTTATATTAAGTTAATAATAATTAATAAAGCTAGCTTTATATCTTTATCTTTAACTTTATTTTATTAATATATAAGCCCTACCTTAATTTATTATTAATATAAAGTTTAAGGATTTATATTAATACTTTAAAGTATATTATTACTACTTTAAGGTCTATTATTACCTTTATATTAAACTTTTTTAAGCTCTTTAATAAATAGATTAACTTATATTTATAAAGGGTAAAGTTTACTTTATATATATTTACTTAATAAAGGTATATCTTATATACTTTTATTAAGATCTTATAATTCTTTTTAATATTTTTATTATATATTATTAAGTAAATATTATTAATAAAGCCCTTAATTTATACTTAGAATTTTATCCTTATATACTCTTTTATAAGTAGAGAGTTAAAAAATAAAAGTAATAATAATAATATTAAAGATTTTTAAAGGATTTTAATCTTTATTATTTTTATCTTATTTATCTTTTAACTTAATATAATTATTATAACTCTTTTTATTAAAAAGCTTTATACCTACTTTATAATATAAGTTAAGACCCCTTTCTTCTTTAATTTATAAAGTAACTTTTTATAAGAGATATTATTAAAGGCCCTTATAATATCTAATAATAATATATTTATTATATTAAATTTATTATAATTTTATATTATATATAGGGTGGTAGTACGCGTATACCCCATCCTAGCCCGCGTATACCTAATTCTAGCCCGCGTATACCTTAGTCCTAGTCCGCGTATACCTTATCCCGGTACGCGTATACCTGTCTAGATTAGGTATAATAGACTACTAACTAAGTAAACTACTAAATTAGACTATTAGGCCGGAAAAATTATTTAAGGTTTTTAGAACGCCTAAATTATATATTTACTATTATCTTTATAAATAGATATATTTATACTATAAATATTCTAGTTAGCTAATATCTAGCTAGCTAGGTTACTTAATAGGTTACCTGACTAGGCTATAGTATTAAAAACCCTTATATACGTCCTATTACTAAACCTAGCTAGCTATTCTAATAGCTTACGTACCCTACCTATAATAGCTTACCTACCTCTTACTATTATTAATATAGTCCCTCGTCGTTACTAATATGCTAATTAAGCTAGAAGGCGCGTCGCTAATAGGTTACCCTATAGGCGAGTTAGTAAGGACTAGGCCTACGCTGACGTACTACTATTTCTTAGTATAGATATAGCTCGTCTACCTTATATATTAGCTCCTCCCCTTAGTATAAATCTAGCTCTTACTCTACCCCTTAGTATTAATAGTAGTATTAATAGTAGCGTTAATAGTAGTATTATACCTCCCTTACCCCTAGGACTAAAGTATACCTCTAACTCTTTATTAAGTATATACTCTTCTACTTAACTAGTTATAATAGCTAGTTAACTATTAACTTAGCTCGCTATAATAGCTACTTACTTAGCCTTACGTCGACCTTATAAGGTAATAATATACTTAAAACCTAAGGGTTTATAAGAGGTAGACTTATTAAAGGCTTACTCTCGCGTATACTTTTTAGTATTATATTTTTTATTAGGAGCTCTTAGTAGATATGCTTTTAATTTAATAATAGTAGGTTCGCGTATTCTAAGAAGCTTATTAGTATTATTATTAGGAGTATCTAATAGGGGCTTATTACTATTACTACCGCTATTATTATTACCTTTATAGTCGCTATTACTACTAACGTAAGGGCGGCTAGGGAGCGTAGGCTTTTTAAATTACTAGTAAGGGTAGATATTATTAATATATAAAACCCTACTAGGACTAGTTATTTATACCTTAATTTTATAGGAGTATAAAAGCCCTATTCCCTTTATAAATAGCCCTAGATATAGCTTTATTATATAATAAATTACCTTCTAGTATTTAGGGAGTATTCGCCGGAGGGTAAATAGTATTACCTTTATAAAGAGGTCTTAAAAGACTATAAGTCTAATATCTTTATTAAGTCCTAATTTTACCTATCCTATCCTAATATTATAATTTATATATTAGAGTATAAGGAGTATAGCGATTTAGTTAATAATATACTTTAAATTACTTATAAAGCTATTAATAAAGTATTTTATAGAGGTATTAATATACTTATTAGTTAAGATATAATTTATCTATCTCTTAATCTACCTATTACTACCTTTACTACGTGAGGTAGTATAATTTCTAAAGGGAAGTAGCTAACTTATCTAGTATAAGATAAACCTCTTCTTAAGTAGTATAATATAATCTTAAAGATAATTAATAGTATTAGAGTAATTATTATTATAATTATCCTTTAGTTTAATCTATTCTTCTTTAAATTCCTATTTAGTTTTCGCGTATATAACGTGATGCTAGTTAGTAAAGAAAGTATCCTATTTATCCTTACTATTAAATTATAGATTAGATTTTTTTAATATATTATTATTAATATACTAAATATAGATAATACGCTTAGCCTTAGGAAAGACCCTACTAGATATCCTAATTAAGGCCGCCTTATAATTAGTTAGAAGAATATCTAGATATAGGATTTTAAGCTCCTTATAAAGTTCCCGTAGTAATTATAAGATAAATTAATAGTCCTTAGTATATTTACTTTTTATAAAGGTAAAGGCTATATAAAAGGATATATTTAGGCCTATTACCCTAGTAATTACTATAAGTAGGAGCTTATACTTATTTATTTTATAGGTATAATTAAGGATTAGGACTTTATAATTATACTTAAGGATCTCTTATAAGGACTTCTATATAAAGAATATATTTTTAAGTCTATTACTAATCCTATTCTTTTATACTTAGATAAACTAATTATTATACTTATAGAGGTCTATTATTAAGGCCTACTCTAATATTAATAATCTAAGCTTTATAGCCTTAGTAGCCTTTTTTATATTATAAATATCTTATATAATAATAAATAGATTCTCTTTATCCCTATTAAGGAGAAGACCTATAAGAATTATTAATAGCTTTAATCTAGCCTTAGTTTAATTAATAATTACTATCTTAATATCTCTTATTTAGTATCTAACTTAATATAAGGGATATATACCAGGTAGTATTAGAGGATAATTATAACTAGTATCCCTAATATCTAGAGTTTATAAGCTACTATTATTAATAAAGGTAATAATCTTAAATAGATAAGTAATTAGCCTACTATTAGTTATCCTCTTATCTATACTTTTACTATTCTTTTTATATTTACTACTATAGTTATAATAAATCTACGCGTAATAATATTCTCTAGTCTTCTAGTTTACTTTAATTTAGCTAAATACTACGGTATAGCCTTATAGCTCTATATACTACTATAGCTTCTTAAGGAGGGAGTCTACTAAGTAGGCTAAGAGGTTAGTAAGTAGGGGTTTAAGATTTATAGTAATAGTAAGGTAGTCGTTAACTTAGAAGAGAAAATATTAGAATATTATAACCGGTAATACGCGTTAGTAGTTTACTTAGTTAGTAGTCTATTATACCTAATCTAGATAGATATACGCGCACCGGGATAAGGTATACGCGGACTAGGACTAAGGTATACGCGTACTAGGACGGGGTACACGCGGACTAGGATAGGGTATACGCGTACTACCGCCCTATATATATTACCTCTACTATTATTTTAAAGGATATTGTTATTAACCTTCCCTTTTTTATCTTTATTTATTATAAGGGTAGTAGCTTATATTTCTTTATAAGGTTATCTAGCTTCTTTATAATAACTACCTTTAATACCTTCTTTAAGGTATTAAATAGGATAATTAAATAATATAACTTTAATTTTAAATAATCCTCTATTTTTAATTTCTTTAAGATAATTATATTAGCCTTTTTAAATTTTATTAAATAATATATAATCTTTAAGTATACTTAAAATAAATATATAAAGCTAGGTAGTAGCTCCCTTTCTACTATCTTTAAAAACTTATTTAAGATCCTATCTATCTTTAATATTTTATTCTATTTTAGCTTATTAATTACCTTATAAACCTCCTCCTTAATAACTCCTGTTTTTATTATTAAGGGTATTTTATATTAAAACCCCTAGATATTACTTAAATCTATCCTTAAGGGTAGGGGGAAGAAGGTCCTTTAAAAGACTTCTACCTTCTTTTAAAATAAATCCGCCTTAAGACCTTCTTTATCCTTCCTAAGGGTAGAGAACTTTAGGAGTTCTTAAGGTAGTATACTTCTCTCTTAGCCCTATTTAACTAGCTTCTAAAGTCTATTATATATCTAGGACGCCTTATATACTACCTCCCTAAAATAGAGCGCCTTTACTTTCCTTAATACCCTCCCTTTAGTCTTCTAGGCTTCCTACTATACCTCTAGACTCCTCTAGCTTCTCCTATATCTATACTCTACCCTAAGCTTTAGCGTTATAAGTAGGACTATTAAAAGTAGATTTCAAGTTTATAAAAGTATTTTTCTTATTATTAGTAGAATTATATACTACTTATATAGATTTAATCTTTCTTATAAAGCCTTTAATACCCTTAGGAAGTAAGCTAGTAAGGTTAATCTTATATTTCTATAATAGATCTATACGCTAAGTATATCTAGAGATAGATAAGCGTAGCTAGCTTATAAGTCCTAGGGAAACCTTAAGGTCTTATAATAAAAATAGAAATAGTAAGGTATTAACTACTTAAATTTTTTCCTCTAATATAAATAGGCTAAGGGAATTAACCTTTTAGCCTAGTAAGGTAATAAATAGATAGCTAAGGAATATTTTCTTTAAATTAAGACTAATTTAATGGCTTTAATAGAGGCTAAAAAGTACTTATAAGTATATAAGGTACTTTAATAAGGTTTTTAAAAAAGTAATTATATTATTTATATAAGCTCTTATAAACTTCTTAAAAGGATAGAGAAGCTTATCTATCTATCTCTAGATATAAGGTAGTAAGCCCTTATAACCTATTAGAGTAATATAATACTACTCCTATCCTTAATATAAAATAATTATAAGCTTATACCTATCTTATTTCTATATACTAAATTAATAAAACTAACTAGTACTATTTATAGTAGATATAAATAGGAAACTAGCTATTATAAAAGTAAGTTCTAATTATAAAAGTAAGGGGTAACTATTTAATTAGGTAATTTTATTTAGACTATATATATCTACTATTATATAGTTCTTATAACCTTCTAGTATATCTCGCTAGATTATAAAAATAGGGTAGTTAAAAGGTATTAGTTAGTTTAATTATAATAATTTCCCTTAGGAATATAACTTCTTAAATATCTTATTAATTAAGTCTTTATCCTTCTAATTAATTAGGTATATATAAGGGCTTAGGGTCTATATTAGGCTTTAGTAGTATTAGTATCTATTTACTTTTAGGGATATCTATTATTATACCCTAATTAGTCTAGATCTTAGAGAATTTAGCTACTACTTTAATAATTTTCTATACTATCTTAGGTAGTCTATAGACTATAATACTATTAGGTAGTATATATTTAAGAGCGGGATCTATTATTATAATTAAGGTCCTTATTATAAAAGGCTATATTATACTAATATATACTACTACTACTAGGATAGTAAAGCCTTTTATAAGGGCCTTTTATATACTTATATTACCTACGGTTATATATGCGTCTACTAGCGTAGTAAGGTAGACGCCGTCTTAATTATACTTAATAAGAGAGCCTAGATAAGCCTTTTATAATAGCTAGATAGGGATAGGAGAAGTATTAAATATATAAACTTCTAATATAGATAAATTAGTAATATATATAAAGATACCTCCTTAGAGGCCGAAGTTTTAGGTATACTCTAGTTTAAGTAGAAAGTCTCTATTAGCTAGGATATATCCCTTATAAACTATAGGCACCTTTATAATATAATAAAGTAGAATAATAATAGATATTATAGTCTTTATATATATTTAGTATTTAAGGATAACTAAGTTTAAACTTTTATTAATAATATAAGGTCTTAATAAGAGTCTAATATTACTATTTACTTACTAAAGTCTAAGATTACCTTTTATAATACTAGAATATTATTATTAATAAGTAGTTTAGCTTTAAGATCCTCTATAATATAAGCTTTTATAACTATAAAAGCTATTACTAGTTTATTATTAATAGTCCTGCTAATATATATATTAATTAAAGTAAATTTATTAGTCTTTATAATTTTATTACTAACGCCTTATACTAGTATTAGGGATACTATCTTCTTAATTTCTATATTTAGTAGAATCTTAGTAAGATATAATTAGTTAACTAATATAATTAAATAACTACTATCTAAGTAGACCTCTATCTACTTATCCGCCGTATTTATAGACTAGAATATACCTACGGTAGTATATTTCTATCCTTTAAAGCTATATCCTAGGGTCTTTAATTAATCTAGATAAATAGTTAATTTAATTAATAATAATATAGTAGGTATTATTAAAAGGGTTATACTAGTCTTCTTAGTAGTTATAAGGGCGGATATAATAGTAAGTATAAAAGGCTTTTATAACGTCTAGTAGTATTTTTATAAGTAAACAAATAGCTTATTTCTTAAAGAAAAGGTAGGTATATAAGAGAAGTAAGTATAACTATTTATATTATACTAAGCTATAAAGTTTATCTTAAGTACTTATTAATTATATTTAATAAGGTCCTTGTTTATTCTGAAGGACTTAATCCCTATATTAAGAGAGTCTACCTAGTCTTATAATAGGTCTAGCTATTTAACCGCGTTACCTATAATAGGGACTCTTTCAATTTATATAGATTAATTAATTAAGAAAGCTATTAAGGCTATTAAGAATAATAAAGTATTAGGGAGGTAGAAGTATTCCGCTATTACTAAGCGAAATATATAAAGTAGAGTAGATTCTATATTAGTATATTAGTAAAATAAAAAAAAGTAAATAACCTTATTTACTTGGACCCATTAATTAATTATAGTTAGTAATAAAATTAGTAGCTATCTATCCTTATATACCTTTATTAATTTACCGGCCTCAAATAAATTTATAAGGTTATATTATAAATTATCTTTATTATTATAGCTAACTTATTTAACTAAGTACTAAGTCTTTCCTCTTAAACACCTTTTATCTAGTAATCTTTTAATTTCGTACTTATCCCTATAAACAGCCCTATCCTTAGGGGTAATAGGTAGAGGCCTATTATTAAAAGTCCTATTATAAGGATCTACCCCTTCTACTTTTAACTTAAGCTATACTATTAATACTACTAGTTATATACATATTATAAGGGGTAGCTTAAGCTAATAGGCGAGTAATCCTACCTTTTATAAAATCTTAAATAGGCTAGTATATTATTATAAGAGTTTCCTATTAGAGATACTAGGGATCTTATATCCCTTATATAGATAGAGGAAGACTTTATTATTTTCTTTAAATTATAGACTTTTATACTTACTATTATACTAGGATTTTATTATAGCGTTATTAAAGGCTATTATATCTTCTACCTATTCCCTATAAGTAAGTTATAAGCTATTAAAGGCTTTTATAGGGATATTATTAATTACTAGTATATCTATACTATTATTTACCTTTAAATTATAGTAGAGCTTATTAGAAGCGTATCCTATAATAGTAGGAGAGTTATTAAGGTTAGCCTAAATATATAGGAGCGTATAATCCTATTAACTCTAGGTATCTAGATAGTATATAAGGTAGAATTATATAGTAATTTCTATAATTTAATTAATATGCTTACTCTATCTATTAGTCTATAGATAATATACTGTAAATATAAGAAATTTAACTCTAAGACGCTTAAAGATCTCTTACTAAAAGTCTAATATAAATTAAGGGTCTTAATTACTAATAATACTACGTAGAATACCCTAGTCGTATAATAGTAAAGATAAAATTATAACTTAGGCCTACTAGGGGGCTTTCTAAGTATTAATACTAGGTATAAGAAGGACCTTCTTTAAGAACTTATAAGTAATTATTAGTAGGTAATTTATACTTAATAGGGTAGTAGGTAGGGTAATTATAAAGTCTATTATAATTATATAAAATAGTATAAGCGGTATTAGTATAGGGACCTATTCTCTATATAGTAGATATCTTCTTATCTAATTAAGTTAGTACTAAGGGTAGTAGCTAATATAAGCTTAGAGGTTCTTAGCTAGATATCTAATATATACTATATAAGAAAGTTAGTTATAATATTTATAATAACTACTATAATTAGAAAAGTTATAAGCTTATTTAAATAATTCTTTCTTTATAATAGGAGGAATATATAATTATTACCTTTCCTTACTATTAATATAAAAAATAAGCCTATCCCTAAGAATAAATAATATCCTAGGTTTATTATATTCTAAATTAGTGTCTAGATTACTATTTATAAGAGGCTTTTATATATTAAGGATCTTTTACTATTACTTATTATTCTAATAGCCCGTTTATAGTTAAGATTTAAAATCCTCTATTATTTCTATATTTATTATAAAGTAGATAGTAAGGCTATTAAAGTCTTTAGTATTATAAAAAAGACTACTAGAGGATATAAAGAAAATATTAAGAATCCTATCTAATAAATTAGCTATTTTAATCCTATTTATAGTTATATTTATAGTTATATAGAGCCTAGATAGTATATTAGGTATTATATTTAATTTACTAGATTTATAATATAATTCTAAATTAAATAAAGAAAGGTACTAAGAAGCTTATATAAGCTAGAGATTTAATTTATCTATACTTATAGTCCTTAATATTAATTATCTTAATATTAGGATTATAGTAGAATAATTAGTATAAATAATTATAAGTAGTTATAGATTTAATTTAATTATATATTAAACCTTTTTAATAACTTATATAATACTAGTAATTTTTAATTTAATAGGCTAATAGTTCTTCTCTATATTATTAAGATAGTAGCTAAAAATATAATAGGCTATATATTAGTCCTTATAAAAGGCTTTAATAACTATATAAGATCTCCCTTTATATAGTATATAATAGCTGTAAATCCTACTACCTTTAAGGTATCTAGATCTATATATAAAACCCTATTATAATTATAGTAAATAAGAAATTAGGGAGTCTTAAAAGCCTCTTATAAATCCTAAAAAGTACTAAGCTCCTCTTATATAAGCTTATAAAAAATTACCCTAATTACCTTCCTTTTTTATATATAACCTTTTATACCTATACTAAGGCCTCTTTTATAAGGGGTCTACCCTTTATATATATCTCTTAATTAATAAATAGAGCTAACTAGTTAGTCTAAGAAATATTCCTAGGTTAGCTAAGTTTTATAGAAATTATAGTAAGGTAATAGCCGCGATTTTCTCTTTTATTATAAATATCCTTAAGCTATCAATATACTAGCCTAGTAGGGTAATAGAGGGGTAGCTAACGTATAACTTTAATAGTAATAGGCTTATATACTTCTTCTAGAATAGATTAAAGACCTTATATAAATATTTAATATATTCTTATAAGGTATATAAGTAGATAATAATATTATTAATATAAGCTTTAATAAATGCTTAATATTACTAGAGAATAGTATTAGTCTAGTATTAGATATATAAAGGCGAGCCCTTATAACTTATAAGGGCTATTAAAGACTACTCCTAGCTATAATAGCTTATAATAGTAAGCTTATAATAATCTTTAACCTAGATATAGAATTAATAGAACTATCTTATAATATTAATAATTATAATATATTAATAACCCTATATTAATAACATAATATTAGCTTATAAGGGGAGTAGATATATATTATTCTCTATAATTTTATTAAGCTCTTATATATTAATTATAACGCGGCCTTTTTACCTAGTAGGAGTATTATACTAAATTATAAAGTAGGGATAGCTAAATAGGGTAAGTTAATTAGCTTATATAAGTTTTCCCTAGGTTTAAAGCTTATTAAAGGTTTTATTAATCATATCTTTATCCTTTTACCTAAGAGGATATACTTATATAGGCTTAGATAATATATTTAGTTTTAATAGAATTAGTATCTATTACTCCTTAGGGATATTAATTATACTTCTACTATTTATAAAAAGATCCTAGTAGGAATTAATGATATTTATTAGCTAATCCGTAATATATAGTTCTTTATAGATCCTAATTCTATTCTTAAGTATATTCTTAAGACTAGGATTAATAATAGTACTTAATTCTAAGGAAAGAGCCTAACTAATAGATACTATAAATATAATAGAGGTTATAAAAGCCTCTTTATTAATTATAATTAATAAGGATATAATAGATATAGCTAATATAATAGCTAATATAATAATTTTAGCCTATTTACCCTTTTAACTATTATACTAACTATTAATTATAAGGCTAGAATAGTAAGTATTAATTATAAAATATCTATTATAATTAAACTCTTTTATAATACCTAATCTTACCTTCCTAGGAATAAAGATATCCTTATTAATATTATTTTTAATAAAGACCTTCTTAAGAGAAGTATTAATAATATAAGTAAATATACTACTAGCGTATCTAAGATTAAGATTATAAGAAGGTTTAAAGAGTAGGTTTTAAATATCTAGTAAAGTCCTATTAAAGATAACGGCTACTAAGGTAGTAATCTTTATAAGAATTAAGAATTTTTTCTTATTCTTAATTACTCGTTTTACTAGTAAAGAGTAAATTTAAGTATTTATTAAGATTTTAATATTTTAATAGCTATTAATAGTAATTTATTACTTTATAAAATCTAATATTATAGCTTCTAAAGTAAGAATATTAGCTCTTATAAGTATTTTAGCTTTAAGATTATTTATAATATAAATTTCCCTAGTAATATTTATAATTATAGGCTTATTATTATTAATAGAGCCTTAAAGGAAGAAAGTTATAATAGTAAATTTATTAAAATAATAAATTATAGACCTAAGACCCCTAATAGGAATACTAGTAGGTATAGTTTTAATTTCTATACTTATAAGGATAAAAGTTAAATTTATAATTAATATTATATATCCTAGATAAGAATAGACTTTAATATCTTTATTATTATTAGTCTACCTAATAGTTATAATAGTATAATAATAGTTCTTAAAAGTATAGCTTATCCCTTATATACCTACCGCTAATAAAATAATTATAGTAGGATCCTCTATAGAATAACTTACTAAGTTAGTATTTACTAGAGTATTTATAGCTAGTAGATTAATTATAAAAGGCTTTAAGATAATTATAAAAGGCTTTAATAAGGTAGCCTTTTAGTATTAGTTATAAAGATAATTAAAGAGTTTATTCTTCAATAGGAATCTTAGTTAGTAGTAATAATATTTATAATCTAATAAAGGAATAGTTATAGAGAAATAATTTTTATAGTTATTCTTAAAGCTATTATCTAGTTTAATATCTTCTATTATAAATACTTAATAATATTATAAGGTTTCTTCCTAGGATAGTTTATAAGAACCTTCCTAGTAGAAATTAGAGGGCTTATAAGTAAAATCCTAGTATAAACCTTCCTATTTATAACCTTAAGGGCTTTAAGAAGGCTATCCCTTAGAGGCTTCCTTAATAGCGGCCTAGTAGACTTATAGAGGTCTTAGAGGCTATTACTATTATTCCCCTTATAATTTAAAGGGAAAGTAATTTCTTTAATTCTAATTCTAGTTTTAATTTTAATTCCCCTAGTATTAAAGACCTTATTAGGGTTACTTATTAAATAAATTAGACCTATTTAGTAGGGCTAGTACTATTATTTAAAGTCTTATTAGTTATACTAGGAGGGTATATATGTTTACGCCCTAATTACTCTAATTTTAATAGCCTTAGTAGGGTTAATAGCCTAGTAGAGGCTTCTAGTACTAATTATTATAGTAAGTATTATTATTATTTTATAACTATAGTTAAGAAGGTAGTAACTACTAGGAAGGCTATTAAGATTAAGATTAAAATAGAGACTAAAATTAAGACTAAGAAGGTTAAAATAGAGATTAATACCTACTATACTTTTTTTACTAAGATAGCTAATAAGATTTTAAGTATTAAGATATATAATTCTACTATTAATACTTCCTATAATCTAATAAGGTAAAGAACTTATTATAATTAGTATTATTACTAGGTTTAAGAATATCGCGCTAGAATTTTATATTAAGACTATACTAAATAAGAAGAATATAATCCTTTATTACCCTAATCTCTAAATCCTTAGCTACTCTTATAATAGTTTAAGAGTACTCCTAAGGCTCTCTCTATTAAGAAGTATCTTATATAATATACTTTTTATAAATTAGTATACTTATATTAATATAATATAGGGCCTTCTATTATTATATTAATAGATAATACTATTTATTAATATTATAAGTAATAAGATATTTATTACCTTCTCTAAGCTTAGTAGTATACTATCCCTATATAATTCCTTAGAGATATAGTTAAAGGTTTATATAGATAATAGTATTACCCCTTACTTAAATAATATCCTTAATATAATTTATAAATATATAAATATTATAGAAATACGTAGTCTTACTAGTATATTTAATATTAGAGGTGGTATTTATAGATTTATTATTATAAAAGGGATTAAAATATCTAATATTATTACATTTAAAGCGGGGAGTACTATTATTATAAGGTACTCTAGGAGGTATACTAGGATCTACTAGTCCTAGTACTAGTAGTAGGGCTAGTAGTATAATACTAGTAATTATTTCTTATAACTTAGTACGCTAAGCCTTGGTAAAACTACTATTCTTACTTATAACTAGATATTATACTAGTCTAATAGGCTATTTATATATAGCTTCTTTAGTAGAAGTCTTATAAGTTATAGGATCTATACTAAAATTTAGTGGTATAATACTTAGTATTACTAAGGGTATTCTTATAGATAATTCTATGTTAGATAGAGTAAGAGTAGAAGATATAGTAGGTATTTTAACTAATAGGAATCTCTTAGGACTATTCCTAGTTAATAGTAGCTAATACTTTATAAAATATAATAAGAGTTATAGGAGACTTTAGTACTACTTAGTACTCTTAATAAAATATTTAATTACTTTTTAAGAGGCGGGGCTATTAGTAGCCTAATTAAATAGATAGAAGGATAGTTCTACTAAGGTAGTATATTAATTACTTAACTTAGGGATCCCTAGTTATAAGGGATGCTTATAATAAGTAATAATATAATTAATATAATACCTAATAGTCTCTAATACCTTATAAATATATACTTTACTAGTATCCTAGATAAATTTATAGATTTAATTTACTAATATAATAAGATAATAATTAAGGGGTAATAGCAGTTAAGCTACCTTAATAGCTTCCTTTTAAAGAAAGGCTTCTTAAATCTTAGGGAAGAAATACTAGAAAAGTAATATACTTATCTTCTTACTATAATAGAATATATGTAATTTCGAACCCTAAAGATCTCCCGGACCTCTTATCTAATAGATTTATCGCTTTATACCCCTATTTAACCGCTTTTAGTTTAGCCTACTTTTCTAAAGAATATTAAATTCCTAATATCCTTTATATTCTACCTACGTATATACCGACGTATTATAATATTTTCTATATAAATTATATTATTTAGTCTATTTCATACTACTTAGCTATATTAAAATTATTAAAATCGGTCTAGTAGTTTAAAAGATATATCGGAATAAATAGATTTACCTACTAAATTCTATATACTAATAGCTAGAATATAGATTATAAATAATAAAAATCCTACTATTATTTATATTTTACCTATTCTATAATAACGCCTACTAACGTGTTAGCTATTAGTTTAAATAGGGGGAATTATCCGTCTTATTACTAGGTATAAAATGCTGTTAGAATAGGTGTATATATATAATATAGCTAATACTATTATATTTATAAGCTACCTACTAACGTGTCTAATATACTCCCTACTATTTATATTACCTACTAACGTGTCTAATATCAGCCTAAATAGGGGGAAATATCCGTCTTATTACTAGGTATAGAACGCTATTAGAATAACCTATATCGCTATATAGGTCTATAGGCTAATGCTGTCGTATTTATAGGCTAAAAACCTAACTATTTACATCACCTACTAACGTGTCTAATATTAGGCTAAATAGGGGGAAATATCCGTCTTATTACTAGGTATGGAATGCTATTAGAATAGGAGTATATAATATAGCTAATGCTATTATATATATAGGCTACCTACTAACGTGTCTAATATACTCCCTGCTATCTACGTTACCTATTAACGTGTCTAATATTAATCTAAATAGGGGGAAATATCCGTGTTATTAATAGCCTACTATATCTGATATACTCCCTACTATTCACCCCACCTACTAATGTGTCTAATATATTCCCTGCTATTCACGTCACCTACTAAACGCTAGGTAGTAGGGGTAATTTTCTAACGTAAAAATCTTGAATTTTTACGGGTATTTTCTAGTATAAAATATAATAAAAGAGGCTATTAAAGTCTTTAGTAGTAAGCTAAAGTAGTATAATATTATACCTAAGTATAGTAGTAGAGTATACTATTAGGGCTTATTACTATTATAATAGATAGTAATAAATGGAGATAGATTAGTTATAAAGAAATAGGCTTCTTTATACTACTAGAGGACTTAGGGATTATTAGTATTATAAGGGTAGCTTTAATATTTTTAATAGTTTAAGATAATTAATTAGTATTATAAAGCCTTTTATATAGTATTACTACTATATTAATAGGGACTCTTTTAATTTATATAGATTAATTAATTAAGAAAGCTATTAAGGCTATTAAGAATAATAAAGTATTAGGGAGGCAGAAGTATTCCGCTATTACTAAGCGAAACGTATAAAGTAGAGTAGATTCTATATTAACCTAGTTATATCTTCTTTACTATAATAGAATATATATAATTTATGACTCTAAGCTTATTACAGCTTATTAATTAGTCTAAAGTCCCCTAAATTACCTCCTTAGGACTAGCGTTAATTACGTTAAATATTAAAAGTCTAATATTTCTTTATATTCTACCTACGTACGTACTAACACTCTATAATATTCTCTAATTAGAATAAGTTATATAACTTATTTTAACATACCTACTACTTTAAAAATTATAAAAATCGGTATAATAGTTTAAAAGATATATTATTATAAATAGATTTACCTACTAAAATTAATATAATAGTCTAATATCTTAGCGCCTATTAATCTTATTAGGGATTTTTTCTCCCTACCTATTATTACTATTAATAGTATATTATAGATTTTAATACTCCCCCTAATTATCTATTATATATAACTTATACTAGCTGTCTTTAACCTACTTACTATTACCCTTTTTATATTAAACTAAGCTCCTCTAACTCCCTTATAATACCTTCTAAGCGGGTAGCTCTTTCTAAGCTAGATTATAATACCCTTAATAGTAATAATAAGAGGGCTAAATCTTATAAATTTAATAGTATAAGGTATACTAAATACTTAAAAATAATTAATATAAGTACTTAAATTTAATTTATAATCCTTAGAGCTAACCTAATAGATATTATATTAATATAACCTTACCCTTAAGATATACTATTAGGGATTCGCCCTTATATTAACCTTAATAAGGGTATTACTTCCTAGTAGTATATAATAACTACTAATATAACTATTTAAGTAGTTATTCCGCTTAGGAATCCTTAATAACCTACTCCCTCTATCTTTAAAGAGACTACCTAAGAAATTACTCCTCTACTAGCTCCTAAATATTATCTAGATACGCGTTATTAATACGCCTACTAATAGGTTAATTAAGATAATAATACTAAGTACTAGCCCCCTATTTAATAAGGCTTATACTAGTAGTAGAATAATATATATTAGGGGCGGATACTAAGCTAGAGATATTAAGTATATAAGGATTATTATATAATAAGATATATAGAGCTTTACTAGGTTAATAAATTATTTAATACTAATAATAATATATACCCCTATTATAATATACTATTATAAAAAAATAGTAACTTAGAGGATAGTTAATAGCTATATTATAATAGTAGGAAGAATAATTAGCTATCCCCTAACTAGTTATATAAGTTAGCTAATATTAACTTATTACCTAAAGGGCCTTAAAAGGAGGTAGAGCTTAGGGTATAATTTATTAATATATTACTTAGTAATATAAATATTATTATTATTAATAAATAGTTTATAAGAAGGAGGATTATATATAGTAAAGAATTTTTAGATAATATTATTAGTTATAATAATTATCTCTCCTTTACTAGTAAGAGTATAACTAATATTAAACTACCTTTTAGATCTAGGAGTCTATTTATTATCTTATAAGTCCTCTTATTACTAATAATAGCCTTAGGCTAAAATTCGCCTAGATTTATATACTAGATAGTATATAGGAGTAACTAGATATTTACTATTAATAATTTAATTATTTAAATTAAAATACCCTTACTTCCGCTTAATATACCCTCTAATCTATTAACTTATATATCTAGGGGTTTAAATCCTATTATAATCGCCTTAAAAAGGATAAATTATAATATCCTATTAATATTATAAGCGTCTATATCTAATAGCTAAATCTTAAATAATAGGATAAGTATAAGGACTTTATATAAGCTAATAGGCCCTAAAAAGGACGCTAAGGTATTTAGATTATTACCTAAATACCCCTATTCTTCTAGGTATATATACGCGTATACGTGCCTAGGGCGGATAGCCTAAGGTATACCTATAGTATATATAACCCTTATAATTATCCCCCCCTCTAAAGCCTTTACCCTAAAGGCTAGGGAGTAGTAGCGTAAAATATATATTATTCTAGGATAGTTATACTAACCTTTAAGGCCTTATTAGCCTAACTATAACTTATAACTAGGGTCTATAACCTAATTAATATAGAATACTTAGTTAGATTATATCTACTAGTAGGTAGTAGGCGCGCTAGCCCTTAATTAATAGCTTATATCTAGGGCGTATAACCTAATTAAAATAGCTTATAATTAAGGCGTATAACCTAATTAATAGCTTATAACCGGGGCGTATAACCTAATTATAATAGCGCGGAATCTTACTACCTACGGGGGTCTTAGTACCTTAAGAGGAATAGTTCTAATAGTTATACTACCTAAGGAATAGTATTTATAACGCGTTACGTATATATAAATAATATAATTTTTACCCCTAAGTAAGAATTTAATAGCCCCCTAACGGGATTTTTTAACTACTTATAATATAATTTAAACTTATAATATAATTTTCTAACCCCTTAACTTAGCTACCTATTACGCCTAGCCCCCGGAACTAGCCCCTAAATAATTAGTTCTAAGGCGATTTAAATATAATATAAGGACTTTATATAGGCTAATAGGCCCTAAAAAGGACGCTAAGGTATTTAGATTATTACTTAAATACCCCTATTCTTCTAGGTATATATACGCGTATACGTGCCTAGGGTAGATAGCCTAAGGTATACTTATAATATATATAACCCTTATAATTATCCCCCCCTCTAGAGCCTTCTCCCTAAAGGTTAGGGAGTAGGTGGCGTAAAATATATATTATTCTAGGATAGTTATACTAACTATTAGGGCCTTATTAGCCCGATTATAACCTATAATTAGGGTTTATAACTTAATTAATATAGGTAGTAGGCGCGCTAGCCCCTAATTAATAGCTTATAATTAGGGCGTATGGCCTAATTAAAATAGCTTATAACTAGGGCGTATAGCCTAATTAATATAATAGCCGGCGCGCTAGCCCCTAATTAACGGCTTATAGCCGGGGCGTATAGCCTAATTATAATAGCGCGGAATCTTACCGCCTATAGGGGTCTTAGTACCCTAAGAGGTATAGTTCTAGCGGTTATACTACCCCTAAGAATAGCGTTTATAACACGTTACGTACGTATAAATAATATAATTTTACCCCTAAGTAAGAATTTAATAGCCCCCTAACGGAATTTTTAACTACTTATAATATAGTTTAAACTTATAATATAATTTTCTAACCCCTTAACTCGGCTACCTATTACGCCTAGCCCCCGGAACTAGCCCCTAAATAATTAGTCCTAAGGCGATCTAAATATAGTATAAGGACTCTATATAGGCTAATAGGCCCTAAAAAGGACGCTAAGGTATTTAGATTATTACTTAAATACCCCTATTCTTCTAGGTATATATACGCGCATGCGTGCCTAGGGCGGACAGCCTAAGGTACGCTTATAGCGTATGTAACCCTTATAATAAGGGTACTTATAATTAGCCTACCTTTATAAAAGTCGCCCGTATTATAATAACTCCTAATAATACTATAAGAGGCCGGATTAAGCGGGATATTTATATTAAAATTATTAAGGGGGGCCTTATATTAATCCCTAATTAGTATCCTTCTTATATAGCCCTCTAATATCCGCTTCTATTTCTATTTAGTAGATAGTTATAATATAACTACCTTCTATTAACTAGCTATTAGCTTCTAAGTAACTATTTATTATATATATTATAATAGAACTATATTATTAATATACTTACCTAGTATACCTTAATTAGTAGTAATAATAAAGTAGAGTAGGAAGAGGGTAGTAACCCTAAGTAGGAACTAGACTAGTATATTACTAGTAAGTATATACCTTAAGGTTATAATAGGTCTTAGTAAGTAATAAGATAATAATTTTATATAAAATAAATATAAGTAAGACTATTTAATATATTTCCCTAATTATTTTTTAGACTTAAATCTACTTAGTTATAAATAGTTCTAAATAATTTAGATAATAGTTAGGGGATAATTAATATAATCTAAATAATCTACTAATTAATATCTAGATCTAGCCTAATTTCTTTAATTATACTAGTAATAGTAGATATCTATTTAACTACTAGGCTACTAATATCTAAATATTAATAGAGCTTAATAACCTAAATTAGTATTATTAGAATTAATAGACTATTTAAGTAGACTACTACTCTAGCCTAATAGATAGGCTTAATATTAATCTAGATATCTTACTTAAAGATATTAGTAATAAGGTAACTATCCTCCTATTAATAATACTAGGAAGCCTATATACTATAAAAGTAAGAATATAAGATATTATAATAATAATTTTAAAAGGGGTAAAGCTAATTTTTTTATTACCTTTATATATAATCTTAAGTAGCCTAATATTTAAGGCTTACTAGTATCTAGTTAGATACTAGAGTACTATTATAACCTAATTACTTATATCTTTAATTAAAAGCTCTAGGAGCTAATAAAGGACCTCCTTAAGTAATATATCCTTAATATTTATATAACTTATTATTATATTATTAAGTTTTAGAAGTAAGGTCTCTTATATATATATATTCTCCTAATTATATAGGAGAAGGATTAGATCTAAATAGTTAATAATATTAATAGTATTATTTAAGTATTTATCCCCCCTTTATAATAGGGTAATATACTATATAAGTTAGTCTTATAATATATATTTTATAATTACTATACTAGCGTCCCTAGTAATAGATATTTTAATTAGGAGAAGAATTATTATAATAAGGCTTTTTTTAAAGGATTTTTACTAAGGGATATCTTTTATACTTAATAGGAGTTATCCTTTTTATAAATATCTAGTTAGCCCTCTTAAATCTAATTCCTCTATTAATAATAGATAGGTTATCCCTTATAACCTATACCTATTAAAGAAATATAATACTTATATTAATATTAAGATTTATAACTCTATTAAGTCTATTTCTATTTATATAAATATATTTATAAGGGACCTTATTAAGTTAATATCTCCCTTACTAGGAAATATATATATAACAATAATAACCCCGCTCCTAATACCTAGTTATAATAGTAAGGGGAGTTAGTAGATAAAATTATAGAGTTTTAGTCTACTTATTAAATTAGGTCTATTAAAGTTATCTAGAAGATACTCTTATTTAGTATAAATATTATAAAGCCTTATATAAAGTATCTATAAATCTACCTCCTAGACTAATAATATACCCTTTTTAAACTAGCTAGTAACTAGGCTATTAATAAGGCTGCTAAATAAAAGCTAATAAATAGTAATAAGCTTTATAAAACTATATTAATAGAGTTTTTTAATATAAACTATCTTATTAAGGAAGCTTATAATAATAGTTAGCTATTACCTTTTATAAAATAGAATAGGAAATATCTTATTATTATAAGGGATCTACTTAACTATTTATATAAGATTTTCCTAAGGTCTTTACGTAGAATAAAAGAAATAAATATTAGAAAATATATAAAAGGGGGGAGACTCTTAGGCGTATTAATTTTATTAATTTTAAAATTAAGGATCTCTACTATTACTAACTACTCCTTTATTATATTAAGGGAGCTATATTATTTAATAACCTCTAGATAGTAGATAGCTAGCTAATAAGATAGAAGGAGGCTTATATAAAGCTTAGGTTAATTAAAAATAATAGATATACTAATAAAATCCTTAATAAGGGAAAGGATTTTAAGAGAGGTTATAAGCTATATAATCTATTTATATTAGTATTAATTAAACTCTAACCTACTAATACCCTTATATTATAGAATAAGTATAAGGAGTATATCTTAAATAACTACTTATACCTCTTATAATAAGATTTTTTAATACTTTAAATACTAGATAATTATTATAAGTAATAGTTATTTATAAAATAGTACGCCCTTTACCTAATTAACGGCTAATTAGAATATTAATTAACCCTTAAATATACTAAGTATCTAACCTAACATAGCCTACCTATTCTAACTATCCTATTTAATAATTTTAACGACATTCTAAATAGACTTTTATAGGAAGAAATATTTTACTAAATTACCCCTAATAAGGCTAAGGTCTTATAAAATAGGCTAAATATTAACTAATATTATACTATTAATTAGATTATCGCCACTATTAATATTAATACTAATAATAAATTTAGTACTTTAAGTATACTATTCTTCCTTAATAGTACTAGGGGGACTAGTAAAATAATAGTTTAAAATACTATTATAAAAAGGCTATATTCCTAGTAAAAAGTTACTTTAATAGTAGTATCTTCTAGTATTATATTAATACTATTATAGGGAGGTTAAATAACTTACTTATAATTTAAGATACCCCTAAACTCTAATACTACCTCCTTATATAGGATTAAGAAGGGGATTAATCTTACTAAGTTAATTAAGTAAGCTTATATTATCTTTTAGGATAAGTCTCTTATATAGATTTAATATAATATAAAAGCTATTATTTATAGCCTTTAAGACATTTATAATAATAACTAGGCTTATTTTAAGGGTAAGGTAGTCTACTTTTATAATAACTTCTAATAAATACTCCTAGTTATTCTAGGAGGATCTAGTAGCTAGGTTATTAAGGTATATCTTTAAAAGGCCTATTTCTAGAATAAGGTTATATATTTAAATCTTACTATTAATAAGTAACTTAATAATCCTAACTTAATAGATATTATATATTATAAAATAGGATTATTTATAAGTAATCTCCTTACTATTAATAATAGTATTAATATCTAGAAAAGCCCTACTACTAATAAAGATATATTATATTAGAAATATAGTTATACCCCTAGAGATATTATTAATAATTTAGTTAATAATATTTATATTAATATTAAGATAAATATTACTTAAAGGGTTTATTTATTAGAATAGGCTATTCTTACTATTATTAATAAAGATATTATTAGTATTAATATTAAGATATTATTATATATCCCTAGTAATATAATAATATACTAAAGTATTATTATTTATATTTATATTTATATTTTATACTCTACTATCTAGCTACTTAAAATTAATAAGGGTAGTTTATATCTAACTTATTAAAGGAAACTATAATTTATAAAAGAAAACCTTATCCCCTACTCTACTTATTATTATACTTCTAGATTTCTAGATATTATATACTACCCTTTTTTATATTCTTTATACTATCTTATTCTCTTCTTTTATTAGGGTTACCTACCCCTTTATCCTCTAGTTAGAGCCTATCTACTCTTATACTACCTTAAAGAGTTATTCCCTTATTAATATAAACTAGTTAAATATACCTTATTAAATTATCTATTTAATTACTACCTTTAACCCTTTTAAGGTTAATGTTATTTAATAAAAGTTATTTAACCCTACTTTTTAAAGTATCTACCTCCTCCCCTTTATATAATTAAGGTAGAATATAAGTATATACTTAATATCTTAATACCTTTATTTATATTTATAACTAGTACTATTAACCTTAAATACCCTCCTTTTATATAAAAAGGCGCGTAGTCCTATTTTCTTTATATATAATTAAATACTTATAAAGCTCTTAACTTTAAAAAGCCTTATATAAAGGTTAACTTTTATCTCTTAAACCTCCCCTTTTTATACTATTATTTTTATATAATTAGGGATACCCTCTTAATATCCTAGCTACCTCTCTTTTTACTTCTCCTTTACCTACCTCTTAATCTCTTTAAGGATAGGGTTATCCCTCTTTATTATTTTCCTACCTCTAAGGCTTTAATCTATTATTTTAATATCCCCTCCTCTTATTACTACTTAAAGGGCTCCCCTTACTTAAAATTACTTCTCTTTTATTAGAGTCTTTATAACCCTCCTCTTTCTTCCCCTTTTCCCTTTTAACTTATAATAGATCCTTATATTCCCTTCTTTAATTAATAGATAGATCCCTTATATTATTAATATTTATAAAATTAATTAATTAAAGCCTATCTTTATTAATAAAACCCTTAACTCTACCTTTAATATTTATATACTAGTTACTTTAAAGGCTTTAAGTATTATCCTTAAGTACCTATTTTATATAATTTCTAGTATTATAATATTTACCTTCTTTACCTTTAATATCCCCTTTAAGTTATATTGTATTTCTATTATATAAGTTATTATTAGCTAGATTATTATATTATATACCTATCTTACTTTATTAAGTATAATACCTTATATTAAGCTAATAATAATTATTAAAGCTAGCTTTTATATCTTTATCTTTAACTTTATTTTATTAATATATAAGCCCTACTTTAATTTATTATTAATATAAAGTTTAAAGACTTATATTAATACTTTAAAGTATATTACTACTATTTTAAAATTTATTATTACCTTTATATTAAACCTCTTTAAGCTCTTTAATAAATAAATTAGCTTATATTTATAAGGGATAAAAGTTACCTTATATATATTTACTTAATAAAGGTATATCTTATATACCTTTATTAAGATCTTATAATTCTCCTTAATACTTTTATTATATATTATTAAGTAAATATTATTAATAAAGCCCTTAATTTATATTTAAAGTTTTATCTTTATATATTCTTTTATAAGTAGGGAGTTAAAAATTAAAATTAAAATTAATAATATTAAGGATCTTTAAGGGATTTTAATTTTTATTATCTTTATCCTACTTATCTTTTAACTTAATATAATTATTATAACTCTTTTTATTAAAAAGCTTTATACCTACTTTATAATAAAGATTAAGACCCCTTTCTTTTTTAAGTTATAAAGTAACTTTTTATAAAAGATATTATTAAAAATCCTTATAATATCTAATAATAGTATATTTATTATATTAAATTTATTATAATTTTATATTATATATACTACCTTTATTATTATCTTAAAGGATATTATTATTAACCTTCCCTTCCTTACCTTTATTTATTATAAGGGTAGTAGCTTATATTCCTTTATAAGGTTACTTAACTTCTTTATAATAACTACCTTTAACGCCTTCTTTAAGGTATTAAGTAAGGTAATTAGATAGTATAACTTTAACTTTAAGTAGTCCTCTTTCTTTAACTTCTTTAAAATAATTATATTAGCCTTTTTAAATTTTATTAAATAGTATCTAACCCTTAAGTATACCTAGAATAAGTATATAAAGCTAGGTAGTAGCTCCCTTTTTATTATTCTTAAGAACCTATTTAGGATCTTATTTATCTTTAATATTTTATCTTATTTTAGCCTATTAATTACCTTATAAACCTCCTCTTTAATAACTTTTATATCTATTATTAAGGGTATCTTATATTAAAACCCCTAGATATTACTTAAATCTACCTTTAAGGGTAGGGGGAAGAAGGTCCCTTAAAGGACCTCTACCTTCTTTTAAAATAACTCCACTTTAAGACCCTCCCTATCCTTCCTAAGGGTAGGGAACTTTAGGAGTTCTTAAGGTAGTATATTTCTCTCTTAGCCCTATTTAACTAGCCTCTAAAGTCTATTAAATATCTAAGATGCTTTATATACTACCTCTTTAAAATAAAGTACCTTTACTTTCCTTAATACCCTCCCTTTAATTTTTTAGGCCTCTTATTATACCTCTAGACTCCTCTAGCTTCTCTTATAATTATACTTTACCCTAAGCTTTAATACTATCTTTATAACCTTTATATAATCTAAGTTCTAGAAGGACTTTACCTTTAAAGAGGGCTTTACTTATAATACCCCCTTTTTATAATTTTTATTAGGCTTTAAAGTATTTTAACTAGGTAGCTATCTATTTACCCCTTAATTATTAACTCCCCTTCTAGTAATAAGTATTAAAGGGTGCCCGCTTACCTCTCTATCTCCTTTAAATCTACTAACTTTTATACCCTTTATAATTATAAGACTACTACCTCTACTTTAAGGCTAACTTTAATATATATTAAGATATAATTAGATTTATAATAAAGGTCTAACTTAATATAATATTTTAATAGTATTTACTTAATAGCCTCTATTATAAATATTAGATTAATAGTACTTTCTACTTTCCTTATCCTTTAAGTTATTATATCCTTTAATAGGGTAAGCTCTATTCCCCTTTCTTTTATAATATCTATTAATATATCCGCCGCTTTATAATATATATATCTACCCCTATTATTCTAGTTTAAGTAATAGAGGTTAAAGTCTCCTATTAATATATATTCCCTAGGCTAACTTAACTACTCTTTTACCCCTAATAGTATAAAGGGGCTATCTATTAAGGTCCTAGATTCTAGGCTAGGGTTATATATATTATATATCTAGAGGCGCGCTAGTACTCCCCCTTCCTTTCTTATAACCTATATCTCTAGGGAGTATAAGTCCCCTAATATAAATTTAACTCCCTATTTATTAATATTCTAGCGCTTATTTAAAGTATTAATTATATTATATTAGAAGAAGATAATAAACTCTTCCCCTTTAAGTACTTTTATAGGTTTTATAAACCCTCCCTACTATCTTATAAGTTATATATTAAGCTAGGCGTACTAGTTATATTATTAAAGAACCTTAATCTACTATATTTATATAGTAGGACCTAATTATAAGTAATAAGATATAATAAATATATCTATAAGAGGGAGATTATAAGTAGTACTTATAATAGTAAGAAGGTAATACTATTTAAGATACTATTATAATTTTAAGAAAATAATAGGCGGATTCCTACTCCCTTTATTTATAAGTAGTACTCTATCTACCTAATATTTATTATAACTATTAATAAATTATAAGGCTAATTAATAAAGTATATAAGTATTAACTTATCAATTAAGCCTACTTTTAGTTATAATTAATTTTATATAGCTCTATTATAAGTAATAAGATAGGGAAACCTTTATATTATTAAGCTTAAAACTCTTAAATATATATCTAGTTAAATAATAAGAAATATTATATATAAGTAGGTACTATTAGATAATAAGTAGACTACCCTTAATATATTAATTATAACCTATTATTAATACCTAGATCCTATTAATAGCTACTTAGTAGCTTATAAGAGTATTAATTATAATATTAAAATTATAAAAATAGCCTAATATTATACTTAATTATATAATTATATCTTTATATTAAATTATAATATTAGACTTTCTAATAATAAAAATAAGCTATTCTACTATTTAGTTTATTAAATACCGCCGATTAAATTTTAGAGGGCTAGATAAATACTAGGTTATATTAACTCTTATATCTAATAGATTCCTTTATATTAATATAATAAATCTAGTAGGACTATTAATAATTATTATAAGAGTATAAAAGATATATTATAATATAAGGGATATAATAATTTAAGAATTATATTAAATAATTTAGTTGTATAGAAGTTATTAATAGAATAGAATATTATAATACTAGATATCCTATAATTAATTAGGTACCTAGTAGATAATATTAATCTTTTAATACTTTTATCTTAATAATAATAATATATTTTCTTAATAATAACTAATATAATAAGTTATCTAATAATAGTATACTTAGTTATACCCTATTAGTCCTAAATAGTAATATTATAATAGAGTTATAATATAAGTAGGCTTAATAACTATTAATTAATACTCTAATACTAGGTAACTATTATAAATAATCCCTTAGATCTAAAATTAATATTTTTAATTATATTTACCCTATAACCCTTATAATACTTAAGGTAGGTCTTAGTATCTATAATAGTTTATATAAATATTTATTATATTTAGTCTTAATATTACCTTATTACTATTATTACTTACTAATAAATAAAAGAAATATACTTTTAAATATACTTTTTATATATAAAAATCTTAAATTTTTATAGGCATTTTCTAGTAGTAGTATAATATTCCTAATAACTATTAGAATTACTATTAATAAAGTCTTCCGCTATATCCTTTATAATAGCCTAGTATACTTATTATAATAAAAAGCGCGGTATATAATTATCTTATAACTAACTACCTAGCTAGTAATTCCCTTAACCTAGCCTTATAAGTTATAAAGGTTATTAGAGCTAAGGTTAATTAAGTTATTATATAAAATCTAATATATCTACTAGGCTAGCTATAACTTAAAGCCTTTATACTAGAGGTAAGATTTAAGGGGCGTTTTAATAAAACTACTAGCTTTAATAGGGCTATTAGTTTATTTAATAAGCCTAGTCATTTTAAAAGGGTAAGAATAGGGGGTAAGTATTATTATAAGACTAGTTACTCTACTAAAATAGCTAGTACCCTACTCTATTATTAGAAAAACTATACTAACTATATTATCTAATAGGCCTATATTTATAACTAGGATATTGTTATAGCCTATTACTTAGAGTACTAGTAGAAGCTCTCTACCTACTTATATAAATCTACTATTTATACTTCCTATCCTTAAGTTCTAATAAGAAGTTATTAATAGAGGTCTAATTAGTAGAATAGTAAATATCCTAGTAAAGTTTGAAATTATAATATTATATATAATATTAAGTTAAATCTCTATATCTATTAACCTACTAGTATCTTTTATAAAGTATAGTATCTTAGTACTAAACTCTTATAACTTATAATAGCTAGTAGTATCCTTTATAATAAACTTCTTATATAGTATACTATTAATAAAGATATTTAATAGCTATTAAAACCTTCTTAGTAGTAATTATAGCTATTTATTAATACTATTATTAAAGGTTACTATCCTTTATTCTATCTTAGAGAGCTTATTATTATACTATTTAAGTACTTATTTATAAAGGCTTAGTTAAAGGTTATTCCTAATAGTAGTAGGATCCTTAAGTAAGTATATTTACTTAGCTCGATTAATAAATATCTAAATATCCTAAAACTAAGTATTCTTTCTAGTATACTTAATAGTTAAACTAGTACTAATAGATTTATTATTATATATAGGATTAAAGAATCCTAAGTCCCTAGGGTTCTATTAGGAATAATTATCGCCGCTATTAACTCTATTTAATATACCTACTTCACCTAATTAGCTAGGCTAACTAGGCTAATTAGCCGGTCTAGAAGGGCCTAGTAGGCTAGGTATAGTAGGATTCTCCTAAATATATTAAGTTATAGTAGCGTTAATAGTTACTTATATAGTAGGGTTAATAGTAAAGGTTATTATACTACTAGATAATTATTAATAGCTAGAAGGATTAGGTTCTAAGCTAATTAGTTATTTATAAATAGCCTCTTTAACTAATATTTACCTAATAGTAGTAGTATTATTAAGAGATAAGGTAGTCTATAGTTTACTTAGTAAGGGAGGATTATTAAAGAGTTTATAAGAGGCTTCTATTCCCTTATTAAAGTATAAGATAGCCTTATAAATAATAGGTTTATTAATTACTTAGTCCTAAGGCTAAGATTATATAAAAGCCCTAAGGAGGCTAACTACTTTTAAGGATATAGATCTAGAATAGGTACCTCCTTATCTAGTAGAGGAAGAGGCTTCTTAGCCTAATCTAGTAGGTCTAAGGGTATCTCTTTATAATTAAAGAGATAATATAGCGAGCGGCGTTATTAATTAAAGATATAAAGATATATCTAGTCTATATAAATTTATCTAATTAAAAGGTAAGTTCTACTACTTCCTAAGAGGTTTAGGGAGCTACGATAATAGAATATAAAGAATATTAGGAAAGAGCGGTAAATTTATTAGGGCCTTAGTAGAAATTCTCTAGCTTAGTATAAACTCTGTAGAGGTATAGAGAATACTTATTAGTAAAGGCTTTTATAGATAGGAAGTCTATTATAATAGCCTTATTATAATACTTATATAAGGCTTCTAGTATACTTTTAAGGTCTTTAATAGTAAGGTATATTATTATTAATATATAGTATTTACGGAAGTCTTTCTTAAGCTAGGAGGACTTAATACTAGTATTATAAAGACGGCGTTTAGTTCTTCTTAAATAGTTATATAGTATTTATAGAAGATATTAGTATAAATAAAGGTATTACTACTATTATTATAATAGTAATTACTTATAAGACTAATATATAATTATATAATTAATTATTAGAGAAGTGAAGCCTCTCCTAGGTATAAAGTAGCCTAGTAGAAGGCTTCCGCTCTCTATAAGCTAGCTAAGGTAACTACTAGCTATATATATAATAGATTTCTTATCTAATTACTTTATTACTAGGTATAAAAACTATATTACCCTTATAAAGGACCCCTATCTTATTTATTAATAGAGATATATTAGTAGCCTTTTTATAATTCTAGGACTTTAATAATTCTTTTTAATTATAAATATCTTTATCTCCCTTTTAAAGATATTAGAGTATCTTTAATATTAAGTTATTATACTTAGTTTATACGCGCTCTATTATTAACGCGGTTATAATATACCTTCTAAGTACTATTTAATTAATATTAAACTATCTTATAATAGGATTTAAGTTATTACCTACGCTACTTTATATCCCTAAGAGCGCGTTACTCTCCCCTATTTTTAGGGTATAAGACTTTCTAAGCCTTATCTTTAACCTTTTATACTACTTATAACTATAAGCCTTACTATCTTATAAACCTTTATAAATACTATATATATAATACTTATTAAAAGGAATATACCTAATATTTTTTATAAGGGTATTATATAATAATATAGCTATTAAGTATTATAAATAGTATATATATATTTATAGGGTAAAGAGGTAGGTAACCCTAGTGAAATCTAGCTCTATAATAGGACTAATAGCTACGCCTTACTTAATAACTTTTTATTTATATATTACCTTAGTATTATTAAATCTCTACCTTAGTATAACTTATAACTCCTATCTACTTAATGCTCTAGTACTTTCTAATAATTATTAGTTATCTACTATAACTTAGCCTTTAGATTTAGATTCCTATATTAGATTAATTACTTTATTTAATTTAATAGTAGGTAGAGAATTATTCTTCTCTAGTAAAGTACTAGGCTAAGTATAGACTTTAGCCTTTTTAATTAATCTATTAAATAGTACTATAATATCGGGAGTATTAACTTTAGCCTTTCTAATTAATTTAATAGATATAATTATATTATTAGCTAGAGTATAGGCTTTAACTAGTTTAATAGATATAACTAGGTTATTAGCTAGACTATAAGCTTTAGCTAGTTTAGTAGATATAACTAGGTTATTAGCTAGAGTATAGGCTTTAGCTAGTTTAGTAGATATAATTATATTATTAGCTAGAGTATAGGCTTTAGCTTCTTTAATTAGTTTAGTAGATATAACTAAGTTATTAGTTAGAGTATAAGCTTTAGCTTCTTTAATTAGTTTAATAGATATAATTATATTATTAGCTAGAGTATAGGCTTTAGCTAGTTTAATAGATATAATTAGGTTATTAGCTAGAGTATAGGCTTTATCTTCTTTAGTTAATTTAATAGATATAACTATATTATTAGCTAGAGTATAGGCTTTAACTAGTTTAATAGATATAATTAGGTTATTAGCTAGAGTATAGGCTTTAACTTCTTTAATTAATTTAGTAGATATAATTATATTATTAGCTAGAGTATAGGCTTTAACTAGTTTAATAGATATAACTAGGTTATTAATTAAAGTATAAGCTTTAACTTCTTTAATTAGTTTAATAGATATAACTATATTATTAGCTAGAGTATAAGCTTTAACTAGTTTAGTAGATATAACTAGGTTATTAGCTAGAGTATAAGCTTTAACTTCTTTAATTAGTTTAATAAGGGTAATTAAATTAAAAGATTTATATAATAAGAGGATAATTAATAACCCTGTTTATATTAAATAAATACTTCTATCCTTTACTAGCGTTTTATTAAGTACCTCCCCCTTCTAATCTAGCTCTACCTCTTAGTTATAATCTATTAATATTATAGTATATAGTATTATATTATCTTTATCTTTATTATATAACTTAATACTCTTATTCTTAGATAATTAGTTAAAGTATAATTAACTTATAATAGTAGTTTTTAATTACTTCTAAGTAGGTAATATATTATATCCTATTTAAATCCCTAATATTTAATTAATTATTATTATAACCTTTACTACGCCTTTAGCCTATTATAATTATATCCTTTTATTATACTTTATCTCTATTTCGCGCCTCTTAGTATTAGGCTAAGGATATCTTATTTAAATTTAGGCCCTAGTTATAATAGTAGATATTAATTATATAATATTTATTATTATAATAGATAGAGAAGGTAGTTACTTACTTAAAGTCTCTAATAAAGTAATTAATAGAATAGAGGCCTACTAAGTAGAATTATCCTATCTTATTATAAAGTTAAATATAGGGTTAATACTTATACTATTAATAACCTCCTTTATAACCTTATAAAATAAGTAATTATTAGTTAATTTAATTAGAAATTAAGCTCTTTTATACTTAAATTATAGTATTACTTCTAAGGGCTTTAGCTCTAAGTCTTTATTATAATACTAAATAAACTAGTCTAAGGTTAAGTATATTAGTAGGCTTCTTATATCTAATAAAGGATTAAGTAACTAGATAATATCTAATAAGAGAAGCTTAGTAATTTTCCTATTATATATCACCTTTAAATTAATATCCCTTATATTTTAATCTAGCGCGGCCTCTATTCTATTTATTACTTTAAGGCTAGTAATACTATTATACTATCTTCTATTATTAAGTAATCTAATCTTATATTTTAGAGTAGTAATAGTTATTATTTCTTATATTCTTCCTTTTTATTCTTAATTCTTTTTATAATCTTATAATCCTATTATCTAATATTTAAGTAAACCCGTTATACTACTATAAAGAGTATAATAAATTTACTATTTTTATTTAAACTACCTAGTAGGTATAACTTATTATACTTATACTTTTAGACTAGCTTTATAATAAAATTATACTCCTTTACCTAGGTATTAAGGCCTTTAAAGTCTTTAATACCTACCTTTTTATACTATTTTTTAATATCCTCTTTTACCGGCTTCTAATCCGCGTCTATTATAATAGTCTTATTATATACTTTAATTATATTTATATAAGAGGGTCCTCCGTCTTATTATAAAACTTATTTTATTTTATTAATAGTATTATATTATTAAATTTAAATAGGTAATATAGATCTTATCCCTTACTATTAAGGTAATATTTTCTTTAACTTAATAGTAATTATAAATTATATAGAGGTAATAATCCTAAACGCGAGTTCTATTTATAATTAGTTAATAATACTTATTATAAATAAGGTTTATTAGTAGGGCTATGTACCTTTACTTACCTTACTAAGTATAACCTTATTAAGTCTAACCTTACTAGTTTAGATTAATAGCTACTATACTTAGTATATATAAATAATTATTAATATAATAAATAATTATTTATATATTATTATAAGGAGCTATTACTTAATATATCCTAAGTCTAATATATAGGAATATTTCCTATAATTAATAAAGTATATAAAGGTAATAAGATAAAAACTTATTTAGGTAAAGATAATAAGATAAAAACTTATTTAGATATTAAGTATCGTAGAATATAATATATTACTTTTTATAATTAAATATACCTTAGTAATTACTTAGGCTACTTACCTTAATTTAGATAGGGGTATATATTTCTTTTTAAGTAAATAGCTTATACTAGGTAAGGGTAGGTAATATAATAGTTAGTTTATAAGTTATACTTACTCTTATAAAAGGGGGCCTAAGAAAAAGATTTAATTTAATATATAATCTATTAACTTATAATTAAAGCTTATTATATAAAATACTAACTTATAACCTAGTCTTATATAGCTACGTACTTATTAGTTTATTAGATTATACTAGGTTTATTTAACCTACTCTACTACTTACAATTAATTTTTAATACCCTCTAGGCCCCTACTACCTATTAGTAGGTACTTTAATTAGGGTTAAGTTATTAGCGCTAGTAGCTATATTTTTATTATATTTCTCTCCCTTTATTAGTTTAGTTAGGATTATATTATTAGCCCTAGCTTTACCTTAGTCCCCTACCTCTTCCTATTTACTTATATTTAAATCTACTCTTTTATTATCTAACTTTATATTATAGTTATATATATTAAGATTTAATAATAACAGTTTAGTATTATATATAATATAATTACCTACTCTAATTAAATATTAGAGTATTTTATATTAGGCTCGCGCGTAAGGCTAATTACCTATTTAAATTCTTATATAATTTATAATAATTACTAAGACGTCGCTTATATAAGAGACCCTAGAAAGGAGGCGGGAAGGGAGGGCTATAAAGCCTAGTATATATAATACTATTATATAAAGGATTACTATAGACTTCTTATCTCCTTAATAGCTATTAATAGTTATAGACTTTATATTATATAATCTATCCTCTAGTTTTAATATTTATTTAATAAGGTTAACTTATATAAAGTACCTTATAAGGATAATAATATCCTTACTTTTAATTCTTTATCTAATATAATATTAATAGAGCTTTATAATAACTTATAACTTATATTTATTTTAATTAGATTAGGAGAATCCTATCTTAATTACTTTACTATTAATCTTAATCTATATAAGTATAATATTCTAATTAAATATATCCTAATATAATTATATAGCTTTATTATAATTAAGGCGGTTTACTAAATCTATTATAAAGATAACAGAACCCTTATACTAGATTTTTAAAATAATATTACTAATAACTAGAATAGTTTAATATTACTTAATAAGTCTATATTTGGGGTAGCCTAAGGTTACCTAGCGCTTATATATCCTATTTCTAGGGCGGTAGCTATTAATTATTACTAGAAAGATATATACTATTCTTATATTCTACTAGGATAATAAAAAGATCCCTATTCTCTACCTTACTAGCTTCCTAAATAATTATATAATCTCCTTTAAAGGAAGTTTTAATAATTATATAACCCGTATTTATAAGGGTTATAATAAGTATAGTAATATTATTTTAAAGAACATCCTTAGATAGTAAATGATTAAATAATTTAAATACCTTATACTCTTCCTTTATTTTAAAGGGGATACTAAGTAAAGCCTAGAGGAATATCTTATAAAAGTATATATAAAGCCTCTTATATTAGGATATACTATTAACTTCACTTAATTTATAATTAGTTATCTCTTATACTACCTTCTATAACTTTATAACTACTAGAGTATTTATATTATTCTACTTAGGCCTAACCTTATATTTATAATCTTTATTATTATCTTTAAAGGGTATAGCTTATATAGATTTATAATCTTAGGTAGTTTTATTCTTATTTAGTACTATCTAAATATTATTATTTTCTAGTCTACTAATATTAATAGTATTAGGGTCTAGTATAATATTAAGGTCTAGTATAGCATTAGGGTCTAGTATAGCGTTAGGGTCTAGTATAGCGTTAGGGTCTAGTATAGTATTAGGGTCTAGTATAGCGTTAGGGTCTAGTATAGCGTTAGGGTTTAATATAGCGTTAGGGTTTAGTATAGCGTTAGTATTTAGTACTTTATATAAGGGTACTACGTAATAACGTGGCTATTAAGTACTATAAATAGTATATATATATATATATAAAACTCTCTATTCTTATTAATTATAAGACTAATTACTACCCTTCCCTTTAAGGGGAATTCCCTCCTTTATATATTATAGGTAAAGGGGTAGCGTAATACTATTATATATTATAAACGCTATATTAATAATAGTATTATATTCCTAACTAATCCTTATAATTATCTCCCTATCTAGGCTCTTAGGCTTTAAGAGTATAAAAGGTTATAATTTATAAAAGATACTCCCTTAATAATAGAATATACCTTTAATAAGAGTATAATAATATAATTAATTATAAGGCCCTCTAAGCTAAGCCTTAAGGAATTTATAATTTTATTAAATTATAATAATTATAAATACTACTCTTATATATAATCTTTATATTATAATATATTCTTATTATCCTTCTTATTATCCTTTATTAATTTATTATAAAAGTAGTTAAAAGTCTTAGTATTTTAAAGTAAATAGGAAGTTATTATTATTAAGGGTTTATTAAGTACTTAAGGTATACCTTCTTTATATATATCTTATTTATATTATTACCCCCTTTATACCTTATTATACCTACTTATACTTTTAATAGTTATTTTATAAGTAATCCTTTATAATAAACTTACCCTTATTATTAATTAAGAGAAGACTACTACTACCCCCTCTACTTATAATAGTATATAACCTCCCCTATTAAGCTACTCCTAGTCTATTTTTATATTATCTTATATAATATACCTTTATTATATTATATTTTAATTTAAAGAGTTATAAATTTAATATTCTTAATTAAAGCCTTATTAAATTTTTTAATAAGATAACTTACGCGCGCGCCTCCCTTAGTTTAATAAAATATAAATATTATAAAGATCTTAATATTAAATATTAATAAGAGATCTTTACTTATACTTATTATACTTATACGCGTCTTCTTTAATCTTTAAATATTATAACTACTTTAAATATTAGCTTTAACCTCCCTTAACTTACTAGATTCTAATAAACCTTTAATAGGCTTATTTAATAATATTATTACTACCTTTATTATACCTTTTTTACCCCTATTATTATTATAACTCCTATTAGGGTTAACCTAGCTATTACTATTTATATTATAAATACCTTAAAGGGTATTCTTAAAATCCTTTATCAATATATATATATTACTCTATCTCCCCTTTTAAAATACTTTTAAAGCCTTATTAATATTTTATAAGAGCGCCTTCCTCCTATTATAAAGGATAAAGAAGAGGATAATAAGGAGGATACTCCTATTATTAATAATAGTAATAATAATAGGCCTAGTACTACTATTAATATAATATAATAGCCCTCTCTTATAATACCCTTAATAGTCTAATTATATTAAGTATCTTTTTTTTATATATTTTTAATAATAATAGAAATTATTTCCCCTCTTATATAATATAAACTTTATACTTTAAAGTAATCTTATTTAAATCTTTTTAATATATTTAATATATTAACTAAGTCTTATTTATATAACTATTAATTATAATTATAAGATTAACCCTTCTACTTTATTAAATATTAAGGTTTATTATAAGAGATTTTATAATTAAGAATAATTTTAACTTCTTATTTATCTTTATTATTTATAAGCTCTATTTATATAACTTTTATATTACTTTTATTATTACCCTAATATAACTTTATAAGTAAGATATAAAAGGTATTATATATATAAAAGGTATTAGGTAGTTATAACTTATATACCTAATTACTAATATAATTAAAGACTTTAAAAGGCCTTAAATAATATTATAATAGTTTTTTAATTATTTATATTAATCTAATATAATTACTTATATTATATTATTTTTACTTTTACTATTTATTTATATACTCTATTTATATAACTTATATTTAATATAAGTACTACTTTAAACCTTCCTTTTACTTTTAAAGTAATTTAACCCTTTTTTATATTAATAGGACTTCTCTTAATAATAACTTTAAAAGCTTTATATCTAGTTTAAGTAAATAATTATAAAGCGCCTTATATAAAGGTAACCTAGTACTAGTATATTTTATATAATTATATATAAACTCTATTAAATAAAATAACTCTATTTAATTATCTTATCTCTAAGTAGAATAGTAGTATAAATATTATTTAAATATATTATTCTATCTCTCTATTTAACTATCTATTTAGAGATAAAAAGTAGTATTAAACTTTCTTTTTATATTAATATAATAATATATAGCTACCTAGAAGCTACTTATAAATATTATCCCTTAATTATTAATAATACCTTTTAACTAATTAAACTTTAAGAAGATTTTATAATATAATAGGTTAGTAATATTAATAATATTAACTATCTTTATAATAAGTAAATACCTAACTACCTTAATATAATAATTTATAATTATTAAGATTATATTATAAATACTATCCTTTTATTTACTTAAAGGGATATTTATAATAAAATTTATTATAATTTCTTAAAAAGGTCTTATAAGTATTAATAATAATAATAATATATTATAAATAATATATCTACGTAGCTTTATTAATTAATAGGTTAAGTATTCTTATATATAAATATAAATATCTTATCTTATTAATTTCTAATAGAACTTCTATTTAATAAGCTCTTATATATACTTTTATAAGTAGTAGCTAATATAAGGGTTATTATAATAAAGCTTTAAAATTTCTTATATAATTACTTTATTATTAAGTATAAAAATTATACTACCCTTATAGAGGACCCCTATTTTATTTATTAATAAAGATATATTAATAGCCTTTTTATAATTTTAAGACTTTAATAATTATTTCTTATTATAAATATCCTTATCTCCTTCTTAAAGATATTAGAGTATCTCTAATATTAAGTTATTATACTTATTTTATACGCGCTTTATTATTAATATAGTTATAATATACCTTTTAAATACTATTTAATTAATATTAAATTATTTTATAATAAGATTTAAGCTAATATTTATATTACTTTATATCCTTAAAAGCGCGTTACTCTCCTTTATATTTAGGATATAAGGCTTTTTAAGCCCTATTTCTAACCTTTTATACTATTTATAATTATAAGTCTTACTATCTTATAAACCTTTATAAATATTATATATATAATACTTATTAAAAGGAATATACTTAATGTTTTTTAATTTATTTTATAATATTAATAGATAAGTATCTTCTTTATCTATTATTATCATATAATTTAGTTACTTTAATAGGATATTAACTAGGTTCTTAATATTTATATAATAGTATATTTTAAAGTTATATATTATAAGCTTTATTACCTAATATATTTGTCTCCTTATTAATAATAATATTATCTAGAAATACTTTAAGTTATTATAATTAATAATTATTATAATTAGGTATAAGCTACCTTCTAAGAAGTACCTTTATACTTAAAATACTTTAACTATTATAAGTAGTTCCTAGTTATAAGTCTTATATCTAGTTTCTACTAAATATAACTTATAAGAGTAGAAGGTAATAGGATATTATTCTACTTCTACCCCTTTAATATTAATAAGGAACTTTTATAATAAAATAATTATAATAGTTAGAATTAAAGTATTAGTCTTTAATTAGATTTCTCTTATAAAGTTAAAATATATAAGTAATAGTACCTCTTAAAAGAGTTATTTTAACTACTTAAATACTACTCTTATAATATTACTTAATATTAACTTTCTATTTTTAATATATAAATAATTATTTTTTAGACAATCTATTAATAGAGGAATAATAGAGGAATAATACTTAATAAAATAATAATAGAAATTAATAAATCTTAAAAAAATTTAAATATCTTTAATACTTTTAAGTTCTAGTTATTCTATTATAATATCTACTCTACGCGGATTTATATATATACTATTATAATTAATAATAAAGTTAAAGATTTTTATTTTTATTTTTATTATAAATTTATATTTCTTTAAATTAATATAAAGTTTAAATTTAAAAAGATATTATAATATTACTTTTATAACTTTAATATAAGACTTTTTATCCTAGGAGTAGATAAGAATATTATATAAATAAATAATATATATAATATTAAATAGTCCTATTAAGGCTTTATTAATATATACTTAAAATAAGGTAGGTATATTAATAAGTTTAAAAGGTATAATTATATATTTAAAATAATTATATCTTATATCTTATATAATCTTTTATTTATTACCCTTTTTTATTTATAAGTAATAATATATATTTTTAAGATCTAACTTAATTAAGTACTTAATATTAATTAATCTTATTAATATTTTATTAATTAATAAAAGTATATAATAATTTTTAATTATAATCTTATTAAGTACTTTGTAATTAATATATAAATATAATATTCTATCCTTTTTAATATAAAAAGAATTAATATATTTATTAGACTTATAAAATAATAAATCTACCCCTTTTTTAAAGCTTATTTAAAGTACTCTTTTAATATATATAACTCTTTTTTTAATAAATTATAAAGTAATTTAAAGGGAGGTTCTTTATTCTCTTTTATATTAATTATATAATTATAATATATATAGGCTAGTAGTATCTTAATATTCTTAATTAAAAAGATATCTTAAAATTCTTAAAATTTTAAAAGAAGCTTAACTTTAAGTAGTAGGCTTTTATTACCTACTCTTAAGTATATTATAATAAATATAATATTATTAAGCTACTCCTTTAAGGCTTTAATAATATTAAAGTACTCCTTAATATTACTTTTCTTAATAGGGAATTATTAATTTTATATAAGTTAATCTACTTATGGATTTTATTCCTCTAACTATAAATACTTAAGGTAGAAGTTATAATTAAGGTTTATTATTATATAAAAGGTACCCTTATAATATTATATAATACTATTAAAACTAATAAGTTTAATTTTTCTTATATAAAAACTTAATAATAATATTCAATTTTTAACTTTATTATATAAAGTATTATTAGAGTTAGGGTTTATTTCTTAATCCTACTCCTTTATTAAGTATATATTAATATAATTAATATCTACTTTAAAGTTAATTAATATAATAAATTCTTTTTATAAGCTTTTAAGCTCTACTTATATTATGATAATAAGTTATTATATCTACTTCTTCCCTTATATTATAATAGTAGATATAATTATAATACTTAGGGATTTTTTAAATTTAAGCCTTTCTCTAGCTTATTATTAGATATTTTATTAGTTATAAGCTTATTAATTATAATATTTATAACTATTAATTTTATACTCTAATAATTCTTAATTATATATCCCTTCTTTTAATAATTATAATATTTAATAGTAGAAAGGTTAGGCTTAAGCCTTTAAAGAAGGAATAATAATACTTTAATAGTACCCTATCCTTTTTACTTTATATATAAGTTATTATCTCTTTACCCTTAAAAATTTCCTCTTCCTCTTTAAAGATATTAACCCCTAGTAGGAGTATTATCCCTTTAATCTTTATATATAAGTAGTATTATATAAGGCTTTAATTAGGTTATTAATATAATAAGAGTATCCCTTATCTTTAGAATATTAAGTTATATTATAAGTTAATTATAAAGATCTTTATATAATTTATTTAAAAAGTTATTATAAAGTATATATTCTATTAATAATTTAAATTATCTTTTTAACCTAGTAAAGTAATTTATAAAGTTTATAATCTTTTAATATTCCTTTTACTTAACTTCTAAGTAATATTTATTAATTATTAGATATTAATTTTAAAGATCTTTTATTTAATCTATTAAGAAGTTATTAAAGTATTTCTAGGACTATTTATCCTTTAATATATCCTTTATATACTTATATTATATAACTTTAAGATATAAGGCTATATACTATAACGCGTATTAGATTTTTATAAAATTATTAAAAAATAGGTTATACTTATTTTAATTATATTAATTATATTATTAAATTATTCTTAATATTTTTATATTAACTTCCTATTATATATATATAAGTCTTATAACCTAAGAATATAAGTTTTATATTAAGAATACTTTAATTCTAATTCTTTTATTAATAATAAGTAATATTAATAATCTACGTAAGTAGTATTATTAATATATATTTCCTACTCTAACTCTTATAAATATTATTATAGATCTTATATTTATAATCTCTTAGAGACTTCTTCTTTAAGTTCTTATATCCTTTATAATAGTACTTCTTAGGTTTTAGGTAGTAGGGACTAGGTTTATACGCTTAGTAGCTACCCTTAAATAGTTAATTATAATTATAATATATCTATTATTAATTTATTAATTAGTTCTTAAGACTTACTTTCTTTATAAGCTTAATCCCTTATATTTAGGTAGGTTATTTATACTAGTTAATTAACCTTTTTACCTTATACTTATAATAACCCTTCTCTACTTATCTTACTAATAGTTAGGCTACTACCCCTAAAAAGGGTAGAGTAATTAAAATATAAGGGTATTATATAATAATATAACTATTAAGTATTATAAATAGTATATATATATATATATATATAAAACTCTCTATTCTTATTAATTATAAGACTAATTACTACCCTTCCCTTTAAGGGGAATTCCCTCCTTTATATACTATAGGTAAAGGGGTAGCGTAGTACTACTACATACTATAAACGCCACGTTAATAGTAGTACTATATTCCTAACTAGTCCTTATACTTAGTAAGAATTAATAGTAGGCGTAATATAAGTATAGAATACAGGGCTAGGCTAGGGGGGTATACTTTATATATATATAAATTATATAAATTAATTATATAAATTAATTATATTTAAAACTTATATTATACTAGTATTAATAGCGTAGCTATTATAACTCTAGTAAGCTTCCTATTTCTTCCTAGTACTAGAGGAAAATCACGGATTTAAGGCCTTAAATCTAGATTTTCTAGATTTAGGACTTTTAAGCTAGAATAAAAAAAACCCTAAAATCTTCCTATTTATTACTAGTATTTTACCTGAAAAAAGCGCTTTTAGTAGATTTAATAGTTTAGATTTTCTATATAAGTTCCTAGTTTACTAATATACTAAACGAGGTTATTTACTTTTTTTAAATTACTAGTATACTAATATAGGATATACTCTACTTTATATATTTTACTTAGTAATAGTAGAATAGCTTCTACCTCCCTAATACTTTATTATTCTTAATACCCTTAATAGCTTTCTTAATTAGTTAATCTATATAAATTAGAAATATCCCTATTAATAGCTAAGTATATTACCAAAGATTATTCTTTAGTAGAAGCCTTTTATAAAGTATATTATAATAGATAGCTTAGTATAAGAGATATAATTATAAATATTTAAGGGGTATAATTATAAGTAGCTAGAAAGTATAATTATAAGTAGTTAGGAGGTATAATTATAAGTATTTAAGGAGTATAATTATAGATAGAAAGGGTGTAATTATAATACCTTCTAAGATAAAAGGATATATTTATTATTAAGAAGGGGTATAATTATTAGTAAAAGGTATATAACTATAATACTTTTACTATACTTATTTCTAAAGGACCCTTAAAATTATAATACTATAGGCTCTTTAATAATTATATACAGATAGTAGTGTTATATATAGTAAAGAGGATTATTACTCCGACTAGTAATAGGGCCGAGCGCTTACACAGCAACATTTCATAGGAACGGACGACAATATTTTGTAGAGATCTACTCGGTATCTAGGAGAAAATTGAACAGCATTGGGAGTGTGGTCATCCGCCTCCTCTTGGTTCGATGCACCTTTCACGGGCAAGGCTTCACCCATAGAGCGACCCAGGATGCCAGAACGTTGAATCGGGCAATACTCGATGAGCTGACTCCACAGAGTCATTCATGCAGGGCGTAGGAGTTTTTCCGTTCTTCAGAGAAGGTAGTGATGCAGGATGAGACGTGGGGGCAGTGGTTGGCTTGAAGAATTAGGATTTTACGTCTTGCAAAACCGTACAAAGAATGGGGACGTGGAAATCGTGTTGCTTTAGAGCCCACAAACTACCACTTCATCCATACTTGTAGTTTGGAGCAAATAATGGAGCTGTTCTGCTGGGCTGAGCCTGACAGGTTCTCTGGGGAGCATGGTAGGTTCGACCATTTCGCTCGAGAAAGGGATCACCTGTATAGCTTTGCTCATAGCAAACGTACTCAGGCTCTATTTGCTCCACGGGCCGGGACATGAAGTAGCGAGCGGGAGCCTCCCGTAGCCTGGGCTCTTCGTAGTCAATGGGTACTCGAATATACTCGACTCGTTGATTATGTTGCGGCTCACGTAGATCATGATTGTCAATATATTCATAGCGAACTTGTGATGGGTATTCGTAGCTGACAACGCTTTGTGGGCGATCATGCCGGAGTAAGGAAGGCGAACGCGAACGCGCCTGATATACTGGATCACCTCTATCTTCTTCTACCGGACTTCTTGGGTGATAGAGAGCTGTGTCTGCAGGTACTTCGTTTGGAGATCTGGATGATGGGCGATATTGCGACATTCGGGTCCCTGAACAGGCAAGGCTACTACCACGAGCTCTCTTGAGAGCACTGCCCATTGATTCTTGTCTTTCTTGGAAAACACTTTGGTGAGAGCCATAGGGTGGATTTGGACTTCCGTCAGCCCTGAGCGATTTGAGAGGAATCTGCATATGCGACGATGGGCGGTAATCCTCAAAATATTTGGTGCCAGATCCCGTCGTATGCGAAGCACCCAACCGACTACTACTATGAACTTCCGAAAGGCCGGGGCGCAGATTCTCAATGGAAGTTTGATCGCTTGGCCACTGGCTGTGGACACCATCTTGTCCAAAATACTGTTGGCGGCGCCGGAGCTGAGGGTCGGCTTCCTGCCACGAAGCATATGAACGGTGGTCTGTTTTGCAATCTAAGGGGAGGGGTTCACCCAAGTATTCAGCATCTGTATTGGGCGCCAGATTACTCAGAAACTGGTCGGCAACATCCGCCACCCTTTGCGGTAAGGCAATTCTTACTTGATACCCGCTGAACTTCGGATTTGCTTCCACGCTTCCACGTGCAAGGGTACGATGGTATTTCGTGCTGTACTCCCTGGATGTGTCGAGATCATCGGAATAGTTCTGATCTTGGGTCATGCTCTGTTCTTCAGCCCTTAGACTTGGCCGTCGTCTAGGTTGAGTTGCAAGGTTAGGTCTAGGAGAGGGAGGGGGGGTTGCATCTTGAACTTGTGCATGAACCGTGCCAGGGTACCTACCGCCGCCGTTAGTCGGTGTTGCACTTGCACTGGCAAATGATTGCTCATCATCTACACGCCTGGATAAAATATCTTGACTCGGTTCGTACTGAACATGCAGAGAAGACCCATGAACATTCTGCAAGGTTGATAGCCTTGCAGGCTTATGAGATTGACCAACGTTGGTCTCTGGTTTGCAGATCTTGCCAAGAAGAGCGGGTCTGTGGGGATCGTACTCATCTTCCCCAGGAGGCTCAAGGGGCTCGGACGATAGACCTCGGGACAGGGGTCGGAGACCGCTGTAATAACGACCATGGGGTTGATCATGCAGGGGCTCTGGTGACTGAGTGGGAGCGTCGGTCATTCCCTTTGTTGGTAGCCTTGATACGCCGATAAGTTTTGGGTCGGCTCCTTTTTTATAGGTCGGTAAAGGCCCAGTGTTTATCTTGCCTCTCATGATGGGTAAAGGCGAAGGAAACAGTCCATGAAATACTGAAGCCGTGAGAGCCAATTTCGTATCAGTCATACCAGCGGCACTGACAAGCTTGGAGATGATGGAGGCGTCGGGAAGATCTATCATATCAACTTTCCAATCTAATTCTTGTATCTGCGGATGGCCAAGTATATGCGGGCTTTCAACATGAACCGTCCTAAAGTGATTGACTAGATGGGGCAGAGTGAACAACTTGGCGCCTGTGCCACTGCTCATGCAGGTCTTACAACCTAAGCCATTCACGCTTCTGACCGGTCTCATGGTGGGATTGTGGTCAAGGCCATCAATGAACATTGACAGACTAGGCTCATTGGGGAAATTAGCTTTGAATCTGGTAACGGTGAGTTGTATCACGACGTAAATCCTGACACTGCCTGGTAGATCTTTGACACCGCCTATACTGGTGAAAACATCTTTAGCATGCTTGGCCATGTCTTCCATTTGACGCTGGTAAAGATCAGAGACCTGACCAGGATTGTGGGTGTGGGCAGGCAAGACTCCGCTTGAACAGTTCGCTTGCAAAGACATGGGTTGACCACCTCCATAAGTATTACTGTTGAGACCTGGAAAATAGACCAGCGGACTGGTAGTAGGATGTCCTTGTGCAAATGCCGTATACGGCTGTCGATTTGGGTATGGAGAACTGAAGGACTGCGGTATGTGAGGTTGTTGTGTGGCTGTGTAAGGATCATAACCAGCAGCACTGCTTGCGTAAGCGTTCGGAGCCCCTTGGTAGCCAGCACCCACGCCGTATGCCGACTGTGACAGGTATGTTTGACCTGGTACTATGGGGCGAATCTCTGGCGGATATCCTGTATGTGGGGTCGTGTAGGTATCCGTAGAGTGTCCTAGGCCGTTCTGTCGTTGAAGGGCCATTGATCTTTCCGTCTCACCACTTTGACTGATGACGCCAGATGATAAAGGCCCTTGTATGTCTTTAGCAATCGGGCCTTGAACAGGATTGGCAGGCGTTGGTATTTTGTAGTGAGATGATTTAGCGACGCTAGGATTTGGACTGAATGGAGGATGCTCAGGCCACTCAGCTCGCCAATGGACTACAACGTTTCCTATACTGAGCGTGGTGGTGTGCTTGGCAGCATAATGTTGGATCACGCCCTCAAAGCCATAGAATTTGAAATTGCCGTCACATCCATTGCAAAGGAACAGTTCTCTCTGGAAATGGTCAGTCAGTGGTTTGATCTTCGTATCAAATAACCATTTCATATTCTCAAGAATCAATTTCCTTGTAGGCAGTCCATTATTCGGGCCCGTAACGACATTCTCACCAGATGCACCAGCGGCTTGGTGTCCTCGAGCAATATCAGCATAGAACCGCTGACGAACATTGAGCAGAACATCTGCCGCAAACTTAGGACTATTATCTTTTGTGATGCTTCTGCCACCCGCCCAACTGGACTCAATCACATCGTCGGCCAGAGCACCAAGCCGAATCCTAATTGGATTTTGAACATTTTCCCATTCACGATCGAAGCTTTCCTTGGTGTCTCTCAGATGAGCTTCAAGGTGGCGCCGTTGTCTACCTTCTTCAAGCAACTCTTTCTGCTGCACTCGATCATTTTCTTTGCTCTCGGCGTATGGAAGCTGAGCCAAGAGACGAGGTTTCAGAATCTTCCAAGCCTGATCAGTCATTGGCTGCGTTATCTGCATGGCTGCTTGAAAAGATTCCATATGGTTCAGAAGGCTGGGCAACAATGGCGGGTCTAATGCCGCGCAACGGCGCTCTATCTCTGCTCGTCGAGCTGCTTTGGCTCCATTGATATCTCTTAGACTTCGTTCGGGTCGTGGCTGGCAGTTTGGCGTCTGCCGCCGCACAGGTAGGTCTACTGCAGATTGAGTGATCACACTCCAAGCAGGCTGACCTGGGGCTTTCAGATACATCTATCAGTCACTAGATCCATTAAGGTTTGATAGGGTACAATCAACTCACTCATTCCAGTGATTGGTGCGGATGGGGCGGACTCCTGGAGGGGAGGGGCTCCTGGAATGGCCTGAAAATCCCATGTGGAAGCAACCGTGCTCAGGGAAGTGGACCGATCCGAATGGCTATCGTCCTTGACGAGAACGCTTTTCCTCCCAATGGTCACTGCACCAGCGGGTAATGCCTTGGGATAGGGACGGGAATTCACTTTCTTCAGCCCCCCCTTGGATTCCCATTGCTCCCAGCGGATGATGTCCTCAACACGCTCTTGGCCCTGCTGTGCTAAACCTTTGATCCACTCCTCTATGGAGGCAGGGCCTAGTAGCTTAACGTCTTCGAATTGGTGCATTAATTGCTTAATTGCTGGCTTGTGAAAGTATTTAGTCAATAGTATCGATGGGGGGATTGCTTGGTTGCGGACGAGGTTGTGGCCAATGTAATGGTCATCCTCCGAAACGGAAGCGAAAGGAACGGCCTGCAGCAAGAATGACGGACATTCTGCCAAGACGTAGAAGTCCATCTCCTATTCAGTAGGTTAGTCCACATCGCAAGTAATATGGCAAACTAGCGTAGTGTCTCTCGGTACCTTCATGGAAATATGGTGAAGACAGGAACCGCAGCATCTGACGCCAAAAGGCCAAATAACCCTTACGCCAGATGCCCCGGGACCAGACTCCCAAGGGTTTTCTGAAGGGGCAGCGGAAACGACCTCGCCAACGTGGCCGCACCTCTGACATCTTTTGCCTATCAATAGCCTCCACATATCTAATTCCTGCAGCCCATGGATGGGTCTCGGTAATCCAGGAGCAAACTGTCTCCGAGAAGCCACCCAGATGGCTTCCGCTGTCAATGGCTGCACGATACTGTGCCCAAGGATTGCCAAACTCTGGTTTCCATTGCCCGGAGTTAGATAGGATTTGAATGTGCGATTCACGGATAAGAGATGTCCAAGAAAGACTGGAGGAACGAAACAGAAGATATACTGCCAGAGCGCAGCAGGCAATGCAGCCACATTGCAAGGAACGGCTGTACTCTGGATAGCAACTTGGAAAGGTCCGTTGATTTTGCTCCGCTTTGCTCCAGATGGATCATGCGGTCCTCCGTTGCCCTGACACAAGGAAAGGGTCCCATCCATGAAGCGATAGGAGGAACTCCTGCCAGGCAATGGCTGCATTTCCATATTCTTTCCATTATTTATATGATCTTCTGTAGCCTTTGCCCTTCCCGAGTCTTGGTTACGCTTACGTTTGTGATTTGGTTTAGGCGACGCGCCATTCGTAGTAGGGCCAGCCGCAGCTCTAGACGGTTCGGAGGCATCCTCACCGGCGGAATCCAGTCCCTGAATAGTGTCGAAATACCTAGATGCTTGTGCATGGTCATCTGCATTGTTGCATGAAAGTTGGTTGGCATCCTCCCGAAATCGGCCTCCCTTGGGATCGACCTTGGGCTGTGCTTGCTCTGACAAGCAGTACAGATCTGAAGACACCGTGCTTCGTGGGGACGCTGCCATGATTGAGAGAATAGTTCATAGCGCAAGCTTTCTGGGTATAATAAAAGACCTACCATGGGAAGTAGCGCGGCTCCGAGTCTACTTTTGCGGATGGCTCTGGCCCGTAAGAATATTAGGAAAGCATACAAAGGAAGGGCACTGCATACACGAAAAGGATTGCAGTCTTGTTAACAAGAGAGGCCAAAAGTAGAAAACAGCAATGGCCACGAAAACAGCTCAACGGCGGGTCCGGACCATGGGGCACGTTTTACTATATGAAGCAAGCTGCCAGATCTAGTGCAAGCTAAATTGATGCACTGAATGATTTGGCATCGACCGCATAGAAGACTTCTTAGAAGGTGACACAAAGAGCAACGGAGAGGAGATGGTAATTCATCGCAAATGCTGGAGACTTTAACTTCTGGCAGAAGGAAAATGAGGCGAGCAGCGCTAGTTCTAGTGCCTCGGCACGTAGGCTCGTAGGTACTTACTCCCCAGCTTGCCAAGCCGCTACGGTACATCATATTGACACCCGGACATATGCAACTCCTGGGAATATGAATCGATCTAACATGTATACCTATCTGACTTAGCCACATTGAACAAGGTAATACATACAAGGGAATATACCATCATCAGGTCGTTCATCTTACAAGGTCTCTAGGTCGTAACAAACTCCTGCTACCTCATCACGACATGGCAACCTTGAATCTGTCCACGAACGGCACATCGATTTCGAATAGCTATCAGTCAATCGTCGACGCTCGTGCACCTTCTGGAAGTACTACGCAGTCTGCTACATGTGGACAATGGGCTATTTTCTCCGTCTCTACCCCACTGGCCAATGCCTTTCAGCGGGACGCCGGCATCAAAGAGAGTGTGCTCACAGTACAAAGCACTGGCGGTAAACGCGTTGCCATTGGGTCATGTGTAAGCGAATACTAACTTGAGTTCAGAGGGCGAGCTGGTGGACCTTATAGACGCATTCTCTGACGGCAGGGTCCAATTTGCATTTGCCAAGGTTAAAGACCCAAACACAACATTGCCCAAATTGGTGCTCATCAGCTGGTGCGGAGAGGGAGTTCCTGAGCGCACGAAAGGATATTTTACAAATTACCTTGCCGCTGTCTCAAAGGCACTTCATGTGAGTGAATCGTTGACAGTACAATGGGGGGGCTACAATGGAGGCTGACACACTGAAGGGCTACCACGTTCAAGTCACCGCCCGCTCAGATCGGGATCTCACACCTGAGTCCATAATCAAAAAGGTGGCTGATGCGTCTGGCTCGAACTATTCTGGCGACAGCCCTGCCATCACAGTTTCTGGTCCTCCGGCTCCAAATTCGTCCAAGCCGGCCTTCACACCTACGAAAAGCAGTGCAAGCGGGGCAGGCTTCAATCCCCTTGCTGGGTCACGTATACGTCCAAGTGCCCCTAAAGACAGCATCGTTGATGAGGATGGCTGGGGCCAAGACGCTCCACCAGTCACTCGAACACAACTCGAAAAAGTCCAACCTTCTTATCAACCCACTAAGGTCAACATGCGCGAGCTTAGCTCGCAGAAACCAGAATTTCCACGCTTCGATGGCAGCCGCAATGATAATAACAGTGCAATTGGGAATAGCGATGTTGTGAAGGGCGGCTATCAACCTGTTGGAAAGGTCGATATTGCGGCTCTGAGGAGACAGGCTCAGGAAAAGCATAACGACCGACCAACTACCGTGAAAGGATCATATGAACCGGTCGGCAAGGTTGACATTGCCGCCATACGGGCTCGAGCTCAGCAACCATCCGAGGGTACGGCTTCGCCTCGAAGCAGCATGTCCCCTGCGGTCACTGGAAGTCCTAGCCACGGTAACGATCAAGATGGAGCACGGAACTCACTTCCGGACCGATCAGCACCATCCTTAATGTCTGAGCGGTCAACATTTTTGCCCGAATCGAAAGTTACTAATCGCCATGGTTCCAGCACCACTTCCTTTACAGGGACCAAGGCTCCCACACCCAGTGGATTCGGCTTCGAATCTAAACAAAACCCAGCTGCTCCACCTTCTGGTGTCGGCAGAACCTTTGCCGACCGAGGTGGCAGAACTCCAGCACAATTATGGGCCGAGAAGAAAGCGCTAGAGCAAGGACTTCGTGGGGCGGCTGACGACCCTCCTCTCAACACTGGGAACTCCGCAGCTCCTATTCCGAGTCAAAGTCCTGGAGAGTGGAAGAGTGGTTACGGAGGCAAAAGTTGGGCTCCTGTCCGAACCACTCGAGCAGAGCAATCAGCCAGTAGCTTGGAGCAACAGCGGACAACCCAGGTAGAGGAGGAGGAAGCAGCCAATGGGGGTGTCGGGTCTTCGCCTACAGGCGGTGTTGAAGCTATGAGAGACCGCTTCAGAGATGCGGCTCCAATGGGAGCTGCGAGTAAAGGGTCTGGCGCCTCGGCACCCAGTCCACCACCGCTGCATACATCCAGTAAGCCTAATGCGGGCCGTGGTATCCCCATTCCCGGCCTTCCTACACGACCTTCACAGCCGCAAGATGAAGAGCTTCCGTTACCTGGCCTACCCACACCGCCTGCACAACCATCACGAAGCCCTTCGCCTCCCACGCCTCCAGCCACCGATCCAGGTTCTCCCATACGAGTCGCCATACCTGTTGGTCGAGGCCATAACGAACAGGAGGTCGAAGACGCTCATGAGGAGCAGTTTTCACCTCCACCATCCATGCCTGCACGTTCACTAGCTCAGGCGGTACCTCATGAGGAAGACCTTATAGAAGAACCTACCGGGTACGACCCCGCCCGCGGCGCAGGTGAAGCTACCGTTGCCATAGCCTTCAGCCAACACGCCGCTGAACCTGCACATCTAGTGGCAAATGAGACTGGTAGACGTGCGCTGGTCCAGTACGACTATAAGAAGGCCGAGGACAATGAACTGGAAATGAGAGAGGGCGAGTATGTCACCAATATTGAAATGGTGGATGATAACTGGTGGATGGGCCAGAATCCTCGCGGAGAGTCGGGACTCTTTCCAAGCGTTTATGTGGAATTAGTAGAGGGCGATGCTGATGACGGTGGACAGTCATCACACCAAGCAAGCGCCAACCTCCAGCCTGAGCCGGGGACTGAAAAACCTTACAGTGGCAGTGGCCCAACAAGCCAGGGAGCCACCGCTATAGCACTGTATGACTACGAAGCAGCGGAGGGAAATGAATTGAGCTTTCCTGAAGATGCAAGAATCACGAGCGTAGTAAGTCTTTCCATGTGCAAAGCCGTTATGTTTACTAACGTCCAATGAAAGGAGTTTCCAGACGAGGATTGGTGGTCGGGCGAGTACGGGGGTCGGCATGGCCTCTTCCCTGCCAACCACGTACAACTAGAAGAGTAATACCCTTCGCGTAGAACATAAAAGCAAGAAGGTCATCATTTCATGTCGACGAACGGAATGCTCGTCTGGGCTTCGGAGAATATCCCCCGTAAGCGATGTGAAGTAGAAAGTCAAGTGGAACCGCGATGATAAGGGCAAGGTCTGATCAATCCCAGAAGCCGTCTGTCTTCTCCTATGGCTAGCCAATCCATCCCTTGTGGGTCAACCTAAGAAGAACTCTCCCCTCCATTCATTAAGTGACATAATATACTCGAGTATGAAAGGATATGATGGGTTATCTTGACTTCTTAATCAGGACACGATCCTGGCTAGGAGATGAAATACTCAACAGCTCGAATGGCTCAGATAATTCAATGGTTGATCAATGAATCGCAGACGCTGTGCCAACGCAGTTGCAGAAGTAAAAGGTGCTCTGCTGCATTGAATCCACGATCATCCAACGGTCATGTCGAGGCATTATATCTAGCACTTTCCGTCACAGGTTAATTCACGTCATTCGAGGCCTGCCTGTCTTATCCCTAGATGACATGGTAGAAGCAAAAAAAATCAATCGCCTAAGCCGGTTTTTCTCTGCTTGAAGCTCACGCCTCTAGTAATAGGGAGCCTTTAGGTGGTGAAGCATGGCAATGTCGCCATGGATTATGTCGATAGCATATCGCAGCTCCAACGCCTACCAATCCCCAAGCTCGACCTCGAACGACCGACGATGTTCCTTGAGGTGGTGGAAGAGACGAGGAAGTTGACGGCGAGGTGAACACCGATCAGCTTCCTATTCGTTGCGATAACTAAGAGTTATGGTAGACTTCTGTCATACAGGAGCTGCACAGTTTTCTTGCGTACTGATTACACAGTGATGAGTGACCTTCCTCAAAGTACTCCAGCGTACTGTTGATAAACATCGCCATTTCGATGCTTGTTTCTGTCAAAACTTGTAGCGTACCTAAGCCAGAAAAAGATGGCGAAGAGGAAGTCAATCTGTGTCGATTCCTGGTCCTTGAGCATGCGCTGTGCGATCAATAGCCTCAAAGCCGATTCGGTCCCATGCAAGGTCTTCTGACCTCCACCATCCCGAGGCTGTCGAATGATCTAGGGTTTTGAAAACCCAACAAAATCTGTTGTATAACAGATTGAGGTCAATGAGCAAAGGCCATATGCCATGGGCCCTCTGAGCTCAGGCGGAAGGATGCTGCCGGTCCGAGGCACAATATGGTCAGCGGAGATGGTACAGCTGCAAATAAGTACTGAGGGCTCCTCCACGTAAGGCACCGTTTCTGTTCTTAGTCCGTGTACCCAGCAAAGTTGGAGGCATAGCAGCAATCGCATCATCACAGACTACAAAGACCGCTGCGTTCATGACGCAACAGGATGCGGTCGTTATCATGTATCATTCGTGAAGACATAATATAATGTCCTCAACAACTAGGACCTTGAAACAGTCAATCGATAGTACCTTTCCTTGACGACCGAATTCAGCTGAGCTGACAAACAGTGGTCGCGCAGCCCATCAAGAAGTGGAACAACGGCACTATCTTATTGCACAGTGAGATTCTTCTATGTTTCAAGCAACATGACGACCTTCTATAAACATCCGCAGATTTCGATTGTCTTTTCCGATATCTCTAAAACAGGCCGTCGAGCGATAACAATGTGAAAGTTACCAAATTAGGCATAAGCCAAAAGGTCCACTTTGGCTTAACAATGTTTCTTGCAGGAATTCGGATCACTGCGCGTCCATTTAAAGTAGAAAAGAGAAGCTCAACGAGTTGAATTTACTATACCACGCGGGAGGGGTTTCAAGCATCGACCGGGCAACTTGGGCATTTATGCTAAAAGAGGACCAGGGATTGGCGATATCAATGATTGTTCCTGCAACAGTACCAAGTCTACCACTGCTCAAGCCTGGAGCCTTAAACTTCCGTGTGGTGTTTCGTTACTGCAATCCAATGACACAGAAGCTGTACAGCGTAGCAGGAAAGAGTGCGCGGTCCAGCAATACGTCTTGCTAAGATATACTTTCAGTATAGATCTGACGGAAATGAGATCTGTAGTATTTCGACTGTTTGTACAGTCTGTCCCTGTCAGGAGTAAAGTCAAAAGCTCTACGAACGACAACTTAGCCCCCGGGACATCAACGAAATCATCGATCCGATGACTTCTTTCCCCTCCTTGGTTTGATACTTCCCGTCGTCTGCCCACTCGAATCGAATCTCTTAGGGGAAACATGAGTCTGTAGTTCCGCCGATCCCGAGGTCTCTACACTTTCACTGGTACTCGATATTGTGTCTGCTCCCCCATCCTTATTTCGAGGATCCACTTGACCGATCAACGGGATCTCAGATGCAAGCCACTGCTGGAAGGGTTTGGCAACGAAAAATCCATCAGCATCGAACCATCGCGTAAATGTCGAAGACAGCTTTAGTGTCTTGCTTTCTTTGCCGGTATTTCCGTAGCGAACGGTGAGATTATAGACAGGTATATGTTTCGTGACACTCGAGGCTATTGACAGCTACAAGTCGAATTAATGATGGAGCCTCCCACAGAATGACAAGGCTCATTACCAGACTTGTTCCAGTGGAAGGCTGATCGATTTCGCCTGTAAACACGTTTCCAGTTTCGACGCCCCATATCCAATATGTCAATGCTCCATTCAAGGTGAAGTATAAAACGACAGCCCAGAATGTGGCAGCCTTAGTCTTGTCCCATCCCAGTTTGTAGTCGGCGTAGAATGTGATTGCGGCAATAACAACAGCTGTATAACCAAGTGCTAATCGTACGTCTGTGAGGAAGTGTGATTGCTTGAATTTGAGCGATGTCAGATAGTTCGGTAGCGCATCGTCCGTCGTATTCTTGAGATCTATGCTTGATTAAATTTAACATGCCCAGGATTACTAGGACCTCATTACCGGAGAGTGAGTAAACGGCGATCTTCTGAGCCGCCATGTTGGACGTGCTACCACCTAAGAAATCTGAAAGCTGGCGAGATCTGGCGCTTCTTGCGGCTTATACTTTGTTTTGTCTAGCGCCCTTTTCCCTCTAGGCCTCAGATTGCCTGAACTTTGGAGTTCATTAGTGAGGCAGATTGGCCATGCATTAAGTGAGAGCTTCATCAGTCCAGTGATTGCTCTTGCGGGCTCTACATCGGCGCAATGGTGGATCAAACGATTCACAGGGACCCGGCATTGTTGTAAGCTACTCAGTCACCTAATACCTCAGAATCACTTCTCTGATAGCATTGTGCAGCTACTGGATTCTGTTCCCTATCTCCATTGTCATGGTATCAGGTGTCTCGTCATGATCTGCGAGGCCTGCTTATAGCAATGATTAGATCCTCACTGGTGTCCTCCGCCACTACGCAACCGTGCTCCTGCAAACGACACCTAAAAAACAGGAACTCTCTGTCCTTCGGGAGCAGCGCTCCCTCCTCCGCGGAATCAACCTTCGCTCCAACTCTTCCGTCATATCACCCTCCGCTTTCGTCTTGCGGAAGAATTACCTAGTCTCAGCATATAAAGATGGGACGTTTCTCAAAGACCCAGCTGCCCGTGGCAAACCTGCAGGAAATCCTATGACTGATCCTGCTGCGATGGAAGGCATGATGGGTATGATGAAAGGAAATATGGCGATGATGATACCGCAGACTTTGATTATGGGCTGGATCAATGCTTTCTTTGCAGGCTTCGTTATCAGTACGTCTCCAGTTTTCTGGTTGGGAGCGGGTGCGCCTAACGGGAGGTGCTAATCGAAGCTTCCTTGGATAGTGAAGCTGCCCTTTCCTTTGACCATTAGGTTCAAGTCAATGCTGCAGTCTGGCGTTGCAACCCAAGATCTGGACGTTCGATGGGTGTCCAGCCTATCCTGGTACTTTCTGAATCTCTTCGGACTGCAGTCTGTTTTCATTTTCATATTGGGAAATGATAATGGTAAGTATATGATCCTGTCCTGCTTCGGTACTCTAGACTGATTCGTCCACAGCTGCCAGTCAAATGGCCCAGCAGATGTCACAAATGAATCCCGGTGCAGCTGCAGGCATGTTTCAGCCCGGACAGGATCCCGATAAAATGTTTCAAAGCGAAGCCGAGAACCTAGAAGTCGTAGAGCATGAATACATACTGAGAGGGGTCGAGGATAGACTCCTAGCTAGTATCAAATAAACATGTGTAGAGCACTGAGTATAATCCCAGGCTCATTACCGATCGCCTTTATAGCGCGAATGTGCTATGAGTGCGTTTATGCGCCGTTCAACCGTAGATGTTTGTTTAAGATCAATGAACCGTGGAATGAGATCTGTTTATCACCCTATAAGACGCATCAAGGGAAAGTTGATGAGGGTCCGCGCACAATAATCCGTGTGTTATGTGGAACGGACCGGTATGCCAAAGACGTCCTTCATACTCAGTGTATGATCCTAGTATTGATGGCATTTCAGGTATTGGACGGTGATAGTACTGGGTATCATTCAAAGTCGTGCTAATCTCTGGTGTCTTACCCTGCTCCAAGCACAGTGTTTGTCCTGGACTAAGCATATCTTCGTTGACTGGGATCTTAACACGTCCCAAGGAACGTACTGTATGATTTTCCAATGCCTACTGTATATATGTAAAGTTAAGTACTAGTGTAAGGTACACTTCAATCTCAAAGCTCTTGGCATCCATGATCGACAGCAAGGATTTGAAGTTTGACATACCCGTTGAAACGGTTTAACTCGGTTGCGGCGCTTTTAGCTCACGACAAACATTAGCGCCCATAGAATACTACCGGTACTGCGTGGACTCGATTCAAAGATTGTTAGCTACGATGATTATGAGACGACTGCGGAGAAGAAGCAATAGAATAGTAAAATAAGAGAAGTCTCTCGCTTGAGATTATCGTCGTGAGCGGTGCCTTCTCTGTCAAGGCATCTCAACTTCGACGATCAAGCACACGATCCGTAGAACTACCTTAGTGCGGCTCGTACCTGCAGGGTTATAGCACCCTGCAACAGGGTTCGACATGATTGGGTCCCAGCAATCGAAGGGGTTTTCAACCCCAAGCTCATCTGCTTTTTATAGATTGTTCATTGCTAATTGTTCATTGCTCAACAACAACGGCAGCGCAATTCTACGCAACTCCAATGATCGCGATTAATGAGCCTGTGTTAAGTACGGTGTGACTAGTTTGCGGTGTTTCCATTGTCTTCTTCCTTAATACTGTCCCTCCTTGTTGTACCTTTGATGCAGTCGATCAATCCGAACTCCCCTCCACCCCCACTCATACAGCCACTGGGGAGCACTCTCTTCCATCTACACTCGCTTTCACTTCGAGGTTGTGATCGTTCAGTACGCCAGAACAATAACTGAGCCATGTCTACCCCGGTGGAAGAGATCCAACGGCCAACCTATCCATATGCTCAACATCCTGACCATGGTCGGTCAAGTAGTTCTGAGGACGAGGGCACACTTTCCAACGAGTCCGATCGCTCTAAGAGGTTCAAGGCAGTAGAGCAAAACTTTCTTGGAGGAACAGCCTCCCAATCTCGATCGAAAGAGGAAGAGCAGCGACTAGAAGATGACCTGGCAATGTTACAAGCCGAGAGGAATGTGTCAAGATCTCAGGATCACCCAGGCGCCGGTGAACTCGCAAGATCCATGTCCATGCGCCGGTCAAGGTCTAGACCGGAGCCTGTTGATCAGTTTGATATCAATACGAACCCCATCCACGAGAAGGCCAATACATACTCTCCGCCAGAGCATCCCACGTCGGGGTTTGGTAAAGCGTTCAAGCGAGTCCATAATTCCAATCTCCTCGTCCGGTACTTCATGTACATCGTGCCATTGGTCTTGATAATACTCACACCGTTACTACTCGGTGGCCTGGTATTCGAGAGAGCCACAGTGGGTGGGGTGCGCTTGCTTTGGTTCTGTGTGTGGCTTGAATTGGTCTGGCTTACCCTTTGGGGTGGAAGAATTGTCGCAAAGTCACTGCCATGGCCCGTGGGAATTGTCTCTAGCATTTTCACCAATAACAGCAAAAAATGGAGAGACATGTGCAAGCAACTCGAAATACCGGCAACGCTCTTCTTCTGGCTTCTCGCGGTGCTGATCTCTTTCCTCCCAATCATGGTCCACCACCATGTCGAAGGGGGGCCAAAACCACGATCCTGGGAGGTCTCGATGAACAAAGTCATCATCTCAATATTCACCGGCGCAACACTCAACTTTGTCGAAAAGATCGTTATCCAGCTCATTGCTATCAGCTTCCATTTGCGGACATACGCCGATCGTATTGACATCAATAAATTCCAGATCGGCAGTCTAACGAAGCTATATCAATACTCAAAAGAGAAGATAGCAATGGACGACTCGGACTTTGAGGAACGAACCCCGAACGGTTCAGGTGCGCGGACACCAATGCAATATCTGAACGAAGCTCAAAAGAAGACCCAAAGCGTCTTTGGCAAGGTGGGAGACGTCGCCGGCAAAGTCGCAGGTGACTTTACTGGCAAGGCGGTCACTAAGAGCACGCACCCTCGCCAACTTGTTCTCACGCTGTTATCATCGCCATCCCAATCTCAAATCCTTGCACGCCGACTCTACAGGACTTTCGTCCTGGAAGATGCTGATACCGTCTCCTCGGATGATCTGAAGCATGCTTTTGACAATGACGAAGAAGCTGAGAGCGCCTTCGCTATGTTTGACAAAGATATGAATGGCGACATCTCGATGGCAGAGTTGGAGGCCGTGTGTGTCGATATCGGAAAGGAACGTAAGTCCATTACGGCATCTTTGAAAGACCTGGATTCAGTCGTTGCGAAGCTAGATGCAATATTACTTTTCTTCGTACTGATCACGACGATTCTTGTCTTCCTGTCTCTCATTTCGACATCGGCCGCCGGTGTATTGACCAGTGCCGGTTCTGCCGTCCTTGCTTTATCCTGGCTTTTTTCCACCACGGCACAGGAATTCTTGGCTTCCTGTATCTTCGTCCTAGTCAAACATCCGTTTGACGTCGGTGACCGAGTTACCATCTATGGCAACACTGGAGCAACAATGAAAGGTGACGACTATCTCGTCAAAGAGATCTCTCTACTCTATACTGAGTTCAAGAAAATGGAAGGGCACATTGTGCAAGCTCCCAACAGCTACCTGAACACCTTGTTCATTCTCAACATGCGTCGTTCTGGAGGCCTTGCCGAAGCCGTCCCTATTACCGTGAAGTTTGGTACTACTTTGGATCAGATCGATGAACTCCGCACTCGACTTCTGGAATACGTCAAGACTGAGAAGCGAGAATATCAGCCTAACATTCTGACGGAAATCCGGGACCTCGTTGAAGCCCATTCGGTTAACTTGAACGTCGTCTTTTTCTACAAGTCGAACTGGCAGAACGAACTTCTACGCCTTCAGCGCCGCAACAAGTTCATCTGTGCGATGATGATATCCATGCAGGAGATTGGCATTGAGGGTCCTCGAAGACGGATACCTGGCGCCACAGAGGACAACCCATTTTACCAACGGTTCGTTGGTAAAGCCGGCGAAGGTTCAGATAGGCCTGGTAACGACGACACCAGTCATGGTCCACACTCTAGCCCTCTAGCGCGCGATCGCGATCCGGCGTTTGTCCCTAATGCTGGACACAGCCCCGGTCTGGGTCTTAATCCATCCATCCTTCGAAATGGTGCTAGCACGTCCAGACAGCGAGGTGAATCTATCTCGGCTATGTCGAAGCGCGTCGACTTCTCTTTAGGCATGAAAGATGTCAGTTCGGCAGACATCATGGCCAGTTTGGGTGATGAACGTAGTCCGACTGGTATCCCTAAATACAGGACAGAATCCGCGTCACGCTCTCAGGAAGCTCGCCTACGGATTGTGGAGGAGGATGAGGCCAACCGCCGCGAGGACGATACCGCGATTCGCCAAGCCGAGTCTCGCACCGGCAATGGTCGGTCTCCCTTTGGCATCAGGCGAACTTCGACCGACAAATCTAATGTGAAGAGGGGCAATTCACTAATTCACCGCAACCGATTCTTTCCAAGGGGTAAGAAGAGAGTTGATGGTGAGGAAGAAGAGGATCTGATGGAGCAGGGGATGGCAGATATTCCTGAAGCGGCTGGTCCGAGTGAAAGGATGAATCCAAGGACGGGTTACGTCAGCCCACAGGCTGTGCGACCAAGTTCGGATTCGAGGTACTTGAATTCTGCCGGATCAGCTGGGCAGCATCCGAGTCAAACGGAGGATTTCGAGCTGAGAAATATTGCTCGTTCGGGTACTTGAAGCAAGATTTGACACTTAGGTGAATGTCGATTAGCGATTTAGCGAGTGCCCTTTACATTAGACATAGACGTGCATCTGAAGGCGCTTGCATGTAAAGCAATTATTGGATTTGCCAAGATGTCTCTGAGTTGGAACATTTGGCAATATGGGCCACAGATAATATAATGTCAATACCGAGCATACTGCTCCAAGTTTTTATTCACTCACTGATCTGAAGAACTCTTAGTATAGGGGTTTCCCGGAGTGTTGTGAAAACTCTTTGGTAAATCATTACATTGGAAAGATCTCCCTCTTTGCCAATCTCTCTGTTCTCGGCGAGAAGGATGCCTCCTACCTAGTATGACGGTAGACGATATCGTGTCTGAAGCTGCCATCTCGCAGTTCAACTATAAAAGTTGGCGCACTTCCTTTTCACATCTCGAGTAAATTCCCAGAGTAATCGAAGACTCGGTCTTGATAGAGGAAGACTTATGATGGGTGAGCAAATCAGCCTACCTCCTTCATGCACCGACATCATGATCGTAGACTTGCAAATATCGGGTATTGCGTCTTGAAATGTCCTTCGTGATCATGAATATTAAGCCCCCAGCGCCTTGCTAAACAGAACCAGTAACATGAAACCACTTTTATACTATTTTTGACCTTTTGATTTTGACTCCCCCACCTATGCCATCCTCGTCTTCGCTGATGATCCCGTCGTCTTCTACGTTCCCATCCCCTTCGCCTTCGTCGTCCGTATTCCTCCCTCGCTTCAGACCCTTCATCTTTCGTGTCTGCAGCTCGCGGAGATCCTGTTTGCCAAGATGGATCCTCCCAACCTTGTCACCTACGATATCTGTCTCCACATTCTTCTTGGTTTTCGCCTACGCACGCGACCCAGTAAATAATCATTGCCATGGAAATGAAACGTGAATGACATACCTCCACCCCTTTCGCCCTCTTCATGGCCTCCTTCCAGACCCCATCATCCGCCTGCCGAATCCTCCCAACCACGAAATCGATTCTCGGCCCCATTTCCTCTACCTCTACCCTCGGCACCTTCTGCCCGCTCCTCTTAGTGACGATCTTCCAACACCGCATTTGAATATTTGCCTTTTCTTCACCCTTCCCATCCTCACCAGCAAAGAAACTGATGAGTAGTTGCAGCCCCTCCACATCCACAGTCTGCGTCTCCCCCCCGCGAAAGAAATCCACAAACATGCTCTTGGCGAGTGTATACTGATTAGCAATCGGACTCTCAAACTGCGCCCCTGAAAAGCTCAGCAGCGGCTTCACGCCGATTTTGCATTTCTCTCCCTTGAACTGCTGTAAAGTTCTTGCCGTTTCCTGCACCACGTACAACTCCAACATGTCGAGCACCTGGCCGCCGAAACATCTCACCCAGGTCAGAGAATGTGGGCGTTTCTTGCTGTGACTACCGAACACCATGAGCGAGGCGTCGTTTTTTCGGCTGAAGAACTCAAGGCTTGAAGCATCTTCGAAAGGGTGGATGGGATTTTTCTTGGTGAAGCGGACAGCGTGCGGACGTTTGAGGGCGTGAAGGTCTGTGAGGAGGGAGTTGATTAGGGAGGAGGAAGAAGTGCCACGGAGGAAGAGGGTCGTTTTTGCATTTTCTACTGGGAGGGGCTCTTGTTTTGCGAGGGCGCGCTTCGAGCGGGCATTCTTGGGCTTACTAGGAGGGCAACTGGTCAGTGCGCACTATCAAGATTGAAAGATTCAGGGTAGCCCACATTTGTTGTAGCATTGCAGTGAGGTTTGAGATATGAATGCTCAGGATCAAAGGTTAGCCCTACATTAGACGTCCGAGGGTCGGTGTCAAAAGTCCTGGCCGACTTTATCGCCTAAATCCGGGAAAATGTCGGCCAGGACTTTTGACACCGACCCTCGGTCGACCAAAAGTTGTGAAGTTCTTGGCACAGGACCCTGAAAGTGTTGACTGGTGACTGGATGCAAATACCATTTTACGTAACTCCATATAATGTCGTATGCATCGAGACGCAATAATACAAGCCACACGATGCTGATGACACAAATGCTGAACCCGCTTGCCTATGACTTACAACCCCCGCAGACGAAGATGCGGCTTAAACCAACTGTCGAGGAATTGTTCGAAGACGCCATAGTAAGGGAAGAGGCTGTCTGTATCGTCAATTGCTTGAACCGTGATGCTATACTCTTGTTGACCGGCAGAATGATTGAACCGCCACGAAAAGTATTGGTCGCGCAAGGGTCGTCAAGGATATTTGCCGGAAACGTAGTGCCAAAGTTGCTAGGATACGGGATACTGATAGATAGATCATCATTGCTATTTATGGTCCCCAGTATAGGCGTAAAGAAGCGAGGACCAGCAGATCACCCTACCAGAAACCTGCACTTGCAACTGACCTTGAGACGAAAGGCAGAGCCACGAAGCATGTAGGCTGTATAATCAACGCTGTCTCAAAACGTAAGTACTCTCTGTCGTTGAGCGGCCTCTAAGTTGGTTCCGGGAAAAGTGCGAGGGAATCCTTGGCTTCACGATATCGAAGGCTTCAGCGAGGTCCGTTGGCCATGCTGGGAATATGAACTGGAAGCGTGCAATGCTCCATGCTTTTTGGAAGTCTATTTTGTGAGAGTAGGAAAGGAGATAATAGCGGTTGATGTCCGTCGCGTTAGAGAAGGGGTGTGGAAGATGGCAAAGTATGCTCGGTACCTAGCTCATTGCTACCAAAGACTTGTCTCGGGCTGCTACGCCGGGAGAGAGTATTCACAAGTATGCATCAGTACTTACGACTGGAAAATCCAAGTCTCATGGCTAAAGATGATAGGCCACAGCGTTCTGGAATAAAGAGTAGCATATTCTCCTCACCTAGTTACCCGCAAGTCGGTAAGCCAGGATGTACGGTCTACGGAATGGAAGTTGGAAAGCGATCCATTGTCCTCGGGGTGCGGGTAGATATACATAACCTCTGCTGACCAGCCTGACAATAAGACTTATGTTGAAACACCCTCAATAACTTGATAGGATGGACATATCGATACACATATTGCAGCCATTATTGACAGAGACATTTACTCTCAGGCTCGGTAGAAGTTTGAGTGATTGAAAGTCTGCACGTTCCAGACGGTGTGAAAAGATCGGGGCCTCGATGGTCCCCTATACTGTATTCACCACATCGTAACCTACCCAAGTTCTCCGTGCATCTCCAGAAGCTTAAAAGTCTCGGAGCACTTGGCGTCTGCTTACACTTTGTCCCTTTCCCAGCATTTACCATCAAGCCTTAGGATGACACTCGTGATACCGTATGTATTGCAGACAGATGTACGCACGCATGAGTGATGGAATGGGAGCAATTCGCTAGGGATTCGTTTGGGTTGAGCTTATTGGTGTGATCGACTCTGGCACCTTATCTTCCTTCCGCTGTCTTGCCTCCCTATTCTGTACGAGTCTCTAAACGGTGGTAAGCTACGCCTGTCGCATCTTGATGATTGCTTACCAACAGATTCCGAAGCAATATCACAATCGTTACTTTACCTATAGCGGGAACGTAAATGGAAGCCTTCTCTTTGACATTGGCTTCGAAGTTCTGTACTAAATGTCAGGAAGCTGATTTGATGCAGGGCTCCATCTGCGTTCTCGCATACCTTTTCCGTTGAGAAGTTGATGCATACAGCGCCTTCCCTCAACAATTCAGTGGGAAGCTTGAAAGATTGTCCCGGCACGCCGCAGATGACAACATCGCTGAGAGGCACGCAATCCGCCAATCCCCACCGTTCCTTTGCAACAACTTCATGCCTGTCCTTCTTGATTCCTTCACCTCTGGTGAATTGTTGTACTCCGGTGACATCTACGCTATAAACGCAGGCTCCATCATTGGCAAGTAACGCTGCTAACGGCCGTCCTACGGTCTCGGAGCGATTGACAATGGTTATCGACCTCCCAAAGAGCCTATTCCCGTACGGAAGGATACTGTTATATACTCGCAGATAGTCTAGTATTTTCAAGCAAGCAAGTGGAGTACATGGCAGCAGGCTTTTCTGCGTCATGTCCTCATCAAGGAAACGCTCGTTGTGGTACAGCTTGAAAATGTAGCGGTGACTGAGTCCTTCAACATCCTTGCTGTCATCCGTAATCTGCTGTAGGTATTGGTCCTGTCGATTGCCAAATATTGGGTAGTAAACGATGATGCCATCCACGGCGCCGTCTTGGTTCGACGTGAGTATGGCGGACTCTAACTCTTCACGATCAACTTCCCGTAGTTCAAATTTGAAACCACTGAACAAACAATGTCAACGCTGACCCCTGAAGAACATATTGAACTAGATATACTATGAATCCAAGTGGTACGAACATGATTTCTCACTTTTCTCGACAGGTCCGATCGGTCCATTCCGCGTATTTCCTTGCAGCTGGGTCTTCGTTTGCAAGAAAGCCAACAAGAAGAGGGAGTCTTTTCGATTTCGCTAGGTTTTCCGATACCTCGACCAAAAGGCCTCGAGCAATTGTAGCGGCTAAGATGACCTGACACGAGTTGGAATTACAATTTGTGCCAGCCATTAAGATTGGGACTGGGATTTGCATGTGGTCTAGAAGATCAATTGGATCTGAATACTAAAACGGTACCTGAGTGGGCGTAGGATACGGGTAGGGCTAGTACTGATCGGCAACCGAGCGTTCGGGTGGCCGACTTTTGACCTGAAACTTAGTGCTGCATTTAGCGTGTACAAGACCAATGCGAAACCTTGGCGGTAAAAACAAATATTTCCTCCCCGTTTCATAATTAGAAGGGTTCACCCCCTTCTAGTTAGACTGACCGTCGAGTCGGGATTCGATACTAAGATTTAGTACCGACCGAATACTCGGGTTAGGGTCTTAGTACCGACTTAAATACTCGGTACTAGCTATTAGTACTAACTCGCTAAGGCCTTAATACCTTAGCGAGTTAGGTTAACCTAACTTAAATTACTAAGGTATTACTAAGACGCTAAGCCCCTAATAAAATAGTAGAAGGAACTAAAATAGTCTCTTTATAATATATATTTAGAATAATTATTATATTTATAACTTTATCTTCCTAGTATCTATTATATATTCTTCCTAGTATAATAAATATTTATATTACTAGTTTATATTACTCCTACCTTATTTTATATATAGGGTCTATACTATATTAACTCCTATAAAACCTAGTAGTAAAGCTATTAAATTAGAATTAGATAATCTTACTATACTTAATTCTATATTAAGTAGTATTCGTCCTAGCTAATCTATAAATTAGGTTAGTTAGGGTATATTAAGTAAATCCTTTTATTAAAAGAAAGAGCTTCTTTAAAATACTATTTAGTCTATTAGAAAAGAACTCCTAGAATTAATACTAGTAAGGAATAATAAATATATTAAATAGAATTTAGCCTCTAAAGTCTAATTTAAAGTATAATAGTAGTAAACTACTATTAGTAAAAGTATTAAATTAAAGTCTAATACTAAAGTTAAAGATCCCCTTTAATTTAAGAAAGTTATATTAGGTAAATAGGCTAATTTCTAGGATAACTTTATCTAACTAGCTTTAATAGTAGAAGGATTATTAAAGATTATATATAAGAAGTATAATAAGCTTCTAGACTACTTAATAGTAACTAGTAATTTAAGTATATCTAATATAAAGAAATATACTTAGATAAGTAAATACTATCTATAAAAGCGGCTTAATCTATTATTATAAATAGAACTTTCTTTAACCTAGGTAAGTTATCTAAGGTAATATAAAATAGTAATATAAAACTAATTCTTTAGGATAATATTAGAAGAAAAGTAATACTAGGTTTTCTACTAACTTTTCTTAAGAGAAGTAGAATAAATAATTATATAAATACTTTCTTACCTTAAATTAGTCTTTTTATATTATTAATTAACTAGAGTTTTAGTAGTTATTATTAATAGTCCGTCTAGATTTAACCCTAATCTATTATACTAAATTATAGAGTATAATCTTCTTAGATTTTAAAGGAATATATATAAAAATTAAAGTAGATCTAGAGTATCCCTAATATATTTCTATTATACTAGATACCTAGTCTAGTCCCTAAAAGGTTACCTATCTTAGAGTATTAGTCTACTAGGTTAATACTAATTTTTAATATTAGGAATATCTTATTACTTTTATATTACTTAATATATATTATTCTAGGTATTTACTTATAATAGAACTAGTAAAGATATTAACTATTTATAGAATTAAAGATAAACTTTTTAGGGTTATTACTAATAATACTAGTAATAATAGAATATTAAAAGATAAACTAGAGAAATCTCTTACTTAGTATAATATCTAATAGGATAAACTATAGAACTCTATTCCTTATATAACTTATATCTTTAACCTTATAATATAAGACTTTATTAAAGCCCTAGATTTAAAAGCCTTAGATAATATAATAGTATTATTAGAGGATACTTAAGTTAAAGATATCTAAGTAAGTATAAGTCTATCTACTATTATTAAGAAGGTATAATATAATAGAGGTAATATAAATAGGTAATATATTTACTAATATTTATAATAGATCCGCGCTCTTATAATAGCTATTAACTTATCTCCTTAATAAAAGCTTAATTTTTAATAGTTATAAGAAAGCTCTATTAGAAGACCTAGAAAACTTATATAAGATATAAGATATTTATTAGAATTCTACCTACCTAATACTTTATTATATATATTAGTTATATAAATTTATTAATTCTTAGGTAGATAAAAATATAATTAATCTAAAAATTAATAAGATTAACCTTAGTAGATATAAGTAGTTAATTATCTTACTACTTAGAAATATATTAAATCCTATCTATTAACTTACTTTAATAGTTTCTTAGATAATAAATATAGGTATATATTTAGGGTTCTAATTATATAATATACTTTTTAACGATTTTAATTATACTAAAATAATAATATATAATAGTAAGATACTTAGTAGAGTAAATATTATTAATACTTATAAAGTAGCCTTACTAAAACTTACTAAGTATTATTCTAAAATAGAAGGTAAAGGTAGATTAATATATAACCTTACTAATATTCTAGACCCTTTTATAAAACTAAGTCTATATAAAACTTAGGATAAATAAGAGGAGTTAAATAATAATAATACTTTAACCTCTTATAAAGAGATATATAAGAATAAATTTACTAACTACTTTTATAAGTATTATAAGATAATACTAGTTATTAAAAGGACTAATATATAAGATATATAGAATATTAATAAGGTAATATAATATAGTAATATATTTAAATTTATACTAACTAGTAATAGCCTTTAATAAGAATAAGGAGAAGTCTACTTTAATATCTAAATTATAGGTCTTTATTATAAAGTAAAGCTATTTAATACTTTTATTCTAAAAGTCTATTAGAGGATGCTATACACGTACTTAAGATGTAGTAGAAAGATAATTATTCTAAGTATAGGAATCCTGCCTCTATACTAAAGCGCTAAGCCTATTATAGATAGCCTATAGAAGGCTTCTACAGGGAAGTAATAGAAAGGCTTCTATAGGGAAGTAATAGAAAGTAACTATAATAAATGCCGCTATATAAATAAAGCTATTACCCCGATAGTAAAAGTAATTAACTTATTACTAACTCTTTATTATATGCGTTATTAAAGTCCTTAATAATCTTACTAGTATTCCTAAGTAATTCCCTTTCTAAGGTCTAGTAGTCTTCCTTAGGCCTACTATTCTTCTACCTTACTAAATACTATATTAACTACCCCTAACTATAACGTACCCTTCTCTTATAGATAAGCCTATTAATTTCCTATTCTTTATAATTATTAATGATAGTTGGTACCGCTAGGTGTCGTTAAAGGTATAGATTATTAGTAGGGATAGTAGCTGGTTTAAAGTAGGCTACTAAGATAACGTTATAAATTTTTATAGTACTTAAGAGGTTAAGTTTACAGGCTAGCTAGCTAATATATTTAGTTACCTAGAATAGTCTAGTAAACTACTATCTATTTTCTTAGACTTAATAGCTAGGATATAATAACCCTTATAAAGGCGTAGATTAACTATATTACCTACCTTAAAGAATATAGGTATATAATAGGAGTTATAATAGTCTTTTATTTTTATAGTAGTAAAAGTAATTACGTCGCTTATATTAATATAAGCTAGTTGATATTCCCTAATATTAATAGGTAGATATACTAGTATAGCTATAACTTCCTCCTTAATAAGGGCTTTATTATTAAAGCCTTTAGTAGGTAGTCTATTATTATCTACTTGTAATAGATCTAAGGCTTCGCAGGTTTTAAATCTATAGAGGACCTAGGTTAGGGAGAGATTAGTAGAGCTATATTTAGTAGAATTATTTAATAAGGTAGATATCTTATCTATAATAGTAGGCTATTATTATTAATTATCTAGGGTAGTAATATAGTATTATAACGCGATTTTAGCCGTTTAATTAGTGCATTCTAATATCCTATTAGATTATAAGTACTATACTATTAAATAAAGGAGGTTAACTCTTAGTAATAAGAAAATATACTTCTATACCTATCTAATAAACTTCCTATCTCTATCTAAGATAATTACCCTTAGAATACCCTAATTTAATAGGGAGAGATAGTTAAGTATTTTAATAGCCTAGTCCTTTCCTAACTATATATTCTTACTAGGAATAAGAGTAATTACCTTTAAGAATTTATTAGTAACTAATATTATATATTTAAATCCGTTAAAGGAAGGTGGTAGAGTAAGAATAAAATTAATAATAAGGGTATAAAATAGCTAGGCTAGTAGTAGGATAGGCTAGAGCGATTTATATAATTTATACCTTAGAGTCTAATTAAGCTAGTAGTATAAGTAATATCTAATAAAGTTATATAGCTTTATTACTAGGTTATAGATATATAGTCCTTTAGTCAGCCGTTTATATATACGGGTATATCCTAGATCCCATATTTTATTATAAGTAAGCTAGAAAACTTCTAATTCTAAAGCTATTATAGGTATATATAGCCGGAGGCCTCTCTAGTTATTATTAAAATATAATAAATTATTAACTATTTAATATAGAAGTTTAGTAGTATTACTACCTAAGGCTATATTACCTTTTACTATTAATATTACCTTTACCTATTAGGGAACCTTAATAAGGCCCTTAATAACCCTTTATTAAAATTCAGGAGACATTTCTATTAGGCTAACTAGAAAAGCCTATACTAATAGTACGTTTAGACTCAACTTATTAGATAGGTAATACTCGCGACTAGCTAGCCTTAATAGGGCGTCTAGTATAATATTAGATTTTCCTAGCTTATATTATATATCTAGACGGAATCGCTAGAGGTATTCTAATACTTAAATAAGACGTAGGTTAAGCTTTTTAATTAATATAGTATTTAGGCTAGTTTACTAAATAATAGTAACCGCCGCTAAATAGTTAATATAGATAATTATTATTAATTAAGCCGCCTTAATTATATGGCGGATTTTCTTAACTACCTAGATTATACCTATAATTTCTAACTCTATTAGCTAATAACGTATTTTAGCCTTAGTAAGGAGGCGACTAAGGAAGAGGATAGGTAGGTAAGACTTCTATCTAGGGTACTTTATAGAAGCCTTTATTAGGCCTCTAATATAGTAGACGTAGGCTCTAAATCTAAACTCTTTACTAATATCTAGATCTATAAATAGCTAGAGGACCTTATTAAAATAATAGAGGATTATAAGGCTTATAAATATTTTCTAAAGTTAGTAAAACGCGTTAAGTTCTTTTAATATTAGTTTTCCTAGATATATTCTCTAGGCTAGCCTTTTACGTATATTCCCCTAAATACTAGACTAAGAGTTATTATAAATTAACTTATTAAGATAAGTCTTCCGTAGTTATAATAGTTTTATAATAGTAGTATAGAAGGTAATATACTAGTATAAATACCTAGTAAGGCTAAGATAATACTTAAGCGAACTAAGGGTAAATAGGAATTATAGATTAATAATAGCGGCTAATTTTTCTTCTATTATAACTAGTTTAAAGGCGTTAACCTTTTAGCCTAGTAGATAAATAGATAGGAACCTAAGGAATAACTTCTTAGGAGAGAGATAGATATTTATATTATTAAGGGCCTTAAACACCTAGTATAGGTGTAAAAGGTATTCTTCTAGTAAAGTAGAAAAAATGATGATATTATTAATATATACTTAGTAAAAACGCTAAAACGGCTAAAGTATCCTATTAATTATACGTTAGACGTATACTAGCGAGTTTTAATAGCCTATTACTAGTATATTAAGTATCTCTTAGCCTTAATAGCTAGCTATTATAAGATAATATTAGTAGGATTAATTTACTAACTATTAATAGAAAAAACTAGTAGTATCTACTATACTAATATATATAGTACCCTTTAATAGGGCTAATATCTTAGCTTATAAGGGTACTAGGTATACGTTAGGTATAGTAATTTTATTTAAGGCTCTAATATTTATAATGATATAACCTTTCCTTATACTATCTATAATTACCTTTTAAATAATAAAATAAGGGAAAGAGAATAGTATTACTTTAGTAGTCTAGTCTATCCTCCCTTAATTATAGAGTTTATTAAACTCCGCGTTAATAACCTCCTTATTAGCTTTTTCTAATAGATATACCCTCGCCTAACTAGGTTTATAGATTTCCGGCTAGTTATCTACTAGGGGTATATCTATCTACTCTAATTCCGGGATATTAGTAATACTACCTATATCCTATTATAAGGCTAGATACCTTTCGACGACCTCTACTATTAAGGGCCTTATTTCAGATGATCTATAAATAGTAGCACCTATAAGGTAGATAACCTCTAGTACTTTATCTGCTACCGTAGGAATGGTAGGGATAATAGCGGTAAATACGGCGGCTATAGCTACTAGTTATTAAAGATTTATCTTAACCTAATTAGATGCTTTAGCCCTTTTAGGGGGTCTAGTAGTAAGGTTACTATAAAAGGCTTTAACTAGGAAGTATTTAGCGGCTTTATATTTAGTAATATATCCCAGCTTTATATTTTTAGGTAGTTTAATAACTTTATTAGTATTATTCCTAATAAAAATATATGATATATAGTAGTTTATAACGTGGGTATAGACGGATAGGCTATCTAGCTTCTCCGGTTTAAAGATTAAATCTCTACTAGAGGGTAGTTATAACTTACGGTAACGTAGCCTAGTAATTTAAATCTATCTATTTATATACGGAGCGATTATAATATATACTTAGCTAAAAACTATTATATTTATCCGGCTACCCTTACTTAAAGTATTAATTAGGACCTCTAGGTTCTAATATAACTAAATAATTATTAGATTTTTATTTAGATTAACTACTATCCCTTCTAGTTTAAGAATATTAACGCTAACAAGTGTATTTATAGAGAGGTTCTCTATTATATATACCTTACGCTTAATAAGGGCGGTGGCTCTATTAATAGTAGGGAGGTATATTTATAGCTTTATATAGTAGCTTACGTTATACTTCTTATTACTAATTCCTCTAACTCTTATAAGCGTTAGCATTTTTTATATCTTAGCGTTTAAGACCTACTAGAGGAGAAAAGCCTAGTCTATAAGACTTATAGTATAGCTGGTATCTATATATAGCTTTTAGAGTTAGCTAGTAGACGTAAATTTAACTAGGGTAGTAATGAAATAATACCCCCTAAATATATACCTACTTAGGGCGACATCTTTAGACGTACTCTAGATAATTAAGGGGTTACCCTAGGGAAGGCTCTAGTAACTATTACTACCTGCCTAGGCTCTTATTAATAATAATATTATTAAGGCCCTTATTTTATTATAGCCTTAGTATAGATAATTATAAAGAGTATTATTAGACGGGAACGTTAATACGTATTTCTAATACTTAGAGGCTTTAATAGGGTACTAAATAGATAGGAAATAGGTTTCCATAGTATTATTACTATTATCCCTAGTACCCCTAGGATTCTAGCTATTTTCCTAGGAATCTTCTAGGTAACTAGGGTTTTCCTAGTTAGTAGACTAGTAGAAGTCTTCCTTATAGGTATTATAGTTTGCCTATTTATTATACAGCCGTTCCTAGGAATTTTCTTTATCTTTAATAGTGGCTTAATAGACTCTAGGCCGTTATTAGGCCCTATTAAAAGATCTATATAGGACCTAGTTATTATTTAAAGTATTTAGTAAAGGATGTCCTTAACCTTAGTTCTAATATTAATTCGGCCTAGGTGACCTACTTATATTTCTATTAATTATTTATAGGGGTTAACGTAGCCTAGTAATCTAGGGCCGTTCTACCTATACCTACTACCTATTATTATTAAAATTCCTAAAGTTATTCCTACCGTAAGGGATAAATAGTCGAGGGTTACTATAGTATAACCTTAGAGCCCTACTATAGTAACTACTAAATTAGCGTAGCGGGAAGTTTTAATAGAATAGACCTAAATATTAACCTGTTTAAGAATCTTAATTATAATAGTTATTATTATAAGTATCCTACTTTACCTTATAAAGGGCCTTATTACTCCTATAAATATTAAACTAATTATTCTTTATAAAGCGAAGCTCTTCTAGAAGCTCTAGAATAGTTAACCTACTATTTAGTCTTAATAGGTTATAATAAAGTTCTCTGTTAAGATACTTATATACTAATAGTACTTAAGCGCTATCTATTAAAGTAATACTAGTATTCTTACTATTTAGTATAACATTAGAGATATAGTCTACTAGATCTTATCTATTATAAGCATCCTTAATAGTATAATAAATATTTTTGAGGAGACTAAGGGATTTCCTAGGTAAGTCTTAGAAACGCTCTTATAGCGCCTTATACTATTTAGTTATACTAGTTAGATTATTCTATAAACTACTACGGGTAAGATAAGTTAGCTAATTTATAAACTAATTATTAGCCTTCCTAAGTAGATATAAGTCTAGGTTTAGTTATATAATAGTTAGATCTATTATAATAGCTTTTACTTTAAGCCTACTAGTAAAGCTAAAAATATTATAGTAGATATTATAAGTATCCTTAACTTTAATAGGGGGTATATTAGGATTTAGATTAAAATACCTAATATCTTATAACTAGAACTAAGGGGTGCTACTACCTATTCTTATAGTAGGCTAATTAGCCTAGCGTCTAGTAGCGCTAGTATTTAGGCCCTAGATATAAGTAGCTATTATATTAAACTATTTAGCTATAAAGCCTCTACTAGGTATACTAGTTTAGCTATTCGCTAGACCGTTCCTATTATTATTACCCTAATTATTTCTATTATTTCCCCTATTATCTACTATATTTAAAGCTTCTAATAGATTAAAAAGTTCTAGTCCTATTAGTTAATTATAGATCGCCTCTTCTATTAAGGTTACCTAAGTCGACCCTATTAATACTAAAATAGACTCCGTTAGTATTAATATTAATAAAGTCGACCTTAGTAGTAAATAGATTAAGATCCCTATTAGGGAAGTAGGTATTAAAGGAGGCTCCTATAAGTAATATCTTATAGATACTATAGCTTTCTTAAAGCGACGGTTTACTATACGAAATTAGCTCTTATTAATAGCCTAGTTAGAAGGCTAGGGCGGTTCGTTAATATTAAATAGACTTATAAGCTCTAAGGATAATAACCTAGTATAGTACTATTACTCTTATAAAGAGTTAGCGGTGACTTAATTAATCTAAGGTAGTCTAAGGTTCCCTTAGGTAATATTCTTAATTAGGAAACGGCTAATATTATTAATAATATTAGAGTATTTATATCTAGTATTAATAAAATCGTATATCTAGAAAGTAAGGACTAGGGTTTCCCTTAAGGAATCTAGGATAAGTGGTAAACGGAGATAGTTTAGGGATATACCTAAGTTTACTTAGCTAAACGCCAGAGTTTCTCTAAGAATCCTAATAGAATAGGAATGAATCCTAATACTATTAGGTAGTAGTAATAAGTAATAAAGAAGGGCCTTAATAATACTAATACTTCTAAGGGGACCTTTATATATATCTAGAGTTATAAAAGGCTTCTTAGTAAAGGTCTAATATAAGGTTAATATCCTAGTATAATAGCGGAGTAGAAGACTTAAATAACTAGTACTAAGGTTCCTTAGCTAGTAATACTCTAAAGAGCTAGTACTTATAGAGCTAGTTTATAATCTTAGCTTACTATATAATTACTAGTATATAGTAGAGGCTAGATAGTATTACTACTAATTACTATACACGTACTTAAGATATAGTAGAAAGATAATTATTCTAAGTATAGGAATCCTACCTCTATACTAAAGCGCTAAGCCTATTATAGATAGCCTACGGAAGGCTTCTATAGGGAAGTAACGGAAAGCGACTGTAACAGAGGATATTCCTATATAGGAATACTAAAAGGATAATACTTTAGCTTATCTAAATTTAATATAAATAGCTAAGGATATCCTTTTATATTTAATATTATTTATAGGTATTAAGAGAGTCTTTAGTCTTACTTAAAGAGTATATTTATAGGATTATATATAATTAGAACTAGAGTTTATAGAATAAGTAATACTTCTAAAGTATTATAATTATATTATAAGTTTAGACCCTAAAGAAGCTCTTACTAAACCCTAGGATATTCTTTAAAGGGAAGAAGATACTAATTAAAGTATTAATAGAGGTAAAGATCCTTTTAAGTTAAAATTAGTAGATATCTTAAGATAAATAAATTAGTAGTTATTATTTTAAAGTTATTTAATAATTAGGTAGTATATTTAAAAAGTAGGTTTAATTTCTATATATATATATAAAGGTAATATAAGAAGGTAATATAAGAAGGTAATATAATTCTTTATCTTACTAAGAGTATTATAATATTAAGAGCGCCGTAATATTAGGAGTATTATAATACTAGGAGCGTTATAATACTAGAAGCGCTATACTATCCTAGACCTACCCTCTACTCCTAATACTATAAAACTATTACTACTCTTAAGCGCTAAATAGTATAATACTAAAGCTCCCTATTAATTCCTTTATAAGTATTAAATCCCTCTATATAATAGTAATATATTTAGTATAAATATAAAGTAGATTTAAATCTATATTATAAGATATATTAGTAAGTAATTATTATAAGGATTAATAGTAATATAAAATAGTAATATACTTATTTAAGAGAAAAGATATTATAAATACTTTTATAATATCTTATAATACTTCTAAAGCTAAACTTTAGATTTAATATAAGTTTATACTAACTCCTATAATATCTACTATAACCTCCCTTATAATATAACTAAATAGTAGCTTTAAGATAAGGTTATTAATAGACTTTTAATATTATCTTATCTCCCTTAAAGCTCTAAGACTTAAGTTAACCTTATACTTTTATCTTTTTATTATTAGTTTTAGTACTAGTAATTATAAAGGATTAGCTAATTATATTTTAATATATTACCTATTTATATTACCTTTCCCTTCCTATATAGCAGCTTATTTACTCCTCTACTTTATAAGGGTTTACCCCCTCTAGCTAGTAATTTTAGTGTTTTATTAGCTCCTTATACTATCTACCTATTAATATATAGAGTAAGAAATATATTATAAAATAATATTACTAGTCTACTTAGTATAAGCTATTATTAAAGTTATTAAATATATATAATAGTAGATAAAAGAAGGAATATAAGGTT
>JAABUN010000364.1_pt1 | contig 118564 bp, 127 predicted proteins | sample 5559311 | NCBI WGS metagenome assembly JAABUN01 (sample SAMN10711877, study PRJNA513370) | rock metagenome | isolation source: Antarctica rocks | place: Antarctica: Victoria Land, Siegfried Peak sud | reverse complement strand
AGGGGGCGGTGGGGAAGGAAGGGGAGGAAGGGGAGGAAGGGGGAGGAAGGGGGAGGAAGGGAAGGAAGGGAAGGAAAGGGAGGAAGGGGAGGAAGGGGAGGAAAGAAAGGAGGTGGTAGAGGAATGAGGTAGTAGGAAAGGATGCAGTGAAGGCAAATGTGGTGAAAGAGGCAGAAGGAAGTAGTGGAGGAAGGATGTGTTAGAGAAGGTTGCTACGAAGGAAGAAAGCAGAAAAGGGGAAGAATGTGGTGTGGAAAGGCGGTGGTAAAGGAAAAAGCTAGTAGAAATGGGGAAGGATGTGGTGAGAAAAGGTGGTGGTAAAGGAAGGAGGTGATGAAGGAAAGAGGCAGTGATGGAAGGTTACAGTGAAAAAAGGTGGTAAAGGAAGAAGGTGATGAAGGAAGGAGGTGGTGTATGTGTGCGTCTGTGGATAGTGATTAGCGAAGAAAGAAGCGGAGGTTGAGAAAATAGAAAAATGCGTTGGAGGAAGGAGGCAGTGAAGTAGGGTCAGTGAAGGAAGGAGGTAGAGGAGGAAGGAAGGAGTAGAGGGAGGAGGAAGGAAGGAGTAGAGGAAGGAGGTGGTGAAGGAAGGACTGCAGTTTACTGTCTTGCTAAGGACGAGCTTGCTAGTTACCCCTCGAGGGAGGATTTAAGCCCCAACGCCGCGTCAAGGCCAAGCTCGTGTTGGGGAGCCTTTTTTCGTCATGCTGGGGACGTCTACGTTAGATGGTTGCCAGAGGCATAAATGGTAGGTAAAGGTGTAAGGAAAGGGGGAAGACTTAGCTGTGATGCAGTTTTGACGTCGAATGCTTCAGGACGAGATGAGTTCGACGTCTTCCTAGGACGAGGCAGATTTCGCATCGTACCCAGGATGGTAGCCTTTCTCGCGTCTTTTGCTCAGGACGGCATGCAGTTTTCGTGTCTTTGCTCAGGACGAGGGCCTTTTCGCATCGGTGCCGAGGATGGAACAGTTCTTTCGTCTTTTTGCTCAGGACGGCAACAGTTTATTCGTCGTGCTCGGGACGAGGTAGTTTCGCATCGGAGGTACCCAGGATGGCAACAGTTTATTCGTCGTGCTCGGGACGGATCAGTTTTCGCGTCGTGGCTCAGGACGAGGTAGTTTCGCATCGGAGGTACCCAGGATGGCAACAGTTTTTTTGTCAATGCTCAGGACAGAGTCTTTTCGCGTCGTTTCCTCAGGACGGCAACAGTTTCGGCGTCGTGCTCAGGACGGGCACCAGTTTCGCGTCATGCTCCGGACGGAGACAGTTCTCGCGTCTTTGCTCAGGACGGAACAGTTTTCGTGTCTTTGCTCAGGACGAGCTGAATGGATTGGGCATGGATGGTGGGAGCTAGGGTATGTGTTATGGAGGATGTGATGGCTTTGGAGGTGAGGAGTGGAGGGATGACATACCTAGAGGTAAGGAGGTGAGGTGAGTGTTGAGAGTTGAGGTGATGGAAGGTGATGGACGAAGGGGCAATGGGCAGAGGTGTTGGAAGTGGGAGTCATGGAAGGGTATTTGATGGAAGACAAGGTAAGGAAAATGGTAAGTGAGAGAAGTAAGGGCGTGGGAAGGAACATGAAAACAAGAAGATGAGGAGCGGCTCCCTTATGTACTACTTCTCAGTGCTGGGTAACCAGCGTGAAAAAAATTGACAATTATTGTTGTGGATCAGAGTGGAGCGTGAAGTAAATCCTCAAACGCTCGTGGTTGGTCGAAACGATCACGCCAAGCTTTATATTCCTATTATTCAACACATTGTGTGACGCCATGGTCCCACTAATTGGATGTGCACCTGAATATGTTGTGTTGAAGGCGGCGGAGGCTGAAGCTTGGGATGGCCGGTGGGTTATGTTTGTGGGAGTATGTGGGTCGCGATGGAGGATGAGGTTGGAATATATGTGAATTGTTTTGTGAGGTTGTGGGTATGAAGGTTGCTTCGGGTATGTGAGGCTGTGGGGCTTGATGAGTTCGGGTACGAATGGATAGCTTTTCATAATGACGAAGGCTTGGGTAATACATGTCTTTGGTGAAAATTGTAGAGCCAGTGTGAAAGATAGGACGTTGGTGTTGTTACACTATGTCTTCTGATATGAAACATTGAATTCGTATGGTACACATCGCTAATATCGCTCATCAAAGCCTCCCTTGAGACGCAAGAAAAAGATGATGTTACAGATTAATACCATTGACCAAGTATCTTGAGGGGAAGATCAACTTGGAAGAATGGTTCACGTTTTCGCGAAGTTCTTTCTCGATATCCAGTTCCCATCAGGTCCCATTCCCACAAACCCACTATCAGACCGCATGTTGCTACCTTCGGGACCTGGACCCACCTGATTCGACGTTGCATCAATTGCCTTGCCTCCTTTCGGAGTTTCGACTTTCTTCTTCTTTCCCTTCACCGGTTTTGCACCATTGACCGGGTTCGACTTTTTTGCGCCTTTGCCGACACCGAATATCTTCTTCCATCCCTTCTTCGCCTTCTCTCTTTCGAGATCTCCACTGTTGACCCTTCCCGAGTGATTGGTACCACGACTACCTGGCGCAGGCGGTGGCGGAGATGCCTCGCCATCTTGATAGCCCTTGACAACGAAGGGGCGATTGAAGAAGGCGCCTGTTGGGCTAGGAAGCTCTGGCGAGTGCGTTAAATCTCTGTTCAACTTGGTACCAGGATGAGGTGGAGACTGAGGCGGCGTAGTCGCCAAAAATTCAATCAATGCCGATGATGACGCAGGATTGAGGTAGAAAGGGGTATTGCTGGTCGCGGAGGTCTTAAACTTGGGATCGCTTGATACAAGTGGTCTCGATGATGATTCGGTTGAGCGTTGAGGTTGATGGTGAGGTTGCCAGTCCTGCTCGGTCACAGGTGCGGTGTCTAATTGTGTTTGTTGCTTGGGCTGCGAGGGTGGCAAAGGAGCCCACCGAGCGGGCGGAGATGTGATAGGCGATGCAGCCCCCGATCTCGTTTGTTGAGACTCCCGGGTGGTTGCAATTGGGGGTGGGGTTGCGCCGTGCTCGGTCAAGGAAGAGCCATTTGAAAACGAGTCAGAAGAGACAGCGGTCGATGCGGAAGCACGATCGTGCGTTCGATGGGCTGGGTGAATTCCCAATCTTGACTCCGCGGAAGCTGTGTTTCCGCGGGCGAGGTCAGTGATTGCAGCGGGACTTTGAGGGATCAGATTAGGTGAGTTGGAATGTGCAAGCCCCTGCGTCGGTGTTGCGGACCTTGAAAGTTTGGGGTCAGGCGATGTCATGAGGCTTGTATTTGGATGGTAGAGAAGGGAACTCGATCGCTTGGCCGGTCTTACATCGTCTGACCGGTCGTGTCTCAAATCTGGATTCGAATAAGTGAACGCCCCCTGGCTGTGGTAGTGACGAAGAGGAAGATCATTCTTGTTAACTTTAGCGAACCTGGTGTGTCGCGCTGTCTGAAGGAGTGGATGGTTGGTATTTACGTTGCCCTCGGTGTTGTCAGAGTTGTTTCTCGTCCTCATGATTGAGACGGGCAATACGCTATTCTTGCCAGGAGCATCTGGCGCCTCGTCCTTGGCCGCATCGCGGGTCATTGCTGGATTTTCTAAAGGCGACATAGGCCGCATGGGTTGTAATGTGAGTACGCCATATGAACTTTGAGACGGTACAGGTTTACCATTTCTTGTTAAGATAGGGCTAGCCTCGCGGACAGGAGGTGTCTTGCCAGTTCCGTTTGGGGATGTGGGGCTTGCAGAATATGTTGACATGCTCATAGCTTTAGCCGTACGAGCGGACGTACGTCTTACTATAGCCGCTGCCACAGGAGATGCTGGTCGCTTGGATGGTGTGTGTTCAACAGAGGGGCTTTGGATTGGCAGATATACAGCGGACAGAGAATCTTCATCTTGCTGTACAGCGAAGGAAGGCTTCTTGCGTAGAGAGTCACGAGTCCGCTTGGTCAATGATGATCTACGTGACGGCGCTCGGTCTGGGAGTAGGTCCGTCGGTTGTCCGTTGATCTGTGCGAATGTTTGCACTGGAGACCTCAACGTGATGGCAGGATTTGGACTTCGAGCACGATCCTCTGGTGTTGCAGGCTTCTGGATCCAATAGTCGTTGGGGACTGGGGACGAGGTGTGGACTGACCTTATCGGGTCTGGGCTGTCACCAGGTATGCTGAGATTCTGGTTCCTGGTGGTACTCGATGCTTCCGGGATCGTCGCTGCGCTTGTTGGCTCGGGAGTCATCGAGCTCCTGCCAGGGTCCGGGCTTTTGACTCGTCTCTCCGCACCAGAACCCATCCTTGCTCTTTTCGGCTCCGGGCTATCTGTGGATCTTGGCGGCTCCGGACTTCTAAGCGGACTAAATGTCCGGGAGATTTTGGTCACAAGGCTTGGTTTCTGGCTCTTGCTTGATTTTATCGGCTCTGAACTTTGCGATGGCACAGGGTGATTGGGACTCTCAGCTCTTAGCGCACCATCGTCCCTTATAGATGGTTTGTCATGCTCCATATGTACTCGATTCGGATAAGGGGACGATAGTGGAGATCGAGATACTGAGGTTTTGATATACTTCTGCGATGCAGCAACACGAGTGATTGGGTCTGGAGCTGTTGGAAGGGCCTTCATCGGCGATCTGGGAGGCGTTGGAGTCTGCTGTTCAGGACTGTCTGTTCTTGATTTAAGCTGATACCTGTTACCATTGACGGATCTTGTAGGGACCTGGAATTCATTAGCTATCCTGTACGTACATGATGATTGTGTTATCAGCTTGCCAGGTTCTTCCTACTTGCAGCGCCCGCTCTTCTCTGCATTTCCGCTACGATGCTACCAAGCTGAACTAGCGCTTTCCTAAGATGACCACCTTTTGACTGTAAGGTCAGAAAAGCTCGCGTCCAGCCCTCTGTGTTTCCGATCATAGCCAGGTATACAGAATCATGCTCTTCAGTACGATCACCCCATTGCTTGTCCACCCGAGTCATATATTTGGCGAGCTCTCTCGTAGCGTCTAAGCCCTTCTGCACATCCTTCAAGGCATCGTTCATAGCTGCGGCTGTCCGGTCAATGATGTGTTCGATTTTCTCGTTGCCCTCCACGATTGCGACTCGAAATTCTCGATTTCCGAGCATTTGGTCAAATACTTGGCCATGTTCTAGGGGCAGCTTAAGATATCGAATTCGCTCGTTGATGTCGCCTTGGGCAAGGTCGAAGTCCTCCGTGGTCCGCTCGAGAAATCCATCGACCTCGTCAACATGTGTTTGTAAAATCTTAAGGACCTCTTCATCTGACTTGGCAAGACCTTGTTGTAGAAGATGCATTCCAAATGATATTTGAGCGACCAACTTCCACAGCGGATGAAATTTCTCTCCAGGCTTTTGCTTCCACCGCCCTGCCACTGTTCGCTCATATTCCGTCTGCTCCAGTAACATTTTCCGTCTTGTGACCGAGTCTGCCTTCGAATAGCGGTCCGGTACCTCGGGTTCATCATCATTCATGGTCTCATTCATCGACTCCTCAAAAGCGCCCTGCATGGTCGGAACCGGATGGGCAGGTGGGGTTGCGTCCATATCGCTTTCGGTGTCGGTCTCCAGCTCCTCGTCTGGCAGTGCCATACTGACAGGTATCTGCCATTCACCGCTTATTATGTCCTCCTCTTCCTCTCTAACCATAGAGATTACCATTATGTATGTAAATGCCCTACGATGGGCTCGTTTCCAGGAACGCCTGCCGAAAGCGCGGACCACTCCTCTCTCGTAGTATGTGGGATGAGGCGCGAGGAAGATTCTATTAATTGCTAAAGATGCATCGCGGAGAATAGTACAACAAGATGCGAGCCAGTACACTTTTCATCGCGTATGTAGGTCCCGACATGCGACCTCAAGCGAACTTTAGCGTGGTCAGCAGCCCGTGAAGATGGAGAGAAGTGTGCAGTGGATTGCTGGCGACACTGTGCAGATCCACGCAATATCGGAGGGAGGGAATTGCTGAACCAAATACATGAGCTGTAGTGCCGTCCTATGTCGCCCAAATCTCGAAGGAGGAGACGACCCGCTCCGGGTACTCTACAGGAAGCTAACAGCTTTCCACGAGGCCCTCCAGGGGGACTAGGCCTGTAGGGACCATAGTCAACGGGCGGGAGGCCTAGCTCGAAACTCTGTCTTACTTCTATCTTACTTCGCACCTTCAACGCTAACCCATATATTGTGTAAGGTAAGGTAGGTATGCCCTTGTCTCATCCGTTGCATTTCCATGGCTAGCAGATCATACGCATTTCGTCCTCTATCAATATAGAACCCTCCGTTGATCTTGCTCGGTAGCTGACGCTACCACAATGGCATTCGTCCCGCAGCCTCTTCTACCCTTCCCATCCCAGGCAAACCTACGGGAAGCTTTCGTGGGAAGGCATCTCCAAGATGTGCCCACACCAGCTGCAGTGGTTGATATAGCGATTGTGAAGAGGAATTGCATTCAGATGCTGAAAGCTTGCGAAGCTCTTCACCTTGACTTCAGGCCTCACGTTAAGACGCACAAGGTAAAGCATTTGCTTTGTTGGTATGCTGCTTTCTTAGATGCGGTAGACGCTAGTTAGGGAAGGGTACTTGAAGTCACCCTGTCTATCTACCACAGTGTGAAAGACAAGTCAGCACCCTGGAGTTTGTCAATTCCCTACCGATTCATCATCAAAGTTTCCGCTGTCTCTGCTTCATGTGTGCTTGCAGATATATTACCACTTCGCATAGCCAATGTCATGAGCTGGTCCTCGCTGTACTTCTCCCCGATTTAATAGTGAATATAGTGGCGGTGCTTCGCATTTTTCTTCCAATTCTTGTCATCGACTTCAGCTTTCAGAATTAGCCCTGAGGACCCCAAAAACAGCTACGTCGCAAGGCCATGTGTCTTTCACCATCAGAGTAAATGGCACTTGATAATACTGTACTGATGCAATATATCAAGACAGCAGAGGTTGCCCGACTGCAGATTGGCGAGGCCACGAACGATGTCAGAGTTGTTGTTTCAACAGTGGCAGAAGCCGAACATCTCGTTGATTTATTGGTCGAGTCGAGAGAGAATGGCAAGAATGTTAACGTACCTCTACCTCACGCAGCTAGTCCTAAACCTCGCTCTTTGTCATAGACTAACAATAGTGACAAAGGTACTCTACGGTATCCCTTTACCACCGTCTCAGGTCCACAGGCTAGCGCACTTGGGCGAAAAGTTGGGCCCAAAGAGCATAAGCATTTTAGTCGATGACATATCACAGCTACCGGCGGCCAACGTCTTCAGATCAATTGCAGGATTTCCGCTTCACATTTTCATCAAAGTGGACACGGGCTACCATCGAGCCGGTATACCCGTTGGTACCGAAGCTTTCCAAGGCCTCGTTAAAAGAGTATTCGAGCTTGAGTCCGACAAAACTGGCGTGCTTGCTGGGTTCTACTCCCATGCCGGTCATAGCTATGGCGGTGACTCTGCAATTGGTGCCATGGAAACTTTAGTAGAAGAAATAGCAGGGTTAGAGAAGGCTGCCGCGGAGGCGATCTCGCTTCATTGCCTTACCTCTACAGTCCCACGATACATCCTTTCTGTAGGAGCTTCACCAACCACCACCTCAATCGAATATTTGCATGAAGATAATAACACGCGGATAGCGAAGAAACTCATCAGCATTATCGAGCGTGTCCAACAAAGCTGCTCTCTCGAGCTCCATGCCGGAGTCTACCCGTTCTTAGACATGCAACAGCTGGCGACCCATGCCAGTCCATCTGCAGCGGCAGATGGAAATGGGAGGCAAGGCCCCATTGGGCTGCCTGATATCGCTTTGACGATTCTTGTCGAAGTTGCAAGCGTATATTCAAGTCGAGAGAAGCCAGAGGCGCTGGTAGCGGCAGGCACACTAGCACTAGGACGTGAACCTTGCAAGTCTTACGACGGATGGGGCATTGTAAGTGATTGGGGTTGGGATACAAAGACTTCAGGAAGATCTGGATGGATAATTGGACGCATCAGCCAGGAGTATTGTGTCCTGACGGAAGATATCGACATCAACAAGGAAGCGCAGACAGGCTTGCAGGTGGGACAGAAGCTTCGCATATTTCCCAACCATGCTTGCGTCGCCAGTGCAGGATTCTCATGGTACTTGATTGTCGACTCGAGCAGTGTGAAAGAGCGGCAAGACGTGGTTGTGGATGTTTGGGTAAGGTGCAGAGGATGGTGAGCACTGGGGCTTGCGGAGTCTGATCAAGGGCAAGTATTGCACGTTGAATAGATTGTGCTGATGGATCGAATCACTCGTACTGGAACACCATTGGAAGGTGCTACGGCTTGATCATCGTCGGATGTCGTCCTTGTACAGAAAAAGACACAAGCTCCACCATTGAACCAGCGCCAATAGGAATCGAACCCATTCTCCTATGAATTTTACCGCGAACATGTACAATGGAACTTCATAAAGTATGGAGGGCCAGAAAGCCTAGTGGTGGAATCTCAGCTGGAGTCTCTGATAGGTCGACAAGCGAGAGGACGGTGTGGGGGTTATCAGCGGGAAGGGGCGAGGGAGCCAAGGCGCCAAGCCACAAGCGTTTCGCAGATTGATGAACTTTATCACTCTGCCAATTGCAAGACGATCATCTTTATCAACGGTCACCTTGAACAATGAAGGATCTGTGCATACTGTACCTTGGACATCGGAGGAGTGGAAACGGACGAATGCAGCAAATGGCATGTGAATGCCATCTGCCTCACGAAGACGGTATGGCTATGTCCATCGCACCACTTTCGCATTGGCACCCATCCCATGTTATCTCTTCGACCAGTCTCTACTGACTTGCACGGACAATGTGCTGAAGGGCGATGGCTGCTTTTTTATCCTCGGAGATGGATGAAAAGAAGATGTCAAATTCTCTTATGGCTTGCTGCTGATGCTCTCCGGACGCGAAGGTCGTGTGCAGGGTTACTGATAAGGATCATGTCCTTTTTGAGCCAAGTCGAGATAAGGGGCACAATGTGTTTCGACCCTGACAGCAAGACCGTCCTATCAACACTATCAGACCACCAAGAGTCTCCCGATATGGACACATCTGGTCTAGAACCTGATAAGGGATCGGTCGAAGCTTATTGGCTGTATATCATCAGTCTCCATTGTTGCCTTGTCAAGACTGCGAGACTGCTCCATCTTGCATAACGCCCAGACCACCTACTGTCACTTACTCCAAGCCTCCCGTCAGTCTTGCACAGTGCAGACTGCAACCCTTGGACTGGATCTCCGCGCTCTCATGCACTAACCTCGTGGCTGTTGCGTTATTGGCCCACGCAGGGACACATCTGATTCGACATCAGCTGTCACTGCACACTCGGATCCCACTTATCGAGACACCAGAGCCCCGACTTTGTCCATCAGCCCACCTTCAACCCACAACAAACCACAGGCGAGGAGGGAGATCTAGCGTATGGCTCTTATAGATCTTCCCCATCCCTGCCCGATCCGCGGATTTGTCGTCACTTGGCTGCAGTTTCGTGGGGCTCCAGATACACCAGATCCCGGAGAAGCAAACCCGCCAAGCAGTCTACTGATGTCTAGCTTCGACACTTTGCTCTCGTCTGCTTGCATAAGTATCTTCCTCTTCGACCATGAATAGTCTGAGTATCGTTCCATCCTCACCATCTCCCTATTGAGTCGGACGCCCTAATCCTCACGATGATTGATGTTACCACGTTATGGAGGGCCCCTGTGGTCAATCCAGTGAACCGCAAGGCGCGCTCCATTCCAGGATTGAACCCCTTCAACATGTACGGACGTGTATTCACCTTTGCTTGGTTTGGCTTTTTCGTGGCCTTCTGGTAAGCTATGCAAGCCAATCTGCCTCCAATCGCTGTTGTTAATATCCTTCAGGTCATGGTATGCCTTTCCACCATTGGTACGTTGGACGAAGAAATGAACGAGGAGATTGCCCTCTAACGGCCCGCAGTTGACGCTCACCATCGCGAAAGACTTGAAGCTCACTCAGCTCGACATTGCCAACTCTAACATCATCGCCCTCGTCGCTACGTACGAAGCTCCAAAGCCCATGCAACTATGCGAAACTAATTTTGACTAGTCTTCTCGTTCGATTCGTCGCTGGACCCATGTGTGATCGGTATGGACCGCGATATACCTTCGCAGGCTGCCTGTTGGCTGGCTCTATACCAGCTGTAATGGCAGGTGCAGTCACCAACGCCAAAGGCCTTCTTGCAGTCAGATTCTTCGTTGGCATACTCGGCGGTAGCTTTGTCCCATGTCAAGTTTGGTCCACCGGCTTTTTTGACAAGAACGTGGTGGGCACGGCCAACGCATTCACCGCTGGCTTTGGTAACGCTGGAGGAGGTGTCACCTATTTCCTCATGCCTGCCATCTTCGACTCCCTCGTCCACAACTCAGGCCTCACCCCACACAAGGCATGGCGCGTTGCCTTTATCGTCCCCTTCATCATCATTGTCACGACAACAATCACCTTCCTTCTGGTCTGCCCGGACACTCCTACGGGAAAATGGAGCGAGCGCCATCTGGCTGCACAACATAATTTGGCCGATCACGGGATCACGGGCGACGTCGTCGAGGTTCCCGGCGAGATCTCCGGAAAGACGGCCTCCAGTCCAGATTCCGGCTCCCCGCATCCACACCACGATTCAAAGATGGAGTATGACGCCAAACCCACCGGCCACACCGATGATGGCGAAGCCCAGATTGGGGAACAGCAAATGCTCGACGTAGCACGTGGGGAGGTTGTGCGAAAGCCTTCTTTCAAAGAAGCAATGCGCGTTATTTTCTCCCTCCAAACCCTCGTCACGGCTGGATGCTACTTCTGCTCCTTCGGCGCCGAACTCGCCATCAATTCTATCCTCGGCGCGTACTACCTCAAAAACTTCAAGAAGCTTGGCCAGACCGGCACCGGGAACTGGGCGGCCATGTTTGGGTTACTGAACGTTGTCTTCAGGCCCATGGGCGGGGCGATCTCCGATGCCATTTACCCCAGAACCGGCGTGTGGGGCAAGAAGTTCCTCATTCACGGCTTCGCCATTGTCACCGGCGCCTTCCAGATCGCCATCGGTCTTACCAACAGCCACAACAAGAGCACGATGTTCGGGCTCATCGCCGGCATGGCCTTCTTCCTCGAAGCCGGCAACGGCGCCATTTTCTCGCTCGTGCCGCACGTGCACCCGCACGCCAACGGCATCGTGAGTGGAGCCACGGGCGGGATCGGAAATCTGGGCGGCATCGTCTTCGCCATCATCTTCCGCTACAACGGCACGCATTTCGAGAAGGTGTTTTGGATCATTGGCATCATAACCATTTGCATCCATGTTTCGCTGAGTTGGATCAAACCGATTCCGAAGGGACAGATTGGTGGGCATTGAGCTTGATGATTGGTATGTAGTGGATTGGGTCTTTGGGTAACTTAATTGGAATCGGAATCGGCGCGTTGTGGTTGTTTTTGCATATTTTTCCATGTTTATACCTTGACTTGACATATCAAATATAGCTCGTAATGCTTATACCTTGAAATATAACATATGACTAGTAATGCAGCGTTGTATGTTTGTGGGCAGTGTGTATCAATCCCTGTGAGATTTCGGATATTCTATGTGCTCTTGCGTGATATGAGTCTCATAACCCTTTGACTTGTCTGCTTTTACGTGGTCGTGAGAATGAGATTGATACCTAGCATCTAATTAATTACTATATTCCACATCCGCCGTCGATACCTGACAAATATATATAGAATATATGCATGAAGAATCCAAGAGCATGAAGCTAGAATAGGCTAAACCGAGTCGGTCTTCTTGGATGCAATTGCTCTGTATGTAGATAAAGTTTGGGTTATATAGTGCAATTTCAAGGGGGGAGTATGGTGGGGGTTTGTGAAAGGTATTGCTTTGCTTTGGTATGAGTGGATATTTGCGGTTTCGGGAAGGGGGGAGTATGGTGGGGGTTTGAAGGGGGTTTGGAGAGTGAGATTTGGATATTGGGTTATGGATGGTGATGGGTAGTAGTTTAGATCTGTGACTGACGGACGGTCTATCGACTTGGAATATTTTCATTTCTTTTCTTTTCTTACGGTCGATTCTATGAAAAAACTGAGGGCAAGGCAGGGTTCGCAGAGATTCGCAAAGGTACGTACTGGCGATATCCCTGAACCCGAGATGAATGAGCTTTGAGTTTGGTGCATATCAATTGGAAGTTTTTTCATTTCGTTTCCTCGATTTCTATAAATACAGTTCTTTTTGTTTCCGATATTCATCACACACAACCCCTCTTCTACCTCCTCCCTAGGATTTGAAGTTGTTATTATTGTTTAACGACAGGAGGTATGCGAGCCTGTCCCATTCGATGCCAATGCCACCGAGGCTAAATCCGTAGGTAGACCTGACACCCCTCTTCTACCACCTCCCTCGCATCCCCACCCGTACATGTCCTACTTCGCCTTCTCCCCCGCATCCTTCGCCAGCCGCTGCGCCTCGCCCACCTTCCTCCGCAACACCTCTTCGATCTCCGCAAATGTATCCTTGGCGATCTTCTCCGCCTCCGGGCCGTGCGTCTTGGCGATGTTCTGCAGCTGCGTTAGGCCGGGGACGATCTGGCTGCCGCCGGGGATCATTTTGAGGTAGGATGATAGTGCGCTACTGCCTCCTCCTCCTCCACTGGAGCTGGAGCTGGAGCTGCCGCTTTGCTTGATCTTGTCAATATATTGTTTTAGAGAGTCGGTGCTGCCGGAGGAGACGGCGTCTTTGATCTTGTTGTAGAGGTCCTGGATGCTGCCCGATTTCTTGAGCGCGTCTTTGTTCTGCTCGACAATTTCCTTCACCTTTGGCGATTTTTCCAACAGGGGTTTCGCCTTTTCGAAACTCTCGTCCCATAACTTCGCGCCCAGGTCTTGCACCTTGTGCATTTTGTCTTGTATCAGGGATTGGATTTTAGGGATGCTGTCGGCGCTCATGCCCTTCTTGACGATGTCTTTGATCTGCTGGGTCGTTTCCTCGACTTGCTTTTTGGCTTCGGGACCGTATTTGTCGCCCATTTGCTTCAGCTGGTCGAGGTTGCCGCCGACTTTGGCTTTCAGGGCTGGGTGGTTGTTGAGTATGTCCTGTCCGGCGTCTCCGGCCAGTTCGGCGATGCTGGACATGTGCTTTTGTAATATTTCCCATCCTTGCGCTGCGGAAGCGAAGCTCATGCCTTCTTTTGCAGTGACGTCTTTGAGTTCCGTGTAGGCTTGCTTGAGGATGTTGTCGACTTCGCTACCATGCTTGTTGCGGATCGCGTCGATGTCGTCGAAGGCGCTGTCGATGTAGCCCGAGGCACCAGGGATCATAAAGGCGTAGGACTTGGCGGTCGAGCGGAGCCATTCCAGGGCTTCATTGGGCTTGAAATCGGGTGTTGAACTTTTGAGCTGACCGGTGTATCTCTTCACAGTGGCTTCGGCTTGTCTGGCGGTGTTGACGAGGGTTTTGGCACCTACCTTTCGTAAGCTTGGGCTATATAACGAGGTAAAAATGAGTTCGGGGTGAAATCTTACCGGAGAAGTGATAGTAGGTATAGCCGCCCAAAAAGACCGCTCCTCCACCGACAAGCCCCCCGACGATACTTGGCGATATGGTGCTCTGTGGATGTGAAGTGGTTGTAGTCTCATGTCGAAGTTGGCGCAAAGAGGAGCGAAGTGGCAGGCCACGAGTGACTCTGCTGGCAACTCTGAAGGTGGACATGTTGAAAGATTGTGGAGGAGACTCAATTGATATCTCACTTGATCTGTAGAGAAAGGGTAAGGGAGTAAAGAATGTGGCAATTCAACCGGAGTACGTTCCTACATCCGAGCTTCTACGTAAGAAGCTCGCGGTTGCACGCGCCAAAAAGCTGGTAATGACGTAGCATTCTGGCGGCTTCACCGCGGATCAACGCTATGGAGAACATCCGCGATTGTAGAGATTCAACCCATTCTCATCTGCTTGGGAGATATCAAGCTTGAGCACATCACTTCACTCTTCGTAATATCCAGTAAAATTAGTGAGCGTATATCCTATCGTAGAGCTGTTGGATAAGGTGATAAGCTAGTAAACAGTGTTCCGTACAAGCCACACAAGCCACACTACTTTTGGCTAGTCGTTAATAACGTATCCCTGGTCACTACCTACGCGTGCTACTCTCCAAGATGTCCGAGGGGTCTGACCGTTTACAAAGCCATCATTTGATAGATAAGTGATCATACCAAAGTACTTCGTGTGGTATGTTGTTCAGATCATGAAGCATCCACCTGATACTCTTTCGTCGATCTCTCTTTCACAAGGAGCGTGGAAAGAATAGCCAAGATGTTTCAAAGTTATATAAAATTAAAGACCATTTCAAACAGTCGTGCTATTAGTCAAAACTACATAAATAACAGCGTTGTTTGGTAGAAACAGTTCGCGTACCAGAGCCAGATCGAGTCTGTCGTCTCGTCAGCATTTGGGGTCGAGCTTTCAGCCTACCTTTTCTGCATCATGCGCTTTCCTCGGACAGCTTATGTCGGTTCCTGTAGAGGTCCACCAACAGCGGGATATCGGCATCGCGGATTCGGCCCATATATCTGACCTGACAGTTATACTGTCGCGTAACAGGGTGAACCAAGTGCGCGACACTACACGATTTGAGAGCCTCAACGCCATGTTGCAACTGACCTGTCACAAGCACACGCGGCGCCTCCCTCTTAGATAGCTCGGGATATCGATGGTCCACAATCGATGCGTACTCGTTTCGGTTCTTGTAGAGCAGGCCTTTGTTTTTGTAGGTGTATAGGGGAATGGTCTCGTAGATTGATCCGTGTGCTTCTACGACGATATGGATCCTGGTCTCCGAATAAACTGCGCCAAAATCAGTATGTGATACATGGGATCTTTGCCCGCTGCTATAGGACATTGCATCACTGGTTTCTCGGTATGTAGGTCTAGGTGTTCGCCTAAAGTCTTCTTCGTGTAGCGGGGCTAAGATGATGACGCCAGGCTCGAATTCGCGTTTGGCGAATTCGAGATAGTGAAAAGTATTGGAGTCTTGCATACTTATGTATGGACGTTTTGATCCACGTATGCTTGACCTGCAGTCAGAGGTGTTATCATCTCTATACTTGGTCATCCGCCTCGCATTACTATTGGCGTATCTATGCGGGTACGCCGAGTCGTAATCGCTATCACTGTCAGCAACCCTTGGCCGGGCAATCGATGATTCGGAATATCTATTGTCGTGGTAATTCGGACTGTCGTGGCGGGTATCATTGATGGTTGGAGACCTAGATCTACGGCCTCTTGCATCGTCGTCAGTATGACTCGAAGACGACCTGTATTCATGGCGAGTCGTCTTGCTATCAGTGGTCCGCGTTGGGGACCGACTTACACTGCTGTAATTGTTTCGCACTGGAGATCGTGAGCGGCGTCGATTAGTATTATCGCGCATGGATCGAATGTCCTCATGCTGTCGAGGACCCGGTCTGTAGTAGTCGCCTCTATCGTCATTTGAATGAACATTCTTACTACTAGATGACTTTTGGTCGCCAGAAGTACTGAGTTTAGATGGAATGCTGTATCCTGATGGAATGCTCCTTGGTATGTCTCTGTCTAGTTGCGTGTTAGTTTGAGTCTAAAGTCAGATCGAACAGCATTGTATCATCAAAAGGGTACTTACATTGACTTGCCGGCGTAACCGCTCCTTGAGTGCGTCCCAACAGACCATATGATGGTTTTATAGCGTGTGCCATAATGGATCTCAACTGGGATTTGGCGAAGAACGCCTTTCTTGTAAGTGTCGTAGCCGGTGGTGTAAGTGCGGTCGTGCAAGCCTGAACGGTGTAGTGTAGTGTAGTGTAGTGGAGATGTTAAAGTTGGTGTATACAGTAGTCCTCGTCTATGGAGGGAAACGGGAAACAGACCCCATACAAGGCCACGGGCAAATTCCTATTCGGCATCTTAACCTTGTCGTAATGGAAATGTCTATGGTTCTCATTGTCCAATGCGGATCACATATATTTGGTCTTTGACGGTTAGTATTCCAATGGATTTCTGGATAAAGCCACGAGAAAGGAGTGATTGTCGAACCCTTTATAGCGGATTGGGCGTTTTTAGTTTGTCTTTGTTCATGGCAAGTAACTGTAAAGGAATGGAGTGACACCTAGGAATAAAGAACATGTCTTGATTAGCTATATTAATACTCGCCCTTTGATCCCAACTTTGGTTTTCGACGAACATCTGAATTTCCGGCTGCCAAAAAGAGCTCGGAGACATCTATCGAGGACAAAACCATCCTCGCCAATCTATTATTATATCGGTGTCCAAATTGTATAAACGTATACCCTTCGACGTAGCCTACGGAAGACATCGCACAGAACAGCAGAACACTTCCAGGTATCCGACAGCCGAGTAATAGAAATCGAGACTACCAGCTACGATGTCTGACCAATCATCTTACATGAATGCCCAAGGACCGCTAAACCCCGTGGAACATTCCAGAGATCAACAACCGCAGATATCTTGTACCGAAGGACCAGCGCGATTCCTCATGACAAGCGATGGCACCAAGGACTGCTTGGCGTTGCTTGTTCCCAGGACTTTCGTTAAAAGGCTTGCAGACTTATTCAATGATAGTAGCAGCATAAATGCAATGCAAAGCCAACTCAATCAAGTCAAAATGGACGCTCGCGATACTGAACTATCAATACGAATGGCCAAGCAATCGCTCGACACTATTGAAAATGGAAATGAAGTGATCAATCTTCAAAGGCACCTGGAGCACCAGGAATTTCGGCTGCCCGAGATCTGTAAACGAAGGGATGCGCTCGAGGAAGCAACTCGCAACATGCGCCACGAAGTTGAAATCTCTAGGGCCCACACAGAATGGGTCCTAGAGACAGCTATGGAGGCCGGAAACCTTTTGAAGCCAAGACAATCTTTTATACCTGTCGAATACGATTGTGATAATGTGTCGCAGCGTTCGGCATTGTCAGCTGTAGTCTCAATTGGTCCTGCAAATCCTATGGTTGATCCTGCGGAGCTGCGTCGCCGCGAGGCAAACGAAGAATTCCGTGAGCGTTTGCACGAATTGGAGGAAGCGCAGAGACTCTTTCATGACAAGGAAAGAGAATACGAAGAAAGGTTGGTAGATTGGAAGCATGGCGAGTTTGATATCTCCCGAAGCGAATTCGACAGGCGTATGCTGGTATACAACCAGCAGATTACCGGTGTATTGATCGACCGCGAAGCCTCTTTTGAACTGGCGAAGGAACGAGCAGAGGAGCTCAGCGTAAACTCCGATGCCGGCCAATCATCTCCCCACAGTCATAGACGTGAGGGGAGTATGTCCCCTGAGGAAATAGCCTGGCGTGTGTCTTCAATCGACCGAAGATTCATTGACGCCTGGAGGGCAGATATAACAACCTCTGGCTGTCAAGAGGATCTCCAGGTGATGCACGCTGAACATGTGGACGCTGGACTGGTACAAATATCGGACAGCACAAGTGCGGTAGATGACGGTGAGTACACCAATATGATCAATCGTTGGCAGAAAGCTCGCGGAGTCTATGAAGGAGCTAACCGACCGCGGACGAACGATCTCTGGACCAGAGATATTGGAGCGATAGATCGACGATTTTCGTCGTGATCAGCGAAGGTTTGAGCTATGTAGCATCGCGAATGAGCATGTCCTCATAAACTGACATACTTATGCCACGGGTGCTCCTCTTTGAAGCCTAGTACCTCTCTCGCCTTCCTGTTGCTCAAGGGCGCCTCATAGTCGCCCATCTCCCTTGTGATAGGTGTGTTGGAACATGCGTCCTTGAGATACTGAGTTGTTGGTACCTTCAGCGAGGACGTTGTATTTGTGGCGTTGAACACCTGATATCCTAATCCATCTTTCTGAATGCACAAATCACAGATCTGGCCGAGGTCTCTTGCGTCAATGTAGCTCCATGCGTTCCTCTTTCTCGTCTCAGGCTTGTTCACATAGTCTGGAAAGTCAGATTCGTACTCGTGTGGCTCAATAACATTCCCGATCCGCAGGGCATAGATATCTGTTCCTGGAAATCTTCTGTTGAAGCTTCTTGCACAGCGCTCTCCACATAACTTGCTAGTCGCATAGGTATCCATTGGATCTACCACAGCACACATCAGCGCACCAAATCTTCTTCTATTGAAGTCATGAAGGTATTACCGCAATCGTAATCCTCCTCCAATGGGAAGGAGTGGTAGTCACTCTCTCCTTGGGCAAAGCAAACCCCATAGGTAGTCTCACTACTGGCAATTATAACTTTCTTCACCCCCAATTTACAAGCAGCCTCGATCACATTGTATGTGCTCAGCACGTTCCCTTTGAAACATTCATTATCCGGAACCAGCATATTTCTTGCATACGCCGCGAAATGTATGACTGCATCAATGGGACCCACAGGCACGGTGTCAGAGTGCCGAGGATTTTCGTAGTCGGCGATATGAAAGTTCGAGGTTAGAGCATTGAAGACTTGGCCGGCATCTGTGAGATCGGTCTTAAGGGTATAGACGGAGGGATGAGGGAGTGGGATTAAGTCGAGGTTGAGCACGGTGTGACCGCGCGAGAGGAGGTAGGGAATCACATGGCGGCCAGCTTTGCCTGAGCCGCCGGTGAACACTATACGCTTGCTTGCTGTTGATGCTGTCATGGTTCAGGGGTGTATTGAGACGTGGAGGAGGGTATCTGGGCAAGCTGGGGAACGCGTTGACGTTGAAATGGGCGCTGCGGGGTGGGCAACGGCTCGAACGGGGCCCAGAGCTCCCGACCCAGCCGGGAGCCGCCCACCCGGCCATGCATCTGAGCAACCTTGTATATCAGAGAGCCAACGGTGACATCGATGAGTGTAGGAGCTGACATTAACACATATTCTAGACCAAAGCTGTTGTTGCCCACCTACAGCTGACTCGGATGCCAAGCGTCTATGTTGTTGGCCGTCGATGCTCCTGAAATTGTATGCCAACAGAAAGTTATGTTAGCCCACCAGCCTCACGCTGATCAGTATCATGATGTATTCGTACGGAAAGTGCCCACTTGATACTTTCTCATTGCATTCGTAATTAGATGGTCGTGAGCAGCTTGGTGCATGGTAATGTACAGGCACATCAACACCTATCAAGGTCAAGAACGTCCCTCTGCTTTAGCTCCACCTGGAAAGCCTGGAAGGACGATACATACGGTGTTCCTCAGCTGGCGCTTCCGTACATACTGGCTCATAATGGGGCGCTTGCTGTACATGAGAGGATCTGACAGCGTTTAAGAAAACACCCAGAACTTATGATCATCTTTAGCGCGGTGTAACCGTATGTGGGCAGAGAACCTGAAAATATCGTTCGACGCATTGAGCTTAAAGCAACTTTGCCAGACTTGACAGCAGAAACTTCTCTCTCTTGAGAACTGTGATGCAGATGTTGTGCTCTTCTAGTCCCCTTTTCCTTTGATCCCCCTGGATCGCCGACGAATCAGCAGCCTGAAACATCCCTCTTCAGACAATTCTAATAATGGCCTTAAGACGGGAGCTAATGCAAAACTCCGCCACATCACGCTAATCATCAGTTCATCAACGTTCAGTGTAACTACGCAACAGCCTTGCGAACCTGCCTCGTCACCAGCGACCGCAGGCCATTACCTCAAAAGCCCGCATATAGGAATCGGTCGTTATAACATTTCGCGCGCAAGACCCGGTAAGACCATTTTGCACAGAAGACTGTGACATTACAATGTTGGACGAAAACTTGCCCAGTAAGCTCTTCCCATCGCCCCCAGTATACTGCTCTTCTGACGAGGCCTAGCGTTCTACCTTCGGTCTTCAAATGACGGCATAAAGCACAATGCTTCCATCCTTCTTTCACATTGCGGATCCGATGCTCTTCCCGAGTACTCCCTCCGCCATCCTGATCCCTCCCTCCCCGGATCCAAGAATCGATATGCCGCCGCTCTATACGACAGCTACAACCCCGAGATTCTGTTTGGCGAAGTCTTGTTGATTCCAGAATGGACTCAACCAAATCCCACTGCAGAACAGATACGGCTTAACGGAGGTGTGCCACCTCCACCACAGCCAGTGCTACCCTCGGAGTTCACCATACAATTATACAATCCAGATCAACAGGTGATAATCAAGTGGCATGCTGGCACTTGGAGGTCGGACGCGTGTTGGGAGTTTGAGATGCCACAACAGAGCTTTCGGAAACCATCCACTTCGGCGCTCGATCGAACGCAGAGTGACCCCGCCGCATCAGACATCACCCCCAAACTCGGCTTCAAATGGAGGAAAGAGGGCAAACTCTCCAAAGATTTTGTATGCACCTTATCAGGCAAATCATCGAACCCGGATGGCAGCAAGAGGAAGCACAGAGAACCAGACATCACCATAGCGCTCTTCCGGCACTTCAAAGAAATCACAATCTACGAGCCCAACCTCTCCCGCGTCGACATGGAAGACCCAAAAGGCTTGGAAGTCGTTCTCCTCCTCGGCGCCATCGTCATCAGAGAAGTCTTCAGCAGCAACATGGGTGAAGCCTTCAACATCACCGGATCCTCCCGCCGCAACAGCGCCGAAAACAACAACAACAGCTCATGTCCCTTCACCACATCCGCAACCACCTCACCACCATCACGCCGTCACGCCCACTCAGTCTCCACATCAACCCTCCCATCCACATCCACATCCACACCCCAAACCCACCACCCCCCCTCCTCCCGCCCACCCCCAACAGACCCCCGTTCGCAATGGGAACTCGACGTCGAAACCGCCCGCCTCCGCGCCGCGCAAGAAAGCGAACAGCGCGCCCGCCGCAAAGCCGAACACGCCGAAACCAAACGCGTCAAACGCATGCTCGAAGACGAAGAGCGCAAAGCGCGCGAAAAGCGAAGGGAGATCGATCGTGAAACCGAACGGTTGAGGAAACTCTACGGTCAAGAGCAGAACCAGGGTTATGCACAGGCAGCACCAATGAACAATCGACCCGTGCCGCTGCAGCAGCAGCCGCCGAGTAGATCTAGTTACCAGCCTCCGAGTAACCTGCAGCCGCCGCCGCAGGGGTATGCCGTCACTGCTTATCCCCCAGCGCCGGTGCCGAGACCGCACAGTGCGGCGCCGGCGCCGTATTTTGCGTCGAACCTGCATTCTGCACATGATGTGGGTGCGGCGGACGGCTATGTGGGATCTGGTTCCAGCAATCTTCTGCCTCGGCCGGCGGCGCCGAAGAAGAAGAGTAGCTTTTGGGGTCTTAGAGGTGGGGGTGAGAATAGTCGGTTGGCGAAGCAGAGGAGTACTGTTTTTTAGAATGGGTTTTCTTTTGGGAGGTGTGGGATGGGATGGGGTTGGTGTTTGGGTGTTTATGGGAGTGGGGACGATAGGGGATAAAGGATGGGGTTATTTTAGATATGGATCAAAATGAATGATGACATCCATTCTTCATGCAAATATCTCTGTACTAATCGTCGACACATGACAATATGCTCCTCTTAGTATCGCCTTCTTGCGAACCATCGCCGAGAACTAAATGATAGTGTGACCGTGAATTACTACCTCATACTCCCTCAACTTGGTCGCGTTATCTAGTCCCTCGTCCATGTGCGCGACGCTGCTTCTCGCTGGCTCCGTAGTGGAGTACCAAATTTGCCAGAGAAACTACTAGATGGAGTGTCGCTCAACCTCGAATACTTAAGCGTTGCGGCATACCAATCCTCAGCCTGTCCACCTAGGACCCTTTCCGAGTCCCACAACCGCAACCTCGCAGCCTCTTCCCTTCTCTACGCGCCCCACCAGCATAATCCACCACAAGGTTAATTCAATGTTTGATCTTATACAACCCACCCGCAAAATCCAGCTTCCCACCCCGAACCTCCTCCTCCAAATACAGCTTCAACTCCTCATTCCCAAACGGGAAACCCCCCGCCACGGTCAACTTCAGCATCATGACAATCTGCTGCAACGGCATCGGTCCGCCATTCGTCAACATGCCAACCACATACTGCGAATACACCTCCATTTTCTCCTGCGCAACTTCGTGCTCCGACAACACTGCCGGCGCCGCTGCCGCCGTTGCTACCTCGGCGGCTGCAGCGTTCGCGGCGGAAAGCGTGCCGGGATGGGCGGCATCTTCGTCGGAGAGGGTTTCGAGGACGGTGTAGGTGGGGGGAGAGGTGGAGGTTTGTTTGAGGATGAGCTTGCCGATCCAGAATGTGAGGGCGTTTTGGAGGAGGGAATCGGTCATTTCTAGTCTTTCGAGGAGTCCATCAAAGGTGCGGGTTATGGGACGGGAGGCGTCTTCTGTGGGTGAAGGTTGGAAGGCGTGGATAACGGAGGCTTGCCATGTCTGCACCTCTTCGATGACGGTGCGGTCTTCGAGGTCAAGGGTGACGGTTACTTGGCCGAGAGCATGCAGCCAGGTCAGTTTGCGGGATTGTTTCAGATTCTCGAAGCCGGCGGAGTAACGGGATTGGAGGGTGGAGATCTCGGGTGGAATGAAGAAGGTTTCGGAGTGGAGGGAAGGCCAGAAGAGGTGAGAAAGGATACGGCTGTGGAGTTCGGAGCCGGATCCGTCCCCAGAGTCGAGCACTTGGTCTTTGTGGATGACGGTGTCGACCCTTCGAGAATCTTGGATGTCTCGAAGCATGACCTCGCAGGCTTGAAGCGCGGCCTCACCAAACCGTAATTTCAGCAGCTCCATCACGCGGATCTCTCTGTCAAATTCGTATTCCTTCTTGAGCAAGCGCTCCCCCAGTATGTTTTGGAACTCCTTAACGAAGACATCCTTAGACTCGAACAAGCTAATCATGGAGCCTATGACATCCGAATTCTTTGACTTCTTGTACTCCGGGCCGGCATCAACAGGATCAGGCATCCAATTCAAGTCATCAAAGTCTAGCTCACCATCATCGCCATCGTCCGCTCCTTTCGACTCGGTGCTCTTGCTCATCTCAACCGCAAGTTCTGTCAAAGCATCTCTCGCCATAGCCTCGTCTTCGGGATCTGCAAGGAGACCACCAACGACAATCGTGACCGTATCGTCTCTTTCGCGGAGATACCGACGGATTGGTCGAGCAACTCGATCTAGGAGCACTCCTTTGGGATCAAGCATAGTGAAAGCCCGAATGATAGATATATACATTTGCAGAATTTCGTACGTAGAAGCCCCAGGTTGAAGCAGTCGATGCGACACAACGTTAGAAAACGTAGTCGTAAGGTACGTCCTTGACGATGGCACGGTCACGTAGCGCTTAAGGTCTTCTATCGCGCCTCTGCTATCATCCCAGTCAACGATGACATTGAAGAGCTCGTCAGTACGAAGGACTCCCAGTCTGTTGATGCCCATTTCCTGCCACCTCTCGACATCGGTATGCATAATTTCGGTCACTCTATCGGCCGTCATTGTGAATCTTTCTTTCATGAACGCGAGTATCTCAACCACAAATCTAGCAAAGGTATTCTCGATCCAATGATGCAGTTGCTCTACAACCTGTGATTGTGATGTCCATTGCCCAGCGTACGTTGTCTTGATGTACGATGACAAGGTATCCGACATGACTTCAGCAAATATTCTTTGAGCCTGGTGACCACCAAGCCCCACACTCTGGAGGTTCTGCATGAGCCTGAGCGTTCTTTGCCGAGCATCTGGAAGTGAGTCAAGGTCATATTGCGATCCATTCGTCCCAACCACATTCAATATGAGCGAACACTGTTGCGCAAAGAAAACCTTGAGATTATTCGAAACGTCTCGCAGTGGTAGGGTATGTCTAATAAGCCCGTGTATATCTGTCCGGAAGTGTATAATCTCCTGCTTCCCGCCATCTGGCAGTACCTGCGCAATATGGTTCTCCAGTGGCCAGAGGTATACAAGTTGCGTAATGTGCAATCTTTGACCAACCTGGAACAAAGCATCAGGGTCCTCCACACCGTTCAAAATCTGACACTCATCAGACGAATACGACGCTCCTGTTGTGTCGTTTGATATACCTTGATCAAATCAGGTAGCATGAACTCTACATAGTGCGCCAAAACCACCTCTTCAAAGTACCAGCGCAATAAATCATCCTTGTCTTTCCGCAACTGACGTCCCCTTGAATTCGCAGATACAACGTACTGTATCGCTGTCTTTGTCTGCGTAGAACATGGTTTGATCCATTTTTCCCTTAAGATCTTCTCATCCTGATCTGTCTGAATGGGCACGTTGGGGAGAGTAAGGAAGGTTGTCACCGCATGCCAAGCTCGATCCCATTTGATCTGCTCTGCGGCGCCTGACTCAACAGCTGGTAGCGGGAGACTTGGTGAGCCAAACGGTTCTTCAAATGCAGAGGAGCCGAGTGCGGGGGTAGTTGCTGGAGTAGGGACATCAACCTCGGTTGGAGCTGGAAAGACCGAGGCGAAGATGCGGTCATGGAGCGTCATCGTCTAGAGATGTACAAGAGCCCCGCATCGCTGTCGCCAATTGGTACTGATGAGGGCAAAGGCGTATGTTGGACATGGAAGTGACCGTGTTTGAACGAAATCGCGGAGTCACGTGCCGACACCCGAGTCGCGAGGCGAATGTTTGGCACGCATTGTGATGGAACAGTTGAATAGACGGTCTCACGCTCACATCTCAAGTAATGTAGTCTACGAACATTCTATATGAGCAGTGCAGCCACCAAGCGACCAGCCATAAGCGGTTTCGATGCGTGGATCCAATTAATCTCACTGTAGTAAGGGATCCCGGAAATGCTTTTGGCTATTTCCCCCCTTATCAACACCCCATTGATACTGTTTTTGCGTCCGTTGAGCACGCCTCGTCTCCCTCTTCTCAACTGCTTGGACTTCCCGTTTCTTTGCATCAGTCACCCCTAGCATGCCCTCTCCACCATTGGCTCGGCTAACCACCTGTCTTCCTCGTTCGTTGCCATCGGACATTTGGGTGTCTGGATCTGAGGCGGATACGTCTTGAAGTAAACGCTGTTGATTGCGCTCTGCCGGACTCGGGTGGTTATGCAAATTCTGGCGATAGTACCGCGAAAGGGAGCGGTGCCCAGCCGTACGACCAGAGGGTAGCTGAAGCTCGAAGTCCGAATGAAAAGCTGCATGGCGAGAGTGAGCATGCGAATGGAACCCGTCAACCGCACGGTGGGGCCTCGGATCCGTGTGCGAATGATGTCGATGCATGGACAGCCGTTCGTAGGCGTGTTCGTGATCAATAGGCACAGCTGTGAGGTCTGCAGAATCCAGAGAGGATTCTGAACTGTCGGTCTCCCAGCCGTCGGCGTTCTCCTCACCATCACCCATCTCTTGGTCCCCATTTGCGTTCGATATAACAGTTTTGAGAATTATCTGGGGGTCGAATTTGACACCACCATCAGCTTCTTTCATGAGATCATCCAAGTCCTCATCACCACCTTCATCATCTGAATAGGTGCTACTGAAGTCGTAAAATTGGCCAACATCAATCATGTCTCCTTCTGACTCGAATGCTATCATGCAGTGCCCTTTGTCCCGCATGTGTGTTTGGATTCCTTCTGGTGAGCTCTTACGTTTGTGACAATACAGACACTCATTGTCCTCGAAGATCTTTCCATAGAGCCATGTGACGAGACCGTCCAAGTCAACGAGGTAATTTTGCTCCGGGATGAACATGCCGTGATACTTTGTCATATGGTTGACACTGAGCTTGAACGTGGGAGAATTGTAGTTGCAAAACAGACATCGCTCTAAAGGCACATCAGATGTTGCTGGAGTTTCTTCCGTTGTGAACGTGGCGCTTCCAATCATGTCTTTCTGCGGCGACAAAGGATGCTCCGAGCGCTTTCCATTCGACGAATGATGGGGTCTCGATGGCCTACGAGAAACTAGCTCCTTCTCCGTAGGCTCTGTCTCATTTATATTAGCCTCCTTTATCCCGTTAACGACCTTCGAAAATTCAGCCTCAGCTTCTGGGTCTATCGATCCCACTAGCGGCTCTTTCAGGTCACCGCTGATCTGACCTATGTTGATAGGTTCCCCTAAAGATATGACAGAGCTCGTCACGGACACACCGCCGTCACCCACCACTACCTTGCCATCCTTTGCCGATACCGCTGCTCTAAGCCGGTGCTTTTGGCTACCAAGGTGGTTCTGGTACGCATTCTCGCTATAGTAGGTCTTTTGGCAGGCAGTGCAGACCCTCTCGAAGGATGCCTTGGCGGCTACAGCAGAGGATGATGCCTGAGCGTTAAGCACCTTCTCGGCAAAGACTTCTGACGAGAGAGGTGGAAGGGATGCAACACGGCGCTTTAGATTGTACCGGCTGCATTGTATTAGTGAATATCATTTGAACGTGAGGCTTCAACCACTTACTGCCAATCCGTACGCATGTGGCTACGCTGGAGGTCACTGTTTCTGAACGCCACTTGACAAGTGTTGCACGTGTAGGGATGTGTTTGAGCGGTGTTGGAGACTGCGGCTTGCTGAGGTCCAGTTACAATAGATCGGTTCCCCATGATGGTACCCATAGTCGTTCTTGACGGTGATGGAAGTGAGGGGCAAAACTCTGTAGGAATGTGGGCGATATTTAGAGCATAGATCTTCCAGAAATCGAGTCCTTGGATATCGACAACAAGGAAAGGTGTTAAAAGCGAGACCTCTGACTGTATTCACGAATGATGAGTAAGAAAACTGTGCCTCTGAATCTGAATGAGTCTCGAAAAGGTGCGAGAGCCTTTGCAGTGACGATTGCCAAGCCCGCTCGGTCTCCGCTCCGGAACCTCAAATAAACCATCGCGCCGCGCGCGCTTCACCCTGATGCCTAGCAAGCCTTACCATGCTAACATGACCTGTCTGTCGACATCAGTTAGACACGATGACCGGAGGCAGCCTTGGCTCCAGCTATGATGAGCCCGCTGTCGCCTTTCCTACCTACAAGCAGACAAGATACGCACACTTGCCAGACAATGCGAAGCAGACGCTAGTCAAGGATACTGTTTACTTGAATGATCCAGCCTTCATTCTCCCAACCAGGTCGCAAGTGAGGCGCCGATCATTTCAGAATCTACAAAATAGGTGTGTATCTAATAATGCTCGGCTTTGGGTGGCTGCATCTGACTGGGCTTGTGTGATCCAGATACTACCGTCAAATCCTGTACGGATGTACTAACCCCAACTGCGAAACGCCAACATGTCTAAGTCGACAGAAGAGGGTCTCCAAGGGTCCATTCCGCGCATACACCGTTTCAAGCGCTCGCACTCTAGCAACCTTCCTTGCCTCAGAAGATCATCCTGAGGATGGTCTGTGTCCTTACCCACCACTGACCTCCGAGGCTGTCTCTGGGCCGGAACCAACCCGCACAGATGCAAAGCTTGCGCAGAAGGGGAAGAGGAGGTCTGACAATCCGTCGCGAAGTCCGACGTCTGGTTCCGTTAATCGTGCTACTGCTCCGGAGCACACAAAGTCTCCAGTCTCCATATCTGGCACACAACATGTCGAAAATGGGGACTTAATTACAGATAGTCTAGTACAGAGGCAGGTGAAGTCAGAAGCCACAGTAAAATCCAGCGAGATTCTTGAAACTGGCGATCCGACTCACAAAGGGAAGGATCCGAAATCATTTGCGCAATGCCTCTCTGACACAGTCGCCGTGAAGTGCTTGCAATTAGCAGATATACCTGACGGCTACTTGTCGTGGATGCGTTGGATATCCCGAGTGCGGCGCAAGAGTAGGTATCCCGGGAATCACAACCTGGTCGCGGCTGTTATCAACGACCAATCTCGTGTTGATGCTGACAAAGATGCAAGACATGGCTCAATAGATCCCAAGGTTCTTGTATCACCGAGCAAGAAGCGAAGAGAATCTGTCGATGTAAGCACACTAGAACAAGCAAGTGTCCTTGAATCAGCGAACTCAGGTCCAGGGTCACGCGATGACTCAATTGTGACGCCTTTATCTTCTGATCCGGAACAGCATTCGACGCAAGTTAATGATCTTCGCAGTCCTCTTGGTGGCTACGTGGGATTACGCGCTTGTCCGAAGAATCCAGTGCGAGGAGATATACTGCAACCAAAGGATGGTGTGACTGGAGCTGGGCCGATGAAAGCAGAGCTATGTTTCCAGCACACAAGGAAGAGCAAGTTGCGAACAACTTTAAATGAGAACAGATATGTTAAGGACCTTCGACCACAATCTCTTTCACACTTCACTGCAGACAACATTCAAGCGCTAGAGGACATGATGGTAGAAAACCACGCCGATCTGTATGAAGCACACCGCCGATTGCGAATGCGAGGTCGGACAGACACTCCTCTTCGCTCTTCCACCTGTTCGCGTGATGAGGCCGAATCTTATAACAATTTCCTTGCCTACAGCGCCCAGTCCATGACCTATGTCTTAAGCAACATTGAAGCTCTCACACATTCATTCATACATTATGAAATTGATGACAAATCGACCAAGACCGTACGGTCTTATGGATTGGCCCTTATGGTTCGTTCATTCCTTCAGCTGAAGGCCCTCAGTTTCCATCCATCAAGCATATTTTCGAGTCTCTGGATAAGCGCTGGTTATGTATATCCAGATGCGTCACGCCGCAGGGCAGTCTCGATGGCCAAGTCTGAAGTTGTATCGCAAATATACGATCTGTCAGTATGCCACATCGAGAAAATCATATTCGCCGCTTTAGTTGCTTCAGTGCCAGAATGCCACGGAAGGACATGGAGCGCTCTCAGTAAGCTACGTGCTGCTGGGCAAGTCGCACCACGGGCAGACGATACTATAGCTGAGCAGAGGTCGGTCAGAAAGGTCCTCGATACAGGGGCTGTTTTTGAGAATGAGATGGCTCTCAGCGTAGTGACGAAGCTCCTTAGGGGAATTGCAGCCAGGCATTTCGACTTCTTTGAAAAGGTCGTGAAAGGCGCCAAGTCGAACTACTTTGCCTATGTAATACGATACTTGGTACTCGAAGTTTCCGGGGCGCTCATGCCAGACAACGAAGCTGCCCTCCCATCAATAAAAGGTGGAGAATCCGGCTGGGAGGGCACATACCAGGTATCTAAAGGTCTCGGAAGACCGTTCAGGGTAATCATCGAATGGCTTCGGTCTGTAATCATGAAGGAGTGGGACGGCAAACCGCAGATCAGGAAGAACGGTCCAGTCGCTTGTGCGTTGGAGCTCTTGCTGTATATTCGGGAATATTGTTCTTGGCTTGATGATGAACCAGAAATTTTCATTACCCCCTTTCTGTCAGAACGACTTGATGTGATGGATATGCCGCCTGAATGGCTAGACTTCGACTCCTATGGAACTTCGACACATCTACTAGCTTACCCGTTCCTATTCTCACCATCAGTCCTGGTCACGTACTTCCGAGCTATCAACCACGCTGCAATGTACAAAACTTTCGAAAGTGCAGCGATGGCTGAGCACTTGGCACAGAGAATGACTTTCACTGATCCCCTTTCAGGACGGGGAGCAATTCGACTTCAGGATCGTCTTAGGGTAGCTCAGAGCAGCTATTTAGTGCTTGAGATACGTCGCAAGGATGTCCTGACCGATGCCATGAACCAGCTTTGGCGGCGCGAGAGACGTGAACTCATGAGACCATTGAAAGTCCAGATGGGTATGGGAGAAGGGGAGGAAGGTGTGGATCATGGCGGAGTACAACAGGAGTTCTTTCGCGTGGCGATCGCCGAAGCTATGGAACCCAAGTATGGTACGAGTATACCTATGCTCCACCAGTGAATGCTTCGAGGTTGACTCCGGTCTTAGGCGTCTTCACGACAGATTCGACAACGCAGATGTCTTGGTTCCAGCCCGGCTCACTCGAACCACTGTACAAATATGAACTCATAGGGCTACTAACTTCCCTCGCAGTCTACAACGGGCTAACGCTCCCTTTCACGTTTCCACTGGCACTGTATTCCAAGCTGTTGGATCAGCCCGTCTCAAGACTTGCAGATATCGAAGATGGTTGGCCCGAACTTACAAAAGGCTTACGAACCCTGCATGACTGGCCTGAGGACAACGTTGAAAGTGTCTTCATGCGACCTTTTGTATTTAGCGTGAACGTCTTCGGCACCACTGTGGATGTAGACATGGACAAAGCCAGAAAGACTCACTTTCGACGATTGGAAAGAGCGGAGGTGCGTATTTTCGAGTCTATTTATCTCCTGTTGCTGTTGCTCTCGCTGTTGAGACCGTGTGGCGAGCGCTGCTCGGTTGCTCCACGTTTTACTGTCAAAAGTTGTGGTAAAGGTAAATGTTGGTGTGAAGTTATCCCCAGCCTATCCCTAGTGGCTGAAATTGTTGCCTTCTGTTGGCGGCAAGCGCGTAAAGCCGAAGATCATACGTACTCAATTACATATCACTGTTTGAAAAATTCCTTGAGCAAAGTCTACAAACACGCATACATCGTTACTGCAGTCCATTGAGCAAAGCAATGCTGACTAACGATCTACCTAGCGTTGGAGAGATGGAAGTAAACTACAGTTTAAAGAAGTCAGCTCTCAAGATGACAAGAATGCCGACCTTCCATGCTCAGAAGGCGATAAGGAGCAGATTACAAAGGACAGGATATCAGCCAGGGCAGTAACAACTCCAGCGGCTAAGGCCGAGCAAGATGCGCACTCAGACTACTCTGCTAGCGAGGATGAAGCCTTTCATGAATACCGATCTTGTTCCCCTTCTAATTTACCCCGCACCAGGCCGTGCGGTTCAGATCCTGAGCCACTTATGGTAACGAACGCGAACCGTGGGGAATATATTCGTGATTATATTCTTCACCTCACCCACTTCACAGGTATGTCCCTCTGGAACTGGCCCTTGTTTGTTTACCGCTGGAATGTTATAGGCTAGTGTGGAGCCCTTTTCCCTGATGCACCGCCCAAGAACGCATCACGAGTTGATGCAGTAACAACCATGCTTTCGATGCTGACAATGCGACCTCGTACAGTTGAACCTCAGTGGCGTCACTTTGCCGCCGGCTTCTTCACTTGCATCAACCCGAAATCTCTTAGTCTATTCACACCTGCCACACTGAAAGCGCTCGTCGAGGGACTCCCAGAGATCGATGTCAGTGGACTTGAGCTCGTGACTAGGTACGAGGGTGGCTACGATCAAGAACATCCTACCATCCGTCAATTCTGGGGCGTAGTCCACAGCTGGCCCCAAGAAAAGGTGCGGAAGCTACTCGAGTTCGTCACCTCAAGCGATAGGCTGCCAGCGGGTGGTGTGGAGAGGCTTGTTTTTGTTGTGCAGAAGAACGGACTGGGTAACGGGAGGCTGCCTTCTAGCTCGACGTGTTTCGGAAGACTTCTTTTGCCCGAGTACGATGGCGAAGATGATTTGAGAAAGGGGTTGGAGACGGCCATGCAGCATTCGAAGGGATTCGGGATGCCATGATGACCCTTTGTTGTGTAGGTATGTCTTCACCACATAGCAATAATGTCGCATTCCAGATCATTCTAGCACAGAACAACATTACTGTTCATCTAATGGTCCATAGTGTTGTGACAACATGAATATGCATGGATCTGCATGGGAGGTAATTTCCAATGACTATCAAGCTCACATTCAACAGATACTCCAAGACCACAATAGAATCGACTATTGAGCATTACAAAGCCGATTGGATCCCTCCTGACATTCTGCTACTATTTTGAATTATCTACGATCTGGGGTAATTCCGACTCTACATACTAGCCCGACAAACATGTCCGTTAGCGTTGTGCAAAAGCTTAGCGATCGCCGAGACAACCAAAAGCTGATCTATCAGGAGCTTGAAGAATTTGATGGCGTCGTACCAGATCCCCCGCGAGTCTGCTCACATGAGACCGCATAGTTCCAGCTATAATGGCTAATAATTCGACCAAGGAGCTGTGGAAAGCATCTCGGATGCTACGATCGATCTCAATAACACATATGAGAGTCCAGGAGAGAGGAGAGAGGAGCAAGGATCTTGGGTTAGGGAGGGGTGAGCTGTTCCGTCGTGACTATATATTCATACGAAGTATTTATTCAGAAACCAAGGGGCGAAGATGCGAAGGGCAATCTGGCATAAACATCGTCTGATGATATGAGCGGGTCTGAGATTCTGCCAGAGTCAATGGAGGAATGTGGATAGAGGGTAAGATGCGGCAAGATGTTAGAAGGTTTCGTGAAGCAGAGGAGTACAGAGGTCAAGATGTCCGTCGTCGATGGAAGATCACACAGGTCATTGAAAGCGTTGACACGTGGAGAATTGAAAGAGATTTTCAGTGTCTAGCTTTGATAGAAGAGGTTCTCTACGGGTTGATAATTAACTCCTGGATAGATAGTTTGCTATGGATGTTAGTTGGAGCGACCCCTCGGACGTCAAAAGTCTCGAGTCTGCAAGGCTGAAACATAAAGTGACTTTCTTGAATTAGCGTGGAGATAACCGAATCTCAGCCCTATGTCCGAATCCCCATTCTGGGTGCATAAAGCAACCCAAGTTGTACTTCCTTTTACCTGACTCGGTCTCCAGTCTGGATCTCCTTGTTTCAAGCTATGTCGAGGAAACCAGTATCAAACAACAATCAGGACACCATCAAGGCATTGGCGAAGAGGGAGGGCAATAATATCTGTGCAGACTGCAAGCGGAACAAATGTGAGCCAAACTTGTCTTGAAATCATGAAAAGTGATGATGAAGCTGACACTCGGCTTGTGACTAGCGCCCAGATGGGCGAGCTGGAATAGAGGCGTATTTATTTGCATACGGTAGGGTTATGGGCCTCACGTACAAAGGATGAGCGTGGTCGACTGATTCAAGATCGGAAGATGCTCCGGAATACATCGTGGAATGGGTGTGCATATTAGCAAAGTCAAGTCGGTTGATCTTGATGCATGGACGGATGACCAGTTGAAGCACATCATGAGTTGGGGTAATGTAAGAGCGAATAAATGGTGGGAAGCAAAGCTGGCTCCAGGGCATGTACCTTCTGACGGGTAAGCTAGCATGAGCGAACATAGGCCGTGGTCAACTTTGGTTGTTAACTGCCTGCTAGAAAGATCGAGAACTTCATAAGGACGAAGTACGAGTCAAAACGATGGGTGATGGATGACCGGGATCCATGGACAATGGATCCAAAGACATTGGACGACGAAGAAGACGATGATGTGGTCCGTCATCGATCGAACTTGCGGGCAAAGCCGGTGCTAATAGATAGTCAATAGCCGCTCAATGTTGTACAACAGAAGGCTAAGCTAGCGAGAGAATCGTCACAACGGGCCGCATCGACATCAAGCCATCCACTACCTCCAGCGCCGAACGCAGGTCCCCCTATAGATCTATTCGATGGTCAACCAGAACTTCCAGTGAGACCAAGTACAACGGACACTCTTGGCGGTCGACCCCCACCCCCTAGAACTTCTGCTACGCCAAAGCAGGCGAAGGCTTCAGAATCTCTACTTGGTATGGACTTTTTTGGAGGTCCGCCTTCTGCCATGGCTGGTAGATCATCAAGCTTAGCATCTGCTCCTTCGGGCTCGGCAGTGCCCTCCCGACCAGACCTAAAGCAGTCCATCCTCTCGCTCTATGCTACCGCACCCAAGAGTCAGCCCCCACCACAACAACAGGACGAACGCCAGCCTTCCTTTGGAGGCTTGCAGTCTCAACCCGTCCAGCAACAGTCCAGTTTTGGTGGTCTCGACAATGCCTTCAGCGGGCTCAATTTCAACCCTCCGATTTCTGCTCCGGCACAAGCGCCCAAACCACAACAGCAAGCAAGATCTGACCCTTTTGCCAGTTTCAACATTCCTCCCAATCAGCGATCGTCAGCGGCACCACCTGTAACATCGCCGCCACTTAGTGGTGGAGGCTTTTTTGATACAAGCCCTAAGCTAGCTTCGAAGACATCCAAAATCTCAAAGCAGCCTCAGATCCCTATTCCAAAAGATGATCCGCTATCATCAGCTGATTTTGGCGACTTCAGCTTCGCATCAAGCCCCGCGCCAGGTCCATCCAAGCCAGCGATGAAAAGTGCATCCAATGATCTTTTCGACTTTGCCGAGCCATCTTCACCCGCACGAGCACCTCAGTCTTCAGCTCCAGCACCCCAGAAGTCTTCCGCGGCTGCACCTCCCTCGAACATCAACTCAGCATTCAATCTTTCCACTCCAACGCCTCCATCTCAGCCATCCGTGACGATGGTACCAATTGTGCAACCGGCCATTGTGAACCAGTCATCAGGCTTCTCGAACATGGACGCATGGGGTTCAAGCGACGCGTGGGCTACTCCCGAACCTACGAATACAATCTCAGCACCCAAGGTAAAGTTTGTTGCACCGGTACAAGCACCATCGATCCCCATGTCAAGCGACTTCTCTGCCTGGGGTGGGACTTCCGCGCCTTTGGACACCCAATCATCGAATCCCAGCAACGGCTTTGGCCGTAACTCTCATATAACCCCAAAGGTTGCGCCAGATGAGGATTTTGGTGGATGGAGCAGCGCTGCGCCTGCGATGCCTACAGCTAGCAATCCACCACCAGCACAGAGCAAGGCCACGAGTGGTGGTGGGGGACTTGGTGGAAGTGATGACCTCTTTTCAAACGTCTGGGAGTAGGAAGACATAGAGCGGGTTTTCTGTATCATTTGCAAGTCTGAACGTCTATTAAAGTATCAATCGAGGGTCGGTCAAAAAGTCGTGTCCGATGTCGGTAGCAATTTTCGAGAGGACACCGGACACGACCTTTTTGACCGACCCTCGGATGATGCTGGCTTACAGCATTGGCTACTAAGATGAGACCAATATAATCATATCTGACATTCTTCATATCCATTACGCGTAAGCTTCGTCCTTCATAAGCCGCTTCTCTTCATCAGATGTATACATGGGCGCATGTCCAGCATACGGGCTCAGTTTCAGATTGCCAAATGACGCTCCCAAGATTCCCTTTGCATGTCAACTATATTAGTACCTTTTCTCCAATAACCCTATCTAGATCATACAACTTACTAATCAACGATCAACACGATAGCTGCGCACGACGTCCGTGTGCTCGTCCTTCCCAAGACTATACGGATCTCCCCCAACCCCATAACTCCTCTCAATATTGCACTTCAGGAACGCCATTACCATCCTCACTTCCACCTGAATGCCCAGCTCATCCCATACCACAGCACAACCACAACCCCTATAATCATCCCAGCCAATTTCAGTATTGCAACTTTATTCCCCTGCTGCGCCATCCTGCCCAGTCGGCCTGCTGAGCCTTTGATCGAGGTACCCATTGAGGAAAAGACCTCCGACTGTACGCACCGAAAGCCCATTGTCAGCAGCATTCGCGAACAAAAAGCAAGACCCGGGTTTGTAGCGGTCCTAGGAGCGTAGAAACAATTATAACGTACGCTGCTATCAATAACGCCTTGGTCCCTTGCATTGTCGTAGATGTTGACTGTGACCCCTCGGAGGGCGGATACCTTAGAGGAAAGCTCATCGAGACGAGAGTTGTTCTGTCTGGGTTGGAGAGAGGGGTTAACGGGGTGGGTATAACCGTAGTGAATGGGGGACGTTACTGTTCGCGGTCATATGCACCGGACATACTGACAACCTGAGATTGAGAAGAGTCAATATCAAGTACGTAGCTAAATTCAATGAATTATTCCCATTACTTTACTCAAGGATTTTTTGGGACAGGGCGATGGACGTTTGCCTCGGCGCTAGAGACGCGTCTAGTTCTAGCGGCTGCGCTAATCAGATGTTTACTTCAAGAACTTAAGTACTGTGGTACTTTCTCACGTCAACCATACTTGGATCGAAGATAGAACTGATAACTTTCACTCAGGCTCGGCCTAAGCCAGGATCCATGTGACCGCAAGATTGCAGAATCACAAATCTCAATTACTCAAATGGGTCAATATTGGCGACTCATCGCTTTCACTCTGCGGCAGAAATTTGGCTTCGGCGGTAATAAACTTGGACAGGATCTTTTTGATGGATCCCCATATGGTCTCGTGCTACTACTCGCGGTTCCCGTCCTTCCAAAAGGTTATGGTCTGACCCAACCGCCCGATGCGAATCTTGCAGCGTTGAGGTGATTTCCCTTCGCTAAAAGGCTATATTTACTCTCTCTGACAAATACGTAGTGAGGAGCACATCTCTAGAAGAGTGGAGGACCTCAATGAGAGCAACAGTCTGTTGCTAGAAGTACAGGAGGAGGACTCTCCAGCCGTAGTGTCTCGGATCATCAAGCCGAAGCCAGACAGTGGTCGGGACTCCCCTGCAAGAGAGCAGGAGAATTGTAGATCACCATTGAGCAGCATCATCAGTTCACTAAACATCGATAACACATGCGGACTATTAAGGCTCCCCGTCGAATTGCTTGATCTCATCTTTCAAGACCTTGACATCAAACACGCCTTTTATCTTGGCCTCCAGTCTCGATATTTGTGGGCAATCACTCGGAAACATATCGAGATTTACCGTGCCTCTCCTTGCGGGGCCTGGGCTGGAAGCGGCATCATGTGTGTTGGTGATTATATCAAGACTGCGGATTGTCCGCCAAATACTCTCACCAAAAGCGAGAAAGAAGAATTGCAGAAAGGATTAGATGAAAATGAAATCTATGAGGACGTTTCGGATGACCAAGGCTACAAAGAATACGTTGCCAGCCCAACTAATTTGTATGATCTTGCCGGTGCTCGATATCAACAAGTTAAGGAATGGCATTCATCACTAGCCGACGAGCTTATTGGAGGAGCGGCGAACCTCGGAGAATGGCATCGCTTACCAAAGTCTCGCAGGGAACTTATCTTTGAAGATTTGGATCGTTACAAGCTGTCCGACTTTTATCCTGAAGATCAACCATGGATCCTTCGAAATCTCACGACGCAGGAGTATGTTCGCTCTGAAGCAATCGCCGTCAAGCCTGAGTACATTCACGGCCCTCACATTGAGCGTTTGGGCTTTGGCCATGTTGTTTGGTCACGTATTTGCTGGTCCTCAGATAACAGCTGCTCAATGAGTTACACCGGCAACATCCACCGTGGCGTATGGGCTGGACACCGATTCGATATCACGACTCTTGACAGACACAAGAGAGACTCATCAAAACAGACCGAGTGGAAGGACATCAGCCAGGAAATAGCGGACGAGATTGCGAAAATCTGGTCATCAGAGTTTGGCAGCGACTGGCGTAATCTTCTCTCAGAATAGAGAGAGACCCATAAGCCTATTTGGGATTGCCTACTCCGCTATATGGAGCTTCTTTCAGATATATGTCTGTTATAGCGTGCAACTTACAGGAGCGCCTCCAATAAGCGACCATACGACGTCTAGTGGCTTGGAACAGGTGTCGCAGGAGATTGAGAATCCTCAGATAATGTGGCTAGTAGCTGCGTTCGCGAGTTCTATCAGGCCTCTTATCTCTTGCTTAAGAGACTTCACAAAGTTAGTTCTCCCTTAATCCGTGAAAGGGTACTTACTGACGCAGCTTGCAATGTAAGGTATGGTCTATATGAGCCACTGCTCAATTTCTGACCTCTCCATTAAAATAAAGAATAGTCGATAGAACTGTAAATCTCATGCGTTTCCCGTGGAACTGTCCACCTTTGTCCTTCCCGTCCTGATGGAGCAATGTCCCTTCTATCAAGTGTTCCGATCCTACCACGCTACTAGATAGCGCACAAGTTTAATCCCATACACAAAGACTAGGCTGCGACGAGGACACACTCACAGTAGTCACTCTATACGAGCAATGGAACTTCGCTGGCATAAGTGGATTAGCAAAGCAGGTAATAGACTTAGTCGGTGAATTGTCCGCTGCAACCAGGCCATCGCTGACTTGTATTCCTCACTGTGAGTTGTTGATCGCGTGTATACGGAAATTACGGGAATACAACATATGCCTCTCTTTTCAGTCCCCGGCCCCTTCACAATGAGACATGGCCCGTTGCCGAACTTCAAAATCCACCTAAGATACTATGAAAAGATCTACCTCTGAATCGTCGCTGGTATCAAAATGAAAAAATTAATGATACGGTCCAAACATCATCAGAAATCTGCGTCGTTTCTCAAGGACTTATCCTTCGGCTTGGAGTACACAGAGGATATGATAGTACAGGATTCGCCAAGGGATGGACTATTGTTACTAATGTTCTCTAGTTATCCTCATAGCATACCCTATCTACCCATCTCCAACACTTTCTTCTCTAATTATTATGATAGATATCTTTCCTATCCATCAACATGCTTTTTATAACCACAGTCCTTTCTCCATACCATGTTATCTCCGCCATAGCCCTGATCATCAACTGCGCTGAAATTAGAATATAAATAGTGTCAATTGGTCTTATCTTCCATTCATCGAGAATTATCAAGTGGAACCCCATCGTCCTTGCCGAAACACAGGATTAATTGCATTGAGCCCGCTTTAGGTTGCAGTACTAGCTTTGTCAATCTAGGCGATCGCGTCTGCGTTATAGCTGTTTGATAGCTATGATGGTGGAAAATTCCATCATATAGTTCTACGAAGAGATCTAGGCCTCTTGGTTTGCGATTCCGTTGTCTCTAAGTGATTCTCAGGGTTTCTATGCTGCGTTGACAAAGTGTACGGGTACTGAGCAATATGTATTGTGATGTTTTCGAGTGCGAGTAATCCTGCCGCTGGTAATGAGAATTGGTGTTTAAAGTGGAATGCTGATTTGAGGAATAAGGAAGGAGGTTTGATTTTTCTAGTGCTCAATCAAGAAGACTATTTAGATGCGATACTCATTATGTGTGATATGCTGATAGGGTGGATGGGGATCTGGTATAAGTATGAAAACCCTACTTAGATTACTTCAAGAGGGAGTTAGGATAGCTAATAATACACTATCAATTGCCTATATTGGAATTTTGAATACATAGTGAGCGGCGGTGACATGTAAGATTACGAGTCTGTGTTGGAACGAGGTTGAAAAGGCTGTTAATTACCACTGGTGTTTTTGTTTCTTTCAAGGTAAGGAACGCTGCCTACAAGACTTACTCACGACTTAGCGAGCAGGTCCTCCCTAAGCAGACTACAGTGCTTCTTCCAGCTCGCGATTCTATCCCTGAAGAGCCAGCCATACTCCCCACTATACCCAGCCACCACACTATCACAGCTCGACAGGCCAATCGATACCACATCGCACTTCTGAACGTCCAAGGGTTCTGAGGACTCCACGTCAGGCGAGTCTGGAGACTCAGCTGAGAGCCCTCCCAGCCACCTGTCGATGATGCCCCGATCGACATTGTCCACCAACGAGGCTTCTAGACTTTCACGGTACCCGTCGTCTTTCCACTGATCTTCGGGGGCGAGCTCATGGTCGTAGTAGAGGCTTACGTCCAGACCTAAGGTTTTTGCATTAGCGATTGCCTTCTCTTTGCGCTCTTCCGCGTCGATCAGAGCTCTTGTGAAGTCCTGCTTTTCCTCATACATGCTGAGGTCGAAGTCTGTCCGACTTAATATGAAGTTTTCTGTTGCGATCATCTGGTTGTATTCCTCTTCTTCATTCCAGTAATGTTGTGGCCAAAAATCGAAGTTGTTGTCCGCTTTGTAGAAGGCTTCGAAAGCCTCCTCCAGTTCCTCTTGGGCAGCGCACCGAAGCAGCTCCTCTGGATCTGTAGCGGGTCGTAAACTTTCGCTGCGGACTGAGCCTTCCTGTTCGAGATTGGCTTGAGGGTCTTGAGCTTGTGGATCGATAGCTTCAGGCTCTAAAGTTGATAGATCTAGGAGCCCGGAATCAGCCAGCATTTTCTCGAGTTGATGTTGTAGTCGGTCCCTTCCGCAGTTTACATTTATCCTGAGCATGCTGGTGTCTTGATCTAATCTACTTCGTCGCTGTTCGGCTGTGCGGACCGCCTCATCATACTGATCGGCTTGTTGCCGAAGCCTAGCACGCTCTGTGTCATCTTTAGCGGACTCGAGAAGGAATTTGTTATAGGATACCTGAGCTTTAGCGGAGAGTACTTCGTGCCCATAAGTTGCCAACAATGTTTCGTGCTGATCTAAGGCTCGGCTTTCCTTACCGATTTCGCGAATTTGCGACGCCATATCTTTAGTGAGTAGAACGGCCAGTTGATGGCTGATGCCGTCGCTATGCAAGACTATATGTGCGTCCTCCGCATATGGTTCGTACAACTCCTGGGTTTGCTCTAAAGGAAGATCGTGGGATTCCTGTTCGGATGGAGGTGGAAACATTACGATATCGCCCGTTTCCGAAGATAATGAAGGCTGAGGAGATCGGTGATCAGGCACTCTCTCGTCGTTCGGGCGAGGATTCTGACTTTGTGTCGTTGTGATCACGTCCGAGGTCTCAGGATCAGTCTGCCCATTTCCACCCATAGTAAACTCCTGTGAACCGATTCGCACGCCGCAATTCTGGCAGTGGCCATGCGGTCTAGTCTGCGCCGGTTTACGTGCTTCACAGTCACCGTGCTGATCTTCCCAGTCGACTGCACTGATATCTAGCCGCGGTCTTTTCCTAGACCGCGCTTGAGGGTCCCATGGGAATATTCCGGAGCTACCATCAGCAAGAAGCCCATCTTCGAGCATGGAGTAGTCGCGGACAGATGATTGACCCAATAAGTCTCTCAACATCTGCGGCAGTTCTAATATTGTATCGAAGGCACCTCTGAAGAAACCTTCCATCCCAAGGATATCGGACGAGAGACTTTCGTGCGGTGTTTCGAAGTATGCTAATTGATAGTATGATCAGTATTTGGGCAGTCTGGAGTACATCTGGAGAGGTCGTGGTTGAAAAGGATAGAGAGTGCTGAATTAATGATGGAGGGAAGAACATCAGCAGTGTCCTGGTATATCTTTGTTCGGTAACTTCTTTAAAGACCTCTCTTTGTTGAAACTTTGTTGTGTAAAACCGGTTTGCGCCTATTTGTTCGCTTTATTCTCACGGAAATTCGCTCTTGCATAAAGGAAGCGTAACAAGGACATTGTCTTGCCATCTCCTTCTCCTTATATTATAACCCCATCAAAGCCATTGTTTATCATGCAGATGGGCGATGCTGGATTCGAGTTTCACACACTTGATTTTACAGCTTTCCTGACAATCTCTCCTCTCCCCCTCTTCCATCACACCTAGACACTCTTCATCAACAAACTTACCCCGGGATTCCGAATAGACGGTTAGATTTGTGAAATACGACAACCTTTCGAAATCAACCATCATGAGGAATGACTGCGGAGATAAAGGAAGAACCCAAAACTTGGCACGGGGGCCCGAGGCAGCAGACTCCAAACCCCAACAGTATAGCAGCTCGCAGGGGCAAGGAAGATTCCATGCAGGTAACGGCGTACAGGTCATGGGCACCTCTTACACGAATGCTAACCTGAAAGCGCCGGGGATCGCCGCTGAACAAGGCTATACGGCCAAGAATTTTCGACAGGAAGGGCCACCTCCCATTTCCACTCGTATGGGGCATTTCCAAGCCAATGCAAGCGCAGCATCCACTATGAATGCTGCACAACAGCTTGCTCATTCCAGAGGTATCGCACAACATGGGCCACCGTCAGGTGGGAGATTCCACGCAAAGAACAGCATTGACACATCCATATCTAGTAGGGATCTTTCACGAGTCGCCATCCATCAAGACAACAGTACAAACTATCAAGCCAATACCCCCGGACATACCGGTCAGGGTCAACGCCGCACAATGCCCAAAGCCATGTATCAGAAAGGGGTAATTATACGAGCAATCCATTTTGAGGAGGATTTTGAGCGTGGCAGCGGTAAGTCATTCCGTGGACCCAGTGCAGCTGCAGACATGGCAAAGACACTTACCAAAACGGTGACTGGCGAGTGGCTGTATAGCAAGTACCGCAAGTTCATCGTCGTAGGTCTGCTGACTGAGCGGTATGTGGCAGTCCCACTATATACACGTACGTATACCCTCCCTTCCTATCTCATTCTCTGATTTGAATATCATATGCTGACATCGACTTTATTAGACAATGGCGAGGGACTCACTGGCAGCCACATCAATCCTGACGAACACGTGTCGGTACAAGATCATCGAGCCGCACCAATATCGCAACTGTCAAAGCATACTCCTGTCAAGACTCTGGAATTGGAGAATCACGTCCGACCATACCACGACAAAAGTACTGCACACCTTGGCAATCCCGTCGCTAGAAGATACTGCCAACCAGTTGTATACGAAGGTAGATTAGATGAAGCCTCGACGAAATACATTGTGAAACTCTGGCAAACCCGCATGAGCCTTTGACAGGAGGAGGAGGATGATTGAATGTAATTCAGGTAAGGCCCGCACCAGAAGTGGAAGGCTAACCTGAAACAATTTCGAGCTTTTGCCGAAGGGGCTGATAGCGATGGGGTTGGTTGCGATGCAGAGAGTTTGATAAGCATGCTTTTGTTTAGTACCATAGACCTCGATTATCATTAAGAGTTTTTCATCGAAGTAATGGAGGTAATGAATATGAAAGACTATGCTTACAGGAGACGCTGCGAGACTAGATCATCATGCAGTCCAAAAGTCTCGATCATCGCGTCGTAGAATACACTACTATACCTACCGTGTTGCAGGCTATGCAAAGCGATCTCCGTTATGTGTACCACATACAGCCTTACTATCCAGCTTGAGGGAGAGTATGATCGATCCCAGTCATGCTACTCATCCTTGTCCCAAAGGTATTGAGTGTATGCAGAAGGATGTGTCCACGTTATATAAGTCATCGATAAGGATCCTCGCGACTCTGTACACTCTGCACGATTGTCGCACCGTGAGATAGCAGATCAATGACAGATCGGTCTTGGGACTTCTGAGGTCCATCAACACGCTAGGAGGTAGTGGTATTTAGGCGGGCGATTATGCTAGTGGCGGGCGGGCGGGCGCTAGGAATATGTGAACTAGTAGTATGTTTTTTACAGCATATCCCATGTCCTAGCAACTTGGGCTTTCGTACCTCGGTAGGGACCCGTGAAGCGAATGCCTTGCCAGGATATGCATAAATAACTTCCTTCAGTGATTGATTGATTGATTGATCAATGAAAGCTAAGACCCGAGTGCACGAGAATAACATAGATTGTGGACTCAACTGATAAACCTGGAAATGAAGATTAACAGATAGGAAAACAATAATGAGACCAGGAACTCCAAAGTCCAGCATATGTCATTGAAGCCACGTCTTATAATTCGCATCCAAGTCATGACAACTATAGCACTGTCTATAGCCTTATACTCTTAAAGCCTAAGAGCCTAGATAGGGGGATAATTATAAGGCTTCTTCACGCAATATAGCTTGCAGGTATCTTGACTTTCGTGTCATTGATATTGAAATGTCGTTCACCATAGAATTAATGAATACCTTGACTTTGTGTCTTTGATAGAAGAGTATTTGAACATTGCAGCAACCTGATATCATGAGGAAGATGCATTACTAATTCAAAAAGAAATCTGAGAATGGAATACTAAAAGACTATCCACCTTTCCCTAGAGAGAGGATCGTATCAGGATGGTTGACTTGGCTGAGACAGCCTCGGAATGCACGCTGAAATACGACAGAACGTTGAAACAACCATCGATAGTCGCTGATCCGGTATACGGTGTACGGGCTATCATATACAATTTTGTGCCTACGTTCCCAGATGTAATCCACCACATCCATCTTATCACTGACTTACTCGCTCCTCTCGGAGCTGAGCGCAGTGCTTCTTCCAACTTTGGAGCTTGTCGGCGTACTCATCGACGTCTATCGCACTGGCAGCGTCGGACATTCCGACAGATCTGGCTCCCCACTCGTCGACATCAGGCTCGTCCCACTGTTCTATCTCGTGAAACGACACCGGACATGCAGCGATAACGCCATCGCACCATCTATATATTCTGTCTCGATCCAGACGCTCGACCATAAAGGCTTCGCCACTCATTCCGTAGCCGTCATCCTTGTGGCTGCGATTCTCAGGACCTAGGTCGAACTGATCCCAGGTATCGAGGCCAAGGGCTTTTGCGGAGATTTTCGCCTCCTCGACCTGTTCCTCAGCATCGATGAGAGTCCTCGTAAGACCTCTGGTATGATTGCACATGTGGCAATCGAATTCCGATCGACTCAGATCCACCTGCCCTGCCTCGTAGGCTTGCTCATATCTATCCAGCTGGGTCAGATAGATGTTTTCACGGTTGTCGTAATCAAGCTCCGCCTTCTCCATAGCTTCTTGAGCACTATAAAGAGCCTCGTATGCCGTTCGGCGGGTTATCTCCGAGGGGCTTGAAGTAGTACCGCCGCTAAGGAGTGATGTCGAATCATTCCGATCATCATCTGCTTGGTCTGGATACTGAGGTGGATCTGGCTCGAGTCTTGAAACGTCTAACAAGCCAGCTTTATCTAATGTACGCTCGAGAAAGTGCTGAAGCTGGGTCTTGTAGAGCTTTTCAATGCGACTGAGGTCTTCCAAATTTGTCTTTATCGTGTCTCGTCGTTCCCTGGCATTCTGCGCTGCTTCACTAAACCTCTCACCTGCTTCTTGAATTCTTGCATATTCTTCATCGTCCTCGACGGAATTTTGCGCGATGTGGAAGCTGGAGACCTGAGCTTCGACTAGACGGCAGGCCTGCTCAGCCTCTTGTAGCAGCCGCTCCTGCTGCTCCAACGCTCGGGCTGCTTTCCCAGCGTCATGAATCTGGGAATTAAGAACAGCACTGAGTGAAATTGCCAGCTGGTCGAACCTTCCATCGCGGGCAACACGACTCGAATCTGCAAAAGCGGGGCTTACCGTTGCCGATTCCTGTATTTCATCGCTATGGCATTCGTCCTCGCCCTCCTCATACACCAATCGAATTCTTTTCCGGGGTCTCTCACTACGCTCTAATCCTTGTAGGTGTCTGGAAGCATGCTCGAAAAGCTGAGTCTCGACATTGCCAACCGAACCTTTCTCTATGCAATTTCGTTCGATGTTTCTTTGGCGACCCAGTATACCTATGAAGTTGTGTGGTATATTGAGGATGGTGGCCAACGTCTTTTGGAGGAATATACTGGCCCGACGTTCCATACTAACAGACACAGTTGGAGTTGCAATCTTGGTAGACGTTGATTGTTGGTGTTCTATCGGAGTAATTTGGTTACAGATTATCGTGGTGGGAAAAATGATTTAAGAATGTAAGAAGTATGGCACGCTTACTAGCATAACTGATGGATGTGAAGATTGATAACTTTGTTAAAGTCTCTTTATTCGGAACCACTTCCTTTGTCCTTTTCACTGAGCTTACCTTTATCAGCATACTCAGACACTGTCTATAATGAAATGACAAAGCAGTTGTGGCAGCTAACATATTCCGACAATGTCAATTGTGTCTGTGCTACTCTTTCTCATGGTTAGTCACTGGTTCCACATACTCTGACAATGGCATTCTTCTCCCTGTAGCCTATTGTTATTATCGGCCAAGTCTCCGTGTGAACTCCGTGCTTCTGTATTTAATTCAGCACATTGGGCTCCGTTATTCCTGAAATCTGTGACAACCTTAGATCATACTTGTCTAGCTTCGACGGCTGGTATCAGTATTAGTTGGCCTTCAGACACAAGACCTTTGCGTTTCGAACCGGTACTGCCAACATGGACTTCTCGTGGGAGGCTGGGTGCAAGATCGATAATTTCACACCGCGAGCTGAGGCCGCTGTGTTCACACCGTCCCAGTACGGCGGCTGTAATACCAATAGTAGGCCATTGCGGGCTGATCCTACGAGATCGAAGAATCCACAGTACGAGTCTAACGCGAACAGCAGAAGACAACAAGGCGAGAATGCAACATCCAGGCCCCAGCAACACCAGCAGTATGGTGGATCCAAGGTATATGACAGATCTAGGGCAGTTGAAGGAGCGCATTCCAAGGGTCCTAGGGATCACGTGTCTGCGGTCCCCATACATTCCGCACAAACCCCTGGACCATTGATGCGAGATCTGGCACAAAAGAGAGGCCAGCCTCATCACGATACCGGACCTCAGTGCCAAGGACGGACGCATGCTGGTAATGGAGTCCGTAAGCCGAGACGTACTCCAATGGCAAAAGAAAAGTATCAGCTGGGCGTTATCATCAGAGCACCCCTTCACACGGAAGACTTCGACCAAGGTACCGGTAAGTCTTTCCGTGGATCAGATGCCGAGGAGAAAATGCAAAAATCCATTGTGAAGAGCGCGCTGGGGGATTACGTTCATTCCAAGATCCGCAAATTCATAGTTGTTAGCTTACTCGACGAGGACCAGTATATGGCAGTACCCCTCTACACCTTTAATGGCGACGGCATGGTCCGAAAAAAGCCTGCCGCCTATGTCTCCGTTCAGGATCATCGTCAAGCGCGCATCAAACCTCAGGGAAATGGCGCTGTGATAACAACACAAATGCTGGAAGACCATGTGGACCCGTACCATCCTTTGAGCGTAGCGCATACGGGGGGGCCCGTTGCCAGGAGATACGGATCTCCTGTCGTATACGAAGGTCGTCTGGACTCGGCATCCACAGCTTATGTTGTGAAACTCTGGCTTGATATTATGTATCGGGGCACGAAAAAGAATTGCTGAGCTGTACTATGGTCAATGTACATTCAAGACTGAAGGTATATTTCATCTTATAGATCAGTATTTGACCCGAGGCAGCGTTTGATCAGTCGAGAACCACTGGACACCAAAAGAGAGCAGCCCCAGTAATTTGCGTGTAGTTGACGTTTCGAATGTTGATAGCTTCTTGCTAAAGATATTGACTTCTCTCATCTCTCGCATTAAATCGCCTACTGTAGCAGAGCAAAGAGTTTCAAATGAGTAAAATACGTATAAACAACTCTCTATGACTCACGTGTGAAGACCGTGCCCAGTACATAAGACTTCAATCACTATGCTGTAGATTGCGTAAGAATTACAGATCCTACTTGCGGAATAAAAGTGCCAAGTTTGTCATTACATACCATAGACCTGCTCTGAGAATCCAGCTCCAAGCAGAACCATTATCTAGTAGGCGCAGGAGTCTTACGAACCCTCAACACGGTATTATTGGATTCGTAAGTTTCACATTTCCTTGGCACCATATGAGTAATCGAAGGACAGTCTGGTGGTCTGCATCCGATAAGTATAGAATTTTAATATTGGCTTCATTTCATCGCATTGGATCGGGATGTTGGCAGTATACTCAGCACAGCCATCCCATGAGACGTAGCCGTTCGGCTCATAGCACACTAAATCTTTGACCATAGCTCATATCTCGGGACGTCCCAACTTCACTTCTTCAAAGCGCGTCCTTCCCAATCTTGAGAGCAGTGATTTTGTCGCCGCGCCCTATATTTGATTGCTGATCCAATCAGCAGTAGTATCTTGACCACTTCCGCCTTCCCAGGAAGCGCTGCAGCTTGTAGAGGGCGGCCAAAGTAGCCAACACACGTAATGTTTGATTCCGGCGCTGGCACCTAACAATTGATACCGCATTTTGGCGTAATTGCTGCACCGTGTAGTGATGCACTTCCATTGCTCTCTTCCGTTCCCCAAAGTTCAACTCGACCTAAGATGGTTCCTTTGGACGACAATTATGATGTGATGAGATGTCGTGGAAGGGCTACGGTACTTTACTTTATTTGATTGGGTAGTTCATGCCAAGTGTAGGGCTGAGGCTAATCTCCCTCGCATCTTAGTTTATCTTGGCACTACACACTAGCAAGACTAGTGCAGAAAAGGTGTTTTGGATCTCGTCGTCTTCTGATATTGTCTTGCTACTGCTAGTCCATCTACCCCTCATCAAGTACCTACATATGCCTGCCTCTATAGAAATGGAGGTGACTACGTATGTTGACTTGCTTATCGTTCTGTCGCCTGCCCTACGCACAACGATGAACCGAGTACCGCATCAGCTAAATGGCTTACATTTTTTCTCATGGTTCACCTGAGCCCAAGTACTTATTATCACAACCCTAATAACGGCAATTTGAAGGAGATGTCTATCACAACAAGATGCACCAATAGTTGTCAATACTACAGATTTGGACCTCGCTCACATTACTGTAAATTGAAGTCTAGATAACTCCATATCTGGCCAATTCGAATGAATGAAGATTGACGCTGATGGATAAGCGTTAAGGAACCTGCGATGGATTCGACCGGATACGGACTAATCTAGATGTGCTAATGATGTTTCTTAATCACTGCATCCCTACTTCGCCAATCGCAGGAGAATAACAAGGCTCGATACGAAGACCTGAACACCTGGCGAGTGATTCCTCCCTAAGCATCCTGCAATGCTCCTTCCAACTAGAAATCCTATCCTTATAGATCCCATACTCCACAACACTGAAACCCGACGACATCCCGACGGACGAGGTATCCCACATCTCCACATCATCCGGGCTTTCCCTTAGCCCCATATCTTGCGGGCCCCTAAACGCGGCACAAACAGTGTGCTGCCATCTCTCGATGACTTCTGGATCAACTTGCTTCACTATCGCCGCCTCGACATCCTCATCGTAGAAACCGTCGAACTTGTCACGGTTCTCGGGACCCATGTCGTCCCACTGTCCTGTATACAGACCCACGGCTTTTGCTTGCTCCAGGGCTCTCTCGTAGCGATCTGTCGCATTTGCTAGGTCTCTGGTGCGCTGTCGTTGCTCTCCGATCATCATGTGGTCGAACGCTTCTTGACTGAGGTCGATATTTCCCGCTTGGACCTCGGCTTTATAGTCCTGCCTTTCGTTCCACTGGAAATCGTCGAAGGAATCAAAAGCTTCGTCTGCGTTTTGATATTCTTCTAAAGCGATGTCCATCTCTTCTTGAGCAGCGCAGCGAAGTAACGTTTCTGGATCAGAGGCTACTGCCATCTCTTCGCTGTAGCCTGCGGTCGTGGAAAGATCGTCGTCATTTCCTTCATGAGTAAATCCCTCTACAGGTGGAGGTTCCAGACCTGAAAGATCGAGTAGGCCGGATTTCGCCAATATACTTTCCATCTGACATTGGAATCTATTCCGAGAAATTTTCTCGTCTCTTCTACTCCATGTGAGCTCTGAAATGACATTATCGCGGCATTTGGAAGACTTGTGTACCGTCTCTTCATGACCCTGGATCTCTTCTCGAATTCCCTGTACTTCTTCCTCGTCCCCTGTTGAGTCAACATTCGATCGAAGGCTGGATATGGCGACTTTGGCGATTAGTATCTCGCGCTCGAGGTCGCGCAGTAGATGCTCTTGTTGCTCTACCAGCCTGCTTTCCTTGCCAATTTCTGTTATCTGTACAGCCATGTCCTCGGTAAATAGCATTGCCATTTGCTCTCTGGTGCCATCGCGATAAGTGACCATATGGTTATCTTCGGCGTATGGCGTATATCGAGCATGGCTGTATCTGTTGGGAGAGTACTGGGGATTCATTTCATCATCGGTGCTTGTCTCCATCGGCTTGAAGGCAGGGTCTTCTTCATGCGTCGCTGGTTGCAGGTGTCCTTGAGGTATGTCCTCCTCATTGCCGTTATCATCGTCCTTGAATGTTACACGGCGTCGTTTTCTGGACGAGTCATGCGATAATTGTTGGCACCTTTTGCAGTCTAGACTACCTAGGAGCCCATTCTCTTCGTCAGGATTAGTCGACTTGACCAGAATTTCTCTTACCATCTGTGGCAACTCCAGCACTATATCGATAGCCTTCTTGATTATGGCGCCAGCGCGACGATCCATGCTAGAGAATATGTTGAATGGAAATGTGTGGTACCTCCAGTCGCGGTGAAGTACCGAGTCAATGAGTCGACCTACTAATATGAGCTCTTGCCGTGGAGAATGACGTTCCAAAGGTCGAATCGTACCCGAGAAATTGAAGGCACAGCAGGAGGATCGTTTTACAGACTGATATCTCTTTGTCCTGCACGTTTGTCAAATTTTCGTCTCTTTAATTGATTCCATTTGGATTCTGCGACCACTTTGTTGTTACCTCTTTATCCGTCCACTAAGGAATTTCCAGGGAGCTTGCAATTTCTCTTTGTCGTACAAGCATCACTGAGCCATCCCGTGGCTTGCATAGTGCGGCCTTTACACACCCATAATATTCTCTCTGTTGCTAGCCATTTCTGCTGCTTATAAAGGCATTATGACTTCTGATAGCCATTGTTCATCGTGGTGGATTTATGGAAGACGAACAATGCCATGCTCATGTATTATTCGCAGTCTCCATGACGACCTCCAAATCTATTTCACCTCCTCCCTCTTCATCATTCACAGAGTCCGGTCCTTTAGCTTAGACGACAATCCTAGTATCTTCAAACCTAGCAGCATAATAAATCACCGGCTACAGGATCGTTACGAACCGTAGAAAGATCTCGAATCAGATCAACATGTACGGCAACTGGAGAGAAAATGTCAAGGACACGGCACGTACATCCCGCGCTGACCTTCGGCCAGGCGACTTGAAACAGTTTAGACCCCAACAGCACATGGCTTCGCAGGCTACTGGTCATTTCCAGCCGAACAAGGGAGCGCAACCAAGAAAACAGCAGCACAACGAATCAGGGGTACCTTTCAACGTCCAGTCCAGCAATGAACGACATCCTATGGGGAAGATTAACGTAGACACTGTAGCACTCATGAACGGAGCACAGCGAGGTCCACCACCTGATTCCAGGGATCGTCATTCACAGAGCCGAGGTGCTGACCGAACGAATATATATGCACCAGCACGCGGCAACAGTGTGTGTCCTAATTTAGGCGGCCAACTGGGGCGGCAGACCAATACGTTCATACCCAAGGGGAAACCCCAGCGTCAGACAATGCAAAAATCAATGTACAAGCTTGGAGTGGTGATCCGAGCGCCTCACCACGAAGAAGACCGCGATGGCGGTAATGGTGGGTCGTTCCGTGGCCCAGATGTGGCTGCACAAATGGCAAGGACCCTTACCAAAACAGTGACCGGAGAGTGGCTATTTACCAAGCACCGCAAATTCATCGTCGTTGCGTTGCACAAGAACAATTACCATGCGCTACCGCTTTATACCCACAACGGTAATGGTCTCACTGGCAATAACCTGGATCCAGATGAGTGGGTGTCCGTTCAAGATCATCGCGCAGCCCCCGTCGAGGCTCAGTCGAGGCATAGAGCGGTCCGAACTGAGACATTGGAGGACCATGTTTGGCTCTTCCACCCCAAGAGCGCAGCGAACCTTGCTTACGGTGTACCTAGGCCTTACAACCTCCCAGTCGTGTACGAAGGTAAATTGAGCGATGATTCGAGGGACTACTTGTTGAGCCTTTACCAGGATCGTACAAATCGTGGCTCGTCGCTTTAAGTGATGTGGACAAGATTAACAGTGAGAGTATGATGCGTGTCCGAAATCGAAATCTGTACTCAGTCATCAACGAAGAGGCAAATATGAAGGTCTTGTTCAAGGACCACAAGCTTTATACTCTTTGAGGCACTTTTGACGCATTGTGGACATTGGAAGTTCAATTTGCCCTACACACTCATGAGATAGACGCTTGTTCCATGATGATGTATTTCCAAACGAAGCATAGAAATAGCCTGTCCCACACAATGACGTGGTCAGAAAGTGCATGACTTATACAATGTGTACCCACTGATATGATTGTGACCCTGCCCTTACTAAGCTCCATGCCCGTCAGGAACCCAGCTCGAAGCGTAGTACGACTCTATACGACGCAGTGTTTTTGTTTTTCAGGGCAGATAAGCACTCAACCATAACATGCAATTCCAGCCATCGACAGGTCTCTGACTGCTTGATCTCTCAATTTTCCTCGGCACCATGAGAAACTAGAAGATCAATGACAGCCTGATAGTCCGCATTTGCCGGGTGTAGAAGATTGATTTTGGCTTCGTAGTCACCGTTTCTCGATGGCTCACCAATCGATAACTGGCCTGCATCGCGAGGATAACAGGCTCCTTGGTAATAGCCGGTAGGACCATATCGCTCAATCCTATCGTCGGGCTTCCACACTTCGGGACACTGCGCATTCTGGTCTTCAAGCCTTTTGCGCGCAATTTGAATGGCCGTACCGTACTCGCCATCCGCATGATTGACTGATGCACCTTTCTCAAGCAGAATTTTCACGACCTTCGCTTTTCCTGACATTGCCGCCGCTTGTAAGGCGCTGCCGAATGGTTCCCCTCTCGCATTGACTTCAGCGCCAGCCATTAGTAAGATTTCAACTGCCTCATTATCATCGGCAGGCGTGAAGGCCGCAGCCTGTAAGGCTGTGATTTCGTTCCTTTCCCGTAGATCCGGAGCAGCTCCTCCTTGTAACATGTAATGGATAGCCTTGGCAAAGCCGTACTTGGCTCCAGCGATTAACGGTAGTTCGATATGTGTAGCTGTCGATAATTGTACTAGCGTCTCGACAACAACTGTAAAACTTTCTTCCCAGCGAAGATTCCGGCGTATCATGTAAGGAACCATACGCTCCATGACTTTCTGATCCGGTAGGTTTGCTCCCCGCTCGAGCAGCAAACGAACGCCTGCAGGATAGCTTAGATACATGGCCCTGTACAACGGCGTTTCGATACCGGTGGGATCCGATGTCAAGTTTAGAGAAGCACCAGCATCTAGAAGCATGGTCATGACCTCAAGACCATCCGACCAGAATGAATCAGATGACGCACGCTCTAATGCGGTATCACAGCGGTCTGCATATGCGTCGAGGTCGGCACCCGCATCTACAAGAATTCGAATGAGGTTTTTGTTCGATAGACCGATAGCTGTACTCAATGGAGTATCCTTTTCAGGGTACCTTCCCATTATGCCTTGGCGCGAGCGGCCAAGATTGACGTCTGCACCCCAAGCCAGTAGCAGTCTAGCCAATTCTTCGTTCCAGCCGTAGACTTCCTCATGTAGCAAGCCATTGATGGCCTCGTGAATCGCGGTCCTCGAGTAAGTGCCTTCATCCTCTCCACTCGTATATATAATTCTTGCATTTACCTTTGCACCTCTCTCCAAAAGCAACTGTACCGTAGAATAATAACCGCCACAGACGGCAGCCACCAAGCACGTTCCGTAAGGACAGCAAGAATTGACATCCTCGCCTTCCTCCAATAGCAGGATCACCAACTGATCCATGCCTAACAGAGAAGCGTAGTACAGGGGCGGGACAGGATCGACAGTGGGGACAAGAAAGTTGTTTCCACCAATTTGGTTCACATATCCACATTGTTGCATGATATTGAGTTCTTTGTAGCGGAACCACGGTGGGTGCAATCTAATGACGTCTCTCAAGAACGCCGGATCATTGAGAGCTTCTAGACCCTGCCGAATGACAGGCGATGAGCTATCTAATCTGGCAGCTCGAAGATGACGAGACCAGGATGAAGCAGCATATGGCGCAAACGGCACTTTCTCTGACCGAAGTATTGCGTATTGTCGTAAGAAATTGTGATCTTCACATAGACATTCTTCATGGCACCATGCTAGATAACGTAAGCATAGATTCGCTAAAATCTCGTGGGCTCGTCGCTCATCAAGAACGAAATCAGAAGCCTGAGCCAACGATGTTCGTTCTGCGACTAGATACTCCTTTACAGAGAAATGCGCGAGTCTAAGCTCTTCGATAGGCAGATGCTGAAACCCCAAATGTGTTAATCGCGTTGATCGTGCAGTTGTGACTAGTCCGGAGCAAATAGATAGAATGTCACGACATTGGGAAAGACGATTTTCCACATCGTAAAATGTCTCTCCATCCGCGACGATAGCGACCGTGTCAGCAATCTCCTCGATTGCGAGCGGATGAAAGGCACAGATCAAGCAGGATAGGATCCGGCGAGCATCTTCCACGTAGTCTTTTGGAATACTGCTGAGTATGCGGGTGTAAGTATCGTCCAACGTTCTGGGGAGCGACTTCAACGTCCTTCGCAGCGGACCAAGCTTCATGCAGCCACGGATAGCATCCACTTGGCACTCAACCCAGCGGAACATGCCATTCGCGCCTTCCAAAAGAACCGACTGGATTTCATTTCGCACGCTCTCTGGCCACTTGGATAATCTTGCGTCGTGTTGCAACTGATGTCGAACAAAGGAAAGGATATCTTCTTGAATAACACTTTCTTCTAGTGAGATAGAATCAGTTGCGATGATGGCCAGAGAAGCTTCGATGTCCGTCTCGCGTCTGCTGGTTGCAAGGGTGTGAATGTTGCCTTGGTTCCAGCTTCGCAGCTCCTGCAGGATTTCAAGGAGCTCTTTCCTTTCTTCGCACTCATCAAGAGCGTCAATGAAGAGATATACCGATCCTGATTTGTCTATCATTCGTCGGATCAGGTCTTTAAGATCCTGCAGTGTCGGCCTTAGCTTCCCACGAGAATGCGAATTATAGAATGCCTCGAGCAACCCGAAAGTCTGGTTGTTCTGATTTAGCTGGGCTACCATAGAACTCAAGAGACCCTGGACAAGTTGTTTTTCCCGACTTTGGAAGTCAAAATAGAAATATATGATACTACTATCTATACTCTTGTTTTCGAATAGATCATGGATCACCGTAGAACTCAAGATTGTCTTCCCTGACCCTGCTTTTCCGATGAGCCACAACATTGAGGAGGCTTCCGATTTCCAATGCAAAAATTTGGGACTGTTCAAAAGCCAATTTCCTGTGCCTTGCTGGCGCTTGTTCCGAGCAGTTGCAAAGTTGACAGAGGGATCCGGAGCGCACAGCCAAGCTGATATGTTCCGCGACAAGTCTTCGGTTGCAGCCGTCTTGAATGAGCTATTTATGTTGACAATGCTGTCCTGAATCTCAAGAGTTAATGCTCTAGTGGCTGTCAATCTCTGGTCTACGTGTACAACATAGTGCAGTGACAAAGTGACACCAAGAGCGACCAGCGATAGCGGATACTTACAACTGATCGCTAATTATAGCAGTATCCAAGATCGACTTCAAGTTCCTCAGACGTGCAACAACGCCACCTATCTCGTCTTTCTCGAAAGGCCATTTGAGTGACCTCTTGATTCTTGATTGGTTCCTACCGAGCTTTTTCTGGAAGGCTACCATCTCTCCATAGCAGATAGCAAGAGGCCCGTCAACCTCTAGCATCTTTCGGAGTAAAGGCAGACGGCTAGCGACCTGGGAGCTCTGAGCGCCGCCATTGGTTGTAATTTGCGACTGCAAGGTCGCATCAGCTCTCAGAGACGTATGCTTGAGACGCTCGAGGACACCTCCTAGGATGTTCAACTGATCAATGAATTCCGCAATCTCTCTGGGTGCATTGCTGACATTGTTGTAATACTTTCGGGTTGCCTTAATCAACTGTGTAGTCAGTTCAATAACAGTTATGGCACTAGCAGTCACGCTCAATGGGTCCATAACACTTGAGAGGCCAAGACGGTGTGAAAGTAGAAGACATGATACGCTCAGGTGGGAGACGTTTGACACATCTGCTGAACCTCAGCCATCCATGCACAGTGACGTTGCCTACATCCATCACTCGTGTGCAGGAGCTGTTGATCTGCCTCGTTCGGCTTCAGCGCCTCGAGAGATCCCAGGACTTCCAGTCAATTCTCGCCTTTTGATTTTGAAAGTTGGCAAAGGCATGGAAAACGTTGGTGTGCAATAGTGGCCCCTGTCAGCATCTAAGACCCCTGACAAGATTGAGCATCGGCTTCCACACAGGAGATAGAGAATGGTATCTCGAAGCCGTCGAATCGTGCATCAGCCGCGTACATAGTATGGCTACTTCATGCAGGCACAAGAAGTTGGTGAAGGATGCCAAATGTTGGCTCTCACGACTGCAATCCTGGGCGCTTGGGTGAGATATCTGCAACGTGCCGCGTGTATCACACATACTAGACCTCTTAGCGTTAATCGTATCTATACAGCTGCCTAGATAGGACCTCATTGGCTGTCTTCAGTGACTATCTCAAATTACCTTGGGTCCCGTTGTATGTTCTCCGGGGAAGGAGCTTCAAGCCATGAGAGGGCATCGCGCCGACATATGCCCACCACAACATCCTCGATTGGACATGCATATTCTAGTGGCATAGAGGAGCTGCTTGTATCCGTTCAGAGTTTCAGAGCGGGGGCGTCTAGGAGCAACAGCCCACATGAACAGGATCAACATTCAATGTTGTATGCTGAGCCAATTACCAGAGACCAGATTGAAGCAACTGACTGGTCTGTACTGTGTACGGAGGATGACACCTAAAGTCTTGAGCATGCGCTAACGGGAGAAGCACCAATCTCCTGAGGGTTAGCGCTACTGTCGCCCCGGAGGCTGCACCCGGACTCCCGAGAGCCCCTCCCTTAACTACACAGTATTAGTGCACTGGTCCCTGCACTATAGGTAGGTTCCAGCGCTTGCAGGGTCTCAGCGCTAAGCCCATTCTGGTTACGGATTTGGTGAGCCAAGTCCGAGGTATATACGGAGTACATAGCAAGTAATAGCTTACTTGCACCACTGACTACGCGACTACCTCAAGCGGTATCCTGCATGCCTGTCTTACTGGCCAAGGTTTTTCAAAAACGATTGTAGCCATTGGATGGTTGTGAATGTGGTACTGATGTTCATCTAGATTTCTGTATTCAGGTTCTCTGCATACCAGCCCATTACCCTTACAATTTACCCCCCATCGCCGCCGAATACTTATCTAGCTGTGGATCCGCTTCCCGACCACCCGGACCATCGAAAGTCATGCTGATAGAATTGACACAATGCCTCTCGTTGGTTGGTGTGGGATAGTTTTCGCCTTTGAAAATGTGGCCCAGATGGCCACCGCAATTGCTGCAGACGATCTCAGTCCTCGTCAATCCCATGGAGCGGTCGGTAATCCTCTTGACGGCCCCGGGTATCGAATCGAAGTATGCAGGCCAGCCGCAACCAGATTTGAACTTATGGTTTGCCCGATAGAGCTCGGCTTCGCATCCAACGCATTTCTGTTAATGATGAAAGTCAGCGAAGCCGTTAGAAGGGTTGGACATCATTGGGCGAGTATTGACATACATATACTCCTTCAATGGGCATGTGCCTATCGTATGAGCCATCATACGGGACCTCAGTCTTTCCCCCTCTTATGACCTCAAGCTGGGCATCTGTAAGCTTAGCCTGCATCACCATCTTGCCTGGATAACCCGTCATATCTCTTTGCTGGCCGAAGAGTCCGCTAAGAAATGGAATCGTGGGCATAGACCGAAGTGTCGCGTTTCTGAGAAATGGAGATTGGATCCCCTTATACGAAGCCGGAAGAGTGCGAACGCTGATGAAGTTATAGAAGCTGAAAGTGCGGATGAAAGTCGAGATGGAAGGGAAGCGCATGGAGATGAGGTTTCTTATAAGGAATGGGTACGGTAAGCAAGGAAGCGTGTGGAAGGAATTATAGCTGGATGTAGGCAATGCAAATCGAATGATGCGTCAACTTCGCAGACGCTTCGACGCCACCTGCGGGATGACGATATACGAAGCTAAAGATTACTTAGCCGCTAAGACTTAAGAGTTTAGACCAAGGGGCTTAGTGTGATGCCTGGATTGCCTTAGGTCAGGTATATGGATCAAGTATGTTCATTGGTTTGATGTTTTTCCCATATATAGTATCTCAATCGACGTTCATGACCATCGTAATGTACATTTGAGTCCCAGAGGAAACCCGGACTTCTTTTCCTCTATCCAGTGGAAGGTGCCGCCGACAACTGTCTGGCTCGCTATGCTGACGATAATTCGATTCTTAAACCCATAATCTGCGATAGTCTCCACTGTCCAATCCGTGTGATGCTGACCTGCGCATGATTGTGCCATACCTTCCATCGGAAGTTCCCCCATTGAGAGGAGGATTTGGTCCAATAGTATCCGGACCAGAAAGAAATGTTTGTCCAGTGAGTCCGACTGAGCTCGTGTGACCCATGCCTATTCCTCGTCCAATGGCAGGGGCTTGCGGCGCAACCATAGCGGACCCCGAATGTATGGGTGCCTCTATGTGCTAATGTACATGATTCAACACGCCGGCCATGAGCAACCATGGCTACTTAACCAAAGACTAAGCTCGTGAATATCTATGATAATTCACTGCGAAAATGAGAAAATCTTGCGCTCTCGCTTTCGGCGGCCGGTCCGCTGATGGATATGTGTTGATGTCACCACATATCGTCGTCCGAGGCTCGACCCGGCTCATCAAATTGCGATTGCTGATACTGGTATGGCGAAACTTGCTGAGGATTGTATCCGCGTTGCTGCTGCTGCTGCTGCTGCTGCTGGCGACGATGATGACCTCCTTGACCGTGGTGCGGTTTTCCGTTGCTATTATCGGGACCCCGCTGGCTCGTGCGTGACTGTGGTCGATGGGAGCTGTCATTTCTACTATTTGCGCTGTTGTCTTGTCTATTATCTGATCTGCTGTCATGCCTGCTCTCCTGCTCTGGCTGATCGTAATCATGGTCTATATCCATAAAGCTGGCCGAATCAATGGGCGCCAGCGTTGGAGCTTGCGGCGGCGCTACGTTCGGTTGAGCCTGAGCTTCCTCCTTTTCTTGCTGGCGGCGTTGCTGCTGATGGATGTTAGTGCGCAGCGTGACGAGTATTGTCTAACAGTCTCATACCTCGTGGTACTTCTGATACTGCGAGAACTCTTCTGGCTGGTCCTTCTTCTGCGGAGCTTGCTGCGTACGCTGGGATGGAGATTGAGGGAGCTGAGCCTGGGGGTGCATCTGTTGTACTTTGGCAAGATAAGAGTACCTGTGATCGAGTTAGCTATGGTCCGCACTCTAAGATCAGGTTGCTCTTACATGAAATTACTGAGCAAGACCTGGGAGTGCAACGCACGACGTGGATTTGCAAGTTTGATATGCGCCATACGGTAGATAGCTCGTTCTTCCAGGATGGAAAATCGAGTCCAGTTGTAGTCGATGTCCGGCTTCAATATTCGTGGTGGAGGTTCGGGGGATAAGTTCCGCGACAAGTGCTTTCCCTTTCCTGTAGACTCGCGCTCCCCTTTCCTCTTGCCACCACCGAATATTGACGAAAAGATACCAGTCTCCTTCTCTTTCTTCGTATCACTTCCAGCAGATTTCCGGCTACTCTCTTTCTTCCTCTCTTCCTCGAGTCTCATCTCTCCGCGATCCAGAACAATACTCTCCCGGCCTCGGCTACTTTCTCCCATCGTAGTCTGTAGTAGATCAAGTCTTGCAGTATCGTGGGATTTTTCGATTGGCTTTCCAAGTCTGGACCTAGCTTTTTTAGCGTCCTGCTTGGCTTCTTCTGCTTTTCTCTTCTCTTTCTCCTTCTCTTCATTACCCAAAAGGGAGCCCCAGCTCCAGCTTGATTTTCGGCTACCATCCGAGCTCTCTTTCTCTGCCTTCTCTTTGGCCTTCCTTTGCTCCGCAGATTTCTTGTCTTCGGTCAAGGTAGGTATAAAAGAGAGGCTGTCCGTGCGAGTATTGTTTCCAGGTAGTGGAGATGGGTGAGAAGTCATATCATTCAGAGTCTGGTTACTCTTGACAGTCTGGTTGGTCCTTGATTGTGCTTGGCGTATGTGCGATCGACCAATCGGAAGCCCATTGGGCGGAGGAGCTGAAGTTTTGTGCATTGGTGGTGGTTCATGCGAGGATGTACGCTCGGGGACGTGGCCTTGTCTAGAATTCGGCCTGCTTTCATCCGACGGTGGCGGAGTCTCTACGATATGTGGGATGCCCTTTCCGAGTGACTCAGGTGTGACACCGAGCCGACCGTTCGAGGCAATCTGGGAGACGAAACGTTTAGGTTGTGGCTCTAGGCTTGGTTGATCTCGTAATTCTGTCGAAGCGCGTGCAGAAGGCTCATCGAATGAGCCTGAGTGTGATGATCGAGGTGCCATGCCTTGGCGTCGATTTAATCTCCCAGGCCTTGAAAAATTCTCTGTGACGCGCTCTGGAGGTGGTGTAGGCTCTGTCTGAACCCTCGACAGATTGAAACCTTGGCCTGCGGAAGTAATTGGGGATGACGCAGGTGAATCCTCGCTCTCGTCAGTCTTTGCCGCCCCACGTCTAGCTATCGGACCGCGTTCGCCCTTGCGTAGACTACCTCCTCTCCGATACGTAGTACGTGTCGATCGTCGTAGTGAGTTGTTTCCGCCCGGTATCGCAGGCAGAATCGGCATGTCTTCCCCTGGCAGCACTTCGCCGCTGGTACGCTCCGTTCCTGACTCTAAGCTCAATCTCTGCAAGACCCTTTCTGGCTCGCTAACAAGGACCTCGAGGTCTTGTAGATTCTGGATTCCAGAGTTCAAGATCTCGTCGCCTGACTGTGACCTCTTACGCTCGAGCCTTTCAGCACCATCCGTGTAGCCGTCCGCCCCACGTCCGCCTGAATTATCTATCTGTCTTGACAGCATAGATTTCCTCCTCCTCAAGCTAGTACTCGAACGCCCAGGTGATAGGCTATCCGATGATAGTGCTTTCTCATCTGACTTCCTCTTTAACGACTTGACCTTTCTGTCCAGAAAGGTCTTGAACTCCATTGGCGCAAGCTCCGGGTGCACGCTCGCGGGCACCCAGTAGAGTCGAGCTCTGTCGTCTGGGTCGGCACCTATAGGTGAAGCTGAGGGTATGCCAAAATTTGAAGGGAAGGACGGTAGATCAGGATCGCCAGAGGCATTGACGTCCATGGACATGCGCCGCAGAGCCGCTAGATTATTGAGTTCTTGAGCTACAGCATTGGGATTAGACTCGTAGTCAATGTCGTTGAGCGGAAATTGAGAGTTCGCTGTGTCAGAATGCGAACGATGTATCGAGCCTCTAGGCGATAGTGGCCCACCCTCGCTCTCGCCAGAATTCCGCCTCATGGGCATGTTTATCCCTTGTCCATTGACATGTGCAGGAGCATCCACATTTTCACTTGATATGTTCCGGACCAAGGAATTTCGAGCATTGCGTAGCGATTGAGGGGGCGAAGGTCCATCTCTTAATGCCGGCCTCGACCTTGGATCTGTGTAAGGTGGCGACGAAGGAACAGGAGTTGAAGGCCTTGAATCTCGTCGCCCATACTGGTGATCCCCATACATGTCTCCTATCGCTTCGGTTACGTGATGATTATCGTCACTTATGGATAGTTGTGGCACGTGCCCTCGCCTGTTGACAGCATGATTCTCGGCAAACGTATAAGTTTTTGAGGATGTCTGTAAGTAATGTTTCGTGATCAGCTTCCAGCATTGTCACTTGATAGTATCCCCAAGGACATTTAGTGGTCTTTATGATCGGGATACATTCAACAAATTGTAGTGTACCCGCTGATCCCTAAGGTTTGATGTACTGTGCAATGCAAGGGTCTTCTGCTAATCGCGATTTGCAAAGTGGTGAGACGAGGCCAAGCATACCTGCATGATAGAGCCCAAGAATATGAGCCGCCTACAGCATCGAAGGTGTTGCGGCAAGGCGTGCGGGAAGATCCAAATGACATTCACATCAGGTATTGATCGTTGTTAGCAATCATGATAATTATACAAGTGACAAACAAAAAGGTCGCAAAGGCAGCTGTAAGCAGATATATGCTTCTCCGGTGTGCTTGGTGGTACATACACAATACAGGTGGAGTTGTGTCTGCCGTTCAAATCGACCAATCCCAAACCACGGTTGACCCGCAAGGCCGCAATTGTTTTCGGCGCCGGATTTACCTTCTACCGACGCCTGCAATGTATCACGCATGTCGAAAAGGGGCAAACGGGGTATCACTTTCTTACGAGCTTATTAGGAGCGAAACTGTGTAATGCTTTGGCTATAGTCTTGGAATGAATTACAGAACAGCGTAGAGGCATGAGTACTTCGAAATGCCAGGCTCCTATACGCATCAACTCTCAGTACTGGCCAGGAGCTCTGTCAACACCAGAGGTGGGATGATGATTACCCCCAGTGGCGGGACTCGCTCCGGCGCTACCACTGCTAGGAGCAGGACCCATATCACCGTAACCTCCAGCAGAGCCGTGTGAAGCAGAGACCGCGCCTGGCGTTGATGCCGAACCCTTGTGTTCAGTGCGGGGGACACTGTCAGTGTCCATAAGCGCAGGTTGCTTGGTATCCTGAGATTGAATAGTCTGTTGGCCAGATGCAGTCCTACTTTCGACAGGACTGGAGGGCACTGAGCCCGTAAAATTCGCCTCTCCAGCCGCTTCGCGAATGACATTCCACCATTTCTCAGCTTCGGAAGCAGTGCGTGCTTTGAAGGATAGCTCATGACTGTGCGAAACACACGAGTCAGCGCTTCTATCCAGTGGAGGTTGAAGGGGAGTCCTCGAGGATTGATTTGCCCCAAGTACGTTATCCGGACACCTTTTTAACATCACATACAACGACCGGTCCCATGACTGTCATAACGCACAAGGAGCAAATCGACCAAGACACGGCTTCAACCCCAGCGTATAGTAGCAGGGAAGTGAAAACTTTGAGAAGACGTACCTCATCGCCAATGTGGAGCCGACTTTCCCCTTTGAACTATCCTTGCCTTTGATGTTGAACTTCTCACCGCTGATACCACCAACAGTGCAGTGTGGTAGGTAAAGTGAAAGCTCGGGTGTGGGATCTTTCCGGTAGTCGTCGTCATCTTTAAACTCATGCAGATATTTGCTACGAGTGACAACGTAGAATTTGGGGTTATAACCTTTGAGCGCAGCCCGGGATTTGCGTTCTAGAAGACCTTCAATCAAAGGCTGAGTAGAGATATGGTCCTGATTAGGGAAGGTGATACTTGACACGGATCGCTGAGGAACAGATGGGTCGATCAACGTTCCATTGTTGCGCTGGACAAATTTCTTGAACTCGAAGTCTTGTGGAATTCGTTGTGTGGTAGCGACCATGTCGGAGTACATAGCCTAGCAATATTCGAAGTCAGCACCTCTTTCTAGTGTACTGGATGACGCGATATGCGGTTCCAATCATGGTAGCTTCCCAAAACACGTTGTCATTCAACGAGGACGATAATTAGAATGGGCCGTAAAGAAAGGCCATAGCCCCAGAGGCATTCAGCAACTTACGGAGCACCAACAGATTCAACTAGAGGCTATGCTCTGATATTCTACGTCATAAGGGTGCGAAGGAGTCTTACCTTTTGCCTATCGCTCTGACCACCAACAAACTGGAGGAATGCAGACATAGCTGTCTGTATAGTCTGGATGACATGAGCTTCGAATTGTTGAAAAGACTCCTGTACTGCTAGCAGGTCATGGCGATTGTTGTTTTCTTCAAGTACTTGCTTATGAAGGCGATGCTGTGATGCAGAGTCAGCATTGTCTTAGAGACGTAACTTTAGTGCTCCAAGAAACGGTTCTCGAGTTCCCTCACGGCAGAGACTTCTTGGACCTGCTCGACTGCCCAGACTCGAGATAAAAGTAGCGTAGCACGGAAGTCGACGTACCTTTATTCCCCGCTGAAGAATATAAGGATCGTTCGCGGGCTCCACTTTCCCACCCGTAGAGAACGCACCGGTGTGTTGCCCCAGAAGCTCAATGTAGGTCTGGGTACTGTTCCTAGCTTTGTCGACTTCCTTGGATCCCTTCACCGCTCCTTTGGACAATTCCTTGGACTTATTCTTGATCTCGGCATGGAGCCGTTCGAGGATTGGGAGAACAGATCCCTTGATGTTCTTTTCCGTCTCAAGGTGGGAGTTGGCAATGCTCTGCGTATTGGAGCGAATATTCTCGAATAGACCCGCAATCCCACCAAGGTTCTGGTCGAAGTGGTGGCCCTCCTTGAGTGGATGGGAGACCGTTTTCAGGCACCTCTCGTATTCCTTGGCATGTGCTTTGTGAACCTTCTCCGTCTCTGCTATGTAATTCTCTAGGTAGCCACATGCGTGCTTATAGGCCTGTAAGCGCTCTAGGAGTAGGCTGCACGTCTAATGTCCAGGATCTCTAGTCAGTACAGACTCATAAGATCTTATAGCGAGAAAGGATGGCGCTTCTTTGAGCACATCGACACCAACTGAATGAGGGTTTAGCTGTAGGGATCGGGGAAGGTACAACGTCGTGTATGCATACCAACCTAAAGGGGCGTTATAAAGATGTGGTCGAACTTACATCACTAGGATCAGTCTCAGGTACAGCCTCGTCGTCGGATCCGATACCGCCAGTATTTCTAAACGGCAAGCTGTGACCTTTGGTAGCCATGGTCTAGGAGTGGGGCGTCCGTGTAATTTGCGGGTTCTGATCGATCAAGACATGCAAATCTACTCAGTCCGCAAGGTAAAGGAAGCGGCAAGAAGGGAGAGAATAAAAGTTGTCGACGAAAACTTTGTAAAATAGGCTCGATGATGCGTCAACGTGCATGAATAAGACAATTTGTGTGGCTCAGGAATGATGCCTTTGAGACTATGGGATCATCTTTGACACCACTTATATCATTTGATGAATTCATCCGTGTAAACTTTGATAGGATATCCTCTATGCAGGTGCTCCAGGAGGATTGCTCATGCATGGCCCTCCGATCATCTTATGAGAATAATCATGGTTAAATACACCGCTTTCCTAGGTATCTTGGACAACCTCGAATGATTGGATGCGTCAGAGCCATCAATATACATGACACGAATGATAGACCCTTCAATCCCTTCCAAGTCTCCGCCATATCCCAGCAGCAGCAGCCCCTACAACTACAACAGCTCCCACAACGATACCCCATCTCATCCAGTCTATCTCCTCTTCTTCCTTCCCTGGCGGCAAGGCACCCCCAGGCCATAAAGCCGCCTCCGCAATCTGAACAAATAATTCACTGATACTACCCCACGTGACGCTTACGTGAATTGGTTTCGCCATACGCAGCGCACTCGTGTATTCCTCCGGCTGCACATCACCTCTTTGCGTGCTCTTGTCCATATCAGCTTTCAACGCCACATATAGACTCGGCATTTCGTCTAGATGTGGATGTTGGCTCCTTGACTGTGCAATATAGGTGAATGAGTCTGGATCAGAGGAGTCGTAGGTATACACAACAAGGTCTGCTGCGTAGAGTTTGGCAGGATTTTCAAGAATGGCTGGTTCCAGCTCGCCGAGTTCCTCGAGGATCAGTGTGCATTGTTTACCCCCGGGCAGCTCGACGGAATTCACAGCTGTTCTCGGTTTGATAGTCGGGTGATAAGTAGACGAAAAGGGTCGCGAGAGGAAAGAATCTAACAGCGAGGATTTACCTGAACCTGGAGCGCCTAATACGTAAGCTAAAAGCACATTTCGCTCAGTCTTTGCTGCCTTCTTGACTCGGCTAGTACGTTTCCGAGGCTTGGTTAGGTGCAAGGCGGATGTGATGGAGTGGTCGGGTGGATCGTAGCCCAGGTAGGCAAGGTAAGCGAGTGTGGTCTTGGGGGAGAAGAAGGTCGTCATGCTCCATTGAGCCAGCCAGCCTTGGAGTGTTATGTGATTGGCTTCATTACGAACAGTGGAAGAGGGAAACGAATTGCTGTCGGCTGACCAGCTTGAAGGAAGGCCAGGGGTTGTAGCGAAGAGAGCGAGGAGTTCCGATTGAGAGAGACCACCATCATTGTCTCTGTCAAAGAGCAGGAACAGGTCCACGAAGAAGCGATAGCCAGCTGGGGAAAGTTCGGCAGAGGTATTGGGCGGGACATCGAATTTGGGATGAAGGAAGGACGAGTGGAGAGAAAGGCTGTTGGAGTAATGAAAAGTGCGGAGTATGATCCAGATTGTTTCATGGCGGCCTTTTTCGGCAAACATTTTGTTCAGGGCAATAAAGCCTTCACGGCTAATGCCTTTCGGTGTCACTGATGTTGCTGCGTACTTTGATATGGCTTGCTTAATGTGGTCCAGATCTTCAGGCCCAAGAGGTTTGCCGAAACATCTGGTTTGGAAATTGTAGACTTCGAGGTCACTGAGGTAGCCGTCCTGGTCTTTATCACACAGATAGAACACACGCTCTAGCGCAGAAACACATGCTGCTTTAAGATTGGATTCTTTGGAGTCGTACAGAGGCGCTATAGGATCTGTGACCGCCTTCTGGCAAAGGAAAAACACTTCGTTGATATTGTGGTGCTCCCTTGCGCTTGTCCGAATACATGAGTCTATTTCCTTGAACTCTGCCATGACTGGCAGCATCTCGTCTTCGACCACTTGCTCCGTAGTGACATGCACAGATATATCCGACTTGTTGGCGCAAAGCACCACAGGCACGTTGACACCCAACGATCTAAAGTGCGGCATCCAAAAGAGAGCGACTCGTTCGTAGCTGTAGTGGTCCGAGTACACCAGCAATATCACATTGGCCTTCCTTATCTCCTTGTTCAAGTTCGCTCGTTCTTGTGGTAGTGCCGACGTATCAACAATGGTAGTGGTGACGTTTTCCGGTGTGCCCATGCTTGGGGGAAACGTAACTTGGGGTAGGACGGCCTGGATCTTGTTCGTTACGAAAACATCTTTCACAAGGCTCGTTACGAGACTGGATTTGCCTGTGCCATCGTCACCGCATAAACATATACGGACTACGATAGAAGTAAGCTCGACCCTCCAGGATATGAATTCGAGCGACTTGACGACGTTGGAGTGGACACACCGGTAGCCATCGTTTCCCGTAAGTCACGATTACATGAGGAAGAGCGAAGCTCGGCGGCATATATTCCTCCGTAACATGATCAGGCTTTCATAGTATATCCCTCCCTCCAGGGCCAGCTCGCTTACAAAACGTTGCATGTCAAAAAAGGCGAGGTGACGCGCCGGCGGCAAGGGGACCCGGGAATCTCGCTACTAACGGGCGCTTTCTATGGGGAAGGCTTCAGGGCTAGTACCAAAACCGAGGTGCCTTAAATGTACCCGAAAGCCAAAAGTTTAACCCCACATGATGTTTCTACACTAGTCAACGTAGCACTTCAATTGTCATATCTCCCTATATGCTCCAGTTGGCATTTCCCACGTCTACCTACAAAAGGATAGTTGGTTGCTTCGAAGTACTAGCACCGTACGATTTGGCGATCCTCGATTGAGGTACAATCGATCATCGAGAAGGAATTAATATACCCCCACGAACTATCACCACGCCACTTCTGTTGTTATCTAATGCAGGGACCCGCATAGGTTTCATACTTTAGCATGTTGTAAGTGGCGCCGAGTCCAATCTATACCGATAGCTCTGAGAACAGACTCACAGTGTCCTACCCCCACCGCCCCGGTATCCCATAACTACCACGACGTCAAGCTCTAATGGGCCCACGAGCGGGCATTCCAGCGAAATGAGCAACGTCCTCACACATCCCAGCGGTCCTGAATACCAGCTCTCGGTGGGCGAAGGGACCTATGTACTACAGGACAACCTACACCTCGCAACACCTCCACCACATCCTCAAGACGCACCAGTCGTCAGCTCGAACGCTCTCGCGACTACGACCGCCCCGCCTAAAGCTGGTATCAAGCTCTCGATATGTATTTCGACTCCACGAAAGTCATATCCACAGCTATACAGAGTCAATACGTCGTCAAGTACCAAGTCCAACCTCGGGACGTACAGTATCAAGGAGAATGAGAGAGAATCGAGAAGCTCTCGTGAAACAAGTAGCGACGGTGCCCCTCAGTTCCCATCGAGCAATGCATATAGTCGAACACCAGTCTTTGGAGAGGGCAACGTACTGCTGACGCCGCTGGCTGGCAAGGAGGGAGTCAAACGGAAGAAGCCAAAAACGAATCTCGTCAAAAGTAACTCGCAGTTCATCTCGAGAGTCATACCACATGATCAATTGAGCAAGCGGTTACAGGAACATAATCCAGAAGGTATGTATATATTCGCAAATATAGATAGGGCATTTCAATGGCTTGATTTATCTTCTCCAACACCTGCAAGGGTCAGTACGTTACTCGATCTGCCAGGTGCTTATATGTTAACTTGTTTCCTAGGCACAACCAATGATGAAAATTCTCTTCGCCAAGGCGCACATACTATGTCATGATATCAACCCGTTCACGAAAGGACCCAACCATATTGACGTGATAATGGGCGCTTCTACCGGTGACATAGTCTGGTTCGAGGCCTACTCACAAAAGTATGTCCGGATAAACAAGAACGTATGCAGCCTGCTATCATCCTAGCCGCAGGACGCAATTCTAAACGCTCCCGCAGAACATCATCTCCTCCTCAGCCATCTCTTCGATCCGCTGGCTCCCCGGCTCGGAGAACCTCTTCCTCGCCTCCCACATGGACGGCACCTTGATCGTCTACGACAAAGAACGCGACGACGCAGCCTTCACCCCCGAACCAACCCACACCAACACCCCTAACGGCACCAAACCATCCAATTTCGATCCCTCGAATCCCGCCAGCGAACTGACACCCCTGCACATAAACAAGTCCGTAAACTCCAAAAACCAAAAGGCAAACCCAGTCGCCAGCTGGAAAATCTCCAACCACCGCATCACCGCCCTCGCCTTCTCCCCCGACTCCCGCCACCTCGCCGTCGTCTCCGAAGACGGCAGCCTCCGAATAATAAATTACCTCAAAGAACAGCTCATCGACCTCTACCCCTCCTACTACGGCGCCTTCTCCTGCGTCTGCTTCTCCCCCGACGGCAAATACGCCCTCACAGGCGGCCAAGACGACCTCGTCAGCATCTGGAGCCTCGCCGAACGCCGCATCGTCGCCCGCTGTCCCGGCCACCACAGCTGGGTCACGGCCGTGGCGTTCGACCCCTGGCGCTGCGACACCCGCAACTATCGCTTCGGCAGCGTGGGTGAAGATCGGCGCCTGCTGCTGTGGGATTTCAGCGTGGGTATGCTGCGACGTCCGAGGGCGGCGTCGATACGGCATCGGGCGAGTATCTCGACGCAGGCTGGACAGGGAACGAAGCATACGAGGATGGAAAGCCATACTGCGAATCGATTGAGGAGTACGAGCAGTTTGACGACTGAAGAGAGGGATGAGGATGAGCTGGTTGAGCATCCAGTTGAGAGTAGGACTGTGACGGCAGAGTTGCCGCCGGTTATGAGTAAGGTTATTGATGAGCATCCGCTTAGCTGGGTCGGGTTCGAGGAGGAGTGTATTATCACTGCGTGTGGAGAGGGGCATGTGAGGGTTTGGAGGAGGCCGCAGGATGGGGTCGGTGCGGAGCAGTGATGTACGGATAGGTATTGCACTGGTTGGAAATGTTCCCAGTATTGGTGGCTTTACTTGCTGATCACTTGTAAATACCGTGTCGTCTTTTGCGTTTATAGATATCATGGGGCACGATATTGGTACCAGCTGATACCTGGATCTTGGCAATTTCAGATGATATTTCCCATACAATGTGTTCTCGAGCTCCTATCGTTCGGTTCTGTACCCGATGATATTACACTCTGCGGCACATGCAAGCGCAGTCCTTGAGATGGGGTGCCATACTTAGACTTATCAACGCCATTGATGGACATGGGACGCGTAGGCACAGTCGAATCCTTGGGAACTCTCTGCTGCTCAGTAATATCGGCACTGGCGATGGATTGGAAGATCCTTGCAGGCTGTATTACCTCAATCCTCGAGCGGATGATGTCCTGATCCGCGTCTTCCTGGTCCTGCCTCGCTTGGAAGCATGCTTTGACCTTCTCCTCGTAAGCACCTCCCAAGCTGGATATCTTATCCAAAACCGCTGCTTGAGCAACGTGATTGGGATTAGGATCATCTTCAATACTGTACACTGATCCGTACTGAGACAAACATAGAAGCCCAGCGGCATAATCAGCGGGTAAATGCAACATATTGGCAGAGCTAGGGGCTTCTGGACCTCATCTGAATTCGGCAGGCATCTTGAAAAGAGGTCCGCAGATGTCCTCTCTGAAGGCTTCGGCCATTGCCTCGGCCCGGATTTCCAATATGCGGATTTTGGAAAGCTTGGCTATTGGTGATGAAGATGAGCTGGCGCAGTCATCATATTCGGAACTCCTGCTCTCATGTTCGACTGTACCCTGCTCGGATTGCTCAGAAGAGGTAGTACTCTCGGCCTCCCTCCCTTCATTCTTAGCATTAAGAGTGGTGGTGTCCCCAACTCTGGTGCCATTCTCCGGTTTCGTAGTATCCTTACCATTCCGCACATCCAAATCCAGGAACATTGCGGAAATCTCATCGGTTTCCGCCACAAAGTTTCCCTTTTCCATTTGCGCAGCCAACAAAGTCTTCTCCTTCACATTATAAATGGCAGATACCATGTCGTCCACCTGGACTATCATGTGATGCAAGCTTTTGCCATCCTTAGTGATGACGACTTTGAGCGTCTTGCCGTTCAACCCAAAGTCGGCTTCCGTAGAAGCAGCGCCTGTCTCGGTAATGGCTTTGGCATGACGAAGCCAGGTTGTGCCAGCAAAAGCGCCAAATTTGCGGACGGCGGTAACGTCGTTGTTCTTGTCGTGGCCGAATATCGTGCCATGAACGGTCATGAAGCTGCCAGTTTCAAGTCAGTAGAACGTTTAGAATTCAGATTGGGCGGAATGAGGATCCTACACAAAATGCGGAGCGTGCCTGTCAGTGTTGGCATTGATTAGCCTGCGGATCTCAACCGGATTAAGGAAGCCATTGGTCTTCATCTTGAGCAGCTCGTTGAGATTGCGGAATTTTTCAGACTCCAAGTGTTCGTAGTCACAGTTCCCAAGACGAGTACGATTACCACGTTTGTGCCTAAGACAATGGAGCTCCAAGGCAGGTAAGACCTGGTTTACTTGGTTGCGTTGATGGGCTTAATACGTGTTCCTGCGCTGTCAGCCTTTTACATAGTTCAAATTATTCGAACAGGAAGAGTGTGGATGCCTTTCCAAAAGCACCTTCGTGCAGTTGTGTGAACATACCAGTGTTCCGATCCTAAAATGGGGTATTATTCGTGTTGATTCGGACGTCCTTAATTCTCGGGAACGTCGTGACGATGCTGATGATAGATACTACAGGATGCACTGACGACGAGAAAAGCAGTACGGAGAGTCAACACCTTCCATAGGCTAATACAGTCGTAAGGATGAACTTAGATGAATGCAGAAGGCAGTATGCAATTCATAGTTGATTGTAGCTCTTTTCTTGTAGTGTCAACATATCTGCACACCGCAAATCGAGTAGTCTAGAAGAGTTCACCTAGAAGGGGCGCGTACACGGAAGAGGCTCAGCCCTATACGGCTACTAGCTCCGGTTCTTCTTCTATTAAAGCTTTAAGTATTTAGTATCTCCTATTTTATATTACTTTAATTATTAAGATCTTTTTTGGGGCGGGTTAGTAATAGACCCGAGGCAGTAAATTTGGACCTTTTCATGCCAACAGAAGAAAGTTCGAGATCAGAGCATGGATCTGGCAACATCACAGCAAGATGATTTGTAGCAGCTCATGTATACCACCCAGAGAGACTCTAGGCCTTCTCCGCACTTACCCTTGTGGCTAGATTGGGACGGGCTTTCGAACAACATATCATTGCTTTTGCTGACTCTCTGAGCTAAGGCGCAATCTAGTCGTTAGACCACGCCTATTGTTGGTGCATTCTCTCACCGCTAGCCCAAGGCCACGCCTGATTTCAGTGCGTGTTCTTACGCTCTAGCCAAGAGCGGCTGATAAGGGGTCTGGCTGCCTCGCTGGTAATGCAGGGCTGGTGACATGATAGCCGGCCTTCTCTTACCACCAGGTAGTCTTGCATCCTAGGATATCGTAATAGATCCCTCGTATTCAGCGGAACGTCCAGCCAATGTGAAAGATGCCCGATAAAGTCCTCTCCTACATCAAGAAACCTTTCACCTCCGCCAACCCCCTCTCGGAACGCGACCGCTGCCCGGAGAAAGCCCAGTCCGGCAAAGTGACAGGACTTGACCGCAAAACCCGCGCCCAGCACCTTCCGAATGACAGGCTTCGTGAGGAATATGAGAGAGCCCTGGGGAAGGCTTCCTGGAACCTAGGCCGAAGCGAAAACTCCCAGGGCAAGAGCACAGCGCTCGCCGCGCGAGTCGTGGGCCATCCGCATCACGGATATGCTGATGCCGTCTCCGCCACACGTGGGACGCTGCATTATGCCGACGGAGCCAGGTCTGTCGGCAAGTCGGTGGTCCAGATGAACCGGGCATGGGACTATCAGCGCCAGATGGATGCGAGAGGCATGGAGACGGCAGATTCCGTGATGTCGGCCCCCGTGCGGGATGAATTCGTCAACGGGCTTCTGGCGAAACCCACCAAGAGCGTGAATCAGGTGACAAAACCCGCAGTAATACAAGGAAGGCTGCGGCGGCTGTGGATAGGTCCATCGGTGAAAGCCAGATGGCGACGTTTTTGGCGCCGCTGGAACAGCGTGAGTTTATTGTGATATCCACTTTAGAGAATGGTGTTGAGCCATTGATTGACTTGTTATGTAGCTCACTACGCGTACAATGATATGTACTGAAGTCCTGTCACCATTGAGCATGCACCTTGACAATTCAATCCCCCAGGAGTTGGTAACGGCCCACAGGTGGGAATGTTCAGTCCATAATTTTCATATTTTTATCGATTTCGTTCGAAGGAAAACAGTCGTCCCTGGCCATCATAGGGGAACTGCATCAATGACCACCGGATCCACGGTCATCTTTCGCAGGATCCTCGGAAAGCTGTGTTCAGTCATAGCACTGAAAAGCCAATATAATGATACGTCGTACAGACTGTGCGCATTCGGTCTTCCAGAACTACGAGCCTAGAATGTAGCCCTATTGTCGATCTGGATGCTTCCTGTCTTGTTGAGATGCTCGATGTTGTGCGGTACGGATCATTCACATATGTTCGTTACTTGACCTGGGAAGTGGATGCTCTTATTGCTCTGGCCCACATGCAAGCTTGTGCATGCCAGACTGTCGCCCAGGGTAAGACAACAAAGTTCCCTGTGTTTGATCCCAGATTGCATTCCCCTTATCTTCCAGGAGAAGCTGCTCCCTCCCCTTGAGTCTCCAACCCCAATAGCCGGCTCCCGAAGGTCCTTCTTCCTACCTAAGCACGCTGCTCAACCACTTTGCCACTACTCATCAACAGCCCCCACAGCGCGCACTCCAGTCTCCCTTTCATCATCCTTCAAGGACAAGCCCCACGGATAGCACAAACAGCTCGAATGCCCATAGGCACTGAAAACCTTTTCAGTCAGCTTAATCGGAAGATGGAGAAACCAGCGGGAATTCGAAGTATAAATGGCTTGGAAGTCCAGTTTTGATGGGCTCGTTTTTAACAACAGGGATCATGTCCGCTCTTTTGGTAACCGTATCATGAAGGAACGCCTCGCGGAATACCATTTCATTGATGAATTCGGGAATTTCTACACAAGCGAAGTACTGACGAAGGATATAAGAGTAACGGCTCTCTGAATATCAAGGCCTCTCGATTGCTGAAGACAGTATTGCCTCGGAGTCGCATAAACGCCCGTTTCGCCTGAATGATGAACCAGACGATATGCTGTATGCGGGATTGAATGCTAGCAGTGAGCCGAAGTAGCCCTCATGGAGCGGGAGCAAAGAAGTTAACTATACGAGGAGGATAAATCCTATACGGATAAGGCCATGGCATACTTACCATTTTTACGTATTCACTTTGCGAGGATATCCCCAGCTCCAGTGTGCGATTCGCGAGCTCGGCTTCAGACGGTGGTCTTTCCTGTATGACCCTGAAAGGCAGATCATTGGGAAGCTCATGAGGTACTCTCCAACCCTGGGTAACGACTTCGAAGCTTCCTCCACGAGATGCGATGTCAATGGACTTTAGCGGCTCCAACAGCTCGTTGACATTCTCGGCATTTCGTTCTTGAGAGTACGTATCGAAGGAGCGGCTGAAGCTGCCTTGTAACATCGTTATACGAAGGTATCGTAGGCTGGTCATTGAAGCTAGTATCTGACAAGTCTGGACCCATCCGGGTTTGTTATATGGGTATTGCCAGGCAGACCTGAACTGTGGGAAATCGGAAAAAAAGACTTGTAGATTGAGGTTGCGGATGTGCATGAGGGTGCCGAGCTTTGCGTTGTCGTTCACGAACATCCGGATAGGCATTTTGATTGTATAGAGGGGAACCGATAGCATGAATGTCAAGGCTTCCATGTAGCTGTATGTTGAGGCTGATGTGAGCGACGGTATCATTTGAGGATGAGATGGGTCTAGAAAATATTACCTTTGTCTGCAAGTCACACATATTGCAAGCAGTTGGTCATTCGGATCTTCTGTCTCGTCTATAGAAACGATGCCTGTCTCATCACCTTTGGTACAATGTGCATGCCCGTCCCAGCCATTCTCTGACTGCCATTGTTGGCATGTCACATGAGCCAGACGGTCACGCCGAGTTTCAAGATGTATGACGGATGGGCCAAAGACGTGTTGGTAAATGGTCTGCCGGATCTCTGTAGGCAGACTGAACAGAAGAGATTGTTCTTGCGAAGCGGGTTCTCCAATCTGTATGAACTTGTCTACCCCTGGCGCAATAGCGATGTTGTCAGGTGGTTTGGACAAGCTCTCCCAATCTGTCATTCCTTCACTCCCCGTCTGCTCCTTCTTGTTGGACTTCCGGAATGCCGAGGTCAGCCTTGCTAGCCATGTCTTGCGAGTGGTAGGCGGCTTGTAATCCCAGACCATAGACACCATTATGATGATGCTCACAAGAAATAGAAATATATGGTGGTGGACCGAAGATGAACGACGGACCCCTGCCAGGTACTTTACTTCTACTATGTAGTAGACCTTCGGGGCTATGTCATCCTTCTGCTCTCCATAAAGACAGGTCAACCACACAACATATGACGCCAAATAGCTGTGCAGCGTTTCATAATAGTTTCAGGTTTAGCGTGCTAAATTGTACCCGCAGTCCTGAGGTAACATAGAATACGCAGTTCATCCCCCTTTTAACAACCAACTAAGGAAACTCTAAAGGTGAATTGTAAAGTGTAATTAATAGTGACGACACATGATGAGGGGTAATTGGACTAGCGTTGGAAGCATGTAATTAGGGAGGGAAATGCCCCTATTATTCCTACTCCTTAGCAACCAACCCCCATAATAGCAAGCAATATCAAGTATCAAGACGACGATATCACAATTCCTACCTTTTCCACACACGAGGTGACGGAGACATTACTCTCCGAAATGCATCATATCCCCCGATTTCAGACCTTTGCTAATTTCAGGATCGAATTGGTAGAAAAACTTGGTGAACAGCTGGTGAAGACTTCTCCATAAATACCATTATTATTCTAAATCCCTCGATTGCTGCGCCTAATCGTATCGATCTTCCTGTTGACCTAAGGTTTCACTTGCACTGCTGCCAACTGCATGATATCGCCGAAGGATCGTTTCAAGGGTCTTTTCCGGCCCTCGGTCTGGTCGAGCGATCGTTTCCCAGGTTTATGCCAGCCCTTGATTTTACTCATCTCCCCCTCTGTGATAGATGTCTTGTTAGTATAGCATTGACGTTGTGACCGAAGTGAATGGCTTACCTTCATTCGGCTTGAAACCACAATTAATGACAGCGTTCGTCAAGGTGACAAATTGGGCGACGCTATGTACCATGCAAATGTCAGCTATCGGAAACCCTTTGAGGGTAGACATGAGGCCATGGAGATTGAACAACGTACTTATCAGCATTGGTACTGTCCTTCGATGCCACGCAGTTCTTCCAAGTGTAGCTATTTATGGGACCCTGTGCATCCTGATCGCATCAATGTCAATTAGTCAGTGTCAATCAGTGCACCGTCAGCCGAAGTATGGGAAGACCTTCAAGAGAGACGCAGGGGATTGACCACATACCAATGCAATACCAGCAATCTTTGTGTGCATCAGTTCATGCGTTATCATGTGCCTGAAATCGGAATATCCATCGGCCATCGACCTTTTCTGCTCTTTAATCTTACCGAGCAGCCTTTTGGCCTGTTGCGAAAAGTCGGTGCAAGTCTTTGGTTCTGGATCGTTTATGCCCTCCTCCAGGTACCTGGACACTCGTCAGTCTCTTAGAAACGCCAAGGCAAAGCCCATGAAAGCGGAACAGAGCATTGAGAGGAGGGTTCATACCATGGGCAAAATTGCATAACGTCGGGGCTCAGGTCGTCAGCAGTGGATTTCCCTATGCTTAAAACCCACCCTTGCGATTTCGACCCTTGGCGGGCACCGTTGAAGCAACGGTCCCAGAAATTCTCTGGAGGGTGATCGTTGATGATATAATCCCAATGTTGGTCGAGACGATACTGCTGACCACCCTCGCCTCGTTTCGTGAATCTTTTGGCCGTGCAGTAAATCACCTAGAATTGGGGTCGAGTCAGCTTAAATGCGATTGACAGCACCCTTCGAAGCTCAGCGAGACTGACCGTATCTCCTCGACCATATGGAGCCGGTGGTGCGGGGGTCCCTTGTTGAGGAGCCTGGTAGTCCTTCGTCTTGTCATTGCTAAATTTGGTGATTGTTACGTCTCTCGATACATCGATGCCCCAATCTTTGAGGCCTTTCAGTCGTTTGCTGATTTGCGGGTAGTCCTGCGGCTTGAAAAGATACCCAGCTACATCAGCAACATCACGGTTGGGATTGCCTCCCCAGACTCTGTCCATTTGTGTGGATGCAAGATCAATCCGCTCAAAGGCTATCCCGAAATGGTCCTTGATCTTTTTGCCTATTCAAGCAGTCAGTTTCGAGATCGCAAGGATCCTGGGGACCCATTAGAAACAGCATCCGCCAATACTGACTGTAATCAACTGGCTCTGTACAATCCTTGGTTATGATATATTTCGCGCTGCTGAGTCCACAGAAAGTTATTATGGCCGTAGCCACTGCTGGAGTGATGAATAGCATTGTCGCGACAGTGAATGGCGTTCAAAGATTCTGTCCGAACGAATAGCAGGACCAAAGACAGAGTTGTGCAAGTTGAAGTCGGTTTCCGAACAGGATGTACAACACAAAAACCCTTTGGGCACTTCAATGAAGGGGTTGATTTTGTGTGTCTTTGATTCTGTTGCACGTTCCATTTTCCGACCAATCGAGCAAGCGGCTGGTCTTATACCAAGAGCCACTGTGGACACACGGACTATGAAACGGTGGTGTCTCTTTGAGATCCTGGGACCCAGCTCAGCCTTAAGATTATGGGCATCGCAATGCCTCATCCTTGGACATGCGGACTCCAAACATACACGTCCTGGCTATCTAGATATACACAGCCGGCAGGGATCTTGTGATTTGGGTTGTGATTTGTCTGGTAGTCTGTCACTAAACGCCGTGCATCTAAACATTCCAACACAGATAGCTAGGTAGTAATAGAACCGAGTTCAAAATACAGGCATGTTGACGGAAGGCTATGATCCTTTGCTTCCTAGCTGCGTTTGTCTCATCTAATTCCAATTTACGTAGGATAGTCGTTCGGGGCTGTGCGGAGGAGAAGCGCGAAGTCTGTGTCGATGTATGATCCATCCTGTTCCTCGCTGTGACAATATTGGTGGCCGAGCCTGCCTCGTGCAAGGCTGCGCACCAAATCTAATCCCAAATGCTGAAACATCGAAGTACGCCGCGGAAACGGGGGCGGCACGCGGGTGCTGAAGGCCTCTACCCGCCCCTACCCGCCTCGTTCCGCGGCGTACATCGAAGCTCCAAGGATGCCAACTTGGTTTCATCCCATCAGATCCTCCATTGCGGCCATGCCCAATGGTATGGCGCTGGTGATAGAGCCATTATCAATATTCAGAATCTAGCTTTCCAATGCAGTCAATACTGACACTATGGCTGCGCCTCCAGCGTACGGGATTTTACAACTAGAGGAGTATCCACACGGCCACGTTGACCTTCACAACATGTAGGAGTCCTTCCCACAGGTTTCGGAGGGTTAGTATATTCCATCATTGATCAACATGAAACGACCATACCATCCTGAAGGGATCACACCGCCCGTGTGAGGCTGTTCGGTCCGTAAGGCGACCGTCCCCAGGCATAAGCTGCGTCTAAAAGCGATTGTCCTGCTTGTTGTTGTCGCACAACATCACCACTGCCACTTCCAGATAATCACTTCGCCCTCTGCAATGCTCTATCATGAAACAAGTTGTTTGCGATCCTGCCAAGCTCCTATTCCTCGATTGTTTCTGAAGCCATATAAGACAGTGGCCCATGATAACTCAAACCAGAGTAATCATCGTATTACGGAACTACTATCTCATGAGCGCTATGCAATAGAGTTCAGGCTGTCACTTCTAAAGCAAATTCGCTATTTCTCTGGTCTTGCTCATGATGCATCCCTTCCCTTCGCTTTTTATTCTTCTGGGCTCGCTGGATCTCGTGCTAAGTAACGCACTTCCACAAATAACGAACCCTCCACAGAAGCGGGATGGCGGAGTGCTGAATATCAATCTTGGGAACCTAGACGTTTACACGAAGACTACTGTAAGCTTGCTTTCTGGCAGGTCAGTGACTGAAAGGCTGACTGTTCCCAATTAGAACGGTGTACCAACCCCTGCGGGAAATTCATTCGCCCTCTACCCTACAGACGCCAAGGATATCAAACCGGAGGGTTGCCAGGCGTCCTTCGGTGTTGATCTCCAAAAGAAGTTGCAGGATTCAATGAAGTCCAACTGCGCCGCCATAAGTGATCAGAAATGTATGGACGGCGTCCTTAAAATCCTGGGAGGTATGTACTTTCGCTCCGTAATGGCTTGAGTAGCACCCTTCTCCAACTCCTCGGAGCCGTTCTTGGTTATCTGAAAGATGTGCTTTGCTCTATAAGGGCCCATGAGATCGCCTGTTGTGCTCTAAAAACTCTTCTGGCTACTCAGGCTAACGCTCCATAAATTAGTCGACGGTGTCGATGTAGAGAAGTCAGCCAAGGCAAACTACCTCTCAAGTCGCCAGACACCTCAAGCAGCCACAGCCGCAAGCGCATTCTTGACTGCGCTTGCTGCCATTGTAATCAAGGTTTGGCAGAGATTAGAACGTTCCTCGAGACCGATTCCCGTAGAAATGCATGTGCCGGGCAAGATTCTTTCATCACTTGATAGTGCTTCCACGGCGACCGAAATCATCTATAAGACAGCTGACGACGATGCCAGCCCTATCTCGGCCAAAGTTACGGCGACGATTACTGCATCAGGGGGGCTCAAAACTCTTTCAGCAGACGGAAACGGCCATCACAAAGGCGATATAGAGATCGACGCGCCCAACAATGATGTTGGGGAAGCCCTAAACAATTTCTTCAAGAAGGAGAAACAATGCAATGCGAACACGAAGAAGCGAGGAGTAGAGCTTGACAAGCGTGTTGATACCAATCTCCGAGACTGTCTGGTCAATGGGTTCAACGATATCATGAACGCGATGGGTAATGGTCAACCGCTTCAAGGGCTACGCGATACTGCAATGCAAGTCGCCCGTAACTTTCCTCTACCAACATTTGATAATCAGCAATACGCTGCGGCCTTCGGCCAGGCCTTGGTCGCTGGGGCCATGCCCAATGGATTACCACGCCTCAATCCCAACATTGGCCCGGATCAGATCGTATCGGCTACAACTTTCATTTTCTTGCTGTCCACCGCCAACGTCAACCATCAAGTCATGAAAGATTCGAAATTGGTGCTGGCGCAAGAAAAATTTGTGAAACTCAACGAGCAATTCAAGGTCGTGTGTCCTGCTCAAGGGGACAAAAACTTTCCAAAATGCGACTTACCCATCTGTAAAGGTACAGGTGGCTTTTGTACGGTGGATCCATTGAAATCCTGTGCCTGTGGTGATGGAAAATGCCCCACAAAAATCGAAGAAAAGGTATGCTCTACTCCAATAATTTCTATGGTGTACACTTGTCGTCTTTCGGTGCTAATTTAGTCATAGCCGCTCTGCCCAGGGTGCAAGGGAGAAAATTCGAAGTGTACCTCCGGCGACCAGAAAGATTGTGATTGTATCGAGGAAAAGAATCCCTTTGCATACATGCTCGATCACCCCGAATGGCTGAATACGGTATGGCAGCTGCAGCAGCAGTTCGGTCCCAACACTTTCGGATTGCCATACCGTGAGAAAGGGCCCGAGTGCTCTGATACAGATCACCCATCCGAGGTCCTCAAAACAGTATTTAACAACGGTATTCTACCAGATTGCAAAGACGTAAAGAATGGCAATGATGGGTCGAATAATGATGCGCCCAAGACTTGCAGAGACACGTCGAAAGATACACCGGACACCAACAAGCGTTCGACCGTCTACGACACATTTTGCAAGGGCTTGGGAAAGGACCACAAAGCGATGATCGTGGACGGGCATGGCTATCCCATTGGCCCCAGGAAGCGACCCCTCCTCGAAGCCCGTACGCCACCTGTCTACTCAGATCCCAACATCCAGAATACCCTGTACACCTTTGCTCTCGTCTGGGAAGGCGGGGACGGCAGCTGCGACTTTGATTGCTTGAAGACTTGGGACACCATAACCTCATCCTGTGGTCATTACGGGGCAGGGCAAAATCTGATGACAATGAAAGGCTCCTATGAAACCGGCTGTGGGAAATACTGGTATCAGGCTGAGCCTCCTCCCAAGTCGGGTCCCGTCAAGACGCTGCCAAAATGCACGATTCGGGACCTTCTCCAGGCGGCAGCGAACGGCGGTGGGTTGCTAAACTGTAGTCCTAATTGACGGTGAGAATTCCAATGGTTGGTAGCAGATGGGGAATGCCAGCCTGAACTGCATTTCAGGAGGTTTGACTATTGGATCGAAGTACGATATTGGGCGTTTCTGAATCAAAGCATAGCAAATAGCGAACATTGAATGACCAGGGCCACGGAATATAGCAGATGGCAGACTATCCAGAACAAACTACTGTGCAACTCACCTCCAAATCCTCTGTCACTACGCAGCGTAAGGAATCTCATTACTAGCTTTAAGCAATGACCCCGTTTAGCCCCAGTGGAAGGCTGTCGAGAATTAATGTTTATCTCAGACGCTAAAACTCAGGAGTGAGAAGGCCTCGTAAAGCGGCGTCAAGGTCGTCTCGCCTGCACACAGTATACCCGCGTATACCTGCCCGTTTTGCTACTTACCCTTTTGATGTACGTTTGCCCACGTCATTGGCATTCAACTCGTTGATGTTCGAAGCATCTTTACGATCTAGTCGATGTCAGTCTTGAAAGCATTATTACGTACACCAAGATCCAGAGCACCTATCAATTTCCTACGTCCAATTGCAGGTATGATAGTAAATCTCGATAATACGCCAGTCGGACTAACGGCAAGCAGCGTCTCGATCATTCGCAACAATGGCAACAGATCCGAAGAAATACAAGTTGAACCGTGTGTCTCGCCCTACTGCACGTAGGGCCCATGTCTGATTGATATCCAGACACGATGCTCCGTGTGAAGGATCCGCAGCGATCACGTAAGTCGTACGGTAAATCGGAACGCTTATCCGTGCCTGAAGTTCATTTCAGTCAAATACTATGAGCTTCTTGGCATGAAGCAGATCAACAAGATTGAGAATCCCGACAACAAGTTCGATCTGTACTTCCTTGCCTACGACTCACCCAAAAGCCTTTCCGCTGGAGAACACTAGACTGCCCGCCAAGGCGTCCTGGAATTAACCCACAACTATGGCACCGAGAATGACGACGGCTTCAAGATCGCCAATGGTAACTCTGAGCCGGGAAAAGGATTCGGACACATATGTGTCAGCGTTGACGCCATCCAGGCGGCTTGCCAAAGGATCGAAGATGCTGGGTACAAATTCCAGAAGAAGCTGACTGATGGTCGTATGCGGAGCATTGCCTTTGCGCTTGATCCCGATGGGTATTGGGTATGTCAGTGGGCGAAAGGTTTCAGTCTCGCGCTGATGTCAGCTCTAGGTGGAGATCGTCTCTTTCAATCCTGTCGACAAGACAGCAGACGTTAAGGAAACAGATCCAGGCACTTATAGATTTGTATGGGCTTCAACGCCTTGTTGACATGGGAGCTGCTTTGACATTGAATTAGAACCATAGCATGATCCGGGTGAAGGACAACGAAAGATCTTTGAAGTTCTATCAGGATGTGATGGGCATGTTTACCAACATCTTTCTTCTAAGAGAAATAGTTGCTGAGTCAATGTCTAGGAATGAGTCTCCTCCGTACGTCGGAGAATGAGTCGAGCGGCTTCAATCTGTACTTCCTCGCCTATCCGGGAGATGAGACCGTGCCGGAAAAGTCCTCCAATGGCGTCAATCCCACCGCAGAGCGAGAGGGCCTGCTTGAGCTGACCTGGAACTATGGCACCGAAAAGGACAAGAGTTTCAGTTATCACAACGGTAACGACGAGCCTCAGGGTTTTGGCCACATATGCATCTCCGTGGACGATATTGACGCGGCGTGCAAGCGCTTCGAAGAGAAGGGGGCAGATTGGAAGAAGCGTTTGACGGACGGACGGATGAAGAATATTGCCTTTATCCTCGATCCTGATGGCTATTGGATTGAAGTCATCCAAAACGAAAAAATGAAAAGGACTAGCAACTGGTAGTGTGGGGGTTCGACGCTCCCGGGGTCCTGTTAGATAAGTATGAAATTAGTATGTTAAAATTATAAGTTGTAGCAAACAGTCGATGTCGACGAGGAAGCACTGGCCCTTTGCGTCGTCTGTGACCGACTCCGGAAAATCAAAAACTGCATATGTTGCTTTTAATAGAGCCTTCCGGCGAAATCTCGGAGGGCTATTTTCGCTCGCCCCGCGATAACGCGATAACAAAGTTTCCATCTCTGCCAACTCAGTCATCCGTATCAAACTTCAAGACTCTATCTGATGACGCTTTGTTTGCTACGTCGTCATCCAAGATCTGACAAAATGTTAGAGATGGGAGAAACCATACATCCTGTGCCTGACCTAGGGATGCCGCTGCGGCTGATGAACTTGCCGCTTGCAAGTTTCTTTGTCCTTTTATCACCCTCATTCTCAATGGAGTTGGCCATGATACGAGATTACCTACCGCCGGGTTGACGGGTTTATGAAAGCTTCCCTCTCTACACCACACCGCTTTGGTATCCTCAATTTATCCCCATCAGCTCATATCTTCCTGTGTCATCATTCATTCTTCGGCAGTCGTTAGGCATCTATAGCCAGTAGCGGAATTGTATCCGCTCTAATATTGAGGAACGTTGGCAGTACGACGTGAGTCCCATATCATCCACGTCACTCCCCCTCATCATGTCCCCCTCGCATCGATCGGCGTCTTTGCCTGGCAGGGAATCCTTGCCAGCTTCTCAACGTCTTGTATTGCATGATCGGTGGCCTGATGGAGAACAGTCCCACCATTCCCAATGGCCCCAATATTCATTGGGAGAGAAACCAGCAGTGTGAAGTACTTCGAGATCAGGTATGCACATTAACCTGGACCATGTTCCGTGTCCGAAACAATCACAAACGTTCTTTACTGAGGACATCACGTCATCCTAGGCTCGAAGCAAGCAATCTCATACTTCGAGGCACCCCAGATGAAGCTTCCAGCGTCGTGCTGAAGGGCACGCTCGTTCTTTGCCTCGCTGAACCCCTTAGAATACAAGGCATCAGGTTGCGGTTCACGGGGGAAAAGCGACTTAGGTCAGTAAAAGCATATGATATAACGGAGAGAACAGCCCACTAATTTGGGTGGCAGTTGGCATCAATCTGGAGGGTCTGGGGCTAGTTTGATCAAACAGGAGGAGGAGTTTTTGCGGAAGACGTGGGACTTTCAGAATAATGGCAAGAGAACGTCTGAGATTCTTCCCGTAGGCAACTACGAGTACCCTTTCGACTTCATATTGCCTGGTTCTACACCAGAAAGTGTGGAAGGACTGGCAGACACTTGGATCGTATATCGTATGAAAGCCACCATAGAAAGAGACATGTTTGCGTTTGCGAAAAATCCCATTGCTCGGAGGCAGGTTCGCATCATCAGAACGTTGGACACAGCCGCTCTGGAACTCGCTCACGCTATGGTAACGCTTTTTACTCATGATATCAAAGCTTTAGCTGATTCAGATTAGTCAGTTGAAAACGTGTGGCCCGAAAAGGTTGACTATTCTCTTAGCACCCCAACCAAAGCTGTAATATTCGGCACCAAAATTCAGGTGGACTTCAAGCTTGTACCACTCCTGAAGGGGTTGAAATTCGGGAAGGTGGTGACCGAATTGAACGAAAGACAAGAAGTGAGTGTAAAAGTCAGGAATGCATCTACCAAGAGCCGGCACAACCACCGATCGATCGCAAAGGACGAGTACTGCTTCCCTGATAATGCCGAGAGTATAGATATTGAGGGCCAGGATGGGTTCATCTTTTCGAGAGCTGTATCGATACCACAAAGCCTGAAAAGCTGCCTCCAAACTGTCGACGTTCTTGGGATCAAGGTTCGGCACAGTCTAAGCTTCAACATTCAGATGCATAATCCTGATGGTCATATTTCTGAGGTGAGCAAATGCGCGGAGTAGTACAACTGTCATCTCTAACAAACGCTAGCTTCATGCTACTCTCCCACTCTACATCTTCATCTCACCCAACATGCCTCTAGACGACAACAACGATCTCATCAACCGAGGCCGACACAGTGTGACTGCTGCGACCGCCATGGACGAGCTGACACCCCCACAGTATGGCGAACACCAATTCGATCAAATATACAGCGATATCGATCCGACAGGTTACATGACCCCTGGCGAAGGACCGAGCGGCGTAAGCACTCCATTTCGATCCCAAAGTCGGAGTGTTTCGTCAGACAACCTGGCTTCTCTAGACGGTGTAGCCTCAAGCGACTTCGCAGCAAACGTCCTCCAGTCCCGCCTAAGCAGTATAGACGTCGCGGGTTCGAACCAGATCGTGCGGGACCGCAGGATCGATCGCTCACAGCTATCAAGTTCAGGCGATGGTCAGGGGGAGCATGGCGGTGGCGATGATTCCGGAACATCGTTGCCTAACTACCTACCGCGCGGTGGGTACTTTGGTCATCCTGGAAGCGAGGGTAGTCAGCAAAGTCCCAGCAACGGCAATAATACAGTAACACGACGTGAATCCGAAGAAGACGACACCGCATCCGGTCCTGTGACGCCACAGCACATCGAATACAGCGCCGAGAGCCTGGCCAAGGTCCCCAGCTACACCACCGCCTTGCAGACCCCCACAAGATCGCCGGTCAACGACGGATTACCTACATATCAGAGCGTTGCGGCGCCGCAGCCGACTCGTCAGGCTCAATTGCCGCGGCCGGTGGACAATCATAGGGACATGCTAAGGAGGTGCTCTTAGAGCGATGCTTGATCGGTCGCGAAGGCGTTTGTTGGGCTTTTGGTGGTTGTTCGGTATTTGTACATAGAATGATTCGCGCTTTTCGGGATCTTGCATAGCCGGCGGCGGTGGCATGTGGGCGGCGCTTTGGAGATACCATGGGCATATATATCGCTGGGCATGCGGTTGGGCATTCTAGACCACAATTGTTTCGCAGGGAAAAGGACAAGGCATACATTGTGGTGCATGGAGGGAGTTTGGTATCGGAGAAAGCAGCTTCAGCAGTGTGTAGAGGGCAATTTCAAGTTCCATTGAACTAGCTTGTACAGAGCACATTGGTATCATTCCAGAATCAGCCTCGTATGTTCCCTATCTGCAGCATGCTTGGATATTCACAACCCATGAACAGTTCCCGCCCACTGACCTCGATACCTCGTCTCAACGCCCCCACCTTGCCGTGCTTCCGCATCCCAAGTAATTCCCTTCCATATCTGTCACTATCGATAAAAGTCATTGGGGTTTCCACCCGCCTCTGCCGTATAGCCCTGTTGCTGAGGAGGAGGAGGCGCGTGATAAGCCTGATAACCACCAGCCGGCGCTCCAGCATTCAGCGTTGGATAAGGGCTTTGACCTAAACCCGGTGATGGCGCTTGGGGAGGTGGCTGTGAGGGCGGCGCTTGATAGGGTGGGTACTGGGTTTGTGTTTGGGGAGGCTCGTGCGGAGTATGTGGATAAGGTGCGTGCGACACGGGCGGCGGCTGACCGTATTGCGGTTGACCTTGTGGTGGTGGTGGCTGATGGGGTATCTCATCCGTAGGGGAGTAGAGGGAGGGTGAGTACTCGTCTTGTTTCGCACCCTGCTGGAGATGGGGCGGGTATGCTTGCGGTCTGGCCTCTGTGGGACTGGCATATGAGGATGACGAAAGCTCTTGCGGGTTGTCGTACGTAGATTGCGGACGGTGGTTGTATGGGTCTGCTGCTGGTGGGGCGGCGTTACCTGATGGCGTCCGTCCGCGAGGGTCGTTCGGTGGGTATTGAGGTTGTTGCTGTTGGGATGGCGGGGCTTGGCCGGCATAGGAGAAGGGTCGAACGTTACTTTGGGGTGGGAACTGTGGCTTGGGGGGTTGTGATTCTGCTGGGGCTTGTCAGCTGTGGTTCATTGCTGTTGCTAGAGTCTCTCTACCTGGGGGTGGACCTCCAGGGCCTGGTGTATAAAACCGACCTGGAGCCTGCTGTGGACCAGAGCCTTGCGCCGGGTATCCGCCGTCATACCCGTACTGTGGCTGGCTTTGACGTCCACCAAATTGAGCTGGGGGCGGCTGCGACATTGACGCTTCCAGAAGAGACTCGTAGTCTCGACGAGCCTTGATAAACTTCTCATTAAGTTGGGTGAAGTCATCTATTCAAAGTATTAGCTTCGTATCATGCATGATTGGTAGGTACTGACCCTTCTTCTGGGAATATTTGCCAATCAATTCGATCAGTTTCGGTCGTATCGCCAATGTTGAATGGTAGAGCTCTGTGATCTCCTCATTATCCCTAACATTGAGCTCGGAGCTGCTGGTACTGAGTAGCGTTAAGAGTTTTTCCACATTCTTTATCTCTCCAAAAACCTCAGCCTCCATTTGTGCCTCTCGTTGTAAGTCATCCTGCGTAGGGTCTGCCAACTTCTCTACATAATTGAGAGGGAATATGCCGGTCTGCCCCCTCAAAGATCCCTTCCACCAGTCCTTATATACAGACTCCATGACGGCAATGATATCTCCTTTTTGGAACTGCAGCTCTCCTGGCTCGGATGGTTGGAAGTCGAACAATGCTCGTACTCGCGAGACCGTGGCCGCGGTCGTCCCTTGTGAGACCGGCTGTACCGGTGCTGCCTGTCGAGACGGCCCTGCCGCTCCCGCCGATGATGCTGATGTAGCTTGACCGGGCTTCTTACCTGAGCCCTGTGACGTCTCGGGTTTGTCCTTGATTGATAGAGCGAGTGCCATTTGTAGTTCTTCTTCCTCCTTCTGTCTATCCGCATTTGTAATCTGCTGTTTTGTGGGCGCAGCGGGTGGGTAGAGATTGGGATCTTCGTAACGTTAGCAATGTGAAGACTATAGATAGTGTCGCAAGTTTGGTACTTTGACTCTTGAGCTTCATGTATGCTTGTTCCATAATGCCCAGATCGGGGTTTTTCTTGAACATCTCCGTCCACTCTCCCATACGCTCCAGTATCTTTGTTTTCACTTGCTGATGTGTATTCTGGGCTTGTATTAGCATGTAGTTCTACCTACTTCAAGATCCAAAAGCCCAGTGCCACATACCCGGTCGTTCGCCAGTCGCAGCATTGCATCTGTAAAACTTCTTGATGCCAACTCAGTGTGAATCTTGGGACCGCAATTTTGTGATAATGCATTTGCCAGCTATTCCTGGGACTTAGCGTCTAAGATTCCAGAATCATGGTACTGTACCCTTACTTCAAGAGTGTATAATTGGACATTGGCATTGCGATGGGCGAGACGCTTGATCATGGATGCAACCGCATCCTTCACCCTGCAATGTAGGAACAATTATTCCCGGCCACTGTATGGTCTACAAGACTGCAACAAACCCCGAATCTTCAGCCCCGACCCGGTCACAAACATCCTGGAGATCGTTAGAGTAAGTTTGAGAGTCTTCAATACGAGGAGAATTATGCGTACTAGTATCAGCTCCCAATTCTCTGAAGTGAGGTTCTCGTCCGTTGCTTTCGCTACTCCATGTTCAGTGAATGCCTAGAGCTTCAACTCTCAACTCTTACCAACGGCGTCATCGAAAGCATTCTGCTGGGCGCGGAACATGATGAATATCTGTACTGAGTCAAGGGCCTTTGTGTAGTGGAGAATTTTATTGGTGTGTATGGAAGGGAAGATGGTCCAAGGACTGAGTAGCTCTGGGGCTTCTAAGCACCGGAGAGCTTGTCAAGGCTTCTGGTCCTAGGAGTAAGCTTAGACTAGCGTGTGCAAGACTCTTGCGACTCCTTGCCACTGAAAAGGCAAATCCCCTCCAACTTTGTAGAAACATGTATTGTAGTGTGCACTTTTTACTTCATTACAATGAGGTAACGAGTTATCTATTTTTATCATGTCTCTATACCGATGTCATTCACGGAAGAAAAATCACTCGAAATCCTGATCGATCCATGTTCACATTTCGACTTCAGCGCTAACGAATCACAAGAACCTTACACACGCCAAATCCGCTACAGCTGACGACGGCCATGAGGCTCATACCCAGAAGCTCCAGATACATTCACAAAAGCAGGCTTAATTCAGTATTCATTTTCATTGCTATTTTTGAAAAGCAGCCTTATACCCAGCTTGGCATGGTCTTCCATGCATATGCCTGTGAGGAAGGGGTATTGCGCTCGGAATAGGACGAGTATGGATCCTATATTCCTAGTACCATCAACCCCTGTCGTAGACATGACTTCATCAAGATTCTTCAACAGCATGGGAATGGTATGATGTGCGAGGTGCAGAACCGGTAGCCCGTATTGGGTAGTTTTCCAAGTTTTTGTGCAGATCGTGGAAAACCGGCAGAAGATGAATGCATGGGGCTCACAGTGATTTTAATCAGATACACCCCGTCGTGTGTAAGGTACTATACCCTTCCAAGAAGATGGAACCCGTTAGGAAGTCCGTTTGTCAGGATGGCTTTGTCTATGGCGGTGGATTGGCAGAGTGATGGCTGAACAACATATATGGCGACATCTAACGTAAGTATATTGGCGATTGCGGAGAGGCATTTCAGGAGCCTTTTTGAGCCCTCTCTGCGGCACGACTAGCGCGGGCTGACCGTACGAGAGGTGCCAGATTGATCAAAGGCTCTGCAGTCTTAATATAATCGTGCTGTGGCAACGTTAACAATCGGTACCACAGCTCATTCCAGTTGACAAACCCTCAAAAGATCATGTGCAGATGCACGTTTGTCGGGGTCGACTCGAAGTGCAAAATTGAGGAAATCTTTAAATGTTTGCGACAGCTCGTGCTCCTCTTTAATCTTGGGTGTTCCATTCGTAGCAATCAAGTAAAGAGCTCGAAGAGGCGATTCTGTAAGGTAGGGTGGCTCGCCCTCGATCATTTCAATTGCCATGATGCCCAAACTCCATATATCTACTTTACGACCATATTCTTTCCTGGTCACAACTTCCGGAGCCATCCAGTATGGCGTTCCAACCATCGTAGTTCGCTTGTTGTGGGACTCATTGATCTGTGCACAGAACCCAAAATCGGCTATGATACGTCAGCTTCAAAAAACAACGACATGGTCATAGCCTACTCAGTTTTATATTGCCATCCATAGCAAGCAAGATATTGTCTGATTTGATGTCTCGATGGATGACACCTTTCGAGTGTAAATGTTGTAGCCCGTTTAATGTCTGAAGGTGTCTCAGCGGTGTCTCAATTAGGCAGACAAACATCATACCTCCCGGCAAACCGCCGCAATCTGCCCTTCACTCATGAGATTGAAGGTGACCACGTCAGTCAAACTGCCGCCCTCCATATACTCCATGATAACCCAGAGATCTCCTTGACGCAAGTAACTGTCCATAAAGTTCACTATGTTCTTGTGCTTGCTGTCTTTCATTACGAGGATTTCATTGATGATGAGATCCTTCTTCGGTTGCTGCTCGAGGTTCATCTGTTTTATAGCCACGCACTTGTTCGTACCCACCTCAGTGGCTGTGTAAACTCCACCAGACGCCCCCTGGCCTATCTTGTTGAGATTCTTGTACTTCCTCATTGGATCGCCCTTTGTACAGATAGCTTCGAGTCTTGCAACGATATCGATACCAGTGCTACGGTTGGGGCGCCGCCGAGGAGCCGGCCCAGAGCGGGCCTGATGTGTCGGATGGAGAACATTTTGAGGGTCTGGAGAAATGTGCGAATACTGCTGCTGAGGCGGGGAGACCGGTGTGACCAGCTGTTGAGGAGGCTGCCGTTGACTCGGTGATCGATCAATCTGCTTACTTTGAGGTGTTTTCTGGGCTGCTGGGAGAGGCTGCTCTTTTTGCTGCTGGTAGTAATTTGGCGTGGTCACAGATGTAGCGGTAGAAGGCTGTTTGAAAAGGCCGTTTGTTTGTGGTTTCGAAGGTTGACGTTGAAGGCCTAGGTCAGGATCCAGATCGTCCATGGCGGGCTCTGGATTGGACGGCGCACGATTCCTAGTCGGAAGCTCATCGCTTGGCCTTTTCTGGAATGGCGCGGTATCCTTTGGAACGTTGGGAGAGTGTGGTGCATGAGGTGCAGCCCTAGCGGGCGTAAGGTTGGTCGCTTGAGGTGCGCCGGGTGCTCGTGGGGCTGGACGACCAGGTACTAGATTGGCTTGTACCGGAGACGGAGCAGTCGGGCTGAAAGCGCTAGGGTTTGGCACGCTTCGCGGGATAGGTGGAGGTGCGCGTGGATTCTCAAAGCTGGTCTCATGATTTGACGGAAAGCGCGGACTCGATGGAGGACTAGTGATGGTTGAAAGATGCGCAAGTGGCTGAGGAGCTGAGTTGGTGGGCATGAGAAGACTAAGCCCTGAAGCTGATGGGTCCCCGGCTCTCGCATGGTCGAATTTGTGCCACACTTCATCTTCTGCCTGACCTCCTTGGGCGTCTTTGTAGAAGGTCATAATATCAACTATAGCTTGAGGGTTGCGCTCCTGGTCTGTCTTTGAGATTCCACTTTCTTGCAGCATTCTCTGCCAATCTTTAGGTAAACCCTAGAAATTATCAATTAACGTCTATCAAACCTGAGAATCGCATGATAGAGCAGCTGGAAGTTCCATATCGCCTATCCTGGCCTTACTAGATAAAACTAGCGGTATTGCATGGCTCCATGGATATAAGAGACTAGGAGGTGATGAAGTCTGGGGAAATGTCTGAGACATACCGTGAATTGACCTGTTTCGTTATCGAATCCTACATGGGTAACATGGACCGGGTTTTCCGGGGCGGATATCTTGACACTATTCGATCGCGGAGAGCCCAGAACACTTCCTATGAAGGAGGAGATGCCACCCTTTTTCTTCCAGGGCGTCAAACTCTTCCCAGCTTCATCTGAGTACCTCTTCGATGACGCAACGGAGACAGAGTCTGAGTCGGGTGGAGTAGCATTGACGGTGCGATCGCCAATAGAGAAACTGGCCGATTGACGCAAGGATGGACTCATCATTTTGGAATTTGGGGTGGTGTATGATAGTGGAGGTGGGCCAGGACGGCGGAGGGAGTTCTGGTACCCTGAAGCTTTTGTACTGTCGAGAGTGCTCAGGGTACCTGGGTGCGCATTGAACTCATCGAGAGTCTTTTCGTCGCATGACTGGCGCGAAGCATACTGGGATCGATTATTGTGTGTGTCCGATGGCTGAGAGTTTGATGGATGCGGGGACCGGTCAAGAGATGAGCTGCTCAGGTAGGAGGGGGTCTGGCTGTCGTTACTGCTTGCAGGACTCTGTGAAGACGGCGGCTGTCGCTGTAGACTTGGGGCAGTATTTGGATTCATGCTCGATTTGGCGGAGGACGACTGCGACGGGTTCTTTGGTGAGCATTCAGTGTCTGGACGAACCCGGATTGCGATTGTCCATGACCGGTCGGTGGTGAGGTAAAAGGCTGAGAGCTGCAGCCAGCCAATCGCGACACTAGAACTAGCGCGATCACAACCCTAGAATGCCAAACGCCCAAACTGTCTGGGCTCTATGGATCACCATGATGACAGAATTTCACGTATGATAAGTGTGATTATATATTGTAGCTTGGGTTCGTAGGTCGGCAAGTTCATCTCATCTGGTGATGTCTCCACAGAATTGCGCGGCGACGATGTGGGGATTGTCGATCTCTTGGTTCTCATTGTTGGGCATCAATATCATTATCACAATTTGGTCCTGTCAGCTTTTGGGAACATGAGCGGATGATTCGGAGGTTCAAAGTAACGCATCTCCTATGCTTAACGGCCATTACAAGTGCCTTGCGTTGCCAGCAAAGCTAAGGTAGATTACTTTAAGCAATGATGTATTTATGTATCCCTTATATATGGTAACTGTCAATTGTACGCAGGCGACTCTTAACTCAACACGTTTGAAGATGTTTGACCCATCTGCCCTCTTGCATAAAACTTGCTTCAAGAGGGTGCAGTCCCGCCCAATCGCCGCAATGCATCTCTTGGCCTTGCTTATCATGAAATCCTCGTTGAGCAGGTGTACCCAGGTCAGTACTATCAAGATCGGATTGAGCAGCCCAAATGTTCAAATTAATTGCATCAATTCATTCCTAAGTGTTGAGAATGTCTGAATGATATCGACAGCGCTGGAGAGAAAGAGGTATAGCGGGCCCGCCCAATCCCAAGGCGCTAGTAAATAGCTTGTCCGTTCTTCTGGAAACCTCGAAAAAGTTGACTGGGGACATTGCTCCCTTCAGATTCACCTTATTTCTCTAAATATAAGTCTTGCATTTCCACCACCCTGGATAATTTGTCCAAGACCTTAACTCCATTCACAGAGTCTAGACTATCTCCTTCATCGCCTGTTGCAAGCCTTGAGCCCTTCATTGTTGGATCTCGAGTACCCATCCACCCATCATGCCGACGCAGTAGCATCGCCGCCGTGTTCCCACCCTCTGCGAACATCGCCAAAGCAGCGGATTTCTAACAGCATTAAACATCAACAATTTAAATCGAACGCACCGTGTGAGATGGCTACAGAACCCACAGTGAATGGGGCCAGCTCTGCGGCTTCTGGGCAGTCTTCGGCAGCGGAAAGGCTCAAAGCGAAGCATGAAGCTGAGGCTGCCCATCATGCCATGATAGAAGACGTTGTTGATGAGGAGGATATCGCCCATCCACCGCCATCGATGCTTGTAGGTGCAGAGTCACAATCTGTGCCTGCCCCAGTAGAGCCGGCACACATAATGTCAGAAAAAGCTGCTGGGAAACAGAAGGCAAGGGAGGAGGCTATTCCCTCTTTACCGGAGACTCAACGGTCTAATGGTGTCGCTTCATTGGACACCCACTCTGAGGAGGCTTTCCCTGCTCTCGGTGGTGGACCGAAAGCCGCCGCACCGGCATCTACCCCGTTGGCATGGGGGGCGAAGAAGCCTTCTACAGTACATACAGGAGCCAACGGCGTCAATGGACACGTCCCTTCGTCGAGCATAAATTCATCTCGTGCGTCCACGCCGGCTTCGGGGATGCCCACTCCTGCCTCTGTCAACCCCTCGATTGCGCCCCAGCCAAGAGGACTCTCCATGCCTCATATGGCAATGCCCAACAGACATAGCGAGCGCATTCAATTTGCACCGTCGCAGTTGCTCCCAAAGAATAAAGTCAAAAAACCATTACAGGAAGTCCTTCGCGGAATCAATAATAAGTCGAAAGCAAAGGTGGAGATGAAGGCTGGTCCCAACGGTATCATCGTTTTCGAAGGAACAGGTCCTGTCGATGCAGCCAGACAAGCTCTCAAAGACCTTGCCAAGGAGGTTGGCTCGACAGTAGGTCGCATGAGCCCCTTTCAAATCTCTCTCTCTAACGCCCAATAGCAACACGTCAAAGTCCCGATCCCTCTGAGCGTACGGCCACATATTATTGGGCGCCAGGGCGTGGTAATCCAAGGTATCTCGAAGAGAACAGGCGCTCGAGTTCAGTTGCCAAAGGCTGAAGAATGTGCTGCCCCCCAGATAGAGGATGATGACGGTCTTACGATTGACGTTACGATCGAAGGCGATGCAGTCGCTGCCGAGATGGCTCGGCGGGAGATCGAGGCGATTGTCAATGAACGCACTTCGACTGTCAATATGCGTTTAAAAGATATCCCTACAGAATACTATCCTTTCATCGCTGGACCACGGAACTCCAGGATTGACGCTCTTGAGGGAGGTCGTCAATTAAAGATTGACGTCCCTCAATATCACACATGGTCAGATCAGCCACCTCCTCAAAAACCGTCTTCCGGCATGCCCCATTTTGTTCCAAGTCAACATAGCCATATAAGGATCTCTGGCGACAGGCTGGCAGCTCAAGAGGCACGTGCTGAAATTGAGCGTCAAGTCGAGGAGCTACGCCATCAGATTACACTTGCACAGGTGCCCATCGACCGAGGCAGACATCAATTCGTCCTTGACCATGGGGGCGACTCTTTACATGATCTACTCGAGGAAACTGGCTGTGCAGTCATTTTACCTCCGTCATCTGAAGATACCGAAATTCTGACAATTACTGGCCCGCAAGACAAGATTGATGCAGGCATGGACAAGGTTATGAACCTGGCCATGAGCATGCAAATGTCAGGTGTGGACATTGCGCGTGATATTGCACGGCGGCACGCAGATGCTCCTCGAGGTCCAGAAGCTCACGCCAGAGCCTTGACGAGATATTTGCAGCAGCGCAAGGCAGTCGAACAGCTTGAACGACAATACGATGCGCGCATTGTATTGCCGCAAGCAAGTGATGGTCCCTCGAACTGGGAGATCTATTCTCGAGATGGTACAAAGGGACTTCGTGCTCGTTCAGATATAATGAATATGATTAGCGCACACCCACCGTCGAGGTTAAGGCATGTGGAAATGGATCCCTTCTTCCATCAACACGTTCAAAGGCAAGGGGCTCGTCACGTTCGCAACGAATTTGGAGTACATCTCGTTGCTCCGGAAGCTGTTGAAGAGTCATCGCATGTCATTTTGGTTTATGAGGGGCCTGGCGAGGCGCAGGAGTATCAGTTCCCTAAACAACAGCCTTCAGCGCGTGAGATTGCAGACTTCGAACGGAGTCTCGCACAGGCTCAAGAGCATATACTTGGTCTGATACAGGGCCAAGAGGACATCGGCGCTGCAAACGTCGAGGTATCGCCAAAATTTCATGACAAAGTCCGCAAGCACGTTCGTTCCGAGCAGCAAGATCTTCCCCGTACCGAGATCCCTGTGCAAATTTCTTTCGGAGCGAACAATGGCGTCAATACTGGAGTGCCAACTTCGCAAGGGGACCCATCTGAGAGTCAGTGCCTTCTGCGTGGACCCAGTAGTGCTGTTGAGGCTCTCGCAGAAAAGATAGCGGCTTTCGTCGAACAAGAGAAGCAAGATGAGGTGGAGCGTGGTCATATTACCAGCTTTGAATTTCCCCAGAAATATGCCAATTACCTCATAGGGAAGAAGGGTGAGAATATCAACAAGTATCGTGAAGAATTTGACGTAGACATCCAAGTCAAGGATGGCAAGGTTGAAATCACAGGCCCCAAAGCAAAAGCAGAGGCGGCCAAATCCAAGATCATTGCCCTTGGTAAGAAACTTGAAGATGAGGCCACTCACGTCCTCAAGATCAACCCTCAGTATCATAGAGATATGATTGGGGTCAAAGGAAGCCAGGTAAACCAGCTTCAAAACAAATATAACGTCCGGGTTCAATTTCCTCGCTCGACACATCATGATGACGAGCGCTCCGTTGCTGATGACGCGAGCGAAGCCGGGAGTGTTAGGAACCGGAGAAATAATCAAGCTCCAGACGAAGTCATCGTTCGGGGCCCCAAGAATGGAGCCGATAAAGCCAGAGACGAGCTTCTAAATCTTCTGCAATGGACACTGGACAATTCGCACATGTCGACCGTTTCCGTTGCGCAAGCGCAGCTACCATCTCTTATAGGATCAGGTGGCCGTGAAATGGAAAGTATACGGCTCGAGACAGGCGCGCAGATTGATGTCCCTGGAAACCGGGATAGTGCAGACTCTAGTGGTCGTGTACAGATCCAATTGAAAGGTACTAAAAAACAAGTTGAGGATGCCAAGAAGCTGCTTGAACAGAGGGTCAAGATTTTCGACGACAGTGTCACAAGGTCAATTGGTGTCGACAAGAAGTATCACAAAGCCTTGATCGGTAGCGGAGGTGCGTCTAAGTCCGCGCAAGTTTCTTGTTGCATTCACTAACCCGCTGCAGGTGCCAACATTCGCAATATTGTCATTGAGGCCGGCGGTCAAGACGATCGACGCAACCTCGCCAGAGCGGTTCGCTTCCCGCATCAAGATTCTGATGATAACATCATAAAGGTTGAGGGTCAGAAGGCCGTCGTCGATAAAATAGTGGCCGCTATTGAGGCTTTTGCTGGCCAGCGAGAGAATCATACTACGGAAATTATCGAAGTTGCACCCGAAAAACACCGTATGCTCATTGGTCGTGGTGGCGAAGTCAGGAGACAGCTGGAGTCGCAATTTAATATCGGATTGGACATTCCTAAGCTTTCCCAGCAAGGACCTGCACGATCTCAAGTCAAGGTTTCTGGACAGCCTGCTGACGTTGAGAGGGCAAAGCTCCACATTGAAGACGTCGTGAAGGACCAGGAGGGCGAGACGCTGCAGGTACCTCGCAAATATCACCAATCCGTTTCCGACAATGGGCAGTTCTTTAGACGCCTACGGAACGATCATAAAGTTACAGTGGATCACGGAGGACATCAACCGCCACAAAGATCTAAATCGGCGGCACAATCTCGGTCTCAGATCAATGGCAGTGGTGCTATGCCGTTAATCACTGATGATCAGGATTCCATCGACAAGCACCATTGGGAAATTGTCCATGGTGGGGAGAGCGCAGAAGAAGGTGACATTCCGTGGATACTTCGGGGTGCGCCCGAAAGTGTTGCCAAAGCCCGCTTGATGCTCGAAAGGGCGATCAAGCAGGCAAGAGCAGAAGAGTCTCAAGCGATTGGCTATCTTGTTCTACCCGATCCTAAAACTCATCGCTTCATCATTGGTCAAGGTGGATCCCAGATCAACACTATCAGGAAACAGACCGGCTGCAAGATCACAGTGCCTCGAGACCAGACCCCTGGCTCAGCCATTGAGATCGTCGGAGATCAGGAAGGAGTAGAGCATGCGAGAGACATTATCTTGGATGTCGTTCAAAACGGCGGCAGTGGAGGTAGAAGAGAGTGAGCTGCCATTTCGTGCATTGTACCTTTATTGTACTTACAATACTTGGTGGCATCTGGGTTTGGGACATCTGGGACAGGAATCTTGTGCATGCATTGCTGGCTGATCTGAGGTCTAGACGAGAGAAAAGTCCGTTGTGAAATAAGTTTGATATTCTGTTGCCAAACATCGAGTCTGATATGGTGACGGGAGAAGCGCCGTTGATCTACCGAGGGTGTGGGGAAGTTCACTTTTCTCATGCGGGGAAGAAAGACAACCTTACAGCTCCGCCTTGCCTTACTCTTCACGTCCGTGTATGCTGCTTTCTTTGCATTCTTCTTCGTGTCTATTTTTTCATTGAGCCAATGTCTTCCTTTGGATGCTCAATCTGTGATTAATCCTTTCGGATCCACGAGATGCCGCTTAATATCCGTCTCGCACCTACAGCGGCGAAGCGGGCTCACAACCTTCTTCGTACAGTCCAATACACCCACCCGCCCAATTGTCCCTGTCATGCGAGCCCAGGTCAGCAACAACCTACCTTACCGATACTGAACCACGCCAAAAGATCCTTTGCCACACCTATCGACGCGTCTAGAAGACGAGAGTATGCCTTCGAAATGGCAGCCTCAGCTATACGGTTTGGACCTGGATGCACGAAAGAGGTGGGTATGGACTTCAAGAATATGGGAGCACATAGAGTGTGCGTGGTAACGGACAAGAACGTCCTGAAGTTAGATGCAATGCAGCAGGTTGAGGAGGGTCTGGCGAGAGAAGGTGTGGAATTTACTATCTATGATAATGTCAGGGTGGAGCCCAAGGATAGTTCGTGAGTTGGTGCATATGTCCCGTGCGTACGAGGCGATCTCGCTGATGATACAATAGCATCAAAGAGGCGATCGATTTCTCCAAGAACTACCAGCCAGATGCTTTCCTTGCAGTCGGAGGTGGTAGCGTTATCGATACCGCCAAATTAATGAATCTATATACCAACTTCCCTCAAGCTGACTTCCTTGACTTTGTAAATGCTCCCCTGGGCAAAGGCTTACCAATCACGAAGCCATTGTCTCCTCTCATAGCCGTCCCTACCACCGCTGGGACTGGATCCGAAACAACCGGAACAGCGATTTTCGACCTCGTGGCTGCAAAAGCGAAGACGGGTATTGCCCACCGCGCTCTCAAGCCCACAATTGGCATCTGTGATCCTCTCAACACTCGTACCATGCCCTCAGCCGTACACGCATCCTCGGGACTGGACGTCCTCTGCCACAGCCTCGAATCATGGACCGCCATACCCTACCAGAGCCGCACGCCACGCCCAGAAAACCCGATCAACCGACCGGCCTACCAAGGTGCCAACCCCATCTCCGACATCTTCTCCCTGCAAGCCCTAAAAGCGACCGTCAAATATCTTCCCCGCGCAGCCAAAGATCCAGACGACCACGAAGCGCAATCGGAAATGCTCCTAGCTGCCACTCTCGCTGGTGTGGGCTTCGGCAACGCAGGTGTCCATCTGTGTCATGGCATGAGCTATCCCATCAGCGGTCAGAACCCAGGCTATCAGCATGCGGGTTACGTGACCGATACGCCCATCATCCCACATGGCGTGAGCGTCGCTGTCACTGCACCGGCGGTGTTCAAATTCACGGGCGCGTCGAATCCGGAGCGACATCTTGCTGCGGCGGAAGCTTTCGGTGTGGACGTTAGCAGCGTCAAGAGGGAGAGTGCGGGTGAGGTGCTTGCGGAGGCGTTGGCGAGGTTTCTGGTTGATTTGGGGGATCAGCCGAGGGGGTTGAAGGCGTTGGGGTTTGGAGCGGAGCATGTTGATGGGCTGGTTGAGGGGACGTTGCCGCAGAAGAGGGTGTTGATGTTGGCGCCGGGTTTGAGCGAGGAGGTGGGTGAGGAGAGGGAGCAATTGAGGGGGTTGTTCGAGGAGGCTATGGAGTTCTGATATGGATTTCGTTGATGAATGATGGATGATATTTGGAAGCTATCTGATCAAATCTATGGAGGGTGTGGATACTTTGTATATACTGAGATATTGGATGCACATACCAAGTGACATATTCTGTACATTTGCGCGATAATATAAGACCGATGCCCATTGTACGTGTTGAGGTTCGATATTCGCTTTCGAAATCTTTTCTCCGAATCCCTCACCCAATCTTCAACATTCGGCCATAGTCAACAGTCCATCCTCACTGAGACCTATCGGCTAACGTCAAATACTCTGAACCATATGACTACATCTGTCAGACCATGTCTCAATTTTTGAAGACCATGGCAGTCTTCTTGAGTGATGTTGCATCCCTCTCCTCAGGCCAATACCTCTGATAGTTGGGATTTTCCCAATTTCACTGCACCAGAACATGACCTCGATTGAAACAGTATTGTTGCCTAGGTCTCGCTACTCAACACTTGATTACATGGCTTTGAGTAATCAGGCAGTTGTCATCAGAGGGTTTTCAGTCTCAGTGTTCGGGATTCCAAGTGCACATGTTCAATCTCACGGTCTTACTCTCGGACTAGGGGACCAGAAATCCTCGAGCACGATCGTCCACAGCATGGCCATGGATCGCAATCGCTCTTATTCGCATAGCTTCAGGGTAACCTAGTCTACGAAGACGCGCAACCACCCATCCTTTACAGGATGCGACTACAGACCAAGCGGTTCTGCTAGCACACTACCCAAATTGGTGTTCTGGCAATCAGTCTCTTCTATTACCCATACCCTGCTCCCAACATCTGACATCAGATTACTGAACCTCCGCACCTCTTTCAAACACCCGTCTTTATACTCCCAAATGATCTGATAAGATCTCCACTGCGTCATCGCCACCGCATGTCCCGGTACCATGAACTCGCCATTCTCATCGAAGCGTTTCATCATGGCTATAAGAAAGGGAACGATCTCGTCGTGGTTGCCCAGTCCAGCTGGCGGTATCTGCCACCATAAGCCGAGGAGACTTGGTTGATCTGCCGGTAGTCCCATCCGTTCGAGTCGGAAGAGCTCAGTTTGCAAACCGAATCTCTCCGGCTGTGACATATTGATGACCAGTATCGGCTGAAGATTATCATGCAGTATCATGAGTGGACTGTCTGGTCCGAAGCCTGCGAGATCAACAAGTGCTTTTATGGCCACGCCGCAGTCCCTAAGAGTCTCCTCAAGTGTTGCGTCCACTTTATTCGGATCCTGCGCAGTCTTATGAACGGTCTGAACTTGGGAAGACCTGAAGCACAGCCACAACACTGTTGATAGGCTTGTGGCTATGGCGAATCCGGCGAGAAATTGTCCACTTGACTTTTGTGGCTGTTTGGGTGGGAGGGTGGTAGCATGGCGCTGAGTTGCAATCGGGCGCCTAGGAAGAAGACCGAGGGAGCGAATGGAGCAAGTTTTGGTTCTGAAAATGAACGACGGCGTGCGAAGTATGCCATTGGAAGCCATGGACTGACGACGACCAATTTGAAAGCTCCCCTGTTGGATGGAAAAGCCTGTGTCGAACGCTCTTGGGGGTTATCTGCCAGTGACTGACAATAAACGCAAGAAGTGATGAGATTTCGATCATAATTGCTGATCATGCAGGCCAGAAATGCTGGGCTCTGGTTGGCGGAACCGTACAACTGGGACATGCAGGTCTCTGATGCCTAGATTGGATTGGCAAGGCACGCTCACTTCCACCAAAATCACCGTCCAAAATCACACAACATGAAGAGTCTGAATTGCCTTGGGAGAGCTCAGTCTCGCGCCAGTCTTGAGGTTCTATATTCAACCATACCTCTCTCTCTTGTATCGCGTCCTGCGCCCATCAAGCTCACCAAACGACCATCCAATATACCCCTTCTCACCACAATCCCTCTCCAGTCGAGGATCTTCATGATGGAGCGTTCATTCTCTAGTCAAAAAACTCCTATCTATGATATCGTCAACAAACATTCCAAAGAACAAGATCCAGTCACCAAAGAGAAAGCCATATGTGAAGGGGTGCTCCAACAATACTGTGGCAACGGCACCCGGTATCGTGTCGTCGCCGATGAGCATCAGCCCGAGTTCTCTTACCGCAACGCTGATGGCACACAAGTCCATGTCCCAGACTCGCACATAAAGCTCTATCGTGTCGAAGAGACAAACACAATCGACGCGGAGGGGAAGGGGATAATCTATTCGCTATACCTTTACGTGCATGCTGAACCATCCAAAGCGCTCATAGCCAAATTCACTGACTTGGTGAGAGAAAGGGATGAGGCTGGGGAGCTGGCCACTCCAAAAGCTGCGTTTGCCGTCTTGCAAGCAGGGATGGAGATTATGTTTTTCAAGTATGATAGGAGGGATGGCTCTGGGAAGCCGGCAATGGAGAATTTAGGTCCTAGATCTTGAGGCTCCTGGAACCTCATCGTTATTTTGCTGGCAGCCTGCGTTGGAGGATGGCTCTTGTAATGGCTCCTGGTTCCTGCCATTGATACAGGCTACTTACCAAGCCCGAATTGGAGACATGAGACAAGAACATTCTATAACAGGACAATTCCCCAAGTGTTGTTACCTCACACCTCTGGCATGATGCATGACCGTGTTGTGACAGGCATCTCGTCGTCAAAGCCGTATGCCTTTGAATGTATCCTAGACGTAACGTGTCTGAATGGTTATCGAGCGTGCACATTTAATTGGCAACCGTACTGCTGGGTCCTGCAAATCTCAGTAGCCTGAAGAAGGGGCGGTGAAGGATCTGGAATACTGTAATGCTCGGCAACGTCAGCTCGTAACTCATCGGCAGTCTTTTGCGGTGTACACCCACCATAAATCAGATCTCCTTGCAGGAGGTTCTGCAAGATGTCTCACGTCTGAATTGGCGCTCGGGGTATGTCTTCCACGCTTTGAGGCCAATAGCATATCGCCCGACTCCTCAAAGGAAAGGGGCATGATCACTCGACTCCTTCAAGGCTCTGATCGATATGGTGGCACTCTTGCGCCCTGGTTTGTTGTGCCGTTAGTAGATATGGTAGGTAAGGGCGGGCTATATTTATAGCCAAAGGGCGCTGTAACCGTCTCGTTTCCCTTGGCAATATACATCCTGTTAGAGTAGGTGGTATCAAATCTCCAATCGAACTCGCTCACTTTTCATGTCAGCGATGAACGGTAATGAAATCTATAATTCGTGCCCACGTACCATACTCCCTCCCTTTCCACGTACCATAATTCCACTATCCGTCCCCCCCTTCCCCCCTCTCCAAAAAATCATCAAGAAGACAAGCATCCAACCCGAACCCTGCACAGCTGCTGCATCTCCCAATCGCATCTCCCGCACCAGCTCTCCCCTTACCAAATAATGATGATCAAAACTTAGAATAACGAGACGAGAAAGCTTCACTCTGCTCTCACATCAATATATAGCATTGTATAAGAAAGCGCGTTCCATGATTCCAGAGCACTGCAAGAGGGTGCTGTAGACCTTTAATGCCACTGGAGCAACGAAAGAAGACAAGCTCTGAACCGAATTTCTCGCTCAGGACAGGAGTGGGTATTGCTCAAAGGTCGTGATGATTAGAATACCAACAGTCTTTTTGACAAGAGAGAGAGAGAGAGAGGGGTAGGTTAGTAGAGATGGTGATGCGGTGATTTGATTTGATAAGGGGTCGTTTGAGACGCGGAAGTATGTCTTTTGGAGAGAAAGAAGGACGGTTTGGGAGTCCCTGCGTGCTGGTAGCCATAGTTACCTAAGGTACCTACCTTAATCGGCTTGCGGATGGATGTAGAATTGTTAAGATTCTATGCCGTAAACAATGGCAGGGAATTCTAAACTCGCAATTCCAACTCGCGAACAATAGTACAGACTCTGTACATCTCATATCGAAAGAAACGCACAATTCCCCCATCTATGACCCACAAAAAAAAAGGTCTAAAAAATCAGCCACACCTTCTTTCAGTACCACTCACTCTCCGTGTTGAAACATACATCTAAATTCCCCCCGTTACTTACTCCCCTCCGACTTCATCTGTAAATACTTATAGGCGCCAAACGCAGCAAGTCCCCCCAGCAGCACCAGCGCGTAAAGACCGACACCCATACCCGCCCCATCCGTCTTGCTCACCGTGCTCGTCGATGTCGAAGGTGCCGTTGTTGGAGGAGCAGGGTCGCCTGGCTGTGATGGAACATTGCCGTCAGCCGAATATTCTGTGCACAGTACTGGTATGATCTGAGAAGTGGATGGGTGTCGAGTAGCAAGCAAGCAAGCAAGCAAACAAGCCCCCAATTTTCAAGGCCTGACATCAAAGACGACGCACCATCCGCTTCAAGTCCCCAAGTAGTAACCCATCCAGTATCTCCCTCGCCTCATCACTGTGTCCCACATCCTCAAACGCCTCCGTCGCATCTTGTCCGCCTACATCGAGTAGGACCTCTTCTCCACCCCTACAGCACAGCCACGATATCAGTCCCAAGTCCCTGCCATAAGTAGCACATTACAACAGCATGGCCGTAGTAATGGTAGATGGCTTCGCAAATATCGGTTTGGTACAAGATATACAAATGAACAGCCACGACGGCGAGGGAGAACGTACGGATGTTCATCGACGAAGGTGGTGGCATTGTATACTTTGTCATGGACGACGAGAAAGAGATCCTACACAGTTAGCCCCCCTGCCGGCAGCTTGCTGCACTATCTGAGCTCGGGGCGTTGATACCTTCTTTCCACTGTGTGCCTTCACGTCTTCGAATGTGTATTCTTTGGTGTCCGACATCGTGAATGCTCCGTGAAGTGAACGATTGTGGAGTGAAGACTCGATAATGAGTAGAAGCTACAAGGCGTCGGCGGTGTATTCTAGAATATGCGTGGTGAGGATCGTCCGCATCAAAGCTTGGCATTTGAGGGAGTGGATATGTTTGCCTCATTCAGTTATGTGATTCGACGCCCAATGAGAAAAGGGGCCACTTAGTTATCGGTATCACTATACGTTACAATTGATGAATAGTTCTGCTACGGTGGTGTGAAAGCAATATCTGTGAAGAAGCTGCATTTTGAGCTATCATTTTTGTAGGCATGAACTCATACCTTTGGAGCTACTGCTTATCTAGCAAACTGACACGACCTGAGATGCATCATCAAATTTGCTCATGTTTTGTCTATTGCCTTAGCAATATCAGGACTATCTTTGACGCCTTGCACTAGTCAATTGTTGATGGTGCATCAAAGCTACCTCGCATACAATCCGTTACCACCCTTCCCGCTATGCTCATGGCCAAAATCAAATCACAGTCTCGGAAGCAAGACGTCACATGTCTACCTCCTGCATCATGAGAGATGGAAAGCTCCTTGACCTTCCTCGATGGCGGTCAGAAGCTTCTTACGTAGGGTATCGATGTCCGAGTAATCGGGAAGCTTGACATAATTTGCACAAGTCATGACTGAGATCAGGAAGTCGTCCGACTCGTACGGCGGCTCGCTTGGCTTGCACACCACAGTGAACATGGGGTTCAGGCTCTTGAAACCTAGAGACCGAGCACTGTTAGTATCGACAAAACCTGAATAGTCATTCTCTGGCACTTACCGCCTATAGGGAGCTTTGGACTGCCTGTGACAAATTGTAGGAAATCCCGCCTCTGGGGCGCTGATAGTTCGCTCATAGTCTGAAGCAGATTGCGGACGCTCTTGCTATCCATGTTGAACCCGTGATCTGCCTTGATGGAGTCCAGAAGGGCTGATATGATGTTAGCTAGCTCAGTTCTCAAATGCAGTAGATGACCTTACTCTCGATACTCCAATCTTCTTCTACCCGCCCGAAAAGCATGACCAGCTCGCCAGGGGTGAAGGCCTTCAATGCCGAGTATGGAAACACCTCCGAGAATCCAGCTCTGAACTGGTCCACTTGTCGTTGAACACCATTACCAAGAGTCATGTCGATGACTTTATCCACGTAGGAAGCAACATTCTCAAGGGTCACTGAAGTGTTGGCTCCATCTGTGATCAACTCAACCTCCGGATATCCAGGCAAAGTGAAGTCTAGGCTAAGATCTTCAATTCGTGCGCCATTAATCATGAACTTGCGCGCAGCATATGCTCTCTGGGCTGTTGAGAGGTGGGATTTTTTGTCAATGTCTTTCTTTGCGCTCACATATTGCTTGAGGAGCTTCAAGCTCTGCGCAAGCTGGGGATCAACAGTCCTCACTGCTCCCAGCGACAACGGGACTGTGCTTGGATGGTCTCCGATGCGAAAGATGGTTGGATTGAGCGAGACATCGATGATTCGAGAGTCGAGCATGGATCTAGCAATGAATTTACCGAGCATCTTGAACATCTGAAGTGTCTTCTTGCCAATTTCGGTTTCTGCTTGCGCTGCATCCATTGGAGCGGGGAACATCCCCTGTTTTCCAAAGGCATATTCATCATCGTCATTTGAGTCGTTCTCCCTCCACAGTTTGATCTTTTTCTTAGAGAATTCTTTAGAGACCGTTGAGTAAAATTCAAGAGTCGGTCCAAGCCCTGTACCGACTTCCTCAAAATACTCGACTTCCAACACGCTGGAGGATCCTCCGTACAGTTCCATGACCTTCATGGCGGATTCAAGCATCCGAGTACGGGAAATGCGGACCTTCTGTCGTTGCAAGCGTCCCATAAACGGCCGGTCATCGCGATGACGATCGCGTCGGTTTTCCTCTGCAGACTGGTTCTGCCATCTAGTCATCGAACGTGCGTAGCCAAAGGAGGTGGACTGTAAGAACAGGTGACGAGTCTCGAAGGGAAATAGAAAGGGGTACAATCGTGCTAGATCTTCGCTCCAGCTTGGTAAGCAATTGCTTGCCACAATCAGCGGCTCCTCTAATTGACGGTTGAGCTTCGCAGTCAACTTGGTGTTGACAAAGTGGGACACCGGTTCGGCTTTCACGTGTATATTGGTTTTGCTGTCATCCAAGACGTCATCAAGGTTAGCGTTCATTTCGTGAAGGATGTTGAGTAATCGAAGGATCTTCGAAGTTGCCGGATGCTCATGCAGAGAGAGAGGCAGGCCGGAGGATGTAGCGTTTGACAGCGATTCGGATGGGGACCTCAGCAGCGACAATTCGGCTGGTGGGGGACCAGGCATGCGCTTGAATTTGACAGTATGGACTGCAGACCAGACGTTGCGAGCTGATAGGTCGGTAGGTTGTGGCCTATTGTAATGAACAGCACGATAGATAGTGGTCTCGTTGGGTATGGGCTGATCATCAATGCTGAACTCGATGTGCCAGTCCTGTGGGACTGCTTGTATGGCTGCCGCATACGACATAGCACGACCTGCCGAAGACGAATTGATACTTGCGGCCAAGATATCCCGGCTACGAGAAGAGATTGGACCATGGGACGGTGCAAGTACGTGGGATGGCGTTGCGACCCGAGTCCCATCTTCCTTCCGGGCCGTGACCTTACCAGTGGCAGCTATCTCCAAGTTGACAGCAGAAGGGTCTGGTAGCTGATCACCTTCCATACCGCCTTTCAGATCGTCGACGAGAGCGTCTAAAGCACTCCTATCATCAATGTCATCGTCATCCGATAGCTGTCGCTCATCTGCGCATTCCAATGGCGTTTGAGCTCGCTCCGGTGGTGGAGCTGGGGGATTGGGGGGGGGTTCACTAGCGAGCTGATGTCTTCGGCTCGATCGACGTGAAGCTGGCTTCTCCTTAGCCGGTGTTGAATCCGAGGAAGAAGGTGCATTCTTAGATCTAGAAGCTTTCCGATTTGGACGAGGGTTAGCGTTGCTGTCAGATGGAGTTGGTGGGGTTGGTAATTCTCCACTAGCTGCGCCCCCACGCTCTACCATTCGGTGGTGAGGATGAGGCACTCCAGCAGTCGCGGCAAAGGCAGTCAAAGCATTAGACATGCCTTCACGATGTCTTGCACCCTTTGGGGGCCGCTCGGACAAGCTGATTCGCGGCCGCAAATAGTCGTCCAGTGCTTTGAATGTTGCAATTGCATGGATCGATATCATGAGATTCCTGTATGCCCTAGGCATATCGGCATCATCATCAGCAACAAGCTTTATGCGGAGCTGCTTCGAAAGCATAGAGGCGGGGCTGCTCCGGTTGTTATCCAAGGCGTTGTGATGCACAGTAAGTACCTCGAAATGCTCTGCGCGACTTAGGAGATCTTGAAGCTTGTGTATAAAGACATTGAATGGTGAGGACGGCGCGCTTGGAGTCTTCGAATTCGGTACTGGCATAGTCATGAACACCTCTAAGAACTCTGCCCTCGCTTGAGCGCTAACACCATCTGTAGATCCAATCATTAGCCTCTATACCGTAGAGTCGATGCGTTCAGTCTTTACCTTTGGTACTGCCAAACACCTCCAACAAAACGCGGACAATCTCGGAATGCAGTAGCTCGGAGCTTGTGATTGTTTCCAATGCATCTCCCTGGAAATGTTTCGAGAGTAGCGTAAAGAGTGTGAGTCCATTGCCTGTCCTATCGCCTAGGTAATGATCTTCAATGTCAGCAGCCAAGTTTTGAAGGTTAGTCAATATTGCCGCTGCTTTGTCACGAATCGCCCTCGCATCTGCAGTCTCATGTACTTCGAGAAATCTCTTTGCACGGTAGATATTGAGATCCTGATCAGTGGCGAGAGAAGGAATCGGGTAATTATTGCTGGAGGATGAGGAATCCGAAGGAGATGGCGAAACGCCTTCTCGAATCTCACGTGGTCCTCCGTTATCTTCGTCCCCGTCATCTTCGTCATCGTCGTTTTCATCATCTCGATCGCTGTCTTCTTCGGAAGGTTCTTCAACTGTGGGGTTATCATTCACGAGTTCAGACTCGCCCTGATTGGCAGCAAGATCTGGTTCAGGACGTTGGATGTCCGGATCCATCTTGATGACCTTTGGCTTGCTCTCTATCTTAGATACGGGCTTGTTGGCCAACTTAGACACTTCCGCTATGACGCCCTCCCGGTAAAATTGGTATCCATAGATTGACGACAATCGGTTGAGAAGCAGATCTGCGGCTTTCAAAGCGGATGTCACTAAAGACGGGTGGTCTTCCTGAGAGAGGATTGACGCCAAGTAAGATGCATAGGGCACTGTACGTAAAGCTTCTTTTAAGATAATAGCATCCAGGTTTGATAGCATCTTCAGCTGGGCCAACAGAACCTTTTGACGAACCACGAGGTTCACAGTGCTTGAGTAAGCGTCGGTTAATGTGGGAAATAAAACGAAGGCGAAACGCTTGAGCTCCTCTTTACAGTCCTGCAGTAATTCAAGCCGGATGGAATTGTTTGATGGGCCTGAACCACCGTCCAGATGCGTCGTGCCATCCGCTGAAAATCCCACATCGTAGGCATCCTCTCTATAGGAAAGACTCTCATCTTGCACGGCTGGTAGGAGCTCACAGATGACATTGAGAGTCTCTGAAATCTGTTCCCGTGGCCGATGGATCAGGGCTTGCATGATGAAAACGCTGTTGATTTGAGATGAGACGTCTTCAAGACCGTTGGGTGCCGATACCCCGGTCAATATCTGGTATAGTGTGTCGACGATGTCCATTCCCAAGAGCTCCGCGGAAAGAGTGGGGCTTGCATGAGCAGTGATAGAAAGCACACGGAGGAATTGGGTGTGAATTGCTGGTCCAATCAAATTTGTAGTACCCGGTTGAAGCAGCCGACGGATGGCTTTGAGCAAGTCGGTGCTCACAAGTTCCTCGAGCTTGTCATGCTGATATTTGAAGCTCTCAACGACCCTCGATACGCAAATAGAACCCTGCTCCACCACCTTCTGATCGCTGCTGGACAACACATTCAACAGGATGGGCATGACATCTATGACGACTGGGAAAGATTCTTGCGGAATGTTCTTACAACAGTTGGCAGCCGTTATCACCGCAGTTCTCTGCGTACTGGTAGCAAAGAAGTCGAGATACTCCAAACACGCTTTAAGACCACCTTCACGTACAATGACAGACGGAAATTCTGCAGATATCTTCTCCAGAGTCTATGAATAGGTCAGCATTGTCTTGGACATTCCTGTGTGGAGACCTACGCTCAGTGCTTGCTCAGCAAGATCAATGAAGTGGATTTCCCGCAGCTTCTGGCAAAGTATTGGCACAGCTCCACCGTAAACAACGTTGGCAGTCGATTGAGGCAGAGCTTCCATTAGGTTGGCAATGCAGCGGCACGCCAGGAGCATCATCTCCGGATTTTCCTCTCCAAAGTCACTCGGCTGCATCAAAGCCACAAGCTCTTTCACAAACTGGTCCGGAGAAAAATGACCCGATAGATTATCCTCGTTAGAGATAAGTAAGATCTCAGACAGCTCTTGCAGGGCGATCAATCGAACTGAGGGGTCGTCCTTTTGCTTCAGATTGTTCAAGATATCTCGTAGACGTTGCGAGACCCCAGAAACATAGCCACTTAAAGCCCGCAGAGTACTTGACATGCTGGCATTTAGTCCACTTGCACCGAGATAACCCCCACGGAAGGGGTCGTCTCCTTCATCTTCGTCCTCGAATCTTTTACGAGCTGCCGTATCGTTATCCTCACTTTGGTCTCCATCTCCAGACGCCTCGGCAGTGCCTTCAGGGGCGTTGTTGGAGGTCTCTTCTGTCTCCTTCATTACAACATCCACGGTCTTCCTGGATGGCTTTTTGGGTCGTTTCGTCGAAGTGGAAGGCATCGAGGAGGTTTCCGGGTCTAGTTTGTTGTCAGCTTCGTAATATGTAGACCACTTAGACTGAAAATAACCTTGACCGTTCTTTTTGCTCCTGCTCGACTTCCGCCGTGAGGTATCCGGTACGTCAGGTGGTGATCTCTCCTTCTCCCCGGCAATGCCCGAAGACGGCCTGGTTACATCAGTCCTTATCAACATAGCTGTGACGAACATCCTACCCTGGTTTTGCCATGACAGCTGGTTGCTTAGCCCCTCCTCGACTGAGGTTCAAAGTAACCGGTGCCGTTACCTCCTCAGCTGCTAGCTTCTGTTTCTTTGTACGTCGAGTAGGGTGAGCCTGTGTCGTGGCTGAGGTGTTTTTCGGACTTAGACCACAGTCCGTCGTGGCTTTTCGTTTGCGAGATCTGGTTTGGGTTTGAGGCTGGAAAGTGGTTGACGTTGAGGCTGAGGGGTTGGATTGAGTGGCTGCTGCCGTCAAAGGATTTGCTGCAAGCTTCGTTGCAGAGCGAGTCACCCTGAGAGACATGAGAAACTGAGACTGCAACGACTGGCATCGAGCTCCTGCTATGGGAACCAAAATGATCTTTGAAGTCGAGCAGTGCGGGGAGAAAGCAGGATTCGCTATTGACGGGATTAGGGAAGGGTGAATGTGGAGTGAGTGAAGAAAGTGTGTACGGGTTCAGCTACCTGAATGGGGAAGAAAGATGTTGTGGCGAGGTGTTGTCGAACTTCGAGGAAGGAGCTCGGCCCATGTGGTGCGTTCAACCCTCCATAGAGGAGAGGTGAATCAAAAACCTCACTACGGCCCTAAGACATCTCGGCCTAATTGAACCTCTCGAAATTGATGTTAGGACTTCCCTTGGCAATCCCAACGGGTAATATGGCAGTATAATGTTGAAAGAAATGTGGGTTCGTAATGGGTAAGTGTGACAGCACAGAGATCATCGCTTCTGATAGAATGAATTCCTCCACTAAATCGCTTGGCGCTAGATAGTTCTAGGTTGTATTGAACCCTGAATCGAGATATCTACATAGTATGGCATGCGAGTACCCGAACTGATTTTCTTCTATATATTACATGACTACTCTGCTCTTCTATCGGCTTCTCTTCGTGCAAACTAGATGGCTTCTGGACAGAAGCTTGAATACAACAGTGTCAGTTGCAGCCTATCGATACATGACTAATAATAGACTTGTGTTTGATTCTCCGTTGGCCCTTTGATCATTCATTACATCCCGCATTGCTCAGTACAGTCCATGCTAAAGGCCAAGGAGCCTCTTCAGTTTTTGCAAATCAATTTATTCATTACTCCAATCCCAGCTTTCTAAAATCCGCCATTGGTCCTTGCTACGACGCCTATCGACGTCCACAAGGCGCTCAACATTGCTCAACGCAACCAGAGATTCAAAAGTTCAAAGTACTCACGCGTTTAGAATCGAATCGAGAACGATCTTTTCCAGGATTAGATTGCGCCATAGCGGTCGTGCAAAGATGGATTTCTCATCATCTGTTCATGATCACAAAAACTCAAGCGGTTCAGAGAACTATCAGTTACCTATGGGTAGGTTTAAGGAGGTGATGGAGGACTCGTCGAAGACGCCGCTGGTTCTTGTAGCCTGTGGGAGCTTCTCGCCGTAAGCCGTCACTGTGTGGTATACGATTGAAAACCCTAATCAAGTCTCGTAGTATTACATATCTACACTTGAGTTTGTATCACCAAGCTTGGACCGGCAGATAGCGCTGACTCGGGCTTGAAAGGGATGTTCGAAATGGCCAAAGACTACATCCGGATACATGAGTCGTACGAACTTGTTGGGGGTATGTTAGTAGAATTTCGCGAATGCATAGTCTAAGCTTGGCTTTCTAGGATACTTATCGCCAGTCAGCGATGCATACAAAAAGGTAGGGGGAGGCTGAATCCTTGGCTATCGACCAGTATTCTTAATCCATCTACTCTAGGCTGGGCTAGCGAGCGCAGAACATAGGTACGATTTCTTGGTCGCTGTCTAATTCCTGGCCCTCGCAATATCTTCCATTAGTATCGCGACCTTATACTCTCGCTTTCATCTTCATTGTCTGTTCAACAGCCGTCAACATTCTCAACAGAGAAACGCTGACCTAAGGGAATTCGCTAGACTGAATATGACGGAACTGGCAACCTCAAGGAGCTCCGAATGGATCATGGTGGATCCCTGGGAGGCCAAGATACATGAATACACGCCGTAAGTCTGTCCACTCAGATACCTATGATTCGTGGCTATGGTTGGTAGACTTACCAGATGCCGCCTGGGTATTGAATTACACAATATTTTCATTTGCGTTTTCATTTTTGTATAGATACTGAATCCACCACTTTTAGCACAGCCGTCGTCCTCGACCACTTTGCGGAAAGCGTCAATAAGATGGGCGGTGTTCGAACCAAGGATGGTGACAGGAAAGAAATTCATGTTGCTCTTCTAGCTGGTGCAGGTGAGCGAATGAGCGTGCAAGAACGTGGACTAAGAACTCAACCCTAACGTTCGGCGAAGATCTGATCCAAACGGTACATATCCAAATCATGGAGACCAGCAACTGTGCTGACGAAATCTAAGATGTCCACGCCTGGCGTGTGGAGTGCTAAGGTAATGCTCTTCCCACTTATCTCGCGCTCGCGCCTGGGGGTCTTAGTGCTCCCAGGTCGATCTGGAGTTTGCTTGCTGAATTCAATTGCACTTCTAGGACCTTGATCATATTCTCAGGAATTTCCCTCTCTTCATCATAGAGCGGCAAGGGTATGTTGTTGAACCTTTTTTTGCTTTGGAGGATTGACACTGACTCATTCACTGCTGAAAGTACTGATATCGAAGACGCGATAAGCTCCTTGCAGCAGTACTCGGGATATATACACGTTATTCAGCAACTTGTACAAAATGACGTCAGCAGCACCAAGGTCAGAACAGGAATCTCCACATTCAAATAGTTCGATGGCTGATACCTACAAGGTCCGACTTTTCAAACGCCGCGATATGAGTATCAAGTGAGCGAATGCAATCACGAGCAAACCAGTATGTGGCTAAGAAAGTTGTCAGGTACCTTATACCGGCCGAGGTGGATGCCTATATCTCCGAACATGGGCTGTACGAAGATGATGGATCAAATCCGCACGACAAGGAAAATGGGTCGAAAAGCAAAACGACGTCTGAACCGTTAAAAGCTTGAGGGATAAATCATAAGCGAAGCCATTGCTTTCGCTTCATGCCTTTTAGATGAAGGCTCGAGCCACTAGAGAATTCTACTATTCATGTGAATAGATTCGTAAGACGAACTCTCAATAGCGTGCGGTCCATCCTTTATCCTAGCTTAGTATCAAACAACACCTAAGCAGGCTAGCGTGCCTAGCTACCTGAACAATCTTCAGGCTTGGCGCGAAGTATCATGCAACTTAATAGCTCATGTAGAATTCATGCACTCGACCATTCGATATTCAGATTGTGTATGTCAATTGAGATGAAAACTGCCCAGGCGAAACCTCTATTCAACGGAAATGCTCAAATCGACATACAAGCCACCCGTCGGGCTCCCTCCGCTACCACAAGGATGGACGCAGCACAAAGCTCCCAATGGTATGTTAGCTGAGCGCGCGCGCAAGAAAGTGTTTGGATGGATTGCTAACATATTCATAGGAAATCCCTACTATTATAACGATGTTTCTAAACAATCTACTTATGTTCGACCCGTCCAACAACCTCAACAAGTCTTACATCCACTTCCTGTCACGTTTGGCGGAGCTTTAGGACAACGTCACAATACCTACCCTACGGAGGATCCTACCCACGTCAATGGGGGCGCCCGTACAATTGGACCCCCTGGTAATCACCCATCTGGACGGAAAGAGCTTTATCAAGGGCGAGGTGTAACTGAAGGCCATGCCCATCAGCCAAGGCCTCAACCCAAAGACCGACCGAAGAAAAAGGATCACATACCTGGTTGCCCACCATGGCTCCTTGTGCAAACGAAGCTCGGCAGGCGCTTCGTATACAACTCTGAACGCAAGGAGAGCTTCTGGAAATTTCCTCCTGATGTCATGAAAGCTGTGATTGAGTACGACCGGTTGGAACGTGAAAAGCGCATGCGGAAAGAAAGAGGGGAAACCAGTGACGCTGAAGATGCGGAGCAAGTCGCTACAGAGCCAAAGATCGCCAGAGCCGGCGATGGGGTTCCGACAGCAGCAACGGCGCCAGCGCCAGACATTCCAACACCTACCCAGAAGATAGTGGATAGCGATGGGGAAGAGTACGAAGAAGTTGAAGTCACGGATGACGAAGAAGACAATCACCTTTCCAAGCGACAGAAGACCGAGGATGGTGACGTGCGTCAGCAGCTCTTGGAGTTCAACGAAGATGACATAGCATATCAGCTTGCTGCCATGGGTGAAGACTATGGTCTGGACCCAGGCGAATATGGGAATGGTGATGACGAAGAACTTGAAGAAGGTGCTGAGGGTTTGGCTTTGACCGAGGAGGACTCTAAAAGCCTTTTTAAGGATATGCTCAGTGACAATCAGATCAGCCCCTACACAACATGGGACAAGGTCATCGAAGCAGGTCACATCATTGAAGATGACCGCTACACAGTGCTAGCTAACATGAAAGCAAGGAAAGATGTATGGGATGAATGGAGTCGAGACACCGTTCAAAGTCTGAAGGAGCAGCGAGAAATGACAGAGAAGAAAGATCCGCGGATACCATACTTTGCCTTCCTACAATCACACGCTAGTCCAAAGCTCTATTGGCCAGAGTTCCGCAGAAAATACAAAAAAGAGCCCGAGATTCACAGCACGAAGCTGACTGATAAGGATCGAGAAAAGTGGTATCGAGAGTACATCAGCCGACTCAAGCTACCCGAGAGCACACTGAAAAGGGACCTTGTCCAATTACTGAAGTCCACGCCACTACATGACCTCAATAAATCAACCACGATCGAGACACTACCAGCCACGCTGTTGACCGATATGCGCTATATTTCTTTGAGAAGCAGCATCCACGATCCCCTCATCGAAGCCCATATTGCCTCATTATCGGCCGCTCCCACTGATTCACCGACCGAAGAGGCCGACATCAAAGCCCTGAATGAGAGGGAACGAAGGGAGCAAGCCCTCACCGCGCGACAAAAGCAAGTGTCTGAGGAGAAGAGGCGGCAGACTGGGGCTTTGCAGCATAGCAGAGGTATGCTTCGCGATGGCGAGGAAGAGCTCAAAAGGGCCATGATGGTAGGCAAGCAGGGGTTGTTGGGCCATGTCAACTAGGATTACTTGGCTAGTCCATTGCGTAAAGGCCGGCAGGATGACTTACAGAGGTCATGAGTCAAGGAACTACCAAATCCTGTGGGACCGATCAAAACAGTATCTTTGATCAACATCGTATGGCTAATCTTTAGGTCGACAAATTTCTCTTGATCAATGAAGGTCAGAAGTTTTATAAATCCCTTGAGACGATCAACATGAACAAGCTATTCCAGTCCCAACCTTTACTTACAAGAGCTGGTGAGTGGAACTCGATACCCCCTTCATGAATTATTCAACAATTTCAATGCTAAGAAAAGTCTCCTTTTCAAATCTACACTGCTAGTTTGTTACCTTTGCGCAGACTCAGGAAGGAATGCGTCGGGAGATTTCAATCGCTGAATACGGCTTCCAACAGCGCTAATGGTGGCAACAAGAATGTCTTCCAGATGCAATTGAAGCATCCCTTGTCGATTTTCTTTTGGACAGCGAACACATCATGTTGATATGGCAATTTCCCGATTCCTTCTCAATTGCCGGTATTGAATCCGTACTATTGCCGACGTTTCAGACCCTTCCGATAGCGAGTTGTGATCCACTATGATGAGATAAGACGATGCTTTACCGAGTCGTATTGAATGACATTCCAGCTCTAAATTGTTGGAATCATGGGCTCATAGATAGATATCGACGCTCGCTAAACTGCTGCAATATAAGATTCACATGGGGAACGGCACTCAGCGTCCCAAATTACCCCAGCCGTAGAGATCCTCCCCCTCTTCCTCCTCGTCACTCTCATCTTCATCACCCCCATCGTCAACCATACCTCCTCTCCCATCCAACGTTTCACCCACATCATCATCCTCGCCCTCCCCATCAACAAGTCTAGCCTTCCTATTCCTAAGTTCCTCCCTCATCCGCCTCAATCTAGCCACCCTCTCCTCCAACCCCTCCATCTCATCAAATTCCTCTTCCAGCGCCCTAGCCGCATCCTCCTTCTCTCCCTCAACCTCCGCCTCCCTCTTCTCCTTCGCCTGCATACTAGCCTGCTCTCTCGACTGAGCAGCTATTTCGGCGGCTGTGAGCGGTGCAGCGCTAATGGTTGCCTCGGCCGTGAATGCTGGGGGGAGAGAGGGGTCGGGCGGTGGGGTGGCGACGTCGCGTTCAAAGGCTGCCCATTCGTCTTCGTCGATCGCTGCGTCTTTGGCGGGGGCTGATACAGGATGCGAGGGAAGTGTGGTTGTCGTTGTATTCTGAGGTAGATCATCTGCTGGCGTTGGCGCAGGTGACGGTGTTACTTCCTCGTTTGGCGACTTCACATTGCGACTATTCGTCTCAATTGTCTCATCGAAAAAGCCTCCCGGCACATCGACCACAGGCCTCGTCCTCTTTCTCGATTCGTCTTCTCCATCATTCGCTTTCCGCTTTTTACTGCCAACACTGATTTCGCGTGTATTCGCAGCTGGTTCCGGCCGTCGTGGTGTACTCAACCGTAGTCTTTCTGCCCGCATGGCATGCTGTGTAGATTTGAGATGTTTGTTCCACACTTCTTGGTCGAGTTTGAGCGGTATGTGACAAACACTGCATTCAAGGGTCCCGGTAGCTGTATAGGTTGCTTGAGGGTAATCGATGCGGCGTTGCGCGCGCTCGTTGCGGAGGAGGGAGCGGACATCCGCCATGGTATCGGTTTTAGGGCGAAGGAGTGGATACGGAGCGCAGACTTTTGGGTATCAAGCTCGATTTGCGTATGGGACAGCACCTTCAGAAGAGGCTTCCAGATTCGGCTAGCGGTGTCGCACTACCAAGGGCACAAGTCAGACCCTTCATCGACAAGCTCAATTTTCACTGCACTCTTGCCAACCAACCCATTACTTTACATGGTACAACAGCGGACGCTTCGGTCATCGCAATGTCGGTCGATGTTGGGGTTCGGAGGAGCGGATATCGTTCCAAAATCATCACGCTAGAGCTGGATCCGGTGTTCCCAAAAAGTCATCCACCAGGACCAGAAATTCAATGAATATACCATCATGGCTCCTACCGTTGAAAAATCCCAAACTCACCGCCGGAACGATGGATCTGTCATCTTCATCAAGAGGCAATCGGCTATCTCGTATATCGATAGCATCCCAGACGTACGCGAAAGAACCAGGTTGAAGCAATGGCTCATCGTCTCATGCGATCAAGAAACCTTCAAAAGGCCCTTCTGAACCCAACAAGCTCCTTGTCTTGCGCTGCTGTGCGCCCGGTCGCAATCTCACTATGTCAAACTAGACAATCATCTCACTCGCCGTTGGGCTCACCTCCAACCGTACCACGGAAAAAGGTCACTATCAATACACTGCAAGCCCTTCATAAGAGAAACGAACCCATCACCATGATCACGGCCCACGACTTCCCAAGTGCACATGTCGCTGATCATGCTGGCATGGATATGATACTGGTTGGTGACAGTCTAGCCATGGTAGCACTCGGCATGGAGGACACGAGCGAAGTGGTATTAGAGGAGATGATTCTGCACTGCAGAAGTGTGGCACGTGCCACCAAGTCGGCCTTCACAGTAAGCTGCTAGGAAGTGTTTTGCCCGATGTTAAGCTCCAGCTAATGTCCATTTGAGATTGGGGACCTGCCAATGGGCTCATACGAGATAACCCCTGAGCAAGCCCTGGGATCTGCCATTCGCATCGTCAAGGAAGGGCGGGTACAAGGCATCAAGCTCGAAGGCGGTCTCGAGATGGCGCCGACTGTAGAACGCATTACCCTAGCCGGCATACCGGTCCTAGGCCACGTTGGTCTAACCCCTCAGCGACAGCATGCCCTCGGAGGCTTCCGAGTACAAGGCAAGACAACACTACGAGCGATTAAGGTCCTGGAAGACGCCATGGCCGTACAAGAAGCAGGGGCCTTCGCTGTCGTCCTTGAAGCCGTGCCGGCGGAGGTTGCCAGCTTGATTACGAAAAAGCTCAAAATTCCCACCATAGGTATTGGTGCTGGCAACGGCTGCTCGGGCCAAGTGCTGGTTCAAGTTGACATGTCCGGCAACTTTCCTCCTGGGCGCTTCCTACCCAAGTTCGTCAAGCAATACGGCAATGTCTGGGGCGAGAGCATGAGAGCTATAGAACAGTACAAGTGTATGCTATGCATCTCCATTATTGCTGTCGGCGCTTCTAACTTTAATATAGCCGAGGTAAAAAGCCGAGAATACCCAGCTCCAGCACACACATACCCAATGCCGACAGAAGAGCTCGCGGACTTCAAGAAGCTCATCGGTTCCGAACAACGACTCACGGCATGTGCCTTTATTCTCTATATCCTACGTCGGCCGTTTGTTTGCATGTTCCAAAGCGTTTGAGCGATTTGCTTTAACCTTCATGTGCAGGAGGTCGTCTGTTAGATCGTTGATCTTGATACTATGTTGCATTCCGATGCACCTGAGTTGATCAGCTAAGTAGAGAAGCATACACTGTGCAGGACAGTACTAGATATCTTACCTACCATCACAAATTCGGTATCCTTCAATCCCGCTGTGCATCACATCCTCAACACGTAGCATATCTTCCCACAACCAACTACGGAGGACGAAGACCCCTCCCAAAGACAACCCTATCGGCCACGTTCATCCAAAAGCCGGCGTCATCGAGTACGCAACTATAAGTTGATCGTCCGTCTTGAAGCACTACAGATTCATCCCTTTAGCAAATCCCATCCCCTCTGCTCTTCCACCCTCCCCAACCCAACCCAACACAACCCCTCCAAAACAAAACAAAACAAAAACAAAAAAAAGCACTCACCCTCCACAACCCCCCCACCCCCTCATCCAACCCAGGCGCAAACACACTATTCACATAACAAAACACCCCCCCACCCTCCCCTCC
>JAABUN010000363.1_pt1 | contig 118727 bp, 108 predicted proteins | sample 5559311 | NCBI WGS metagenome assembly JAABUN01 (sample SAMN10711877, study PRJNA513370) | rock metagenome | isolation source: Antarctica rocks | place: Antarctica: Victoria Land, Siegfried Peak sud | reverse complement strand
ATCCCAGGCAGAGGGGCGCGGCCTGATGTGGGCAGCTGTTGCGGAGCGCGTAGAACACACTGTCGACGTTGAAGACCCCGATCGAACGCCCCCCGGCATCGACGATCTTGCGCCCACCCGGCGGGACGTCGCTCACACGACCAACCTTGTGCCGACCCACGGACTCACCTGTCCTCTCCAGCATCCCCATGCCTGATCCGGCGACGGCGCCGACTAGGTTCCCGCCGTGGCCAGGTCCCCGGCGGCGGCATCAGGGGCCAGCGGAAGCCCAAGCCATTCACGCGCATTGCGCGAGAAGATGCGCTCGTGCAGGGCGGGCGGCAGCTTCGGGAAGGCGTGGGTGGGCGAGTCGAAGTCCCAGTGCGGGTAATCGCTGGCGAACATGACGAGGTGCTCGGCGTCCATCATCTCCATGACCTGGAGCAGATGTCTGGGGTTGTCCGGGTTCTCGATTGGCTGGCTGGAGAATCGTACATGGTCCCGCAGATAGGCCGACGGCGCCTTCGTGAGCCAGGGCACCTCCGAGCGGAGCGCCTTCCACTCGGCATCGAGCCGCCACATCAGGGCGAGGAGCCAGGAGACGCCGCCTTCCGTGAAGGTGACGCCGAAGCCGGGGAATCGCTCGAAGACGCCCTCGGTCAGGAGGCTGACCAGATGCGCCTGGAACCCAAGCGAGAGGCAGGTGTGCCACTCGATGTAGTGGGTCGGGTAACCCGGTGACGGCTGCAGGTTGATCCCCATGCCGTCCGTGCCGGGGTGGACGGCGAACCGGAACCCGTGTTCCTGGCACGCCTCGTAGATCGGATGGTACTGGCGCTGACCGAGGGGGGCGCGGGCACCGGAGTCGGTCATCACCTGGACGAAGTGGGGGTGACCCGCCCACCGTTCGATCTCCCGCGCGGCGGCCGACGGATCGTGGATGTTGACCGTGATCGATCCCTTGAAGACCCCGTCATGGTTGTATTTCGAGAGCCAGGTATCGGCCAGCCAGTCGTTGTAGGCGGCGGCGATCGCGGAACCGAAGTCAGGATCGGGGTGCACATTGCAGAAGGCACGGGGCATCAGGGCGGCATAGGCGGTGCCGAACTCGTCGATCAGCTGCTTGCGGAGGAAATCCGGGTCCGACCCGGCCGGACCACCACGGGGCGGCGTGCTGTCCAGCCGGGCGCCATGGACCGGGTTGCCGAAGAACCCCCGGCCCCCTCCGCCGAAGCGGTCCCGCCACGGCTGCTTCAGGTAGCCCCGGATCTCGTCGGTGTTGATCGGTGCGGGATGGACATCGCAATCGATCAACCCAACCCGTCCGAGCGCACGTACGCGGCTATCGGTCTCGGTGACGGTCATCTCCCAACCCTCCTGAGCAGCGGAATCCGGACAGGCTCCGACTTGATCTGGTAACGCTACCATGATAACGTCACCAGAACCACAAGGGCGTGTCCCTGCCGAAACCAGCACCAGCATCGCGAAAGGAGATCTCTCCCGCTTGCCGACGGACCGCCGATCGAGGTTGATCGGCCTGGTACGTCGAGTTGCGTTTGGCTGACCGATCGCAACTCGTTACAAAGAAGGAAACAGTTCAATGATGTCGAATGATCTGCGCATGACCCGGCGAACTGTCTTGACGACCCTGGCGACCGTTCCGGCGGTCGCCCACCTCGATCGCCGTATCGTCCTGATGGGTCTCGAATAGGACACCGCGAAGCCCTCACCGTTTGGCGACAGGTGATACCGCCGGGCCATCCCTGACGTCGGCCTTGGGACAACTGCTCGAGCACCGGGACGAAAGGCCCCCGTTGAGGCGCCGGTCACCCGTCCCGCGATCAGTGGTCAGTTCGATGGACCGGCATCGGTTCGGGGCTCGGGCGTCTGGCCGGGTTTTCTCCCAAGCGACACCAGGCCGCGACGACAGACGACGACGCCCCCGACCGCTGAGCAGTCGGGGGCGTCGTCGTGACGGTCAGCGATCGATCCGCGGCGAGCCGCCTACTGGCAGACCCACTCGTTGCGGCGCCCCTGCTGCCACATCCAGCCGGCCGCGTTGGCGCTGGCATACGCGTCGAAGATGTTATCGCCCGCGTACGGCGTCGTGGCCCAGGTACTCGGGATGAACTGGAACAGCCCGTACGAGCCGCCGCTCGCGTTGACCGCGTTCGGATCCAGCACCGACTCGCAGCGAGCCACCCGGAGCATGTCCGCCCGCGGCTGGCCGTACCGGTCGGCGGCGGCGTAGATGATCTGGATGATCTGATCCTGACCGTAGGAGCCGGAGTTACCGGGATTGGTCGGCGCCGGGTCGACGGCACTGCCGCCGTCGGTGCTGAGCAGGCTCGACGAAGCCCAGCCGTTGGTGCCGTTGTAGTTCAGCGACCAGAAGCCGTTCTGGGATTGCCCGTTCGACGTTCCGGAACTTCCAGCCGGCATGACCGTCAGGACCGAGTAGGTCGTACCTGGTCCAGAGCGGAGGTTGAGCGAGACCGTCGCCCAGAGTGGACCGCTCGGTGCCGTGCCGGAGGACGGTGGGGTGCTCGGTGCGGGGTCACTGCCGGCGTCCGGCGCCGGCGCGGTGCCGCCGATGGTCAGGTACTGCTCGAAGGCCCAGCCCTGGCTGCCACGGTAGGTGACCTGGGCGAAGCCGTTCTGGCGCGGACCAAGGACTTGCACCTGAGCGCCACCCGGCATCACGTCGATGATCTGCGCGCTGGTCGAGGCGCTGGCCCGCAGGTTCAGACTGCCGTTGACGGTCGCCGTCCCGGCCGCGCCGCTCTCGGTTCCGGAATCGGTATCCTCCGGCACGGCAGGCGACGAACCGCTGCCACCGCCGGTCGTGAGGAAGTCGAGCGAGGCCCAGCCCTGGGTACCGTTATAGGTTACCTGCGCGAAATTGTTCTGCCGGGAGCCAGCCAGCTGGACCTGCCCACCGGCGGGGATCACGGCGATCACGGCGAACGACGTCCCGGCGCCGGAGCGGAGGTTGAGGTCGGTCGTGCTCTGGGCGGCGCCCGTGGCCCCGGTCGTCGCCCCGCCATCGGTGTCACTGTCAGCGGGGTCAGAGGCGCTGCCACCGGACCCGAGGAACTGGCCGGAGGCCCAGCCCTGGGTGCCGTTGTACGTCACCCGGACGAAGCCGTTGCGCTGCTCGCCAAGCAGCTGGACCGTCGCGCCAGCTGGCATCACATCGAGGATCTGGCTGTCGGTCGAGGCGTCGGCTCGCAGGTTCAGGCTGACCAGGACGTTCGTGCCGCCGGTCGTTCCGCTCGTGCTGCCACTGCCCGGCGTGGAGCCGCTGCCACCGCCGGAACCGAGGAAGTCGGCGTAGGCGAAGCCGCTCACGCCCCGGAACGTCACCGGGAGGAAGCCGCTCTGGGTATCGCCGGTGACGGAGACGGACTGACCAGCCGGAATCACCGTCAGAACCGCACTCGATGTCGAGGGCCGCGCCCGCAGGTTGAGGTCGGTGGTCGCGACGCGGGTCTCGCTCTGGGCGTTGGCCCGGGTCTCCGGGACGAACGCCGTCGCGCCAGCCGAGAGGGTGATCGCCACCACGCAGACGAGATGCACCAGCCGGGACCGGACGCTGGCCAGCCCGGCGTGCCCCCGCACGCGAACTGGCATGGCCGAGGACGCACGGTCGGTGCGCGGACGGTGGGCAGACGGTGCCCAGGACGGGTGAGACATGGCGATACGCTCCTGTGCCACGACTGCCGGGCCCTCCGGGCTTGGTCGTGCCACAGGGGCACAGCGACCGGCCGCGGCGGTGTCATCCGGACATCGTGGCTGGTCGTCATGGTCTGGTCGCGAATCGTCGCGCCCGGCAACGGCCGTCCTGATCGATTCGACCAGGAGGACCACCACGGGACGGACAGCGCATCGCTCCCCAGCCGGAGCGAACGCTCAAAGGGATGTCAGGAGGATCGTTCCTCGACTCACATCCGGTTCTCTTCCACCGTCCTGGCGATCGCGACGGGCCTCCAGCCACGGCACCCGATCGGATCGTCACCAGAACGGCCCGGGTGGGTATACCCGGTCTGCCTAACATACGCCAGTCGTCGAAAAACGGTTCTCTCGGGATTTTGTGCGTACGTGCGCGGTCTATTGGCGCCATCGGCGATGATGCGGCACCGATGCCGTGCCAGCGGGACACCGTTCCGTGCGCCGCCGAGGCCGGGTCGCTGCCTCGTGCCCGCGTGACCATCCACGTCGTCGTCGCCTTAACGGAGTCGTATGTTCCGCTACATCGAACGAATCATTGGCGGCTTCCGGACATCGGGGTCGTCCTTCGGTACCGGTGGGGCCGAGGTCTCGATCGCAACGCGGGGGTTCCCGGGGGTGGGCGGGTGACGCCCGCCAAACCCTTCGGTCGGCGTGACGGCCGGTCACCAGCTGGCCAGCTGAACAGTGACAGGCGGGCGCCGGTGGGCCGTCGCTTCCGTCCTTTGGACGTGCCAGACGGCCCCAGCGGCGCCGGTTTGACATCGGCCGTCCACTCCCCTACGGTTCAGGGAAGCGACCGTCCCGCATCGGGGCGTCGAACGATGCCGGTCACCGGCAGACCAAGGAAGACTCATGGCGCGGATGGTCAGTTGTGTCAAGCTGGGGCGCGAACTCCCCGGCCTCGAGAAGCCGCCGTTCCCCGGCGCCTTCGGTCAGCGCATCTTCGAGAACGTCTCCGCCGAAGCCTACGCCGAGTGGAAGCCGCAGCTGACAATCCTCATCAACCACTACGGTCTCAACCCGGCCGACCCGGAGGCTCGCCAGATGCTCCGCAAGCAGCAGGAAGAGTTCTTCTTCGGAACCGGCGACACGCCGGCCGACCAGAACCTGATCCCCGAGGACGTCCGCCAGAGCTAGCCCCTCCGGCGACAGCCGAACGACACGGAAACGGGACCGCCTTCGCGAGTGGTCCCGTTCGCGTTTGTGGAGCGTGATCTCTATCCCTGTTGCTTCGTGCTGCCCTCAGCCGGGCCATGCTCGTCGGAGTCATCCTCGTCGAACTCGTCGATGGCAGTGGGATGAACCTCAGGGTTGACCGCCAGCACCTCTGGGTCGGTGTCCTCACCAGGGTGCGATGGCTCAACGTCGGGGCCGTTGGATGTATCGGGATGGTCATGATCGTGATCGGTCATGGTGGCGCTCCTGTCTCGGCAAAGTGGAAGGGCAGAGTCGCCCGTGCCGGCGCAGCACTCACGATCGGTTCCATCGATGACTCGGATCGCCGCCGGCCCCTTCAGTCGTCCACCGGTTCCAGATCAGACTCCTCGCGGTACCGCCGAACCGTCTGTCGTGGCACCAGGAGCGCCCGGATCGCCAGGCCGCTCCAGATCGTGACGCCGGTCAGCAGCACCGGGACGACGATCAGGACGACCAGATGTCGCCGGGTTGAGCGGGTCGCTGGCGAAAGGTGGTCAGCCAACGAACTCGCTCTGCGTCAGGGATGGTCGTATGGTTCGGTCCTCCGACCAGACCGAATGCCATGGAGAACGGCTGGAGTACACTCCTTATGTTCCGTACGCGTCTACCCGGCCAGCCCCATCCTCGCTGCCCGGCCCAGGAGTCCAGCCCGTGGCCCATTCCCCGACCCCCTTCGCCGATACCCTCAGCGAAGCGACCGACTGCCCGTGGGACGCGCCCGTCCTGGCCGTCGACCCGACCCGGGACGAAGCGATCGCGGCGCTCCTCAGTGAGGAGAAGATCGGCCCGCGGGACGGCGCCGGCCGGACGATGGTCGTCGCGATGAGCGGCGGCGTCGACAGCGCGGTGACCGCGCTCGTCATGCGGGAGCGGGGCTACCGCGTGATCGGGATGAACCTGCGGCTGTTCTCGCCCGACGACCCGGACCACCGCGCCAACCCCTGCTGCGGCCTGCCGGCGCTGAGTGATGCCCGCCGGACCTCGGCCCGGATCGGGATCCCGTTCTACGCGATCGACATGGAGACCGAGTTCGCCGAGAGCGTGATCGACCGCTTCGTCGACGAGTACGTCCAGGGCCGGACGCCGAACCCCTGCCTGGAGTGCAACCGGCACGTCAAGTTCCGCCACCTCGTCACGCGCTCCCGTGAACTCGGCGCCTACGGGCTGGCGACCGGCCACTACGCCCGCATCCTCCCGGCGGACCCAACCGATCCGGCCGGTGCGCCTGGCGCCCGGCACCGCCTGCTCCGGGCCGTCGACGGGAAGAAGGACCAGAGTTATGTCCTCTACACCCTCGACCAGGACCAGCTCGGCTTCATCCACTTCCCGCTCGGCAACCTGACCAAGCCGGAAGTCCGGACCCTCGCCCGCGCCTTCGGCCTGCCCGTGGCCGACAAGAAGGAGAGCCAGGAGATCTGCTTCGTCGGCGACCGCTCCTACGCCGAATTCGTCGCCGAGCGCCGCCCGGACGCCGCCCGCCCCGGCGAGATCGTCGACAGCGACGGGACCGTGATCGGCCAGCACAGCGGCCTGCTCCACCACACCGTCGGCCAGCGCCGCGGGCTGGGGATCGCGACCGCCCAGCCGCTCTACGTCCTCGGGCTGGACACCACCGCCAACCAGCTCGTCGTCGGCCCGAAGGTGATGGCCTCTGCCCGCGAGCTGACCCTCGACCGCGTCAGCCTGACCAACGGGATGACCGACCGCGCGTTCACCGCCGACGTCATGGTCCGCTACCGTGGTCAGGTCAACCCCGGCACGGTTCGCGTGACGCCACTCGGCGACGGCACCCGCTTCGGCGACGCGACCGTGACGTTCAGCGAAGGAGGGCCGGTCGCGTCGCCGGGACAGGCCGCCGTCTTCTACGCTCCCGGCGGCGACGAGGTCCTCGGCGGCGGCACGATCGGCAGTGTCACCCGCTGACGCGAATGCCACGGTTCGATCGCATCAGGAGAGCAACCATGCCAACCTACGCATTCCATTGCCCCGACTGCGGCGGCCGGTTCGACGAGCGCCGCACCTTCGCCCGGTCCGACGACCCGGTGACCTGCCCGACCTGCGGCGGCAACCGGGCTGCGAAGCAGTTCGGGACGCCGATGGTCTTCCGGAAGGGCATGGCGGCGAAGGCGCTGCTCGAAGCCCCCGGCCGGTCACCGGTCGCGACAGCTCCGGCGACGCCGGGACACGCCAGCGGCTGCCCGTGCTGCTCCGGCCGCGGCTTCGCTCCCGCGAGCCCGGACCCGGAGTAGCGCGCGTCCGGAACCGACCGGGCATGACACCCAGCGAATCCATGGGCATCGGCCCGCGGCGCGGAGCCTGCGTTGGGGCACTGCTGCGCCAATCGTGGCGATGCGCGTATAGTGCGTCCATTGTTGGCGGCCCCCGGTGGGCCACGAGACGACTGCGACTTCGGCGGAAAGAGGGAGCGACCAGTGCGGAGAAACGCGATCATCGGTGGAGTCGGAGCGCTGATCCTCTTCATCGTGATCATCGTCGGACTCTATCTGCTCGGTGACGACGACCAGTCCGCGCTGGAGCGACTCCGCGACATCGCGGTCATTTTCGTCGTCCTCTCCTCGCTGATCACGGTCGCGCTGCTGGCCGCGGTGACCGGGGCGCTGATCTTCCTCGTCATCCAGCTCAAGGACCGGGTTATCCCGCTCCTCGAGGAGATCACCGGAACGGCGAAGCAGGTCCGCAACACGGCCTCGTTCGTCAGCGACGAGACGGTCCGGCCGATCATCGGCGTCGCGGGCTGGTTCGCGAAGAACCGCCAGTTCTCCCGTGTCGTGACCGGGAAGTCGAAGAAGATCCCCGATCCCAACAAGCTGTAGGACGGGAACCCCAGGGAGTAGACCGAGATCGAGCGCTCCGAGCCACCGGCGACACTGCCGGTGGCTCGGAGCGTCTTCCCGTCCCGTACGACGGCGTTGTCAGACCGACGACAGGGTCTGCCAGTCGAGCATCCTGACCACCCCGGAACCGCGACCCAGCAGCGCTATGGGGCGCCGGTCAGGATCCGGATCGCCTCGGTCAGCGTTGCCCGGGCTTGGTCGGTCTGCTCGCTCCCCGTCCCGTCGGGTCCCAGCTGGGCGAAGGCCCACATCGCGGCCGTCGTCGTGATGAGCAGGAGCAGATCGGCGGCCGGAATCCGGTCCGACAGCCGCTGATCGTCCTGCGCCCGCTGAATCGCGGCGACCTTGGTCCGGTTCGCCTCCCGCACCCCCGGTTGGCGGGCGCCCTGCCCTGCCCGCTCCAGCCGGTCCCACAGGGTCATCCGGACGAGTTCCGGGTGCGCGATCGACTGATCGTAGAGCAGCCCCGCGTAGCCCGGCAGATCGGTCGCGTCGAGCGGGACGTCGCTGACGATGTCGGCGATGAGGGTGTTGTAGACGGCGTCGAACAGCTGGTCCTTGTTGCCGAAGTAGGTGTAGAGGAGCGGCTTGCTCGCTCGCGCGGCCGACGCGATGCGGTCCACGCGGGCACCAGCCAGCCCGAACTCGGCGAATTCGTCCCGCGCGGCCCGGAGCAACCGGCGGCGCGTCTCATCGGCGTCACGTCTCATGACCGCAACATACCCTCCCACCCGGTCAGTTGACAACGCTCCGCCAACGTCCTACGCTTTCATTGTTACCAACCAGTAGGTAACCCATTAGGCAGGGGGAGAGAACACCGATGGCGAACGCAGACAAGGTCGTCCTTATCACCGGCGGGTCGTCGGGGATCGGCGAGGCCACGGCCAGGCAACTCAGAGCGGACGGCTTCACGGTCTTCGCCGCCGCCCGTCGAACGGAACGCATGGCTGGACTGGCGGAGCTGGGCATCCACACCTTCGCGATGGACGTCACGGACGACGCCTCGATGGTGGCCGGTGTCGCGCGGGTCATCCGGTCGGCGGGGCGAATCGATGTGCTGGTCAACAATGCCGGCTACGGGTCGTATGGTGCGCTGGAGGACGTTCCGATCTCGGAGGGACGCGCCCAGTTCGACGTCAATCTGTTCGGGCTGGCCCGGCTCACCCAGCTCACCCTGCCCCAGATGCGAACTCAGGGCAATGGCCGGATCATCAATATCTCCTCGATGGGCGGCAAGATCTACGAGCCGCTCGGCAGCTGGTATCACGCGACCAAGTTCGCCGTCGAGGGACTCAGCGACTCCCTCCGGCTCGAACTCAAGCCGTTCGGCATCGACGTCGTGGTCATCGAGCCGGGTGGGATCCGGACGGAGTGGTCCGGCATCGCCAGCGAGAAGATCCTCGCCACCTCTGGAAAGACCGCTTACGCCAGCCAGGCCGAGCACCTCGCGAAGGTTCTGGGCAACGAGCGGTTGCAGTCCAGCCCGGAGGTCGTCGCCGCGGCGATCAGCCGGGCGGCCAGCGCCCGCCGGCCGAAGATCCGCTACGTCGTCGGGTCCGGCGCCCGGCCGCTGCTGTTCGCCCGCCGGCTCCTGTCGGACCGCATGTTCGACCGCTTCCTGACGCTGGCCTTCAGCCGGCTGGCGTAGCGGCCGGTCCCTCCGAGACGGCTCCGCCCGGCGGCATCATAGTTGGCCGATGACCAGGCTCAGGCAGCCCTCGAACTCCGGCTGAGTGCGCAGGTGGCCATATCGGGCGTCCCACGTCCCGTCATCCAGATCCGTCCGGAGTCGTTCGAGTCCGGCGTGGACGTTGGCGGGATCGACGAAGCTCCGGGCCGACATCGCCAGCCGAACGCCGGGATCGAGGAACCGTTCCGGTCGGCCGTAGTACGCCTGGCCGAAGCCATCGGTGCAGTCGAGTGAGATTGAAACCGGCCGGACCTCGCTCCGGCCGCCGAGCGCCTCGACGATCGACGCGATGGCCGGGAAGCGCTGGCCCTCGGTCGCGATGACCTCGGGCTCATAGTCGTTCAGCCAGAACCGTTCGAGCAGGGCCGGGTCGCAGGTCAGGATGACGACCGGCCCGCGGGTGACGCGGCGCACCCCGGCCAGCCCAGCCCGCAGATCGGGCCACTGGTGGACGGTGAAGGTCGCCATGCTGGCGTCGAACGCCCCGTCCGCGAACGGCAGTTGGCCGGCAACGGCATCGACGGCGACCGGCAGGTGGGCGGGCCGCTGGGCCCGCATCGAGGCCGACGGCTCGACGGCGGTGACGTCCCGGTCGATTGGCTCGTACGACCCGGTCCCGGCGCCGACGTTCAGCACGGTCCGGGCGTCGCCCAGCGCCGCCAGGATCATCGCCGCGATCCCCGGCTCGGGCTGCCGGTAGCGGGCGTACTCGACCCTGATCACGCCGTAGTCGGCATCGCCGGCGCTACCATCCCCACGCCGTACCGACATATCTCCCTCCCCCAGCGTTCAATCCATGCGGTCAGCGGTCAGCGTACCCGTTCGTTTCGTCGCCGCACGCTCGGAAAAACGCGGCGCCCCGTTCGTAGGGGAGTGGGCTTGCCCCTCCCGGCCGCCGTAGCGGCCTTCGCCGCCGGGCGAGACCGTGCCATTGAATCGACATGTTTAATTCGCGGACGATGAGGTTTGGAATCGACCATTCCCGTCCACCATCGGACACGGTTGCACCCGCAGCCAGTTATCGCGCTGCGGGGCGATGGCCGATGCGGCGGCCGGGAGCCGCCAGCGAAGCGAGAGCGGACTCCCCTGCGGACGGGGCGCTGCAGCGGCCGGGCGACCACACAGGGATCGCCCCTACGAAACGACGGACGTCGGTCGGCAAAACCCCCCTGCCATCCGAGCCTGTGAGCGCGGATGGCCGGGGGGTAGGGTGAGGCGATGTCGTCTACGCGACGGGTTGGAAGCCGTAGTCCTCCAGTGCGGCCTGGCCGTCCGGACCGAGGACGTAGCTGATGAAGGCCGCCGCCAACTCCGCATCGCCACCGCTGACCGGGGCGATCGGGTAGGACGCGACGACGTTGACCGCGCCCGGGATGTCGATCAGGGTTACACCGCCGCCCTCGGTCCCGACGTAATCCGACACGTAGACGATGCCGGCGTCGGCCTCGCCGAGCTGGATCCGGGTCAGCACATCCCGGACGTCCTCCTCCTCGGAGACGATGTTGCCAGTGACCGCCTCGACGAAGCCGTCACCGTAGGTGGCGGTGTCCGCCCCGGCGAGGCAGAGGGACTGGCGGGCGTACTGGCCGACCGGCACGTCCGGCTGCGCCAGAACGACGGAGACGCCGTCGCCAGCGAGGTCGGCCAGCCCGGCGATCCCGGCCGGGTTATCGGTCGGGACGACCAGCGCCAGCCGGTTGCCGGCGAACGCCCGCGGGTCGCCGTCGATCAGGCCGGCGTCCGACGCGTTGGTCATCTGGGTGGTGTTGGCGGAGGCGAAGACGTCGGCCTCGGCCCCCTCGGTCAGCTGGGTGACGAGCGCCTGGGAGCCGGCGTAGTTGAAGGTGATGTCGAGCCCCTCGTTCTGGGACTCCAGCGTCCCCCCGATCTCATCGAAGACGTCCTGGAGGGACTGGGCCGCGAAGACCGTCAGATCGCCGCCCCCGTCCGGGAACGGCACGGCCGCCGCCGGAGTCGTCTCCGTATCGGGCGTCGCGGCCACCGGCGACGACGCGGCGACCGGCGCCGGAAAGGCCGAGCAGTCGACCGGTGTCTGGGCGACGGCCTGGTACGAGCCGGTCGTCCCGCCGATCCCGATCGCGGCGATGGCGAGGAGGAGCGCGAGGACGATTTGAGGCAGACGCGCACCCCCGGACGATGAGCCTGTTGACATCGGTCCTTCTCCTGTTTTGGCCAGTTCGGACGGCGGGCCACTGATGCTCCCAACAAGAGGGTAATCACGCTCTTGCTAATCAGGGATTGAATACGATAATGGAGACGATGTCCATACCCGTCTTTGCGAGACCCCAGGAGGAACTTTTATGGCCCTGAGCGCCCGCAACCAGATCACCGGCACCGTCACGTCGATCCGGACCGACGGCCTCATGGCCGAGGTGATCGTCGACATCGGGGCGACCGCGCCGGTCGTCTCGGTCATCACCCGCTCCTCGGCCGAGTCCCTTGGCCTGACCGAGGGTACGCCGGTCACGGTCGTGATCAAGTCGACCGAGGTCATGCTCGCCACCGCCGACTAGCACCCGCCGCGTCAGCGGACACCGATGGCGAGGGACCGGCCGGTCCCCGCCAGACCCGAAAGGCACCACGATGACCATTGCCCGACGCCTGTCCGTCCGCACGCTGCTGTTCCTGCTGCTTGCCCTGTCCGTCGTCGGCTGGAACGCCGGCGGCGCCATCGCCCAGTCGACCCCGGCGGCGACACCGGCTGGCTCGCCGGCCGCGGCGCAGACGATCGCCGTCACCGGCGCGGTCGTGACGCCCCTCGATCTGTCCGTCGACGACCTGCGCGCCTACCCGGCCGAGACGGTCGACGTCACCTACGAGGCCGCCGGAGAGTCGGAGGACCACTCCTTCACCGGAACGCCGCTGATCGGCCTGATCGAGGCGGCCGGGCTGGACGTCCCCGAGGACGCCCGCAACCCGCTGTTGACGCATTATGTCGTCATCACGGCGACAGACGGCTACCAGGTCGTGCTGTCCGGCGGGGAGCTGGACCCGAACTTCGGCAACGCGCCGATCCTGCTGGCCTGGGAACAGGACGGCGCCGACCTGACGGGCGAGGACGCGCCGGCCCGGCTGGTCGTCCCCGGCGATGGCCGCGGTGGCCGCTTCGTCTCGGGCGTGATCTCGATCGAGATCGTCGCCCTTCCCGTCAGCTGATGCGGTCGGCTCCCTGGTGCGATCATTGCATCAGACGGGCGATAGCAACCAGACGCGCCTCGCTTCCGGCGAGGCCAACCAACCAGTGAGAATGGTGGTACCCATGCAGACATTCATCGACGAGATCGACCTCTGGCAGGCGGAGGGCAAGCAGGTGGCGGTCGCGACCGTCGTCTCGGTCGAGGGCTCGGCCCCCCGGCCGATCGGCTCCCGGCTGGTCGTCTCGGACAACGGCGACCTGGCCGGCTCGGTCAGCGGCGGCTGCGTCGAGACGGCCGTCTTCAGCGAGGCGCAGGAAGTGATGACGTCCGGGCAGCCGAAGCTGATCCGCTACGGCATCACCGACGAGCTGGCTTGGGAGGTCGGGCTGGCCTGCGGCGGCACGATCGAGGTCTTCATCGAGCCCGTCCGGTAACGCCGGTTTCCAATGACGCGAATAACAGCCCCGCCCCCTCTTTGTTGCAGGGGTCGGGGCTGTCCTGTTTTGCCAGATGAGGAGACGCTGGAAGCGTCCTCGTAAGGGCGATCCCTTGTGGTGGCCCGGGCGCCGCGGCGGCCTGTTCCGTAGGGTCATCCCCTTGGGGGGACCGGTGCCCGCGGGCGCATCGGGCGGGCCCGGCCTGCTGGTTCAAGGTGAATGCGTGGGCGGCGAAAACCGTTATCGCGGTGCGGGGCGATAGCCGCCGTGGCGCCCGGTCACCACCAGCGAAGCGAGAGCGGATGACCCTGCGTCACGGGCGCAACGGCCGTGACCCCACAGGCGCTCGACTTGCCGCCTCGTGGGCTACCGGTCCTGCTTCGAGGTGAGATACGACGAGAGCGAGAGGGTGATGATGACGAACCCGATCGCGCCGCCGAAGTAGACGATGTCCCGGCTGCCATCCCAGTCGACGACGGCCACGAGGAAGTTCACCCCGAGCAGCACGATGATGACGCCGACCAGCTTGCTCTTCAGGTCATCCAGATTGTCGACGTGGAGCCAGTCCGGCACGGGAATGCCGGGGTCGACGAACAGTTCATAGAGCCCGAGCGCGACGATGTAGAGCACCGTCCCGACGAGGAACAGGTCGGTCAGCTCGACGAACTCGACCGAGAGGACCTTGGCCCCGTCGGTATCGATCCCGTACTCGGCGATCGTGCGCCAGATCGTCCGGAAGACGAGCAGGAAGCCGTAGACGAGCGTGATGATCGCGGCCGCGAGCAGCCCCGCCACGGCGATCGCGATGAACAGCCGCGTCGACCCCAGCAGCCGCGGCAGGAGCCCGGAACTCGTTCCCTGGATGAACTCCCGCTGCTGGCGGTCGTCCGGCCCAGCCGCTGACGCCGGTTGCCCCTGCTCGCCCACCATGCGTCCTCCGTCCGATCATGCCACGACACCACGGCAAAGCCACATCATCGCATTCCGACCGTCAGGCCGGAAGCCGCCCGTGCAGTGGTTGCCTGCAATCCAGCCGCTGGACACATCTCCGTGATGACTGTCCCCTACACTCAGGGGCGATCGACCAGACGCAGTCGAGCGTGTGGCGCCGGCGCTGTCCGGTGCCCGCGGCCCAGCGCCGGAGGACATGACGCCCCATGCAGGCCAACGACGCCCGACCGATTCCCCAGTCGTCGCTCGACCCGAAGGTGATCGGGCTGTGGCGGCTCAGCGGCTTGCTGTGGGCGGTGCTGCCGCTCGCCGCCATCGCCGCCTTCGGCGGGTTCCTCCTCTACCGCCTGGCCGACTGGACACTCGTTCAGGCGGTCCTGCCGCTGCTCGCCGTCCTGATCGTCTCCGTCCCGCTGGCACTGATGCTGCCGGTCGCGAGCTATCGCAACTGGCGCTGGGACATCAGCGACGACGAGGTCGACACCATGCAGGGCCTGTTCACCGTCACGCGGCGGCTCGTCCCGATGGCGCGGATCCAGCACGTCGACACCACCCGTGACGTCTTCGAGCGCTCGCTCCAGCTGGCGACGGTCGTGATCTACACGGCGGCCGGCTCCAGCGCGATCCCGGGCCTGCCCGTCCAACTCGCCGAGGCGATCCGCGACCAGATCGCTGGCCTCGCCAACACCTTCGAAGACATCTAGCCCGTCGCCCACTCCACCCCCGTTCCGACCGAACGACCCGTCAAGCGAGAGGATTCATCGCCATGTCGTCACCCTGGGGGACACCCGGCAGCCCGGATACCAGCCTACCGGTCTCCCAGTCGGGGTCGGCCAATGGGCGGGCCGATGAGACGCAGGCCGATGAGACGCTGGCACCGGAACCTACCGGCGAGCAGGGCGATCGGGAACGGTTCCACCCGGCCTACATGCTGATCACGATGGTCCGGTCGATCCGCGGGTTCATCATCCCGATCGGGATCGCGATCTTCTCAGGCAGCCGGGGGGACGTCGTCTGGCTGCTCATCGCCGCCGCGTTCGCCGGTCTGACGGTCCTGAACGCCGTCGCCACCTGGTGGATGAGCAGCTACGAGATCACCGGCCGCTCCCTCCGGCTCCGGACGGGCTGGCTCAACCGGCAGGAGCGGGCCGTCTCGTTCGAACGGATCCAGTCGATCGACCTCCAGGAACCGCCGCTGGCCCGACTGCTCGGCGTCGCTCAACTGCGGGTCGAGACGGCGGCCGGCGGTGGTGCCAACGCCGACATCGTGATCGAGGCGATCGCGCTCGACGAGGCGACCGCCCTTCGCAACCAGCTCCTCGCCGAGCGGGCGCAGCGAACCGGTCGAATGGCACCAGCGGCGGCAGCGGCATCGAACGGATCACGGGCCGTCGCGGCTGATGGTCCCAGTCCCGCCGTCGGCGAAAATCGACACCCGAGTCCGGTGGCCGGCAGCGTCGCCACCGGCACCGTCGATCCTGGCGCCGATTCCGGCACGCTCATCAGCGCGCTCTCGGGCCGCGACCTGCTGATCGCCGGGCTGACCTCGAGCCGGATCGGCCCGGCGGCGGCCATCCTCGCCGCCGTCAGCCAGTTCGGCGGCGACATCGTCGGTAGCCGGGTCGAGACGGTCGTCGAGTCGACCGCCTTCAATCTCACCCAGGTCGTGATCGGCCTGATCGTCATCGGCGGTCTGGTCGCCTGGGCGCTGTCCATCCTCGGGACCGTGATCACCTTCAGCGGGTTCACGCTGCGCCGGGAGGACGACAACCTGGTGATCTCGTCGGGGCTGTTCGAGCGCCGCCGGACGACGATCCCGATCCACCGGGTCCAGTCCGTCACGATCAAGGAGGGGCTGTTCCGGCAGCTGTTCGGATTGACGAGCGTTCACTTCGTCAGCGCCGGCTACGGCGGCGGGCAGCAGAACAACGACTCCGGCGTCCTCTTCCCGCTGATCCGACGGGCCGACGTCGCGTCGCTGCTCGTTCGCTCCCTGCCCGCCTTCGCCGCCGACGTCGAGGCCGTCCGGCGCGACGGCCAGCGCCTCCCGGAGCGGGCTCTGAGCCGGTATCTGACCCTGCCGATCGTCTGGGATGTCGCGCTGCTGGCCGTCGCGATCGTCGCCTGCGCCCTGATCCCGTTCACCGAGTGGTGGTACGGCCTGGTCGTGCTGCTGGTCCAGAGCTGGCCATGGTCGCTCCTGAGCTACCGCGACACCCGCTGGCTCTGGGACGGCGAGGACCGGCTAATCGTCCAGGGCCGCTCGGTCGCCCGGTTCGTCACGATCGTCCCGCGGCGGCGGGTCCAGTTCCGCGAGGTGAGCCAGAACTGGTTCCAGCGCCGGGCGGACCTGGCCAGCATCGGGGTCCGCGTCGCCGGGTCGACCTTGGGCAACAGCGCCACGATCGCCCACATGGACGCCGGCGATGCGGCCCAGCTGGCCGGTCGGCTCGGCTTCCACGACATCCCCCGGACCCGGCGACGACGCCGCTGGATGCGAACGCCCGAAGTTAACGCTGCATCCAGCTCGGTCGTTGACTGAGGGCCACTCCACCCCTAGCATGGAGAAGGGTCCCACGACATGAGCCAATCGACGCGGCAGCGTATCCTCGCGATCAACGTTGGTTCTTCGAGCCTCAAGATCTCACGCTACCGACTGGACAACGGCCTGCACCTCGACCTGACCGCCAGCGCGGAACGCATCGGGCGATCGGGGTCGCGCGTCAGGATCGCGACCGGGGACGGGACGTCGATCCTCGACCGGTCCGAACCCCTCTCCAGTCACCCGGCGGCTCTCTCCACCATCCTCGACGCCATCCAGCCCAGCGACAGCCGCAACGACATCGTGGCCGTCGGACACCGCGTCGTCCATGGCGGTCGTCTCTATAGCCAGCCGCAACCGATCACCGATACCGTCGTGGCCGATCTCGGGAATCTGATCCCCCTCGACCCTGACCACCTGCCCCAGACGATCGCGGTCATCGCGGCCGCTCGCCACCATCTCCCGCACATCCCCCACATCGCCTGCTTCGACACCGCCTTCCACGCGACCATGCCACCCGTCGCGCGACGATACCCCCTGCCGCGACGATTCGTGGACCAGGGTGTCGTGCGCTACGGGTTCCATGGCCTCTCCTACGAGTCCATCGTCCATGAACTCCGAGAGCGTGGCCCCCTGCCGTCCCGGCTGGTCGTCGCCCACCTCGGCAGCGGCGCCAGCATGGCCGCCATCCGCGACGGCCAGTCGGTCGAGACGACGATGGGCTTCACGCCGACCGGCGGGCTCATGATGGGAACCCGGACCGGGGACATCGACCCCGGCGTGCTGCTCTATCTCCTGCAGCACGAATCGCTCGGAGCCGGCGCCGTCAGTGATCTCGTCAATCACGGATCGGGCCTGCTGGGCGTATCGGGCCGAAGCGCGGACATTCGGGACCTGCTCGGCCGGATGCCGGATGACACCGACGCCGCGGCCGCGGTCGAGCTGTTCTGCTACACGGCCCGCAAGGCGATCGGTTCCCTGGCCGCCGTCCTCGGTGGGCTGGACGAACTGGTCTTCACCGGCGGGATCGGCGAGCACGCGGCCGCGGTACGGGAGGAGATCTGCGCCGGGCTGGGGTTCCTCGACATCCGGATCGATCCGGATCGCAACACCGCCAACGCGCCGACCATTTCCCGGGATGACGCATCGGTTCCGGTTCGGGTCATCCGCAGCGACGAGAACCGCATGATCGCCCGACATACTCGCCGCCTCACCCAGGGAGCTCTTTATGATGTACGGGTTTGACACGACGATCTCCAGCGCCGTCCGCACGACTAACCCCATACCAGCACCGGCTCCGGTCTCCGGTCCGCTCACGGACGACCTGCTGGACCGGATGCAGCGCTACTGGCAAGCGATCAACTACCTGACGATTGGCCAGATCTACCTCCAGGCAAATCCGCTCCTGCGCGAGCCCCTCGTTCCGGCGCACATCAAGCCGCGGCTGCTTGGCCACTGGGGAACCTCACCCGGCCTGGCCTTCATCTATGTCCATCTCAATCGACTGATCAAGGAGCGCGACGCCGGCGTGATCTATCTTGCCGGACCGGGCCACGGCGGCCCGGCACTGGTCGCCAGTACGTATCTGGAGGGGACGTACTCCGGGATCTATCCCGAGGTCACGATGGACGCCGAAGGCATGCGGCGACTGTTCCGGCAGTTCTCGACGCCTGGCGGCATCCCCAGTCATGTCAGCGTCACGACCCCCGGCTCGATCCATGAGGGCGGCGAGCTTGGCTACGTCCTCACCCACGCCTTCGGGGCCGCCTTCGACAACCCGGACCTGATCATCGCGGCGGTCGTCGGCGACGGCGAGGCGGAGACCGGTCCGCTCGCCGGCTCGTGGAAGGGGACGAGCTTCCTCAACCCGGCCCGGGATGGCGCGGTCCTCCCGATCGTGCATCTCAATGGCTACAAGATCAGCAACCCGACCGTACTGGGCCGATCGAGCGACCACGAAGTCTGCGCCCTGCTCGAGGCCAACGGCTACGAGCCCCATGTCGTTGCCGGCGATGACCCCGAGACCATGCACCAGGCGTTCGCGGCGACGCTGGACGCCTGTTATGACCGAATCAGGGCTATCCAGGCCGACGCCCGCGCCAACGGCGTGACCAGCCGACCGTCCTGGCCGGCGATCGTCCTGCGGACGCCGAAGGGCTGGACCGGCCCCAGGGTCGTGGACGATCTCCCGGTCGAAGGGACGTTCCGGTCCCACCAGGTGCCACTATCCGGTGTCCGGGAGAACCCTGCACACCTCGCGCTGCTGGTCGAGTGGCTGCGCAGCTACGAGCCCGAGCGCCTCTTCGACGAGGACGGCCGGTTCCGGCCCGAGCTGGCCGACCTTTCACCGACGGGAGAACGCCGGATGGGCGCCAATCCCCACGCCAACGGCGGCAAGCTCCTGATCGACCTCGACCTGCCGGACTTCCGCGACTACGCCGTCGCAGTCGATCACCCGGGCAACGAGCGTCAGGGCTCCGTCCAGGCGCTCGGCAAGCTCCTGCGGGACACGTTCGTACGGACAGCCGAATCGCGGAACTTCCGGCTGTTCTGTCCGGACGAGACGCATTCCAACCGGCTGGCCGATGTCTTCGATGTCGAGAATCGCTGCTTCGTCGGACCGATCCTCGATCTGGACGACCACCTCGCCCCGGACGGACGAGTGATGGAAGTCTTGAGCGAGCACCTCTGCGAGGGATGGCTGGAGGGCTACCTGCTGACCGGCCGCCACGGGCTCTACGCGACCTACGAGTCGTTCGCGATGGTCTCGGCGTCGATGACGGTCCAGCACACCAAGTGGCTCCAGGAGGCCCGCCGCCTTCCCTGGCGCGAGCCGGTCGCCTCGCTCAACGTGCTGCTCACCTCGACGTGCTGGCGCAACGACCACAACGGGTTCAGTCATCAGGGACCGGGCCTGATCGACGTGATGCTCTCGAAGCGCGGCACCGTCGCCCGCATCTACCTGCCGCCGGACGCCAACTGCCTGCTCTCGGTCGCCGACCACTGCCTGCGAAGCCGGGACTACGTCAACCTGATCGTGATCGACAAGCAGCCGCAGCTCCAGTACCTGACGATGGAGCAGGCGATCGCCCACTGTGCCGAGGGGGTCGGGACCTGGGACTGGGCCGGCAACGACGGCACGACCGATCCTGACGTCGTGCTGGCGGCGGCCGGCGACATCCCGACGATGGAGAACGTAGCGGCGGCCGAGTGGCTGCGCGAACACCTCCCGGAGCTGAAGACCCGTGTCGTGAATGTCGTGGATCTGATGACGCTGTTCCCGGCAGCCGATCACCCGCACGGCATGAGCGAGACGCGCTTCGTCGAGCTGTTCACGGCCCACCGGCCGGTCGTCTTCGCCTTCCACGGCTACCAGCGGGCGGTCCACGAGATCGTTCACGGACGGGTCAACGCCGAACGGTTCCACGTCCGGGGCTTCATCGAGCAGGGAACGACGACCACCCCGTTCGACATGCTGGTGCTGAACCGGATGAGCCGGTACCACCTCTGCATCGAGGCACTGCGCCGGGCCTCACCGCGCTTCCCGCAGGCCGACAGCCTGATCCAGTCGCTGGAGCGCCTCATCGACCAGGCCGTCGCCTATTCCCGCGAGCACCTCGAAGACATCCCCGAACTGACCAACTGGACCTGGAACGCCAGCCGGTGACCGGTTCCTCACGCCTGACCGGACAGTAGGACAGCAGCCATCGCTGGTCCGTTCTGACGGGCTATCCAGCGTGATCGATTCGCGGCGTCAAACCGGATCACGCTGCGGGACCGATCCCAGTCCTTCACCCCGGTATCGAGCAGGTCACCGCCATGCCGGTTGTTCAGCGAGCCCTGAGCGCGTCCAACCGCGGCTCGATCAAGTCGATGGTCCGGCTCAATGTCTTTGGTGTCGGCCTGGCCTCCCTATGGACGACGGTCAACACGATCATCCTGCCTGAGCGGGTCGGCGATCTCGTCTCGGCCGAGACGCGCGGCACAATCCTCGGCATCATTGGACTTGTCGGGATCGGTGCCGCGGCGCTGATCCAGCCGGTGGCCGGATTCCTCAGCGACCGGTCGCGGGCTGGCGTCCGGGGTCAAGAACGTGCTCGATGTCGTCGGGATCGGGATTGGGATCGGGATGGCCTGGCCGGGAGCCAGGTCATCCTCTCGGCAACGGACAGCAACGGACAGCAACGGACAGCAACGGACAGCAACGGACAGCAACGGACAGCAACGGACAGCAACGGAGGCGCAATGGCGGCTGGTCCGGCACTCGCGAGACGGCTCTGCCACGAACCGACAGACCCGGGTCCTGTCACGTCGCGTGATGCCCTTTGCCGGTTGCTCAAGTGACGCGGACTCGGCCCGCGGGGGGTGAGCCGTCTCCCCAGGGCACGGGCCTCCGTGGCGGCCATAGCCCACCATGCGATCCGGGGGCTGGCATCCCGTGTGCCTCACGACCGGATACGACCGATGAACCGCGGCGAACCGCCGGTCGGCTGGACGGTCCACCGGCGGACCGGACGAGGAGGCAGGCATGGCGACGACCGACCACCGGCACGACGACCAGCAGACCAGCGACGAATTCCACGACCTCGTCACCATGACGCCGAGCGCGCTCGAAGAGTGGCTGGCCACCGGCGAGAGCCGGGCCGTCGGCCAGAAGCAGGACGGCAAGGGCGAATCGACCGGCCACCACATGGGTCACGAGATCGTCGAGTGGTTGCACAAGAAGAAGGCGGACCTCGGGGAGGACGACGTCGACCGGATGCGCAAGGTGACCGGCTCCATCGAGCGTCACACCGCCCATCGCCATGACGGCGACATCACGGCGACGCCCTGGCGCTCCAGCCCGATGAACTGGGGACACGCCCGCTGAAGAACTAGCCCGATCGCTGTCCTGATCTGGCTGACTCGTCGGTATTTCCGAGATCCGAATTCCAGCCACCCCTGCTACGATGCCGGACACCAACCGACAATCGCGGCGACGGGGTGGCCGATCGCTTCCCCTCGAGGCCAACCGCTGGAGGCTCCGTGTTCCAGGACCTGCACGTCTTCGATGTCCACGCCCACTTCCCGATCACGGGCGACGTCGCGATGGGCGGCGGCAACCGGACCCGCCAGACCGGCCGGATCGACGACCCGACCGCCGCCGAGCGCCAGGCATTCCGCCAGCGGCAGCTCGAGCAGACCCGGCACCAGTGGCGGATGGCCTTCGACTTCCCGGAGCCGGAGACCGAGGCGCGATCCAGCGAGGAGCAGGCCCAGCGCTGGGTCGCCGAGCTGGACCGCTACGGGCTGGAGAAGATCGGCTTCGTCACCGGGCGCAACAACGACGAGCTCGCCCGCGTCGTCCAGATGTACCCCGACCGCTTCGTCGGCTTCGCCCACCATGACATCACCCAGCCCGACGCCCCGGCCGAACTCGAGCGGGCCGTCACCGAGTTGGGGCTCAAGGGGCTCAAGCTGTTCGGCCCGATGACCGAGGTCATCATGCACGACCGCTCGCTCTACCCCGTCTGGGAGGTCTGCGAGCGGCTCGGCATCCCGGTCCTGATCCACTTCGGGATGCAGGGCGCGGCCGGAGGGATCTCCTACCACATGAACATGTCGCCGGCGGTGCTGGAGCCGGTCGCGCGGGACTTCCCGACGGTCGACTTCATCATCCCTCACTTCGGCATCCAGCACGTCACCGACCTGCTCTTCCTGTGCTGGTCCTGCCCGAACGTCAACGTCGACTCCTCCGGCTCCAACCAGTGGGTCCGCTGGATGCCGTACAAGCTAACCCTGGAGGACCTGTTCCAGCGCTTCTTCGAGACGATCGGCCCCGAGCGGATCCTGTTCGGGAGCGACTCGTCCTGGTTCCCGCGCGGCTTCGCCCTCCGCTACCTGCAGGACCAGCTCCGGATCTGCCGGTTCATGAACATGTCGCACGAGCAGTTGCAGATGATCTTCGGTGGCAACGCCGCCCGCATCCTCAAGGTTCCGTTGATCTCCTCATCGACGACGACGATCGCCGATGTCGACGTGGTTCCCGAAGAGCCCACCTACGGGTAGGCTAACGAAAGAACGATATCGCGCGTCTTCGCTCCCGCAATTCGGAATATCCCAGGAAGGAGGGATCGACCGACCGTCGTCCCGATCGCTCGCAAGCCGCTGCATCATCAGTTCCCATCCGAACTCACCCCTCAGGGAGGACCACCAGATGACGACCCACGATCGCAACAGCCGCCGCTCCGCCCTCGACCGCCGCGATGTCCTGAAGCTCGGTGCCGCCGGCGCCGGGGCACTGGCCGCCAGCCGCTTCGGTGGCCGGGCCTCCGCGCAGGACGCCACGCCGGTCGGAACACCGGTCGATGCCGCCCCGGCACCCACGAGCGGGTTCGCCACCGCCGATCTCCAGGTCAGCGCCCCGGTCACGATCCAGTACTGGCAGTACGAGCTCGAGTCCAAGACGACGCTGGTCAACGAGCTCATCCCGGAGTTCATGGCCGCCAACCCGAACATCACCGTCGAGCACGTCAACTTCCCCTACGACGACTTCCGCCAGCAGGTCGCCGCCGCCGTCCAGGCCGGCGAGGGCCCGGACGTCCTCAACGTCTACTACGGCTGGATCCCGGCCTACGTCCAGCAGCAGTTCCTCGCCCCGCTCTCGCCGGACATCTTCCCGACGGCCCAGATCGAGGCCGACTTCTACCCGACCGTCGTCGCGGCCAGGGTCGCCGACAGCTACTACGCCCTGCCGACCGCCGTCCGGACGCTCGCCCTGTTCTGCAACATGGACCTCCTCGGCGCCGCCGGCGTCCAGCCGCCGACGACCTGGGAGGAGACCGTCGCCGTCGCCCAGGCGACGGTGAAGAAGGACGGCGACACCTTCACCAACGTCGGCATCACGTCGGACATCGGTGGGCAGGGCCACAACTGGTGGCGTGAGGCGCTGATCCGGCAGAACGGCCTCGTGCCGTACTCCGAGGACAACCGGACGCTGTACTGGTCCAACCCCGAGGGCGTCGAGGCGTTCAACTACCTGACCGCCTTCCAGACCGATCTCGGCGTCACCCAGGCCGGCTTCCAGACCGACGGACCGACGGCCTTCCAGGTCGGCGCGGCCGCCCTCCACGTCGACGGCTCCTACCGGGTCGGCTCCCTCGCGACCGCCGCGCCGGACCTGAACTATGCCGTCGTGCCGCTCCCGGCCCACAAGAGCCAGGCGTCGTTCGCGTCGTTCTGGGCCAACACCATCACCCGGAACGCCGCCGAGGGCGACAAGAACATCGCCGCGATGAAGTTCATCGACTTCCTCTCCTCGGAGTCGGTCCAGCGCCGCTGGACGCCACGCGTCGGCGAGCTCCCGGCCCGGCAGGCCCTGTCCGCCCTGCCGGAGTTCACGAGCAACCCGCGGCTCGCCCCGTTCATTGACTCGCTGCCGTTCTCGTACGCGACGTTCCTCGTCAACGAGGCGGACCTGCGCCAGGCCGTGATCGACGCCTACGACCAGGTCACGCTCAACGGCCTCGACGCCGAGTCGGCCATCGCCGAGGCGCAGGCCAAGGTCCAGACCCAGCTCGACGAGTACTGGGCCACGTTCGGGTAGCGGAGTTGCCCCACCCTCCAGCCCGTCCCGATCTCGACTCATCCCTTCGGTCGTCGTCGGATGGAGAGGGGGTCGGGGGGTGGGGCCGTTCTATCCCGGCCGGCACAGAAGGGCAATCCCCATGCAGATGACCCTGGAACGGCGGCGATGGCTCTGGGCGTACGCGTTCATCGCCATCCCGTTGCTCTTCTTCCTCGCGATCCGGATCGGGCCGACGCTCTACGCGGTCTGGGTTAGCCTGCATCAGTGGGACCCGATCGCCCTCCAGCGGCCGTTCATCGGGCTGGACAACTACCGGACCCTCGCCAGCGACGAGGTGTTCTGGACGGCGATGCGGAACACCTGGATCTACGTCATCGTCGGCGTGCCGGTCAGCCTGGCCGTCAGCCTCGTGATCGCGCTCGGTCTTCAGCGGCTGACCCACTACGTCGGCTTCTACCGGGTGCTGTACTTCGCCCCCTACGTCACGTCGCTGGTCGCGGTCGGCTGGGTCTGGCGCTGGATGTACATGCCGAATGGCCTGTTCAACGATGTCGTCGGCTGGGTCGGGCTCGGCCCGTACCAGTGGCTCGGCAGCCCGAACACGGCGATCTACGCGATCATCGTCACGACGATCTGGCAGGGGCTGGGCTTCCAGATCATCATCTTCCTGGCCGGGCTGGAGAGCATCCCGGCCGTCTACCACGAGGCGGCGGCGATCGACGGCGCCTCCTCCTGGCAGCGCTTCCGGGACATCACGATCCCAATGCTGAACCCGACGCTGGTCTTCCTCATCATCACCGGCGTGATCAGCAACCTGCAGGTCTTCACCCAGATCCGCTCGATGAGCTCGTCGGGAACGGGCGGTCCGCTGAACAGCACGATCAGCGTGGTGCTCTACGTTTACCAGCAGGCCTTCCAGGCACTCCCGGCGAAGATGGGCTACGCGTCCTCGATGACGGTCGTCCTGTTCCTGATGATCCTCGCAATCACCATCTTCCAGCTCAAGGTCCTGTCGAGGAACAACAATGACTATTAGCAAGGGGACAACCCGTCGTGCCTCTCCCCCGCGTTAGATGCACGTCATCTGGTGACGGCTCAGGTGGCGCTGTACCATTGACCCAGGTAAAGTCAGCGTCACCTGCGCTCTTTCGCTACCCGGAGGTTCCCGTCCATGGTCACGATCGAGCGCCGTGAGAGCGCCAATAGCGTCGAGTACCTATCTCGTGACGAGGCGCAGGCGCAATTCGATGAGGCGGCGATGGCGACGGCGGGTGTCAGTGGTGACGAGTTCCTCCGTCGTTGGGACGCCGGCGAATACCGGGCGCTCCGTCAGAACGACCCGACCCTCTACGGCCGTCTCGACAATCTCGCGGGGATCAGTGGGTTTGGCCGGACGTAGTCCCAGACAGGCAATCGATGAGTACCTTGGCCGCCTCCAGCAGGCGGCCAATTGCATCGTCCGGGACATCCACCTTGTCGCGACGTTGCCTGACCTTGAAGGCGAAGGTTACCGCCCAGGAACGGTGACGTTCGGCAGATCGAGGAATCGGACGATCGGTGAGCCTGTCTCACTGCGATCGGACGCCGGTGGCAAGAGCGGACTCCGATTCTCGCTCTCCCAGGATTTTCGGGTCAGCCACCAACCCGATGACCCACCAGCAGCCAGTTTTCGGGTGACCACGGCCGCCTATCGGTACGCCATTACCGACGAACAGGACCGCGAGTTGTTCATCTGGCACTGGGAACCGGAAGGCCGGGGCAACCGCCGCGCTCCCCATATGCACATCAAGCATGGTTTGGGTGTGACGACGGATATCCAGCTTCCCGCGGCGAGCGGGGTAGGCGAGGGATCGTATGGCAGCATCGACGTCCCCGGGCTCCACATACCAACCGGGCGGATCCTTGTCGAAGATGTCGCACGCTTTCTGATCGAGGAGCTCCATGTCCAGGGAGTACCAAACTACCCAGGCATCCTGAAAGCAAACATCGACGCGTTCAGAGCCGACCACACATGGGACCACTTCTCGCAGATCGAAGAGCGGTATGGAGCGCCAGGACCTGAGGGTGGAGCACCCGATCGGGAACCAGGCTCAGTGCGATAAATCAGCCACCGCCAGACGAGGGATTCCGGCAGTCGAATCGACTGAGCAAGTGGTACCGCGTCTTCCGCCAGCCTGTTTCACTTACAAGCAACCGCTCCCGTAGCGGTCATTGAGCCGTGCGACAATGCCGAAAGGTTCATCCCGGGTTCGAGTAGTCCCACAGCTTCGGACCGATCTCGATGCGAGGACAACGCATGGCAACCAACCCCGTCTCGCGCAGCGACGCCGCCGTCCCGATCGCGGACGTGATCGCCCGACCCGACCCGCTGGCCGCCGCCCGCTCGGTGAGCATCGTCGATGCCCGGCGGCAGCGGGACCCGAAGCGGACGGCGGCGCGGTGGTTCCTCTACCTGATCCTGCTCATAGGCGGACTCGGGATGATCTTCCCGTTCGTCTGGATGGTGACGTCGTCGCTCAAGCACGCGGCCGACATCTACACCCTCTCGCTGATCCCGCTGTCACCGACGCTGGAGAACTATCGGGAGGTCTTCGCGAAGACCGAGTACGTCCGCTGGTTCCTTAACAGCATCATCGTCGCGGCGATCACCACGGCCAGCGTCGCCTTCTTCGACTCGCTGGCCGGCTACACCCTGGCCAAGTTCCAGTTCCCCGGCTCGTTCCTGATCTTCATCCTGATCCTGAGCACGCTGATGGTCCCGACCGAGATGCTCGTCATCCCGTGGTACATGCTCTCGATCGAGCTGAGCTGGACCGACTCCTACATCGGCATCATGTTCCCCGGCCTGATCAGCGCCTTCGGCGTCTTCCTGATGCGCCAGTTCTTCACCGGCGTCCCGAACGACCTGATCGACGCGGCCCGGCTGGACGGCTTCAACGAGTTCCAGATCTTCTGGAAGATCGCCCTGCCGCTGGTCCGCCCGGCCCTGGCCGCCCTCTGCATCTTCACGTTCCTCGGCAACTGGAACGCCTACATCTGGCCGCTGATCGTGACGCGATCGGAGGACATGCGGACGCTGCCGGTCGGGATCGCCTTCTTCTCCAGCGAGGCCCAGAGCTCCTTCCATCTGATCATGGCGGCGGCGGCCCTGGCGACGATCCCCGTCCTGGTCATCTTCATCATCTTCCAGCGCCAGATCATCAAGGGCATCGTCCTGACCGGGCTGAAGGGGTAGCCGCCATGACGCCAGGCGACGGCACCTTCCCCCACCCCGACTACGCCCGCTATGTCCTTGCGCCCGCCTTCGAGGAGAGCCAGCGGCTCCTGTTCCCGCACATGATGGCGGCCAACGAGGCCCACACGCTGATGCTGGCGGCGACCGGTATCCTCTCGCCGGAGCAGGCCGGGCCGCTGTTGGCCGCCATCCGGCAGGTCCGCGACGCCGGGCCGGACGCGTTCCGCTACGCCCCGGAGATCGAGGACCTCTTCTTCGCCGTCGAAGGTCGCCTGATCGAGCTGACCGGACCGGAGATCGGCGGCAACCTGCAGATCGCTCGCTCGCGCAACGACCTCGCGGCCGGCATGACCAGGATGCTCCTGCGCGACCTCGTCCTCGGCGCCGAGCGCCAGGCCCTCGAACTGCGGGAGGTGCTGCTCGGGCTGATCGAGCGGCACGCCGGGACGCTGATGCCGGGGATCACCCACACCCAGCCTGCCCAGCCGACGACGCTCGGGCACTACCTGCTCGGCGTCCTTGGGCCGCTGGAACGGGACAGCGAGCGGCTCGGGCAGGCCCGCGTCCGAGTCAACCGCTCCCCGTTCGGCGTCGCCGCCTTCACGACGACCAGCTTCCCGATCGACCGCGACCTGATCGCCCGGCTACTCGGCTTCGACGGCCTGGTCGAGAATGGCTACGACGCCGTCGGGGCGAGTGACTCGATGCTGGAGACCACGCAGGCGCTGGTCACGCTGGTCAGCAGTCTGTCCCGGTTCGTCTACGACCTGCTGATCTGGACGCGACTGGAGGTCGGCATCCTCCGGATCGCGGACGAGTTCATCCAGATCAGCTCGATCATGCCGCAGAAGCGCAACCCGGTCGTGCTGGAACACGTCCGCGTCCGGATCGGATGGGTCTACGGCGACGCCAGCACCGTCGCGACGATCGCCCACTCAGCGGCGCTCGGCGACACCAACGACGTCGAGGACCCGATGGTCCTGCCGCTGGCACGCACCTTCGACTCGGCGGAATCCGTCCTGACCCTCCTGACAGCGGCGCTCGCGACGGCGGAGTTCGATGTCGCGGTCCTCGCCGAGCGGGCCGGGCAGGGAAACACGACGGCGACGGCCCTCGCCGACGCGCTGGTCCAGGACCACGGGCTGGCCTTCCGGACCGCCCACCACATCGTCGCGCTCCTCGTCCGGCGCGGCGGGGCGATCGACGCCGATGCCGTCAACGCGGTCGCCAGCGAGGTGACTGGTCAGCCCTTCTCCGTCCCGGACGACTGGGTCCGGCACACCCTCGACCCCGCTGCGTTCGTCGCGGCCCGGACGCTGCCCGGCGGTCCGGCTCCCTCGGCCATGGCGACGGCGATCCGGTCGGCCCGGGCACTGCTCCTGGGCGACCGGGGCCGGACCGAACTGGCCGCGGACGGGATCACGAACGCGGCGACCGAGCGTGCCCACCAGGCGGTGGAGTTGCTCACCGGGTTGGGGTAGCGGCGGCCAGACCCCCGGTCCCTTCCCCGGTTAGGACGCTTGCGCTTCGGTAAAGCGGAGCCGGTTGCCAAAGGGATCGGCCACCTCGAAGTTACGGCCCCACGGGTCGGTCTCGATGCCCGGCTTCGCGTAGGCATAGTCGCGATCGAGCAGTTCCCGGTGCAGGGCATCGACGCCGACCATCGGGAGGAAGACCGCCGAGCCGGGCGAGCCATCGCCGTGATGCTCGCTCAGGTGAAGCTTCAGTCCGGCGCGGGAGACCTGGGCGTAGAGCGGGAAGTTGTCGCCGAAGCGGTGTTCCCAGTCGAGCGCGAACCCGAGGAACCCGAGGTAGAACTCCATCGCCTTCTCGACCGAGAAGATCCGCAGGATGGGCACACAGGGTCCAAACCGGACTGGGTCGGATGACCCGGCCACGCTGGCTACAGGGTCGTCAGCAATCCTGGCGGCGAGAACATTCCAGTCGGCGAGACCGAATTGATGAGCGACGATCTCAAGCGCTTCGCTGTGCGAGATCGACAGCTGACGAGTGGCGAGGTCAGCGCGGAGTGACCGCGCCATCGCCTTGGCGTCGTGATATGTGCGCACGGGTCTGAGTCCTTCGGGCGTGGGCGAACGCTGGTCAGGGCTCGCATTGCTGACTCGTTCGCCACGCGAAGGTGGGGCAAAGGAGCGCTATCACTCGATACGTTCACCATCCTCAGAAGGGTGCGAGCGGCAGGCCGTATCAGCCTGCCGGAACCATACTCAGTCCGCTCTCGGTGGTCAATCGGAAGGCCCCCGCTCCAGCCGCAACTGCGAAGCACGCCAGCGTGATGGGAGGGGACCGTAGGAAGAACGCCGAAAAAAACGCTTCGGGGCCTCCCCCCGATCATCGTGGGACAGCCCCGAAGGGACATGTTGGTCTCGTACTTCGCCCCGGCACCGGGTCCAGTCTGTGGTGTGAATCCACAGCCGCGTCGCATCAAGTCAGTGGCCTGTCTCCACCTCACTCGCGACCACACTGGTCATCGGTCAGGATCCGGACTTCATCTGGCCTCGCGAAGCTCGAGGCCTGACCTGTCCACCTGCCAGATTCCGTACCAGACGTGGAGTTTGCGCTGATTTTGCATATCTGCGTCTCCTCCAATCACCTGCAACTCGGCTGGCGGATACCTGCCTCGTTCCGGAGTGTTCCCGGCTGGTGATTCGATGATCGAAGGTTAGCATCACGTCGATAGCCCGTCAAGGTCGGTTCCGCCAGATCACCGGCCAATTGATGCCAGATGCGTTACTTGTTTCACAATCGTTAGCGGCCGCACAGAATCCAGCCGGCCGGCCTGTGCCGCCAGTCCGGACGGCGTCAGGCGGGAGCCTCGCCATCCCCGCCACCCTCATTGGGCTCGCCGCTCTCAGTGGCCATCCCCGCCTCGCTGGCCTCGCTGGCTTCCAGACCGCGACGAATCATCTCCGCCTCGACGCTGACCGCGGCGATCCGCCGGTCGAGCCCGAGCTGCTGCGTCCGGACGAACTCCCGCTGGCTCGGCTCCCTGAGCTGCTGGACGACCGGGTTGAGCGCGATCCGCAGGCCGGTCAGCCGGCGGCGGATCTCGTCGAGGTCGGCCAGCGGCTGGGTGAACTGCTGCTCGGCCGGGAGCGTCGCGCGGAGGGCGGCGAAGCGGGACATCGCCGCCTCCATCTCCTCCGGGGGGACGGTCTCCCCAGCCGTCAGGCGCCGGATCACGCCGGACATCGGGTGGCGCTCCTCCGGGATCGCGGACCCGAGGAACTTGATCCCCATCGCCGCGACGAAGTCCTGCTCGCTGCCCCGGATCGCCCCCATCATCATCCGGATGAACCGCTGTTCGTCCTCCGGCCCTTCGGGCGGCGTCGGCCCGGTACTCCGCACCTCCTGCAGCGTCCGGTAGAGCCCTCGGAGGCGGCCGGTGTCGATGTCGCCGCCGGCCGGGAACATCTCCTGGGCGCCGCAACGCTCACAGAACCGGTCGCTCCCGAGGTGGGACTGGCAGTTTCGGCAGACGATGGCCATGCGGTGATGCTCCCTGTTTGACGGTTCAATCGATCGGGTCAGTTGCTACGTCGTCGAGACGATCATACGACCCCGGCGACCGGGTCAGCCGACCGGGTAACGGCCGTCCGATCACGTTGCCGGACCGAGCCCGTCCGGTCGGAGCGGGTGTTGGTTGAAACACCTCCCGGCCATCACAGCGTGTTCGACCGAAGCGTCGCGAATGCGAGGCACATGGCGCCTGACGGCGCGAACAAGGCCAGCGCAGCGAGAGCCATGTCCCTACGACGAGCGACGCGCCCCCGAGTCCTGATAGTGGCAAGCGCTCAGTGCCCGGTCGGCGGCGGATATCGCGCGCCCCGCCCCGGCAGCCCGGCAACGACCTCGGCCAGCGGGATCCGGTGGGCCTGAGCATCGCCACGCCCCGTGACCTCGGCCTCGCCGTCGGCCAGCGTCCGGGCGGAGACGACGACCCGCAGCGGCAGGCCGATCAGGTCGGCGTCGGCCAGCTTCACCCCCGGCGAGACGGATCGGTCGTCCCAGAGCACCTCCCGCACCCCGAGTGCATCGGCGAGCTGCCGGTGCAGGTCCTCGCCGGCCGCGGCGATCGCCGGGTCGCTGCCCAGCGTCGCGAGGTGGACCCGGGCCGGAGCGACGGCCGCCGGCCAGACCAGCCCGCGATCGTCGTGGAAGAGCTCGGCCAGGACGCCCATCACCCGCGAGATGCCCAGCCCGAAGCAGCCCATGACCGGGTAGACCCGGCCGCCGCCGGCGCCGCGGACCGGGCGGTCGAACGCCCGGCTGTACTTCTGGCCGAGGTCGAAGACGTTGCCGACCTCCGACGCCCGGGCCGCCCGGAGCGTGTCATCGCCGCGGGCCGGGCAGGCGTCGCCCTCGGACAGCTCGCTGATCTCGACGTTGACGCAGTAGTCGCAGGCCGGGCAGTAGAGGATGTCGTCCTCGCCGGCGCCGGTCAGGACCATGAACTCGTACGAGATCTTGTCGGAGAAGGCGCCGCCCGACGCCTCGGTCACCTTCGCCGTCAGCCCCAGCCGCCGGTAGACGCGCAGGTAGGCCGCCTTGACGATGGCGTAGTGGCGCTCGAAGTCGGCCTGGTCGGCGTGGAACGAGTACATGTCGGCCATCAGGAACTCGCGGCCGCGCATCAGGCCGGACTTCGACCGGAGCTCGTCGCGGAACTTCCAGCCGATCTGGTAGATCGCGAGCGGCAGGTCGGCGACCGTCTGGAGGCGAGCGAGAGCCAGCGGCGCGGCGACCTCCTCCTCGCTCTGGCCGAGGGCGTACTCGCGCCCGGTCCGGCTCGGGACGTGGAACAGCACGTCGACGGCGTCCCAGCCACCGGTCGCGACCCAGTTGGCCTTCGGGTGCAGCATCGGTAGCCGCACCTCCTGCCCACCGATCCCGTCCATCTCCTCGCGGACGATGGCGGCGATGTTGTCGAGGGTGCGCAGCCCGAGCGGGAGGTAGGAATAGACGCCCGCCATGAGCTTGTCGACGTAGCCGGCCTGGACGAGCAAGCGGGCGTTGGCGGTCGTCTCGTCCTTCGGGGCCTGGCGGATCGTGTGGCCGAACAGCTGGCTGTAGCGCATGAGGTGAGGTCACGTTTCTCCACGGGAATCCGGCGGCGCGACGCAGCGGGCCGGATTCCCGTGGGATGGCACCCTCGCTACGTCATCGGCTGGGGCCGCCCGCCAGCGGCATGGCACCTCGCGGCACCGCGCCAGTGGCGGGCCGGGTAGGGGAGATGATGGGGGAGATCGCCGCCCGGATCGGGGCGATGCCGAACGCGCTGCGGTTCATGTCATGCCCTCCTCGGGTGGGTGCGGCGTGCTGGTCCGGAGAGGGTAGCACCGATTCGTTCGGTCCGCGTGCGTCATCTGATCCCGGCCCTGATGAAGATTGCGGATTTCCTTCGGTGCCGTTTCGCGAGCATGGCGCCTAACGGCGCGGACAAGGCAAGCCATGTCCCTACGGCGTGGTCACCGGCCCACCGACTTCAGTTCGCAAGCTCAATCAGGGCCGATCGGGCCGATCGATCCGGTTCTGAAACACGTCTGATTGGGGTCAGTTGACGACCCCGGCCCCGTCGCACTGGTTGGCGACGGCGTGGTCCCGCGATTCCTCGTCGACGGCGAGGGGCTGGGCTCCGCGCAGGCGGTGGGCCGACAGGTCGGCGACCGCGACCACGATGTCGTAGCCGCCGGTCGTCTGGCCGCGTGGCAGCGTGATGTCCAGATCGACGGTGCTGAGCAGACCCTCGCCAGCGGACGGCTGGAGCGTTCCGAAGGCGGTGATCGGACCGAGTGAGGCGCCCCGCGGCGTCAGCTGGACGCGGACCGGGGTGTCGGCCGGCAGGTCGGTGACGGTCTGGAAGTAGAGCGTCAGGCGGCGCCGGTTGGGGTCGTCCGGGTAACGCTTGACGCTCTGGTCGTTGTAGGTCAGCAGGGTTGCCTGGCCGTCGAAGTCCCAGCGGCAGGGCAGCGCCCCGACCAGCGCCGGTGGCGGTGGGATCGTCCGGAGGTCGTAGACGTGGGCGAAGTCGACGCCGGCGATCGCGATGGTATCGACCGGCGGGTAGCGAGCCGCCTGGTCCTGCATGACGGGGCTGAGGTCGCGCTCCCACTGCGGCAGGTAGGAGACGTAGTAGTCGGTCGCCTCCCAGTCGACCAGCCCGCGGGGATCGTTCGCCAGCCCCGAGTTGAGGACGGTCGCGGTCGGCGGCATGAAGTAGAGCAGCGTCACCTGGTCGGTCTGCGTCCGGACCGTCGCCGTCGCGCCATCGGGCTGGTCGAGGATGAACGCCGCCGCCTCGTCCATCCCCTCGCCCGCGCCGAGCTGCATGTCGTGCCGGGCGCTGGCGATGCCGCCCCGGATCGGGCTGTAGTAGTCGAGGCCGTAGCGCCGGTCCGCCCACGCCGAACCGGCCTGGGCGATGACGATCACGGCGACCATCCCGACCGGCAGGAGCGGCCGCCAGTCGAGCCGGAACTCGCGCCGGGGCACGGCGCGCCAGACCAGCCGGGCGAGCCCGACCCAGCCCAGCGCCGCCAGCAGATCGAGAACCGGGAAGACCGGCAGGATGTAGCGGTCGAACTTCTTCGCCCCCGCGTCCATCAGCACGGCGTAGAGCAGCGCGAACGAGAGGACGGTCGCGACCGGCGCCCAGACGTCGCGTGGTAGGACGACGCGCCGGCGGAGCACCGTGCCGGCGACGAGCAGGGCGATGCCGAGCAGCGCGATCGGGGTGATGCGCCAGAGGATCGCGTCCGGATAGAACACCCAGCCGGGGTCGCCGTGGACGATCTCCCCTCCATAGAAGGTCGGCAGCTCATGGCCGACCGTCGCGGCGTTGCTGACGTAGACCCACATGCGCTGCACGGTGCTGACCGGGTCGACGATCAGGGTGGGCCAGAGGACGAAGGTCGAGACGGCCGACGAGCCCAGATAAGCGACCAGCGGCCGGGCGGTCGCGGCCAGCGTCTCTCTGACGGTCGCCCGGCGGCGAAGCAATGCGATCAGCGGGATGGCGACGATCGCGACGACGGCGACCACCCCGAGCACGCCGGCCGTGAAGCGGGTCAGCCAGGCCAGCGCCGACAGCAGCCCCGCCAGCGCCCACAGCCAGCGCCGGTCCCGCTCGCGTTCTCGCAGGGCACGGGCGATCGCCAGGACGGCGGCGAAGGACGCGATGGCGGTCAGCCCGTCGATGTGCAGCAACCGGTCGTAGCCGATCAGGAACGGGTCGAAGGCGATCAGCAGGAGGGCCGTCGCGACGACCCACGCGTCGAACAGGCGGCCCAGTAGCCACGCGGCGACGAGGAACAGCGCCGTCTGGAACAGGAGCTTGACGATCCGGGCGGTGACCAGCAGATCGAGCGGATCGGCACCGACGGTGCGGAGAACCGTATCGACGCGATGGTACGGGACATCGGCTGAGTGGAGGGCGGGGTAGTCCGGCAGCGCGATGACGTAGGCCAGGACACCAGCCCACTGCGTCGTCGCGCCGGGGTGCGGCAGCTGGTACGTCGAGCCCAGGTCGCCGTGGGCGAGGCCGCTGTAGATGTTGGCGGAGGCGCCGAGCCAGTCCGCCTCGTCGGTCTGCATCATCCGGTCGATCCCGGCGAGGCGTGGCCCGAGGTAGATCGTCACCAGGACGGCGACGATGGCGATCGCTCGAAGGGCGGATTTCAGGCGCACGTCGTTCCCTCCCGGTCAGATCGGTAGCCCGGCGAATGGTTCTGGGAGTGTTCAGGCAGGAGTCCTGGGTGAACAGGGTGACAGTGAATTTGGTTCAGGGGTGGCACCTGCCGGGCAAAGCATGAGCCGTGCCCTGTCCGTACCGCCGAAGGTCTGCCAGGGGTGAGTTGCGATGGCGGAGCAGTCCCCACCCCCGGCCCCTCCCCGGCTCCTCGTCGCGCTCCGATCGACTGAAGTCGATCGTCGGCTGCGACGAGGCCCAGGGAGGGGAGCACCCAGGCGGGAAGCTCCACCAGTCATCCGTAGCGAATGACGGCTTAAGGAACCTACGAGCGGGGAGAAGGGTCAATGCTGACGCATCAAGCCGGGCCGGGAAGGCTCAACTCATCGATCTGCCAGCCCTGGATGGTTTGCAAGAAGACGACATAGCTGGCCCGATCCTCCGCGAAGACAGGATAGTCGTCGTAATTCTCCGCTATCCCGGATACCTCACGAGCGAGGAAGGCGGCAACCCGACCGTCGGACAGCATCCGGAAACCCCACAGATAGTCGCGCCCCGATTGCCCGATCTGGCCTCGACGATCTTCCAGGGCGACGGGGCCGGGCGATCCGAGTCGCAGGATGAGATACCCGTTCGGCTCTCGGTCGTCGAAGTTCCAGAACAACCGCAGGAGTCCGTCGTCACTGAGCAGCGCAGTTGATGTCAGTGAGTAGACGTTCGTCTCGAGGCTACATCCCAACCACGTTCCGTAGAGGCTGGTGATCTGCGCGATGACCGCCGGGTCGACCGACGTGCCCGCCGGCATCCCGTCCGGGCTTCGCGCGTACCCCTGTTCGGAGACCTGCTCCCATGAAATCAGGCGACCAGGCACGGCCATCCTGCCGTCCTTGGTAGCTGGTAGCTCGTACGGCCGGACAAGGGTTGAGATCGCATCGTCCATGGTTCGTGGCGTGACATTGCACGTCTGATAGGTCGGTCGCTCCAGATCATTCGGCACAGACCCCGGTGTCGCGCCAGACGCAGGAGTTCCCGCTACGGCGACAGCTGGAAGATGCACCGATGTCGTCGCCCCGATACCGGCGATGCTCGTCGGCGGGGCGGTCCCGTCCGGCGCATTGAGGTAGACGGCGAGACCGGAGAGGGTCAACAGGGCGACGAGCGTCAGGGTCGCGACCAGGCCGAGTGTGCGGCCTCCGATGTGGCGGGCCCGGCCCTGTGGCCGCTGCTTCCCAATACGAACGTCGCCCAGCGGCCCCTCAGCATCAGCGGTCAGCGGCGGCAGGACGGTCGCCGAACCGCCACGGGGGAGCGCCCGCAGCTCGGGCCGGGGGCGCAGCTGCATCAGGTCCCGCCAGAGCCGGTCCTCGTCGGCCCGGTCCGGGTCGCTGCCGGCGGCGGTCGGGTCGCCGCCGTGGATCGTCCGGACGGCCGCGACGAGGCGGGGGTCGAGGTCGGGCGTGGGCCGGTCGATGCCGTGTATGAGGCCGTCGATGTAGCGGTTGAGGGCGTCGACCTGCCGGGCGTCGATCGGTCGGGGGGTGCCGGCGTCTGGGTGCGTCATGATCCGTCTCCGAAGATGTGCTCGCCGGCCAGCAGCGTGCGCAGCCGGGCGTAGGCGCGGAACTGGCTGCTCTTGACCGCGCTGACGCTGATCCCGAGGGCGCTGGCGATCTCCCGCCCGGACAGCCCGGCTAGCCGCAGCTCGACCAGGCCGCGCTGCTCGGGCGTGAGCCGGGCCATCGCCGCGAACAGCCGCTCGCGCTGCTCGGCGCCGATCGCCCGCTCGTCCGGCAGCCGCTCCCGGTCGACCAGCCCGCCGCTGGCGTCGATGGCGTCGAGGTCGACCTGCGGCCGGCGGTAGCGGACCATGTCGATCACGACGTTGCGGGCGATGGTGAACAGCCAGGCGGCGACGGAGCCGGTCCGGTAGCCGTCGATCCCGGCCATCGCTCTGGCGAAGGTCTGGCTGGTCGCGTCGGCGGCGGCCTCGCGCTCGCCGAGGCGACGGAAGCAGTAGCGGTAGATCGGCCGGTAGTAGCGCCGGTAGACGGGCTCGAAGGCGCGGAGGTCCCGCTGGGCGAGCAGGACCATCGCCGTCTCCTCGGCTGCCCGGTTGGCGTCCGGGTCAGACCCGGTCAGCTCGTCGTCCGGCACCGCGTCCACGTCCCTGCCTCCCGCCGTCGATCCCGCCCAGCGCGACTGGTCTGTCCTGCTCAACGGCGCTGATGGAAAAAGGTTTCGGGTCGGCCGGAACCTCGTGCTCCCGTCATCGTCAACGGGCACCAGGACAGCGAACGGCCCCAGCGGAATCCACCGGGGCCGTGCTCGGGTGTGTGGCGGTCAGGGGCGAAGGTCGGAGCCAGCCCCGATTGAGTTTGCGGATTTCCGTCGGTGCCGTTTCACGAGTTTCGCGAGCATGGCGCCTGACGGCGCGGACAAGGCAAGCCATGTCCCTACGGGGTGGTCGCCGGCCCACCGACACTATTTTGCATAGTCAAGCAGGGCCGGTCTCCTGTGGGCCGGGCGGACCGATCAGTGATCGTCCTGGAGGGTGGGATCGGCCTCCTCGGCGCCCATCAGGCCGCTGTCCATGTCGCCCATCATCATGTCGGCGATCGCGCGCTCCGTCCGCCGCTCCTCGCGCGAGAGCAGCGCGGCGCACGGCGTCCCGAACCGGGGCGTCGCGAAGGGGAGGTGCGTGTCGCCCCGGGCGAGGATGTGCGAGCCGTTGCTCATCCCCGTCTCCGGGTCGACCGGCAGCTCGGCCCCCCACTGCGTGAAGGCGCGGGCGTTCGCGTAGTGCCCGACGAACGAGCGCCGGAAGCGGTCGGTGGTGATGTTCTTCTTGCTCCGGTGCATGACGTGGCCGCCGAAGAAGACGACGTCGCCCGCCTTCGCCGCGACCAGCAGGTGCGGGTATCGATCGGCGATCCGGGCCAGGTCGTTGTGCTCGTCGTCCGGGTCGCTGACGCCGCTGACGGTCCCGATGTCGTCGACCCCTGTGTCGCCGAAGCCATAGCCGGAATGCGGCGGGTAGACCGGCTCGTGCTGGGAGCCGGAGGCGAACCACATCGCCCCGTTGTGCTCGTCGCAGTCGTCGATCGCCATCCAGGCACCGCAGAGGGTGTCCGGATGGGTCGGGATGTAGAAGGTGTCCTGGTGCCAGCCCTGGCCCGGCTTGCCCGGACCCTTGAGGAACAACATCGACTGGAGCGCGGACACGTCCGGGCCGATCAGGACCTGCAGGACGTCCAGCACGCGGGGGTGGAGCAGGTAGCGCTCATGGAGTTCGAGCTGGCGGTGCAGCATGTGGATGCGGAGGAAGTAGTCGGCCTTCTCCTCCGGGCTGAGGTCGGCCGGCGGGGCGGCCAGCTCCTGGACGCTGACGCCCTTGTCGCCGATTGTGTCGCGTTGGTCCAGCAGGTGGCCGGACTGCTCCGGCAGCCGGCCCTGCATCAGCTCCCCGGTGTGCTCACGCAGCTCCCGGACCTCGTCGGGGGAGAGCAGCCCCCGGACGACGAGGAAGCCGTCGCGGCGGAAGGCGATGTACTCGGCGACGGAGACGCGGTACGGCGTGTGGGCCAGGACGGTCGCTTTGGTCGTCTCGGACGTGTCGGTCGGGGCTTCTACGGCGATCGCTACCATTTGGACACCTCGCTGGTGTGGTGGCCGGACCGGTCATGGTCCGGCGGCGGGTTCGTCAGGTGGGGTGATTGTAGCAACGGTCGGCGGGAAACGATTTGGGCTGCGCCGTATCGCTCCGGCGACAATGTGGTGTCGGAGCCGTCCCACCGCCAACGAACACTGGCCCTGAATGAACCCACTGAACGATATTGAATTCGGCGTTCATTGCCGAGACAGCGACGTGCCAATCTCGCGGCGTTCGCTGGTGTCTTCTGCTCCGCGAACCCTGGTGCGTCATTCGGAGGGCAGGTCGCGGCGACGCCGGAGGCCGGAGGCCGGGGACGATTCCTGGACGAACGCCGAGCGCCCCGCCACCGCGACATTGCGGTGGCGGGGCGCTCAGTGATTATCTCGCTGCGGTGAGGGGATCGGGCGCCGACCCTATCCTAGGTTGCGATCTGGTTGCAGATGTCGCACTGCGCGACGCAGTGGTCGTGGTCGTACCCGGCGACGCAAATGCCGAAGTAGCAGACCGCCTGCCGCTGCGCCGGGCTGTCCTTGTCGATGGAGCCGCCAGCCCACAGGATGCAGTTGGCCGCCGTGAACGCGGTGTAGCACTCGCAGTCGCACCCGGTGGGGGTGAAGTCGCCGTTCGGACCGCTGACGGTGGCGCAGGTGTACGTCCCTGACAATCCCATCGCCTTGGCTGGCCCCGTCATCAGCGCGTTGGGGGTCGCCTCGGGCTTCGCCGACGGAGCATGGGAATTGATATCGGCCACGCTGAACGGCGAGTCCGACCCATCCACATAGCCGCACCGCGTCATCGCCAGATGAATCGCGATCGACGCCTGCTGAACACGCTCACCGTAGGCCTCCTGATGGGCCATGACCTGGTCCTGCGTGTATGCCGCCGTCTCCTCCTGCGCCTGCTGGAGACGGTCGGCGTGCTGCGTCCGGAACGCCTGCATCGCGTCGATGACGTTCTCGCAGGGGCCGCTGATCGTGTCCACCGCCGCGGCCATCTCCTCGTAGAGCTGGACCCACTCCTCCCCGTCGGCCGCCTGGGCGAAGGCCGAGGACGACGACACCAGCGCCGCCCCGCCGACCGTCCCGACGGCCAGTGTCTTTAGGGCGCCACGACGGCTCGTTGCCCGCCCCATGAACCGAGTCAGCCGATCGAACCGCGTATCCACCATGCGACCTCTCCCGTGCGTTGCGATCGGCTCCGGACCTGGCAGCGACCACCCACGTCGCCGGGCCCGGTCGGCCGTCGGAGGGGGTGGTTCGCGGTCGCGCCGGACATGTCATCACGATAGGAGGGAATCGACACGGAGCCTATCCGTGGAATCACGGTATCCGGCGGCGGACACTACGGCATTCGTCGTTCACGGCGCCGGTCCATCGAGGAGGTCGTCCGGCCAGCCCGGCCCGGCTCTGTTTGTCTCTCACCCATATTTCGCCAGTTGAAATCGCTCGTTGCCGACAAACCAAAGCTCCCCCGGGCAGCGAAGTGAGCTCGTCGCCGAAGCCGACGATCGAATGAAGTCGATGGAAGCGCGACGGATCACCCGGGCTGGGGGTGGGCAACGCTCCGGATCACTCAAATGAGCCCTACTGCACCTCGACCGGCCGGGTCCCGTTCCCGACCATCGCCGCCTGCCGCTCACCCGCCGCCGTCCCCCGGGCCCAGGTCGACTTCTGCACGACGGGGAGTTGCAGCGCCCGCTCCCGGTCGAGGTCGAGGTTGCCGATGTGGAGCGAGATCGGCGCCTGGACCCACTTGTAGATGTTCCGCAGGAACAGCCGGGTGAACCGGTCGACGTGGCCGGCCAGCGCCTCCGAGGACAGCTCCGGGAACATCTCGACGAGGACCTGCTCGATCTCGTCCGGCTGGAGCTTCTCGTAGGCGAACAGGTGGAAGCAGGCGTCCAGCACCGGGAACGGCATCAGCTCGTGCTCGCCCCACTGGTCGTCGGCCAGCTCCGGCCCGGCCGGGGAGGCCAGCACCATCGCGATCCCCGCGTACCCGGTCGTCTCGGCGAGGTAGTCGAGCAGGTAGTTCACGACCGTCTTCGGGACGTTGGCCAGCACACCGAGCCCACCCGTCAGGTCGCCGGCGATCGTCGTGTAACCCACCGCCCGCTCGCTCATGTTGCCGGTCTGGAGGTAGAGCCCGCTGGCGGAGTTGGACCAGTTCCACATCCGCTGGGCCCGGATCCGCGCCTGGATGTTCTGCCGCGTCAGCTCCGTCACCGGCTGGTCCGGCCCGAGCATCTCGCCGACCGCCGCGATCTCGCGCTCGTGCGCCTCGTGGATCTCGACCGATTCCAGCGGGACGCCGAGGTCGCGGCAGATCCGGGCCGCGGCCCCCCGGGTCTCCGCCGTGTTGTGGCGGGACGGCATCGTGAACGCTTTGAGCAGCGCGCCGGGATCGTCCGGCCGGACCCTCCGGGCGTAGCGGTGGGCGACGAGGAGCGTCAGGAGCGAGTCCCGCCCGCCGGACAGCGCCACGCCGATCTGGCGGAAGGCGCCGAGCTTCTCGTAGTAGTCGCCGATGCCGAGGGCGAGGGCGTCGAGAATCTCCTCGCAGAGCTCCTGGCGGGCCGTCGGTGGCGGCATCTCGTCCGGCAGGAAGAACGAGCGCTGGGCCGGGACGGGGTAGCGCAGGCGGGCGCGGCCGGCCGATGTGTCGACGACCTCGCTCGGGTACGACAACGCCGGGACCCGCGGCTCCGTCGCCACGAAGTCGCGCTGGTCCTCCCGCCAGGTCGTGTTCTCGGTCCGGAGCCGTAGCGTCCGGTCGAGGTCGACGCTGACCGCCGCGTAGCCGTCGCGGAACCGGGGCGCCGCCAGCATCCGCTTGCCGTTCTGGGAGACGAAGCCGCCGCCATCGAAGATCAGCGCGTCGTTGGCGCCGAGCAGGTTGGTGTAGGCGTAGGTCACCTGGTGGTCGCTGGCCCGGGTCGCGATCAGCTCCTCCCGCGTCCGGTGAATCCCGACGCGGTAGACCGAGGCGGAGACGTTGGCCATGATCTCGGCACCGGAGTAGGCCCGCCGCCGGACCGGCCCGTCGGCACTCCAGAGGTCCTCGCAGACCTCCGCCGCCAGCACGCCGAAGTCGAACCGGAACAGGTAGTCGCCGAACGGCACGCCGCGGTGCTCCCCCTGCTGGCCGGGCAGGCCGCGGGTGAAGACGCGCTGCTCGTAGTAGACGTTGTAGGTCGGCAGCTTCTCCTTCGGGACCAGCCCGAGGACCCGCCCCCCGGCCACGACGGCGGCGCAGTTGTAGCGCAGCCCGTCCTCGGCGATCGTCACCCCCAGCACCGAGACCAGCGGCAGCGGGGCCGTCTCCCGGGCGAACCGGACCAGCTCGTCCCACTGCCCCTCGACGAAGCCGCGCCACTGCGGCAGGTCCTCCGGCGCGTAGCCGCCGATCATCTGCTCCGGGAAGACGGCGACCGTCACGTCGTCATCGGCCATCAGCCGGGCCTGCCCGATCGCCCGATCGACGTTGGCGGCGAAGGCGCCAACCGTGGAGTTCACGCTCGCGAGACCGATCCGGACGAGGCGCATCGCTGGTACTCCTGCTGATCGGGGCCATCGCGACGGGCATCGTGCGCCGGCCATCGCGCTCCCCGGGTGGTTCCGCAGATTGTACGATGGCATGCATCGAGACCCCTCCCCGCTCCCCGCTGCGGCGGAGCGGAATAACCTGCCCTAAAGGGTCCGGCTGAAGGACATTGGATTCGGCGTCGTCGGCCGACGGCGACGTGCCAATCTCGCAACGTTCGCTGGAGGCTGTTGGTTCATGACCAATGTCGTTCAGCCGGTCCCTTCAGGGCCGGTCTGGCTGATCGATGGGGAGCGGCGTGCATCGAGTCATCCAGAGCGACAACCTGCCGGTGCTGCGGACGCGGCCGGACGCCTCGGCCCGGCCGATCTCCATCGACCCGCCGTTCAACACCGGCCGGGACCGCTCGCGGACGATCACGAGGGCCGTCCCCGACCGCCGTCCGGGCCGGCTTCCGGGGCACGCGCTACCGGTCCGAGGTGCTGTCCCGGCTCTCCTACGCCGACCGGTTCGACGACTTCCTCGCCTTCCTGGAGCCGCGCCTGATCGAGGCCTACCGCATCCTGGCGCCGGACGGCACCCTCTACCTCCATCCGGACTACCGTGAGGTCCACTACTGCTGGTTCCTGCTGGACGCCTTCTTCGGCGAGGGAGCGCCCTCAACGAGATCATCTGGGCCTGCGACTACGGCTACCCGACCCAGAAGCCGCTCGGCATCCTCTTCCGGATCATCCGCGCCTCCTCGCTCCCCGGCGACACCGTGCTGGACTTCTTCGCCGGCAGCGGCACCACCGCTGCCGCCGCCGAGCTGGGCCGCGAGTTCACCCTGATCGACTCGGCCGACGACGCGATCACGACCATGCGCCGCCGCCTGGCCGGTGTGCCGGATGTGTCGTGGGAGGCAACGTCCGGATCCACACCAGCAGACTTCCCAGCCGAGTCACGGTCAGCGAAATCAGGCCGCTTCGGGCGGTATACCAGCCCGGGGGACCACCGTTCGCCGGATCTCCTCGCCGCTGGTCTGCTCGGCGAGCCGGAGCTCGTAGCTCTTCTGCAGGTTGAGCCAGAGTTCCGGTCCAGTTCCGACCCATCGACCAAGTCGAAGCGCGGTGTCGGCGGTCAGGCCGCACGTGCCAACGAGCACTTGCGTGACAATCTCAGCGGGTACGCCAAGCACCTGAGCCAGTTCCGCTGCGCTCATGTTGAGTTCTTCGAGTTCGTCGGCGAGGATCTCGCCTGGGTGGATTGGTGGACGGGCCACGCGACGCTCCTTCAGTGATACTCAGCGATCTCGACGTCTGATGGTCCCACCGCACCGTTGGGACAACTGAAGCAGATTCGCCACTGGCGGTTGATGCGGATGCTGAACTGGCCATTCCAGTCGCCGTGCAGAGCCTCGAAATGATTACCCGGCAGTTGCTTGAGCGACTCTTTCGAGATCGCGTTGTCGAGTAATTCCAGACGGCGAGATGCCTGCGCGTAGAATCTATGGAATTCCCTGATGCGCAGCCCTGCCGCGAACTCCCGGGTCTGCTTGTCGCGGTACGACTGGATGATCGGCGCTCCGTGACAGCGAACCTATCCAGCGTCACGCGTCACGCAAAGCGTATCATCCGCTCAGAATGATCAAACTCAACCGCTAAATCATCTGTAATGGCATGAACGCCTAGCTCAACCAATGAGTTTCCCCAGTTCACTCCGTTGTTATGATGATGACGCTCATCGGGCCGGTGACGGGGCCGGACCACGGGAACAGTAAATCTGACAGGAGCGATGCCGAGGATGACGGACGAGACGGCTGGAACGGCGACGGACCCGGTGGTTGCCGCAGCCCGTGCTGGCGAAGAGGCGGCCTTCGCCACGCTCGTCGAGCGGCACCGGTGGGAACTCCAGGTCCACTGTTACCGGATGTCCGGCTCGTTCGATGATTCGGAGGACCTCGTTCAGGAGACCCTCCTGCGGGCATGGCGGAACCTGGCGGGCTTCGAGGGGCGATCGACGTTTCGCGCCTGGCTGTACCGGATCGCGACCAACGCCTGCCTCGACGCCATCGCCCGCCGCCCGGCCAGCCGCCAGGTCGCGGCATGGGCGGACCCGGCTGCACCTTTCCCGCCGGCCGCGACGATCCCCTGGCTCCAGCCCTACCCGAGCCGCCTGCTGGAGCCATCCGCACCGCGGGCCGACGAACCGGACGCCACGGTGATCGCGCGGGAGACCATCGAACTGGCCTTCATGGTTGCGATCCAGCACCTGCCACCCCGACAGCGGGCGACGCTGATCCTGCGTGATGTCCTCGGCTGGCGAGCCCGCGACGTCGCGGACGCCCTCGGCATGACGGTCGCCGCGGCGAACAGCGCCCTGCAGCGCGCCCGGGGGACCCTGAGGGACCGGCTGCCGGCGCGGCGACTGGAGTGGCCCACGCAGCCGGGACCGACCGGGGAGGAACGGGCGGTGCTGGCGGCGTACATGGCGGCGATCGAGCGGGCCGACGATGCCGCGCTAGCCGAGCTCCTCCGGGAGGATATCCGCGTCACCCATCAGGGCGGCACCGGCGGGAATATGTCTCCTGAGGCCGCGACCTATTCGGGCCGCGCCACGGTCATCGCCAGCTGGGCGCCGATCCTCCATGCCCCGGACGCACCGGAGCTGCGCATGGAGGCGGTCAGCGCCAACGGCCAACCAGCCCTGGCGTCCTGGATCCGAATGCCGGGCAAGTCGGTCTGGCGGGCCTTCGACATCGTGGTCGTGCGGATCGAGGCTGGCGCGATCGCGGAGCTGGACGTCTTCCCGCCCGATCTCTTCCCGACCTTCAGGCTACCCCTGACGCTCGACGGCGGCTCCGCTCCTGCACCAGTGGAATGAAGATCGGGTCAGACCGATGAGTTTTGCGGTCCAGTCCCGTCATTACAATAGCGACCCTTTCATGGATCGTGTCCGAACCCAACATCTGACAAGGAGGTCGACCCCGATGGCGACGATCCAGTTTCTTGCCGCCGTTCCGGTCCGCGAAGTCGAGACGAGTGTCCCCTGGTACGAGCGTCTGCTCGGGCAACCCGCCACGAACCGTCCGATGGAAGAGCTGGCCGAGTGGTACCCGGGCGGTGACAGCGGGCTCCAGCTTGTCGCCGACCAACAGCGGGCAGGGTCCGGTCTGCTGACGATCAGCGTCGACGACATCGCGCAATTCGTCGTGGATGCTCGCGAACGTGGCATTGTGATCGGCGAGATCAGCCCCGGTGAGATGGCGTCGGTCGTGACGGTGGCGGACCCGGATGGCAACGCCGTTACCATCGCCCAACCAGGAATGGCGGGCACCTGAGTACGTCAACGCTCGGCATGACGCAGGCACAGAGGGAGGAGGTCGGATGCTCAGTGGTAAGGTCGCGGTGATCTACGGCGGTGGCGGAGTGATCGGCGGGCATGTAGCCCGCTCATTCGCGCGGGAGGGGGCGCAAGTCGTCATCGCCGGACGGACCCAGGAGAAACTCGACCGGGTTGTGGACGACATCCGTGCGGCCGGCGGAACAGCGACGACCGCCGTCGTCGATGCGCTGGACCCGGCGGCAGTCGAGCGTTTCCTTGACGGTGTCATGGCGAGCGTCGGGCGACTAGACGTGTCGTTCAACGCGACGGGGGAAGACCAATCCGACTTCGGTATCCCGCTAATCGACATTGATCCCGAGCGGTTCGGGACGATTCTGACGACCTGGACCCGGTCACTGTTCGTGACCGCAACCGCGGCCGCCCGTCGGATGGGACCGGCTGGCGGGGGAATCATTCTGACCATCTCGTCATCGGTCGCCCAGATGCCGGACGCGATGTCGGGCGGGCTCCATTCGGCCTGCATCGCGGTCGAGGCGATGAGCCGGCAGATGGCGCAGGAGTTCGGTTCGCAGGGCATCCGGGTCGTCTGTATCCGACCCGACGGGATCAGCGAGTCGGCCGGGATGGGCTCGATCACGGCCGCCGTCTGGACCCGGGCGATGGGACGGATGGGCTCATCGCTCGACGAGATGCTCGACAACCCTGAGGAGACCGCGATGGGGCGGACCGTGTCACTGGCTGAGGTCGTTGACACCGCCACGTTCCTCGCCTCCGGCCGCGCCAGCGGGATCAGTGGGACGGTCGTCAACGTCAGCGTCGGCAACATCCGCGACTGACCCTAGCCCAAAGGTGCTGATGGATAGAGCAGCAGGTCCGGGACGTGGGCGCGGGCCGGCAGCTGGACGACGAACAGGCAGGCCGCCGCGACGTCCTCCGGCTGGATCGCCCGGTCCAGCACCTCGCGGCTCGGCGGGACCGGGCGCTGGAGGATGAATCCCGTGTCGGTCAGGCCGGGGTAGATCACCGTCGTCCGGATGCCGTTGGCCCGCTCCTCCTCCATCGTCCCATGGGCCAGCGCCACGACCCCGGCCTTGGCCGCCTGGTAGGCGACGCCCGACTGGTCCGCCCGCCGGGCCGAGGACGACGAGATGTGGACGATCAGGCCGTCCCGCTGGGTGCGGAAGACCGGCAGGACCGCCTGGGTCAGGTTGAAGGCCGCGGTGAGGTTCCCGTCGATCATCAGCCGCCAGCTCGCGTCGGTCAGCTCGTCGACGCGCCGCCGCGGGATGTTGACCCCGACGCAGTTGATCAGCACGTCGACCCGGCCGAACCGCTCAGCGGCCGCCGCGACGACCCGCTCGCAGTCCTCCCGGCGGGTCGCGTCGGCGGTGACGGCGATCGTTTCGCCGCCCTCGCCGGTCAGTTCATCGACCAGCGCCGCCAGCCCGTCATCTGACCGGGCGGCGACCACCAGCCGGAACCCGGCTCCCGCCAGGGCCACGGCGGTCGCCCGGCCCATCCCGCTGCTCGCCCCGACGACGACCGCCACCTTGCCGCCCCGACCCGCATCGCTCATGGAGACTCCTTCTCGCCGGATACCGGGCGGTGTCACGTTGGCTAATGACGACCGGTGAGGATGGTCGGAGCGCGCCATCGCCGCCGCGTTCGTCATGGTACGGTCCCGGCAGCCCCTTCCGCCGTCGGCCAACCGCTCTTGATGGAACGGCACCGCTGGCATCGTCCCTACCGACGGACTCGCGACCATGCCCCAATCACCACGCACTCCCGGTATCCTGACCGAACGCTTCGACGACGCCTACCTGTTCGCCCGCGACCTGCACCGCGACCAGCGCCGCAAGGGAGCGGGCTCGCCGTACATCGCCCACCTGCTCCAGGTCGCCGGGCTGGTCCTCGAGGCCGGTGCCGACGAGGACACGGCCATCGCCGCGCTGCTCCATGACGCCGTCGAGGACCAGGGCGGCGCCGCGACCCGCGACGCGATCGCGGCCCGGTTCGGCGAGCGCGTCGCCCGGATCGTGGACGGCTGCTCGGACTCGGCCGGCTCGCCGAAGCCGCCGTGGCGCGCCCGCAAGCAGGCCCATATGGACCGCATTCCGACCGAGTCGCCCGAGGTCCGCCTCGTCGTCACCGCCGACAAGCTCCACAACACCCGGTCGATCACCGCCGACTACCGGCGCCAGGGGGAGGCACTCTGGCCGATCTTCCACGGCCGCCGCGACGGCACCCTCTGGTCCATCCACGGCATGACCGACGCCCTGACCCGGGCCGACCAGGAAGCGCCGCTGCTGGCCGAGCTCCGGGCCGCCGTCGCCGAGCTGGACCGGCTGACCGGGTCTGCCAGCGAGACGGAGCAGACCGACTCACCCGGAATGGGCTGATCCGGGCAGCGTTTGGCCGGACCGATTATCCTTACGGGTGGTAATTCGCTTGCCCGTCCGGCGGTCCGCTCTCGCGCCGCCCCATTCGCACCCGGCCGGACAACAGCTGGTTCGGCCACCGGAGGCTTCCCCGTGATCGTCCGCAAACCCGATGAACTCGCCGCGCTCAAGGTCGCCAACCGCGCCACGACGAAGATGCTGCGCGAGCTCAAGCGCATGGCCCGGCCCGGCATCAAGACCATCGAGCTCGACACCTACGCCCGCGACTATATCGCCCGCCTCGGCGGCGAACCGATCTTCGAGCGCCAGGCCGGCTTCCCTGGCGCGATCAACACCAACCGCAACGACGTCGTCGTTCACGGCATCCCCGGCGAGGAGATGCTGGAGGACGGGGACATCTTCACGATCGACGGCGGGATGCGGCTCAACGGCTTCGTCGGCGACGCGGCGATCACCTTCGCCGTCGGGACCGAGACGGACCGCCACCGGCACCTGATCGACGTCACGCGCAAGGCGATGAACGCCGCCATCGACGCGGCGAAGGTCGGCAATCACGTCGGCGATGTCTCATGGGCGATGCAGTCCTACGCCGAGGCCCACGGCTGCAGCGTCGCCCGTGGCTTCTGCGGCCACGGCCTCGGCCGGCTGATGTGGGAGGAGCACCCACAGGTCCCCTTCGCCGGCAACCCCGGCGACGGCGAGGAACTGGTCGAGGGCCTGGTCCTGACAGTCGAGCCGGTCGTGATCGAGGGCGACTACCCCCACTACATGGCCAACGAGTGGGAGGCCCGGACCGTGGACGGCTCCTGGGTCGCCCAGTTCGAGCGGGCCGTCATGGTCACGCCCCGCGGCGGTCTGGTGCTCTCCGGCGACTGAGGCTGTTCCGCGGCGTCGACCGTGATCAGTTCGCGCTCTGCACCGGGCCCGACCGAGATTGCGAGAAGAATCCGGTGCCGATCTGGCTCGCTTCGAGCGGACATTGTCCCTGAGCCCGGTCCTTTAGGGCCGGGCGAACGTGGCGTCCGGGAATCGAAAACATTCCGTAAACTCAATCATCCGCAATTTCAATCAGGGCCTGTACCGTCGAAGTGCCAGTTGACCCCACCGTGATCGGCACACCTCCATGAACGCCGACACCCCCACCAGATCGCCCGGTGGGGGTGTCGTCATCGTGGGGGGCGATGCGGGGAAGCGGGGAACCGGCGGGTTATCCCTCGGTGCCGGTCAGGAACTCGCCGACGACCCATGCCCCATCATCGGCGGTCCCGACGTTGTACCAAGCGACGCCATCGACCTCGACCGGAGTGCCGGCGATGGTGAGCTCCGTACCGAAGTCGACGATCCGCAGGATCGCGGCGGTCGTCGAGGCGCCAGCGCGGACGTTCAGGCGGGCGGCGTTGACCGTGACCGCCTCGCCATCGGCGAAGGCCGCCCCACCCGGCGCCGCGGACGGTGCCGCCGATGTCGAGGGCTGGGCCGACGTGCTCGGCGCCGCCGAACTCGAGCCAGACGGCTGGGCCGACCCACTCGGGGCCGCGGAGGTGGAGCCGGACGGCCGGGCCGAGGTGCTCGGCGCCGCGGACGTTGAACCCGACGCGCTGGGCGCCGCCGAACCGCTCGGAGCGGCCGAACCGCTGGGCGCCGCCGAACCGCTCGGAGCGGCCGAACCGCTCGGAGTGCCCGGGGTGCCGGGGACCAGCGCCAGGTACTGGCCGGCCACCCAGCCGGTGTTGTCGACCGGATACCAGACGATGCCGTCGGCCGTTGTCGCGTCCCCGGTGATCGTCGCCTCGGTCCCCTGCGGGTAGACATCGAGGACATCCCCGCTCAGGGTCGGCAGCGAGCGGACGTTGAGCAGGTCGGTGCTGACCAGGACCACATCGCCATACGCGAAGCCCCCCGAGGTGGCGCCGCTGCCGTCGCCGGGATCGGTGGCGCCGCCACCGTCGGCGAGGAACTCGCCCGAGACCCAGCCGAGGTTGTCGACCGGGAACCAGGTGATCCCGCCGGCGGTGACCGCATCGCCGGTGACGGTTACTTCCGTGCCGAACTCGTAGACATCGAGGACGGCCGCGCTGATCGACGGGCGCTCGCGGACGTTGAGCAGGTCCGTGTTGACGATGACGCCGTCGCCGTAGACCCACTCGCCGGCCGGGGCGGTTCCGCCGTCGTCACTGCCGTCGCCCGTGTCGGCGCCACCGCCGCCGGACAGGTACTGGCCAGCGACCCAGCCGAGGTTGTCGATCGGGTACCAGACGATGCCGCCGGCCGTCGTCGCGTCCCCGGTGATGATCGCCTCGAAGCCGAACTCGTAGACATCGAGGACCGCGCCCGTGGTCGAGGGCGTCGCCCGGACGTTGAGGAAGTCGGTGTCGACCGTGACGGTGTCGCCGTACATCCAGTCGATGACCGGCGTGCTGACCTCGCCCTCGCCCGCCCGAAGGAAGCCGGCGACGGACCAGCCGATGAAGGCGCCGTTCTGCTGGAGGCGGTACCAGTCGTAGCCGTCGGCCGCGACCGGCCCGGTCACGACGTCGACCTCGTCGCCGAACGCCAGCGTCGTCACGACGGCGCCGCTCAGGCTCGGGGACTGCCGGACGTTGAGGAAATCGACGTCGACCATTGCCATGGTGCCCGCTCCGACGTCCTGCGCCTGCGCGACCGGCGCGATCGATGTCACGCCCATCGCGACCCCGCTGAACATCAGCGACGCACCGACCGTTGCCGCCAACAGGTGTCGTCCGTATCGCACGCTCGCCTCCTCCGTGAACCCGTCTTTCGAGCGCACCCCGCATACGTACGCCCGACGCGTGGGCACATGCTACCCCATATCGGGCAAAAGTGATGCACGCGCCCGGAACCGGGAGGGCAAAAACGGCGTCTGGAGATGGCGATTTTCCGCAGACACAGGCGTCGAAAATCGCTGCGCCGGTTTACCGCAATGCTGTCAGGCTGGATGAACGACGAAGGACTGTGGCTTTCTGACGGGTCGATACTCTCGAAATACGACCAGATCGCTGGCGGATCGACTGCCCGAGGGCGACGCTAATCCATCCCGCCACATACTCACCGGGCATCCGCAGCTCCCCTGGAAGCAATGTGGCGGACAACGCGATGCCCCGATCCGGGAATTCCCGGATCGGGGCATCGCGCACGCATGTTTCCGTGATCCACGGCTGACTGGCGACTTGTCTCGGCGATCCGGTTAGCCCACCAGGTACTGCCCGGCGACCCAGCCGTAGTTGTCGACGGCGTACCAGGTGATCCCGTCAGCGGTCGTCGGGCCACCGGTGATCGTCGCGGTCCGGCCGGAGGCGTAGACCGTTAGAACGGAGGCGCTGGTCGTCGGCAGCGACCGGACGTTGAGCAGATCGGTGCTGACCGTGACCGTCTCCCCGTAGCTGAAGTCGCCGGTCGGGCCGCCGGGCGTGCTGGGCGTGCCGGGCGTGCCGGGCGTGCCGGGCGTGCCGGAGCCGGACTGGAGCGAGAGGAAGTCACCGGCGATCCAGGAACTGGTCGAGACGCGGTACCACTCGTAACCGTTGGCGACGGTCGGCCCGGCCTGGACCGTGAAGGTCTCGCCGTAGGCGGCGGTGTCGGCTACCGAGAAGCTCGTGCCGGCGCCGGACCGGACGTTGACGAGGTCGGTGTCGACAAAGACCACATCACCAGCCTTGAACTCGCCGGTCGGGGTGCCGGGGTTGCCGCTCGGGTCACCCTGACTCACGGCGACCAGGTACTGCCCAGCGACCCAGCCGACGTTGTCGACGGCATACCAGGTTAAGCCGTCCGCCGTCGTTGGGCCACCGGAGATGATAGCCCCCCGATCGAAGGCGTAGACGGTGATCACTGACGCGCTCAGTGACGGCGCGGACCGGACATTGAGCAGATCGGTATCGACCCGGACTGTCTGGTCGAAGCTAAACTGCCCGGACGGTGTGCCGGGATCGGTCCCGGGGTCGGTGCCCGTCCCCACCAGGAAGCCGGCGACGGACCAGCCGATGAAGGCGCCGTTCTGCTGGAGCCGGTACCAGTTGTAGCCATCGGCGATGACCGGCCCGGTCACGACGTTGACTTGCGTGCCGAAGGCGAGGGTCTTGACGATCGCGCCACTCAGGCTCGGCGTCTGGCGAACGTTGAGGAAATCGACGTCGACCGTCGCGGCATCACCGGCCATGACCTCCTCGTCCGTGACCTCCTGGGCCGCCACGCTGGGCGCCAGCGATGCCACCCCCGCCGCGACGCCACCGAATACCAGCGCTGCTCCCAGTGCCGCCGTCGCCACCTGTCGTCCGAAACGCATTGCGGGTTTCCCTTCCCTGGTTCGCGGTCCGGCGCTTCCCTACGCCTCCCACCGTTTCAGACAGCGTACCGCATGTCTCCTCTATCCAGACGCTTGCCGGGACCAGATGGTTACGGATATCTCCACAGACGGCTCGGACGTGCCCGATCCGTTATCCGATCGGAACCATTCCGGCTGATCGCTCGCCGGCAGTTCACGCATCGTCAGTCAGGAACGGCTTGCCGTGGACGCGCTTGGGCGGCGGATCAGTCCCCTCCCCGGCTCGTCTTGCGCTGCGCCGCTCACGCCCGGAGACGGGAGTCGTCGCTGGCTTCGAAGCCGCTCGTTTCCGGGACGGTGCATGACGAGGATCGACCGGGTTGAGTCAGCCTGAGCGTGAGTCGAGCCAACCGATATTTTGCCTCAGTACCTGGTCCGCAACTGCCCTCACTCACGCCGTCGGCGTGCCATCGCTGGTCATCGCCTGCCCGTGAAGCCAGTCGATCGCCGCCTGAAGTGCCGGATCATCACTGGTGCCGTAGGTCTCCCAGTCGCTGGGAATAATCTCGTCTGGCTCGACGCCTTCCAGATGGGTGGTGCCCGAACGATCCGTCATCGCGAGCTCCGCCAGGACCAGGGTTGAGCCGTCGAAGAGCGGGTACCCCACGTTCCCCGTTGTGTAGCCGCCAGTCGTCTCGCCAAACGAACGGGTCTTCGGGCGGCCGACGAAGGCCAGCGTGGCGACCTCCCCGGAACTCCCTGTGAGCGAACTCGTCAGGACCGCAACTGGTGGATTCGGGCGCTGAAGGGCAACCGGTGCGTATGCGGCGAGGCCGACGTCGTCGATGACGTTCACACCATCGTCCAGGATCTGGCCCGCCTCGTACGTCACCCAGGTCTGCCGATCATCGGGCCACCGCCAGCCGAGGAACGTGCCGTCACCGAGCATTGGCCCCACGCCGGCGATCATGGGGCTGTAGGAGCCACCGAAGTTGAGGCGAAGATCGATCACCCATCCGGACGTGGGCCACTGGTCAACCAGAGCGGTGACGGACCGCGCCGCGGCGACATAGTCCACCTCCCGTCCGGGCACCATGAACTGGGGAATCTCGATAGCGCCAAGACCGCCCTCCAGGCGACGACCAGAGGGGGCAACGTACTGACTGTACGCCCCCTGCCTGACCGTGGCGGTGATCGGTTCCGGCTTTCCGGCCCGGCGCAGGGTGAGCTGGGAGGTGAGCCCAAGCAGTGCGGAGGGTTCCGTAACTCCCACCGTCGGGAAGAATGGCCGGCCTTCGACCGATTCAAGGAGGTCTCCGGCGCGGACCCCAGCCTGATCGGCCGGTCCGCCCTCGAACACAGCGAGGACCCGATGCCCCCCGAGCAAGAAACCGACTCCGGACACCTGGCCCTGATCGGCACTCTGTCTGGGGGAACGCACCCGGCTGTGGTTGTCTCCGACCCCCGCGAGATGCTGGACGATCGCCGCGAGTGCCCCTTGGGCCAGACTCACCTCGGTCAGACCTTCGACCTGCAGGTGAGCGAGCGAACGGGCCGCATCCCAGTCAACGCCACTGGACCAGTAGGCACGGGCTTCGACGAGCTCGAGCACACTGGTGATGAAGTCGTCCGGAGTGACGCGGTCAGACGAGAAGCTCATGGTCTGGCTGATGTCATTGAAGTGGTCAGGATCGGCGATCAGCGCCGCATAGGACACGCGCTCCCCATAGAGGTCAAAGGGGTAGGGATGAGGGACGACCAGCGCTGACGCCCTGGCATCCCTGAACTCCCCATCAACCCGGCCGGCCGGTTGATCGGACCACATCGTGCCGGTCACCGTCGATGCGTGATCGGCGAAGAATCGGGATGCGGCGACGGACGCGCAGGCTTCGTCGAGGCTCCCTGCTATCAGAGGGAGACAGGTCACGAACCCACTTGGCCCCGCATAGTCATATGCGGCGGCTGAGCCGATGGTCACGGTGCTGACGGTCCAATCGATCGGAATTCGGGCGGTCAGACGCGCTGCGTTCCCGATATACAACCTGGTGGCGGGCTCCGCTCGCGTCGTGACGGGAAACAGGCGACATCCAGACAGGGCCATGACCATCGAGGCCAGAACGCGGCGACTGACTGGAGGCATGGTGATCTCCTCAGGTGTGGTCGGTCATGAGACCAATCGTGGCTCCAGTATAGGTAGATGAGAAAGCACAACCGATGATGCGGCAGACGACGCGCCAGGACGACTGACCAGTCCAGGTGGCCTTAGGCGATATTCGTCTATGCAAGCGGTCGACAACCCGTTCATCGAGGAACCCGGCGACGGCTGCGATTCGATTTTCCCGAGAATCTGAGCGTTGATAACGCCCGTATACCAGGGGTCGGTCGCCACCCGGACGGCACGGCCGCCAGCCCGCCTCGCGCGGACTGGCGGTCGGGTTGAACATCTTGCCGCGGAACGATTACGGAAGTGATCAGTTGATCCCGACGTGGGCCTTCATCTGGTGGAAGACCTCGGTCGCATCGATCGTCGCGTCCGGCAGCAGGTCGGTCTGCTGGGTGATGAAGAGCGGGCCGTGCTCCGGGTCGGTCGTCGGGACACCGTGGGAGCCGTGGATGCCGTCGCCGTTGAGCGGCACGGTCTGGAGCAGCCCGCGGAAGCCGGCCTTGCGCTTCAGGATCGTCGCGAAAGCCTTCGGCTTGACGGCCGGGACGCTGGTGTCCCAGACCATCTCGGCCGGGTCGTAGCCGGGCTTCTGGTGGATGTCGACCGTCCGGGCGTAGTCCGGCGCCCGCTCGTCGTCCAGCCAGAAGTAGTACGTGAACCAGGCGTCGGGGTCGGACAGGGCGACGAGGTCGCCGGCGCGCGGATGGGCGAGCCCGTGGGCCTCCTTGCCGGCGTCGTCGAGCACCTCGGCGATCCCGTCCGTCCCTTCGAGCAGCGTCCGGACCTCGTCGCGAATGCGCTCATCGTTGATGTAGACGTGGGCGATCTGGTGGTCGGCGACGGCGAAGACGCGGCAGGTCGCCGGGTCGATCATCTCGCGGCCGAGCTCCTCACGGTAGGAGATCCAGCCCCGCTGCCGGAACAGCCGGTTGATGTGGATCTGCTTCGTCACGGCCGACACACCGTACTCCGACAGGACGATGACCCGGATGCCCTTGGCCTCGTAGTGGGCGATCAGGGCGCCGGCGACGTCGTCGATCTCCTTGAGCTGCGGGGCGATCCGGTCCGGGTCCGGCCCGATGGTCTGGAGGCAGTAGTCGAGGTGCGGCAGGTAGACGAGCGTCAGGGTCGGGCTGTAGCGCGTCTCGACCTTCTTGGCCGCCTCGCCGATCCAGGCCGAGGATTTGATGTTGGCGTTCGGTCCCCAGAAGCTGAACAGCGGGAACTGGCCCAGCTCGGTCTGGAGCTTGTCGCGCAGGTCCATCGGCTTGGTGTAGACGTCGGGCAGCTTGCGGCCGTCGGAGGGGTACATCGGCCGCGGCGTGACGAGGTAGTCGACCGTGGAGTTCATGTTGAACCACCAGAACAGGTCGGCACACGTGAAGCTCGGGTCGGCCTCCTTGCCGATGTCCCAGATCTTCGGGGCCTCGACGAGCTTGTTGGACTGGCGCCAGAGCTTGATGTCGTCCATCTCGCGGAAGTACCAGCCGTTGGCGACGGCGCCGTGGACGGTCGGCACCTCGCCGGTCATGTAGGTGGCGTGGGCGGTCGCGGTCACGGCCGGGATGACCGGCTTGATCGTCGCGACCCGGCCGCGCTGGGCGAAGGCGTTGAGCCTCGGCAGGTGCGACAGCAGGGCCGGTGTCAGCCCCACGACGTCGATGACGGCGGTGCGGTTCATGGCCATGATCTCAGGTCCCCTTGATGTAGCGCTGGAAGACGAAGGTGGCGGCGAAGGCGACGACGGCGATGATCACGCCCCAGGCGGAATCGACCGAGGCGAGGACGAGGGCGTCGACCAGCGCGATCCCGGCGATCAGCCGGCCGATCGCGCCGCCGATGCTCTTGCCCGTAGAGCGGAAGACGAACGAGCAGGCGTAGACGACCCAGGCGATGAAGAGCAGCACGAGGGCCACGGTCCCGCCGGTCGGCTGCTGGATCAGGGCGAAGATGGCCGGCGGGAACAGCGCGACGACCGGCCACCAGCGCGTCGCCCCGGTGCCGTGCTCGGTCTTGGCGATCGAGGTCAGCCCGGCGACGTAGAGGAGCAGGAGCAGGCACCAGGCGCCGAGCTCCCAGGTCAGGTTGGTCGAGAAGGCGAGGAACGCCGTCACGTAGACGAGGATCCGGGTCGCCGCCATGAACAGCGGGCTGAGCGGGTTGCCCTTGTGCCAGCGGTCGTAGGCGACGATCACGCCGAGCAGGACGACGCCGGACGCGAACGCCCACCACGTCGTCAGAGCCAGCAGGATCAGCCCGACGACGGTGAAGCCGACGATCGCGGTAAGCGCCTCCCGGATGCTCACCGCGCCGGACGGCAGCGGCCGGGCGGCGTTGCGGGTCCGGTCCCACTCCAGGTCGAACAGGTCGTTGAGGTACATCCCGGCGGTGTAGAACAGGACCATGGCGATCGCCATGACCACGACCTTGTCACTCAACGTCAGCGCGGTCGCCAGGGCCGTCCCGGCGAGGACGTTGCTGATCACGGTCGGGCTGTTCGAGACCCGGGCCAGGCTGAGATGGTGCCGGAAGCGGACGCCGAAGGAGTCCGGACTGGACGACGATGTCGCGGCGGACCTACCCGTTGACATGGCGCAGCACCCACTCGTACTCACGGCTGATCGACGTCAGCAGGTCGCCCTTGAGCTCCGCCGGCAGGACGTCCCAGGTGTAGGTCTCGATCTCGAGGTGGTTGGTCAGGTCGCCGCGGCGGGCCAGCTCGGCGAAGGTCGTCAGGATCGCGTCCTGGGTGGAGTCGAAGACGTCGAACCGGTCGACGAAGATCGGGACGTGGAAGTGGACCCGCCACTCCTCGGCCCTTCCCGGTTCGTCGCCGGTCACGGCCTCGTCGGCCAGCTCCGGCAGCGCCTCGTCCGCCAGCGCCGGGAGCGCGTCATCCAGATCGGGGTAGCGGGTCAGCGTGCCGCCGGCGTTGCGCTGGATGACCTGATGGAGATACGTGTCGTCGTTGAACGGACGCAGCGACGCCGCGATGTCCTCCCGCAGGGCATCGTCGTTCGGGATCGCGACCTTGAGGGCCGAGCTGATCTGCACCTTGCCGACCCGGATGCCGAGCGCCGCGAACCGGTCCAGCAGCCCGGCGGGGTCCTCGTAGCCGACGGCGACGTGGCAGGTGTCGAAGCAGACCCGGACGTGGTCGAGCAGCTCGGCCCTGGCAGCATCCGGGTCGATACCGAACCGCTCGGCCAGCAGCCGCCCACCGGCTGGCAACAGCCAGCGCTCGAAGTAGTCGATCAGCGCGGCGCAATCCCCGAGGAGCCCATCCGGTTCCGGCTCGATGTCGAGGTGGATCAGGACGCCGCGCTCGCCGTGGAGCCGTACCAGCCGGTCGGCGACGGCGACGATGTTGGCGGTCAGCCGCTCCCAAATGGCGTCGGTGACCGGCTCGACCCAGGCGCCGTAGCTCAGCGGCGAGGTCGAGATGCCGCCATCGAGCCCGTCCGGCAGCAGCTCGGCCAGGGCATCGACCATCCGGAGGGTGTAGGCGACCCGCTCCTCGTCCCGCCAGTCCGGCGCGTGGACGTTGGCCTTGACGGTCTCGCCGTGGAACGGGCCGTAGGGGAAGCCGTTCATCGTGAAGACGTAGCAGCCCCAGACGTCGAGGTCGGCCCGGAGCCGGGCCAGCTCGTCGCCCTCCAGCAGCTGTGACGACGCGAGCCCCGAGAGCCGCAGCCCGACGCCGAAGGGAGCGTCCGGGGCGAACCGGGCCCTGAGCGGCGGCAGGTACTCCTCCAGCCCGGCCCGGGTCTCCGGCCAGTCCCGGCCTGGGTGGACGTTGGTGCAGTACGTCAGATGGTACCGGCCGTCGGCGATCCGCACGGGTGGGGGCTCCTTGTTGGCGATTGGCAGACTCGAACGGGACCGCGGCGCGACCCCTCCCCCCAGCCCCCTCCCCATCTCGATTCGCCTCTTCGAGGACTCATCGGATGGAGAGGGGGAGACGGTCTGGCACAACGGGCTGGCATCATCAGGAGCGCTTCAGCGTGACCCATAGAGCCCCTCTCCATCCGCGGATGGGGAGGGGTTGGGGAGGGGCCCTACGCGAACACCGCCGCCGCCTGCTTCTTCAACTGGAACTTCGGCGACTGGCCGAGGAAGCTGGCCGGGTTGTCGTGAACGATCGTGTTGATCGTCGCGTCGTCGTGGCCCCGGCGGCGCATCTCGAAAATGAACCGCGGGATCGCCCGCGGCTCGGAGGCGCCCCAGTCGCAGGCCGACGCGACGCACATCCGCTCGGTCCCGTAGCGCTCGAACAGGTCGATCGCCCGGCCCGGCGAGACCTTCGTCACCGGGTAGAGCGTCGCGCCCGTCCAGAAGCCGGCGTCGAGGATCATCGGGATCGTGTGCTCCTCGGCGTGGTCGATCATGACCCGGCTCGGGTCGATCCGGCTGTCCGCGGCCAGCGTCTCGACGATGACCTTCGTGCCCTTGTACTTGTCCTCGAGGTGCGGGGTGTGGATGTGGATCAGCTGATCGTGCTCGACGGCGAGGTCGACGTGCATCCTGAAGCTCTCGAGCTCGTTGCGCGTCACCCGGTTCAGCCCGATCTCGCCGATCCCGAGCACGGTCGGGCGGTCGAGGAACTCCGGGATGATCTTCAGCACCTGCCGGGTCAACTCCAGGTCCTCGCCCTCCTTCGGGTTGAGGCAGAGCCAGGTGTAGTGTTGGATGCCGTACTCGGCGGCCCGGGCCGGCTCGAACGTCGTCAGGTGGTTGAAGTAGTCGGCGAAGACGTCGGCCGAGCGGCGGTCATAGCCGGCCCAGAAGGCGGGCTCGGACAGGGCCACGCAGCCGGTCAGCGCCATATCGTAGTAGTCGTCGGTCGTCCGCGAGACCATGTGGGCGTGGAGATCGATGTAATCCATGACCATTACTGTTCCTCCGATCCGCGGATAGACGCGCCGTAGGCCGCCTTGCGGTCGAGGGTGTCGAGCAGCGTCGTGTCACGGTCGCTCAGGAGCATCTGGATCCGCTCGACGCGCTCGCCGTCGGCGCTCGTCAGCTCGTGCAGCGCCCGCTTCAGGGCGACCAGCCGGAAGTCGTCCTCGCCATTCTTGTCGATGGAGCGGTCGAGCCGGTCCAGGAACGCCGCGACGTTCAGGATCTGGGCGCGGTGCTCCATGAAGTACTGGTCAATCAGTTGCTGTTGCGAGAGCAGGCACGCGCCCGTTCCCAGCGTGGTGATGGTCATCCTGTCCCTCCACGGGAATCGCCGCGGCCTCCTCCCGGAGCACCGCGATACAGTCGATCATGGTCGCCTGATCGATCTCGTTGACTTCGAACCCCTGCCCGATGCCGTGCAGAAGCATGATGGTGAGTTGCCCGCCGAGATGCTCGCGGAACTCGTTCAGCCCCCGCAGGATGTCGCGCGGGTCGTCCGGCGCCCCGAGGTGCTCGCTCAGCTCCGGCGCGTACGTCGGCAGCCCGAGCGACCGGAACAGCCCGACGATCCGGTCGCGGTCGGCCGTGCTGATCAGGCCGCTGCGCTGGGCATACGTAACATCGAGGCAGATCCCGATCGCGACGGCCTCACCGTGCCGCCAGCGGTAGTCGCTGACCTGCTCCAGCTTGTGCGCCGACCAGTGGCCGAAGTCCAGCGGGCGGGACGAGCCGAACTCGAACGGGTCGCCACTGGTCGCGATGTGGTTGAGGTGGAGCTGGGCGCAGCGGTAGACCAGCCAGCGCATCGCCTCCTCGTCGCGGGCGACCAGCGCGGCGGCGTGGTCTTCGATGAACCCGAAGAAGACCGGGTCCTTGAGCAGCGCGACCTTGATCGCCTCGCTGATCCCACCCAGCCACTCCCGCCGCGGCAGCCCGCGCAGGAAGGCGAAGTCGTCGATCACGGCGAACGGCGGTGCGAAGGTCCCGAGGAAGTTCTTCTTGCCGAACCTGTTGATGCTGTTCTTGACGCCGACACCGGAGTCGTTCTGCGACAGGACCGTCGTCGGGATCCGGATCAGGCGGACCCCGCGGTGGGCGGTGCCGGCCGCGAACCCGGCCATGTCCAGCACCGCGCCGCCGCCGACGACGATAACGAAGTTGTGCCGGTCGATCCCGCCAGCGTTGATCGCCTGCTGGATGGCGTCGACGGTGGCGTGGTCGTTCTTGACCTCCTCCCCGCCGGAGACGACCATCGGCGGACGGACCAGCCGGAGCGTGTCGGGATGGCGCTCGAAGTACGCGACGACTTCGGCGACCAGGGTCGGAAACGCCTCGCCGATGCCCTGATCGACGATGACCAGAGCCCGCGAGGCGTCACCGGTGGCGTTGCGGCCGCAGACATCGGCCAGCACCGTGTTGTCGGCCGCGAAGACCTCCGTCGTGAAGATGACCGGGTATCGATAGGTGACGTCGACCGTCTGAGCGATGGGCGCCAGTGCCTGCTGTTCCATGCTTCCTGTCCACCGGGGTTCCGGACCGGCCCTGACCGTCCACGGTTCGGATGATTGGGTCGTCTTCCCATATCCTAAGCCCAAGTGGGACGGATTGACAGCAAGCGGCGTCCGCTGAGGGGAAGACGCCGGTTCGCACGGGTCTGTTCCTGTTCACGAACGGTCCTGAAGGGCGAATTCCCGAATAACCCTATGGAAGACCGAAATGTTTTGCCTTGAACCGTCCGACGATCAGGTCAGCCCGCCGGCGGTGGCTCTCTCGACCTGCTAGTCGGCAAAGCCAGCCGATTTCAGTACCAGTCTTGAACTGGGCAAGAACTTACGCCCGAACCATTGAAGACAATAACGATCACTAGTATCATTCATCAATACATACGGGACACATTCGAATGATGAGGTAAAGACTCCATGAGCGACAAAGACAAAGTCTTCCCGATAATCACGGAATCACATTACTGGAGCCTCCGCGATAAATTTCGATCGGCCCTCCCCCGGAGCAAAGTCGACGCCAACTATGTGGCCTCTTTATTGGGACGTATGACCTCTAAGTCCGCTCAAGCAAATGTGGTACGTCCGATCAAACTGATGGGAATAATTGACGACAATGGTTCTGTCACAGACCTTGGTGTTCGTTGGAGAAACGATGACCAGTACGCGGACGCATGCAAGGAAATCCTTGAGTCTGTTTATCCTTCCCAACTTCTCGATCTACAACCTCCTCCCAATCCCGATCGAAGTGGCGTCAGCAACTGGTTGCTAAATGCCACTCGAGCCGGTGCTTCGGCTGCAAGTCGCCAATCCAGTACATACGTCCTTCTCGCCAATGCTAACTTGACTCGCCGAAACGAGAGTAACAAGAGTAAGGAACCGACTCCTCGGCGGCCACGAGAATCCACAGCAGGTATTCCCAGAGCGACGCCGCGCGTAAAGAAGAACTCCACCAGTAACGAGCGTGGAGTCGAGACGCAGACGCCAGAGGAGCGGGAAGCTGCACCAGCCGAGAACTCTACTACCCGAGCGATAGAATCCGGACCGTCAATGCATATTGACCTCCAAATACATATCAACCCAGAGATGTCGTCTGAACAAATCGATAAAATCTTTGAGAGCATGGGGCGGCACCTGTACGGGCGGAAGGCAAATGATAGATAGGAGCATATTCGGCATCGTTCACCAGCGCGTACAAGCAGTAATGAAGGAATTAGCAACCGACCGCCTTGTAGTCGATGAACCTGTGCCGTCTACATCGTACCCGTTAATACCAGCTGCTCTAATACATCGAACGCATCATCACATTCGCACCATCATGTATCAAATCAATACTACTTTTGACACCGCGTGCTTCGATGCCTGTGCAGTGCTCATGCGGCGCCTCGTAGAGACGTTGATAATTGATGCGTATGAAAGCGCCAAGTGCGAGGACGACCTTAAGGATGGTCAAGGTGAATACCAGTATCTATCGGGTCTCATTAATGTTGTGGCAAGGGAAAATCGACTCAATCTGACGCGGAATAGCAAGAAGAGTCTGGGCAAGCTCAAAGACATTGGAGATCTAGCTGCACATAGTCGTCATTACATCTCAAAGCGAAGTGATCTTGACAGAGTATCCCAAGATTTTCGCATAGTGATCGAAGAGCTTATAGTGGTAGCGAGGAAGAATCGCGAACAAGGAATCCATACAGAGGCTGAAGGGTGAGGTAACGACCTTGCCCCATGCCTGACTCTTTGGCGACATCTCAATTGTTCAAATTGCGGCGCTCTCGACCTGCTGGATGGTGTGGTCGACGGGGCCGAGGAAGTAGCGGAGCTCGTCGGAGCCCCACGACATGATCAGGTGGACCGGCATCAGGCGGTCGATCAGGCCGTTGCGATCCTGGTAGCTGACATCGACCATGAAGACGCGGGAGTCGCCCTCGCCGAACCGGGCATGGTCCAGCGGGAACTCGCAACTCAGCTCGCTGCCGGGCTGGAGGTCGCCCTGCGACTGGGGCCGAACGGACGCACCCGTCGGGTAGGTCATGCCGACTTTGACGTGGCTGGCCGGCGCGTCGCCGTCGTTGCGCAGGACCAGCGTCAGGGCGCCGGTGTCCTCCATGGTACTCGTCGCCACGCCGAGCCGGTCGCCGAGCAGCGTCACCCGGGCCGCCCGGGGCTGGGCCCAGAGGTCGCGCTGGGTGGTGGCCTGCCGGCGGGACTCGTCGACGAAGCGCTCCACCGTCACGATCGAGCGGCCCGACCGGCGGACGGCCACGACGCTGCCGACCAGCGCGATGATCGCGACCAGCATCGAGGCACCGGCGATGGCCGTACTGATCAGATCGTTGTCCGACATCAGACCTTCCAGGCGGCACCGTCGGCGCTCACGCTGCCCCAGCAACCGGACCGCTCGGCACGGGTTGGCGACGCTCCGGTCGCGGCAGGGTGCCAGTGTCACGATCCAGCCGGATCGGGCTCACCCCTTGAGGTCCCAGTGTCGATGATGGCGAGTCGAGACGGGCCAGGCGCAGTATAGCCATTCGGTCCGCAATCCATCGGTTATCAGCGTTTCGCGATATGCACCGACCCATCGCGTGCTCATCGTCGGCGACCGACCGGTGTCAGTCGCCGGTCGCCGGCTGGCTGATCGAGATCCGCATCGCGGTCCGGTCGGCCGGGCGGCGGGCCGGCCAGGTACAGCGGACGAGGTCGCACATCGTGACGAAGAACAGGCCCATCAGCCCAGCGTGGGTCAGCGTCGTCAGTAGCTGGACGTTCGTCAGGACGACGAGCCCGCCGGCGACCGACTGGAGCAGGACGACGACGCCCGCGGTCGCGGCGATCCCGAACAGGTCGGGCCGCACAGTGCGGAGCTGGAACGTCCACCAGACCAGCCCAAGGACCAGCAGCGTGATCACGACGGCCGAGAGCCGGTGGTTGTAGTGGACGCCGGCGGGGCCAGTGACGGCGTGAAGGACCTGCCCCTCACAGGTCGGCCAGCCGAGGCAGGCGAGCTCGCTGCTCGTGTGGCGGACGTAGGCGCCGAGGTAGGCCGTCACGACCGAGAAGATCAGTGCGCCCGCGGCCAGCCAGCGCAGCCCGGCCGGGGCGACGTTGCGCGCCCGAATCGTCGCGAGCCGGAGGTGGTCCTGGGTCCGGTCGCGGCGCGATTCCGTCACGACCCGGGCGATCAGCGCCGCCGAGGCAAGGCAGACCAGCGAGATGCCGAAGTGGAGCGCCATCACTTCGGCCGATTGCGGCCACTTCACCGCCGCCGCGCCCATCAGCGCCTGGATGACGAGGAAGGCGCTCATCGTCGGGACGAGCAGGCGGAAGATCGGGTACGTCTTCCGGATCCGCCAGGCGCCGATCGCCGTCCCGAGGACCAGCCAGCTCTCCAGGCCGGTCACGAGCCGGTGGCTGTACTCCACGAACGACTCGAACGTGTCGGCCGGCAGGACGCTGCCGTTGCAGAGCGGCCAGTGGTTGCCGCAGCCGTCGCCGGAGCCGGTCGCGGTGACGTTGGCGCCCATGATCAGCACGAGGAACATGCCGACGGCGGTCACGACGGCGAACCCGCGGACGTGCCGCTCGCAGAACCGCCCGAGGGCGGAGAATGGCCGTCTGATCGGGTGCCGGTTCGCCTGCTCGCCCATGCGCCTGCCTCTGAATCGTCGGTCTGGTCGGTCCTGGTCCGGGTCGCGTGGAAGACAGGCATAGCTTGCCACGTCGCCGCCGTCGCGTCCGCCCCCCGGGAAACCATAATGCGTCCCCGCGCACCATCCCGGAACCGCCTGCCGGAGAAGGTAGAATGTGAAGGCAATCGCCCTGGGCGGACAGGAGGGCAGTCCAATGGACGTGACCGGGTATGGCAACGGCTGGATCGGCTACGCGCCGGTGGGACCGCCGCTGCCCCGCGAGTTACGCCTGTTGCCCGTCGCGACGTACCGGGCGACGGTGCCCGTCTGCGTCACCGGTTCGTGGATCAGCTTCGCACCGGGCATCGACCGAAACGATCTGATCGTCGCCCTGAACGAGCGGCCCGAACACATGCCCTTCCCCTGGCCGGACCACGAGCTTCGCACCGACGCCGACCTCCGCACGTTGGCGCTGCTCAGGATCCTGTCCGTCGTGTCGTTCGGCACCCGCTGGCCCTCGCTGGAGCCAGCCGACATCCTCGCCCAGGCGCGATCGAAGCGTCCTGACCTTGCGGCCCGAACCGAGCCATGGCTCCAGGCGACGGGCGAGGTCCTTCCGAATGGCGACGGCGGCTTCGGCGTCGAGACCATCGTGTCCGATGAGGTCCCGCCGCCGGACATCCTCGGCATCGACAACGACCTCTTCATCAAGGCTATCGTTGGCGCCGACCTGATCCGGCTGATCCGCGAGCAGGGCGCCTCGCGGGACCCGTTCGTCGCAGGCTAACGCGATCGTTCTCGTAGGGGCGATCCCTTGTGGTCGCCCGGCCGCCGCAGCGGCCTTCGCCGTCAGGCGAGCCTTGCCAGCTTCGATGCGGGTTGGGGGATGAGCGTATGTCCCCTCCCCCCGGCCCCCTCCCTGGCTCGGATCGTCGCTGAAGCGACTCACCGCCCGGAGAGGGGGAGACGGGCTTACTCGACGCTGGCTGTTCCCGGAGAGCTTCAGCGCGACCAGCATGAGCCCCTCTCCTGACGCATCCGCAGATGCGGGCAGGGGAGGGGTTTGGTCGCCACCGGCCGGTTTCGATGTGACACCCCGGTTCCGCGACACCGTTATCGCCCTGCGGGGCGATGGCCACTGCGGCGGCCGGGCGGGGCCAGCGAAGCGAGAGCCCACGTCCCAACGAAACGGGTGCCCGGCGCAGCGAGATCGGATCATCCAACGCCTACCGTCACGCTCACAGGTACCAAAGGAACGCCGCCGGATCGCTGAGGAAGTCGCGCATCAGCCGGACATTGGGGACATCCTCGTAGCTGATCGGGGTGATCGCGCCGTCCACGAGATGCAGGATCGTGGCGCCAGGGCAGGCCAGCAGGATCGGCGAGTGCGTCGCGATGATGAACTGCCCGCCCCGGCTGGCCGTGTCGCGGATCATCGCCAGCAGCGCCAGCTGCCGCTGCGGCGAGAGCGGCGACTCCGGTTCGTCCAGCAGGTGCAGTCCACCGTCCCGCAGGCGGCGCTGGAACAAGTCGAGGAACGACTCCCCGTGCGAGCGGGCGTCGAATCCGTCGCCCAGGTTGTGCTCGAGCGCGGCCCGCTCGCCCTTCGCGAGCCCGTAGGCTCGCCACCAGTCCTGCCGACCGTCCGCCTTCGCCGCCTCGGCGATCCCGTCCAGCTCCCCGAGCAGCTCCGCGGACTGCCGGGTCCAGGTGATGACGTCCTCGGCCCGCATGAAGAAACCGAGGCGCGTCTTCCGCGACCATGAGACCGTCAGGCAGCCGGCCAGCCGCCGGGCCGGGGTCAGCGTCGGGTCGGTCGCGGCCGGCGCCCCGCCGATCGTCACCGAGCCGACGCTGGCGGCGATCGCCTCCAGGATCGTCGACTTGCCGGACCCGTTCTCGCCGACGAGGAACGTCACCGGCGCCGACACGTCGAGGACCGGCAGCGCCCGGATCAGCGGCAGGTCGAACGGGTAGCCGCTCTGCTCCCGCGCCGTCGGACGAACAGGGACCGACCGGATCAGCGTCACGAACGTTCCCCTTCTCGCTCCACCTCGGCTGGCGGGACGTTATCCCACGGCGCGTCGCCCCGGATCTCAGGCGGCAGCCCGTCGAACCAGCCGACCGCGGCCTGCTCGTAGGCGATGCCGAACTCCAGCGAGGCGAGCCGGTACGGGTCGGGATCCGGGACGTGCCGGGCGATCGCCGCCCGCTGCCCGAGGTAGGTCGCGAGGCGGCCAGCGTGGACGCGCCGGTGCTCCCGGACGACGGCCGCCAAGGCACCGGGCGCCATGTGGCGGCCGAAGCTGATCGCCAGCAGCAGCGGGACGCGGATCGTCTCCTCGGTCGGGATCCGGCCGAGCCATCCCTGAAAGGCCTTCCGCCCGGCGGGGGTGATCTCATAGGGACGACGGTCGCGCCGACCCCGCTCCCCGGCGACGACCAGCCCGCGATCCGCCATCGCCGCCAGCTCGCGGTAGACCTGGCTCTGGGTGAGCGTCCAGAAGTCGCCGATCCGCTCCCGGGCGAGCTGGACGAGATCCCAGCCCGTCATCGGCCCGTCATGGAGGAAGCCCAGCAGGGAGGCGGCGGTCGCGTTGATCTGGGTCTCGGTCACGATCGCTCATCTCCGGTCAGGCAGCCCGAACGGCCCGAGCTCGTCCACGCGACTATAGCCGTTGTCCGGACATTGACATTCCACTGTGTCACATATAGCATGGCCTCAGAATATTCCACTGTGTTATGTCGGCGGGTCGGGAGATCACCACTGTCGGACCAGGCGGGACGGCTCCGGAGGCAAGACCGATGTACATCCTGTTCATCATCCTTCACACCGTCGCCGGCCTGCTCGCCTTTGGCTTCGGCTGCGCCGTGATCCGCCCGCCAGCCGACGTCCATGGTGTCCGGTTCCGGGTCTACCTGGGGTCGCTCGTTGCGCTGGTCGTCTTCCTCGTCGCCGCGATCGGCAGCCACTGGCCGGAGCTGGCGACGACGCCCCGTGTCATCTACGTCGCGCTCACCGGGCTCGGGCTGTTCATGGTCTGGCGGGCATGGCGGGCACGAACGGCGCCGGTCCAGGACGAGCGCTACGTCGAGCACGTCGGCTTCACCCTGATTGCGCTGTTCGACGGCTTCGTCATCGTCAGCGCGATCGACCTCGACGCCCCGGTCTGGCTGGTGCTCGTCATCGCCGTCGCCGGGATCCTCGTCGGGCGCTGGGCCATCGACCGGGTCAAGGCATCGGTCCGCGTGGCGACTGCTGGCGCCGGTTCGCGAGCGGGGGCTGATCGCTACGGTTGACCTGAGGGGTCGGCGTGAGCCTCTGACGGAAGCGTATACCGGTAGAATGGCGGTCCGACTCACCTCATCACCAATGGAACCAACGGAGCCATCATGCAGATCGAAGAATTCGCCCTCGAACGGATCCAGTCGCTCTACGAGAATCTCGTCGACATCAACCTGTCCGACAGCGGCGTCCACCCCTACTCCCTGATGAACCTGCTGTCGGCCGGAGAGCGGGCCGGGATCATGGAGGTCGAGCTCGGCTACGGCTGGACCAACGGCTCGCTGGCGCTGCGGGAGACGCTGGCCGGCCTCTACCCAGGCCGGACGGCCGACGACATCCTCGTCACGAACGGGTCGGCCGAAGCGATCTTCGTCATGGGGATGACGCTGCTGGCGCCCGGCGACGAACTGATCGTCATCACCCCGAACTACCTCCAGCTCTGGGGCTGGGCCCGGGCGATGGGCGTCACGACGGTCGCTGTCCCGCTGCATGAGGGACTGGGCTGGGCGCCGGACCTCGACGAGCTCGCCGCCGCGATCACGCCGCGGACCCGGATGATCTCGATCTGCCACCCGAACAACCCGACCGGCAGCGTCCTGACGCCGGCGCGGATGCATCAGATCGTCGAGCTGGCCCGGCACCACGGGCTCTGGCTGCACGCCGACGAGGTCTACCGCGGGACGGAGTTCAGCGGCACGGAGTCGGCCAGCTTCGCCGATCTGTACGAACGGGCGGTCGTGACGTCCGGTCTGTCGAAGGCCTACGCCCTGCCCGGCCTGCGGATCGGCTGGATGGTCGGGCCGGCCGCCGAGGTCGCGACGGCCTGGGGCCGGAAGGACTACACGTCGATCACGACCGGAGCGCTGAGCGAGGCGATCGCGGACCTGGCGCTCCAGCCGGAGCGGCGGGAGGCGATCCTCGCCCGGAGCCGCCGGATGCTGGGCCACAACCTCGACATCGTCGACCGCTGGATCCGCCAGCACGCCGATCTGCTGTCCTACACCCGCCCGGCCGCGACCGGGACGGTCTTCGTCCGCTACGACCTGCCAGTGAACTCGACCGAGCTCGTCCACCGCATCCGCGAGGAGCAGAGCGTCCTGCTCGTGCCGGGCGATGTCTTCGGGCTGGACGGCTACCTCCGGCTCGGGACTGGCCCGGAGACGGCGACGATCGAGGCCGGCCTGGCCCGCCTCGACACCTTCTTCGCGGGCATCCTCGCTCCGGCCGGAACTGCCTGACGACAGCACAGGAGCGACATGCGCATCAAAACTCCACCGGTCCATCCCAGGAGCGGGATGGACCGGTGGCGCTCAGGGTTCGCTGGTTCCGATTCAACCGGTCACTCGCCCGGCTGATCCCCTGGACCGGGACGCCGTCCGGCCAGTGGAGGCGGGACCGGTCCGCCAGCCCGCTGCGGGGCTCGTCGTTGGCGACGATCGTCGCCCACTCCCGGACACCCGAGATCAGACTCTACAGGGGACCGGCCGAATCACGCTCCCTGACGTCCATGCTGCCCTGCTCCTCATGCTCGACGACCGCCAAATTGCATTATCTTCCGTCCGCCAGATCGCATCGTCTTCAGACCCCTCCTTCGCTCGCCACGTCGCAAGAACACATCGCCCACCCCGCCAGTCGTCCGTCACGCCGCGGATCTCGACATCTCTGACCGTCCCTCGTGTGACGCTGACGAGCCGGGGATTGTTCCGGAAACGGTTCGCGTCAGGTGGGCAACGGACAAGGTAATCCGTTCCGGAGACAAACAGCTGCGCCCTCCGTTCCGCGGGGGATCAGTGAGCGCAGCACGGAGTCCGGTTGAACCGCTCTTATCCGGTTCAGAACGAGCGTTGGGCGCAGTGGCAGAAGCAGATCAAACGGAGCGATCCGCCTCAGCGACACTGGCGCGCAGCCAATCGACGAACTGGCGCTCGACGGCCGCACGACGATCCTCGGCCGGCTCGTTGGCGACTGCCAGGAGCCATTTCGCGGCGTCGAGGGGATCGGCACGGAGCCGATACCCGTTGATTCATATGAAGACCCGCATCGACTCGAAGCCGGTGCGCTTGTTGCCTTCCATGAAGCACTGCGCCTAAGAGATGCTGACCGCGAGTCGCACCACTTGCTGAATCAGATCGGCACCCTCGTAGTGGGCCATCATCCGTGGGCGACCGAGTGCGCTCTCGAGATCTCCCGGTCGGGACAGGGGATCCGCGGACTGGCCCATGCTCTCCATCGTCGCGGCATGGATGTCGATGATCTGCGCGAGATCAAGATAGATGACGTCAGCACCGCCCATCAGTTATCGGAGAGATAGCGCAGGGCTTCCTGATCCTCGGCAAGCGATTCATCGAGCGCGGCCTGCATGGCGGGGGTCAGCGCCCGGCGAATCTCCACCTTGTGGAGGACGACCTCGATCATCTCGCCCTCGGCGATACCCTGTCGTTCGATCTCATCCCTGGGGATGGTGACGACGAGGCTATTTCCCGTCTTCCACACCTTCTGAATCACAGTGACCCTCCACCGTAGACGGCTTTGTCTGCACCGACCGTGGTCGTATAGACCGTCTATACAGGAAGTGTACAACCAGATACTGCTGTCAGGCCGGAAGGACGGTCACGGCGTCGGCGCTCATCGAGCCCTCCTCGATGACGAGGGCCACGCCGCCGGCGGCTAAACCCGGAGCGATCCCGGTCGCCGTCAGGACCTCGGCGCCGTCGATCCGGCCGGTGACCCGGTCGCCGGAGACCGTTAGCTCCAGGGCGTAGGGGATGTCGACCTGCCAGGCGAAGGGCGCCTCGGCCAGCACGGTCCGCTCGCCGGTCGCCTGAACCAGCCGGACGCGCTGGTCGTCGCAGAGGATCAGGGCGACGTAGCGCCGCATCCCGCCGACGCGGGCCGCGACCCCGGCCGAGCGAGCCAGCGAGATCGAGACGGTGCTGTTGACGGTGTAGTCGCGCCAGTCGGCCGTCCCCTGCGAGATCAGGCCGATCCCGCGGTTCTGGACGAGGTGATAGGCCCGCGGCCAGCGCTCCTCCCACTGGTCGACCCCATCCACCCAGGCCCGGCGCCAGATCGACGTCCCCACCACACGGGCCAGCGTCGTGGTCGGCGCCCCGGCCCAGGTGAGCCGGTCCAGCAGGACCGCATCGCCGGCCGCGCCCGTGACCCGCAGCCCGACCGCCATCACCGGCGAGCCGGCCGTGTCGGGCACGACCCAGTCGATGTCCTCCATCGTCCCCGGTCGGAGCCGGACCGACGGGCCGTCGATGGTCTCGATCTCCGTCTCGGTCCGGTAGACGCGCAGCAGCAAAGTCGCGTCGATCGCGCCGTGGGCAGCGCCGAGCCGGGCGGTCAGGCGCTGACCGCTGGAGAGGGTCGGGGAGGCGAGCAGGCGGTAGCCAGCCATGTCCAGCGCCTCCTCGGGGATGAAGGTCGGCGTCGTCGCGACCGCGCCGCCATCGGCGTCCAGCGTCAGTTCGAGCATCCGGCCGGTGCCGGTCGGGCGATTGGCGACGGAGAGCCGGTCCGGCTCGTCGGCCGTGAACCCCTGGACCGAGCCCGGCGGCGAGAAGTGGAACCGGGCACCATCCTTGGGCCGGTCGGGCGCGAGGCCGTGGAGCCGCCGGGCCGCATTGACGAGGTGGTCCGTCTCGATGACGGCGTCGGAGATCGCCCGGCCGCCGTCGGCCGTGGAGAGGTAGAGGCGGTCGGCGACCGGACCGCGCCAGTCGACCTCGCCCCCCAGCCCGGCCAGCCCGTTCTTGATCCCGAGGATGGCACCGACGTTGCCGGCGTTGCAGTCGGTGTCCCAGCCGTCGGTGTTGACGATCATCTGGGTGCGGGCGAAGTCGTCGTTGCCGTGGAGCAGCGCGTGGATGATGACGGCGTGGTTGGGAACCATGTGGCAGTTGCCGGGGAAGAGATCGTAGCTGTACTTCCCCTCGATCAGCGCCCGGGTCGCCAGCCAGTCGTCGTCGCCCGCGTGCCACTCCCGGACGTCGGCGATCAGCCGGGCGATGGTCGATTCGCCGGGGATCAGCCGGACGGCCTCGTCGAGCAGCGCCTCCAGGCGGGACTCGGTGAAGGCCAGCGCCTCCATCGCCGCGATCACCTGGGCGCCATGGATCGCCTCGCCGTCGTGGCTGACGCTCGCGGCCCGGCGGGCGAAGTCGACGGCCCGCTCCGGGTCACCGGGGAACAGCATCGCCCAGCCGTCGACGAAGATCTGCGAGCCGATCTGCTCGGCGATCGTCGTGCCGTTGCGGGCGATCGAGCCGCTCTCCGGCGCCTCGATCCCGTCCACGAGGCGGAGGAAGGCGGTGTGCTCGGTCGATGTCCCGAGGCCGCCCCACCAGAGGACGGTCCGCTGGTAGATCAGGTAGTTCCGCCAGGTCTCGCCGATCTGGGCGGGCGACAGATCCGGGTCGTAGCCGTTGTCGGCCAGGGCCCGTGGGAACGTGAACGTCCCGGCGATGTCGTCGTCCGTCACGACCAGCGGAACGCCGAACCGATCGTTGACGTAGCCCGTGATCGGGCCGAGCTCGGCCATGATCCGCTCGTGGCTCCACTGCTCGAACGGACGCCCGAGGTAGACCCCGATGATCTTGCCCAGGACCCCGGCGTAGACGCGCTCGGCGTAGTCGTCCGGCAGGGAACCGGTGGTCTGGGGCGAACGCAGCAGCTGGGTCATGACGTCTCCTTCTCATCATTGTTGGATCGACTATCAAACCCCGTAAGCAGACGGCGGACGGGTCCGTAGGGGCGATCCCTTGTGGTCGCCCGGCCGCCGCAGCGGCCATCGCCCCACAGGGCGATAACAGTGTTCCGGGACAACCGATCCAACGGCAGACGATGTGGCCGTGAACGCAGCCGCGCCTGCGGGCGCCGGTCAGGGCAAGCCCATGACCCTACGAAACGGTCACCGCACCTTCAAACGGCGTCTCCCCCTCTCCATCCGCAAGCCCGAAGGGCGCCAGCGTGATGGAGAGGGGGACGGGGGTGGGGCAAACCGCCCTACCCCTTCAGGCCGCCGTTGGTCAGCCCTTCGATGAAGCGGCGCTGGAGGGCGAGGAACAGGATCACGATCGGCAGGATCATCATCACCGCTCCGGCGCTCGTCAGACCCCAGTCCCGGCTGAACCGGGTCGTGAAGTTGAAGTAGCTCGTCACGACGGTGAACTTGTCCTGGTCGGTCAGGAAGACCGTCGCCAACAGGAACTCGTTCCAGACCGCCAGCGCGACGACCAACCCGACCGTCAGGAACCCCGGCCAGGCCAGCGGGACGACGATCTGGACGAAGATCCGCCACTCCCCCGCCCCGTCGACCCGGGCGGCGTCCTCGAAGTCGCTCGGGAGCTGGACCATGTACGACCGGAGCAGGAAGACGGCGAGCGGCGAGTTGATCGCGATGTAGATCAGCGCCAGCCCGGCGATATTGTTGACGAGGCCGAGCCGCTGCCAGAGGAAGAACAGCGGCACGAGGAACAGCTGGATCGGCAGGGCCGACCCGACCAGCAGGTACAGCGTCAGGACGTTGGCGCCCGGCAGATTCATCTTGGCCAGGCTGTAGGCCGCCATCCCGCCGAGGACCAGCACGCCGACCACCGTCAGCACGACCAGCTCGCCGCTGTTGCGCAGCGTCGTCGAGAAGTTGCCGACGTCCCACGCGTCCGGGAAGTTGCTGAGGATGAACTCCCGCGGGAACCAGAGCGGGTTGCGGCCGATCTCCGCCTGCGACTTGAACGCGTTGAACGTCAGCACGACGATCGGGCCGAGGGCGAAGGCGACCAGCAGAAGCAGGATGATGTGGTTCGGGATCAGGCTGACACCGCGCCGCCCATTGCCGGGCCGGTTCAGCCGGAAGGGACCGATCATATCTCCCACCCCCGCTTCCGCAGCACGATGAAGATGCCGATGATCAGGCCGGCCAGCAGGCTCATGGTCAGGCCCATCGCGCTGGCGTAGCCGGCGTCGAGCTGGGTGAAGGCGGCCTTGAAGACGAGCACCGACAGGACCTCGGACGCCCCGGCCGGACCGCCCTGGGTCAGGACCCAGATGTAGTCGAAGGTCAGGAATGACCAGATGCTCGTCATCAGGATCATGAAGACGAGGGTCGGGCGGATGCCGGGGATGGTGATGTCCCGGAACTCCTGCCAGCGGTTGGCGCCGTCCAGCCGGGCCGCCTCGTAGAGGTCGGCCGGGATGTTCTGCATCGAGGCCAGGAACAGGAGCATCAGGAAGCCCCAGAAGTGCCAGTTGTCGACGAAGGCGATCGTCGGCAGGACGGTGTCGGTGTCGCCGAGGAACGCGCGGTCGAACCCGCCGATCCCCCAGTCCGCCAGGGTCGCGCCGATCCCGCGGTCGGGGTTGAGCAGCGACCGCCAGATGCTGGCGACGATGACGCTCGGGAAGACATAGGGCAGGAACAGCGACAGCCGGTAGAACATCGCCCCCCGGCGGATCGCCATCAGCAGGCTGGCCGCGACGAGGCCCATCGCGACCGGGACGGTCAGGAACATCGCCAGCCAGAGCAGGTTGTTCCGGAAGGCATGGATGAATGAGTCGTCGAAGGCCAGCCGGCGGAAGTTGTCGAGCCCGATCCACCGCGCCGCGCCGATCCCGCTCCACTCGGTCATCGAGTAGTAGACGGAAGCGACCGCCGGCCCGAAGACGACCGCGACGTTGATCAGCAGGATCGGCAGCACGAACAGCCAGGGGACGACCCGCCGCCGCCAGGTCGCCTTCTGCCAGAACCGCAGGCTCGGGGTTGCCACGGCGTAGCGTGGGCGACCGCGCTCGGCGCCGGCGACGTCGGCGTGGGATGTCATAGGCAACGCTCCTCTACGGGGAGATCGATCTCGTTGGGACCAGGAGGGACAGTTCCGGGCCCGGTCGGCTGACCGCACCCGACCAGCCATCGGGTGCGGCGAGGCCGTCGGATCGGGTCAGATGACGATCAGGTGCGGGCCGGGACCGGCGGGTTGCCGCCAGCCTCGAACTCCGCGGCGAAGATCTCCTGCGCGCCCTGGAGGTACTCCTCGACGGTCATGTCGCCGGCCCAGACCTTCTCGATCTCCTCGTAGAGGTAGACCTCGGTCCTGGGCGGGAAGAACGTCCAGGTCGTGTAGCCGTAGTTGTTGGCCGCGGCCGCCGTCGCCAGCCGGTCGATGATGCGGGCCATACGCTCGTCCAGGCCGGCCAGGTTCTCGGCCGGGATCGTCACCGGAGCCGGAGCCGCCCCACAGGTCGCCACCAGCGTGGCCTGCGTCTGCGGGGAGAAGTAGTAGTTCAGGAAGCCGGCCGTCTCCGCCTGATGCGGGGAATTCGCGTTGATGCTGTAGGTCGATCCGATCCCGAGGTCGTAGATCTCGGCGCCATCCTTCGACGGCATCGGGACCCAGTCCCACTCCTGGCCGGCCTCGTCGAAGTAGGTATCGGCGTCGGCCTGGAACCACGTCCCCTCGATCTTCATCGCGGCGTCGCCGTACGCCAGGGCCGAGGACGCGTCCGCCGTCGTCGTCGTGTAGTACCGGTCCAGCCCACCCATGAACCAGCCGCTGGTCTGCATCTGGTTGAGCGGCTGGAGCGCCGCCACGATCCGCGGGTCCGTCCAGGGGATCGCTCCGGTCAGGGCCTGGTAGATGACCTCAGGCCCGGCACCGTGGTTGAGGAACTCGCCGAGATACCACTCGTTGGCCGGTCGCCACTCGGCGTTGGCATGGGCGAAGGGGATGATCCCGGCGTCACTGACGGTCTGGCCCAGGGCCATCATCTGGTCGATCGTGGTCGGTGGCGCCCAGCCGTTGGCCTCGAACAGGGTCTTGTTGTAATAGAGCACGAGCGTCTCGACCTCGTTCGGGATCGAGAACAACTGCTCACCGGAGCGTCCCAGTTGCAGGGACCACGGGGCGAAGGTCGACGCCCAGTCGTACTGCTGGGCGATCGCGTCGAGCGGGACGATCTGGCCGGCCCGAGCGAGTTCATTGGCGAACGACGGACCCGGTGTGATCACGACGTCCGGACCACCGCCGCCAGCCAGGGCGGTCTGGGTGGCCGTCCAGCCATTGGGCTGCAGGATGGCCTTGACCTGCGCACCACCCTGAGCGTTGTAGGGGCCGACCACGTCGCTGATGATGCAGTCGGCGACGGTCGCGCCACCGGTCACATCCAGCCACATCGTGAGTTCCGGCCCGGTCTGGGCGGTGGCCGGGCGGACCGATGCGAAGCCGCCGACGCCGGACAGGACGATGGCGGCGAGCATGAGCGAGACGAGCAGCCGGGAGCGCGCGACGAAGAGAAGGTTCACGTCCTCGTGCCTTTCTACCCTCATGGATGGATCAGCGCTCGTCGGCAATCGGCTTCGATACCTCGGGCTGAGCATTGAGTGCCGTGGGATCATACGATTAATCATCGCGATCCACAAGACACGAACGCCATTCTGGCGTGATCGATGGCGCCGTTCCCCGAATCCGGCTGGCTCCCGGAATGACGGCCGCCGGCATCACCCGATCAGGTCACGTCCATCACGTCGGTCGCCGCGTCGATCTCGATCCCGATCAACGACCCTCCGGCACTGCCGGACTCCGTTCTCGACGATCGCTATCGCTGCTGCTCTGCGACACTTGCGCATGGACAATGGTTCGCCAGCGCCGAGGCCGATCGAGCCGGAGCCCGGTCCGACGAGGGGAGGACACCATTCGCTACGCTCGTCGACATCCCGAGCATCACACGGGTCAGCGGATCGGATGGCTGCGAGCCGCGGTGCTGGGCGCCAACGACGGGATCGTCTCGACGGCCAGCCTGATCGTCGGCGTCGCCGCCGCGGCAGCCGCCCACAGTGAGATCCTCGTCGCCGGTCTGGCCGGCCTCGTCGCTGGCGCGATGTCGATGGCGGCCGGCGAGTTCGTCTCGGTCAGCTCGCAGTCAGATGCCGAACGGGCAGATCTGACGCGCGAGCGCGCGGAGCTGCGCGACCAACCCGACCTCGAACTCGAGGAACTGGTCCAGATCTACGTCGGGCGGGGCCTGGAACGGGGCCTGGCGGACCAGGTCGCCCGTCAACTGATGGACAAGGACGCCTTGTCGACCCATGCCCGTGACGAACTCGGCATGTCAGCCATCACCACCGCGCGACCGGTCCAGGCGGCCCTGGCATCGGCCGCGTCCTTCACCCTCGGCGCCGCCCTACCCCTGCTCATGGCCATCCTCTTCTCCGGCAGCGTCCTCATCCCAACCGTCATCGCCGCATCCCTGATCTTCCTCATGACGCTGGGCGCGGTCGGCGCCTGGGCCGGTGGAGCGAACATCCCCAGGGCGATGGCGCGGGTGACCTTCTGGGGAGCACTCGCGATGGCCCTCACGGCGGGGATCGGGCGCCTGTTCGGCACCGCCCTGTAGCTTGCGTCGCCACCCGCTCAGGTCGACTCCCGCACGATCAGGTCGAAGCCATTCTCGATCGTCCGGACCGGGCCCGTGTACGTCCCCCGGAGCCGATCGGCCAGCAGCCGGACGAGCTGCCGGCCGATCGTCTGGTTGCGCTGGCTGACGGTCGTGAGCGCCGGGTAGACCAGCGCCGCCGCCGGGATGTCGTCGAACCCGCCGATCGCGATCTCCCCAGGGATCTGGACGCCGCGCTCCCGGCAGGCGATCAGGGCGCCGATCGCGATCAGATCATTGGACGCGAAGACGGCGGTTGGTCTCGGGTCAACGTCCAGCAGCTTCAGCATCGCGTCGTAGCCGCCCCGCTCATTGAAGTCGCAGTCCCGGATCAGCGCCTCGTCGACCGGGATGCCATGGCCCGCCAGCGCCCGCCGGTAGCCGCGCTCGCGGTTGTACCGCGGCGGGGTGTCCGGCTCTCCGGCAAGGATCGCGATCCGGGTGTGCCCCCGGTCGATCAGGTGCTCGACCATCATCCGGGCGGCACTGTCATCGGGGACATGGACGGTATCGACCAGCGGCTCGTCGAGGTCATCGAACGACATCTGACCGCCGAGCATGCAGATCGGCACGCCGCGGCGCAGGAGCGGGGCGAAGTCGGTCTCATCGAGATGGAACGTCGTCCCGACGAGCCCATCGACCCGGCCGCTCAGGGCGACGCCGAGCGCCTTGAGCTCGAGGTCGCGGTGGCCGTCGGTGTTGTAGGCGAGCAGGTCGTAGCCGTGCTGCCGGGCCTCGTCCTGGACCCCGCGGATGAACAGGCCGTAGAACGGGTTGACGATGTCCGGGACGACCGCGGCGATCGTCATCGTCCGCCGGAGCCGGAGGCTCTGGGCGGTCTGGTCCGGGACGTAGCCGAGCTCGCCCATCACCTCGAGGACGCGCTCCCGGGTCGCCTGCGACATCGACTTCGGCTGCGTGCCATTGAGGACGTGGGAGACGACGGTCTGGGACACGCCGGCGGCCCGGGCGACGTCGGCCTGGGTCGGGCGGCGGATCATCGAATCTCCCTCATATCATCCTCATTATCGTTACCGCGAGATGACATCGTGACCAAGTCGCCGGATCGGAAGTGTACGTGTAAGAGCGCCTGGCAACGGGCTTGAGCCGGTCGTTCACCGGTCCCACTGAAACCGCATCATCGTCGGGTGAAACGTCCTGGTGAGCGGATGTGACCTCTGCCTATAGCCGGTCGCTCCAAGCTAATCTGATCCATTCCGATGTCTCCCCGTTTCACGCGAGAGTTTGGGTCACGATCACCCGTTGCCTCCGTGCAACCCGTTGAATGAAACGTTGAGATCTCTCGAATGTGGTTTCACGATTGATACCAAGCCACTTTCGCGTGCGCTCTTGGTTGTCCGCCGGCTGACGACTACGATGGGAGAGCGTCACGTACTGAGGCAGCGCGGGGCATGGCCACCCCTGACCGACTGGACTGGACTGGAGAATCTCAGCCTGGGCAGAAATCGACGTGGCTGGACCCCACCAGATGCCGCGTGCCTCGTCCAGACGATGCCGAAGTTACTGGCGCACTCGTAACTGGAGCTTGCGACCCGACCCAGATCGCAGACACGAAAGGAGCGACCAATGATGCGCTACAGCGTGCTGCTCGCCGCGGCAATCGCCCTGTCCGGCCTAACCGCCCCTGAATCTCCAACCCGAACCGGAGCCCAGTCCACCCCACCACCTGACCCAGCGACGGAAACCCTGACGTATGACTTGCCAGACGAACAGATCTTCCCCGAAGGGATCGCCTACGACCCAGCGACGAACGCCTTCTACGTCGGTAGCACGAACGACGGCACCATCTATCGGGGTGACCTGGAGACTGGCGACGTAACGGTGTTCGCCGAGGCGGGCGCTGATGGTCGAACCGCGGTTACTGGTATCAAGGTCGATGGCGAGGGCCGGCTCTACGCGGCTGGCCGGCAGACGGGCCAGCTCTTCATCTACGACGTCTCCACTGGCGACCTGCTCGGCCAGTTCGAGAACGGACTCGGCGAGGGTGAGACACTCGTCAACGATATCGCCATCACCCCAGATGGCAGCGCCTACATCACCGATTCGTTCAATCCCGTCCTCTACCGGATCTCGTCCGACGCGGTGGACGCGACCACGCCACCCGGCGCGGAGCCTGCGGCGACACAGCTCGACGTGTTCCTCGACTTCACGGGAACGGTCTTCGAGTACGGTGACGGCTCCAATGCCAATGGCATCGTCGCCACCACCGATGGGGCATTTCTGCTGATCGTCTCCTTCGACAGCGGTCGCCTGTTTCGGGTCGAGGTCGCCACCGCATCGGTGACCGAGGTCGATCTTGGCGGAGCGACCCTGACGGGCGGGGATGGCCTGGCCCTCGACGGGCAGACTCTGTACGTCGTCCGCGACACCGAGGGGGGCATCACGCCGGCGAACCTCACCGACGACTTCGCCTCGGGGAGTGTCGGCGAGGGAGTCACTGATCCGACGTTCGACTACCCCACGACGATGGCGCTCGTCGGTGATGGCACGGCGCTGGTCGTGAACTCGCAACTCGACATGGAGCAGGACGGCGGTCAGCCGAGCCTGCCGTTCACGGTCTCCCGGATCATCCTGCCGGCTGTATAACAACGGGTCAGTCCCCACTGGCTCCACTGGCTGCCCGAACGGGCACCGTCCGACCAGGGGGGGTTGAGACCGATTCGATCACAGACGAATCGTCACCCTGGACCATGAGTCCCCGGCGCCGGGGACTCATGGTCGGTCATGTGGTCCGAAGACGTTCGGCCCCGGTGAGTGCCTCGCTGAGTGCCTTTTTCTGGATTCGTGCTTCACGGACCATGCTCAGCCGTTCCGTGTGGCGCTCTCCCCAGGTCCGCATCTGGAGCAGGATCGGTTCCAGGCTCCGCCCGAAGTCGGTGAGTGAGTACTCGACCTTCAGCGGTATCTCCGGGTAGATCTCTCGTCGCACGACGCCATCAGCTTCGAGTTCCCGGAGTTGCAGTGTCAACACCCGCTGGGTGGTCTCTGGCAACAGGCGACGGAGCTCCCCGAACCGGCGGGGACCGTCCAGGAGGAGAAAGAGCAAGACTCCCTTCCAGCGGCCGCCAATCACGTCCAGCGTGGCATCGACCGGACAGCCAGAGTTGCAGTTGTAGGTTCGGACTCGCACCCAAAGCTCCCTTTCGGTGAGGCTGGTTCCCGACACCGGGCTTCCAGCGTCCAACCGGACCTGCCCGTCACGCCCGTGCGCCGGTACAGGTGGCCGGTTGGTCTCATGCTACGCAGGGTCCATGCGAGGACAAAGGGTATGGGACGAACGATCCTCCATCCCTGTGCTGGTGGCGGCTCTCATCGAAGCGGCGGGCATCTTTCCGGGACAGCCCGGAAGATCTCGACCTCATGGTCGTCGAACGGGCCAGGACCAATCCCGATCCAGGGATCGACGCCGGGCCGCGACATGACCCATGTTCCGCGCATCGGCGTGACCTGGACGTGGCGGATACCATTCCGGTCCGGTGACGCCACCGTTCCCTCCCTTTCATTGAACACCCTTACTCTGGCGCAGTTCTACTCCAGCCGCCGCAGCCAGTACCAGACTGCAAACCCGATGAGTGCCGCACCGAGCGCGAGGAAGATGCCCGCCTCGATGAACTGGAGCGGCCATAGGTGCGATTCCGGATGGTACTCGATCCGGTTCGTGATCCCGTTCGCGTTGAAGCACGACGTGAACGCCTCGTTCTGCGCCTGAGCTTCGGCTGCCGACATCGGCGGACCCGGCTCCGGACAGAGGGGTCGGATCTGCTGGTACGAGACCCGGGAACCGTTCGCGTCTACAAGGTAACTGGAAAGCACCCAGAGAGAAGGGTCGGAGTAGAAGGTACTGGCAGTTCCCGTCGTGACGTCGGGTGGGAGCAGTCGCGGACGCAGTATCTCACCGAACGGGACCCTGACGACAAAGTAGAGGACCGTTGAGAGAGCGAGCGTTATAAGCGGCTGCTTGATCAGCGCCCCAACGGCAAGAACGAGCCCCAGAGCGAAGACAACATTTCCGACTGGGATGACGCCGCGTAGGTCATAAGAATTGTAGCCCCAGGAACTCCAGTAGGTATCGCGAGGCTCCGTCCACCAGAAAAGTAGAAGTCCCAACATCGTCATGACGACTACAGCAATCACGGTCATGGACATCACCCGGCTGATGGACCAGGTCGCCCTTGTTCGGCTCTGGGTCCAGGCGAGTCGATACGTCCGACTGGCCAACTCAAGCACCGTGGGTAGCGCGACCAGCACCGCGATGATGAGCGGCAGAGTGACGGTCGCGGGCAAAATAGCAGTGACATAGTTATAGAGCCTGCTCGGGTATGTCACACATCGCGGCTCAGGGCCGAAGTTGACAACTGTGCCTGGACAGTCAGCGATGGTGTACTGGCTGTTCTCCTGAACAACATCATTTCGGGTCGCCAGCAGGGAAGCGATGATCAGCACAGCCATCGCCACGAGCAGAATCAGTTCAGCCCGTTGCAGACGCAGGGTCAGCCACCACATCACGCCACCTCCTGTCGGTCGCTGGAATCCCTGATCGACCCTTCGCCGGGCCGGGAGAGGTACTCGATGACGAGGTCCTCGAAGCTGATCGGGGCCGCGGACCAGCGGTCGCCGACCGGCCGCTCCGCGTCCCCGCGGACCAGCACCGTCGTCTGACGGTCGGTGTGCGTCGCCCGGACGATCTCCCCAACGGTGGCGACACTCGACAAGTCGCCCTCCGTTGCACGCGGGCCAATGAGCAGGCGGTGGTCGTCGCGGAACGCCTCCAGGTCGCCCGAGGCGACGACGCGGCCGCCGCTGATGATGACGAGGTGGTCGCAGACGCGCTCGATGTCGGTGACGTTGTGTGAGGACAGCACGACCGTCGCGGCGGCGTCGGCGACGGTGCCCATCAGCAGCCGCATCGCCTCGCGGCGGGCGTACGGGTCCAGCGCCGCCGTCGGCTCGTCCAGCAGCAGGAGGTCCGGCCGCTTGCCGAGCGCGAGGACCAGCGCCAGCTGCGCCTGCTGCCCGCCGGACAGCTTGCCGGCCTTCTGGCGCGGGTCCAGCCCGAGCCGTTCGATGCGCTCCTCGGCGAACGGCCGGTCCCAGCCGGGGTTGAGCCGCTCGCCGAGCGTCAGCGTCTCCCGGACGGAGAGCTGCCCGTAGAGCGGCCGGTCCTGGGCGACGAACCCGACCCGCGGCAGCAGCGTCTTCGCGTCGGCGATCGGACGCTGGCCAAAGACGGCGACGGTGCCCTCGGTCGGGCGGACCAGCCCGGCCGCGATCTGGAGCAGCGTCGACTTGCCGGCGCCGTTCGGACCGATCAGGGCGGTGACGCTGCCCTCGGGGACAGCGACGGTGCAGTCACGCAGCGCCCACTTGCGGCCGTACCGCTTGCCGAGACCGGTCGCTTCGAGCGGGATCGTCATGCCGTCTCTCCTCCGTTCCCGTCGCGGGATCGCTGCAGTGTCGTCGCGATCAGTGCGCCGATGCTCTCGTCGTCCATCCCCAGCTCCTTCGCCCGGCCCAGCCACTGCTCAAGGCTCGCCCGCATCTCGTCGAGATCGTCCGGCGACGACCCGTTGAGGCCCTTGAGGACGAACGTCCCCTGGCCCGGCCGGCCGCCGATCAGCCCCTCCCGCTCCAGCTCGCGGTAGGCCTTCATGACCGTGTTCGGGTTGATCGCCAGCGTCGCGACCAGCTCCCGCACAGTCGGCATCCGGTCGCCGGGCAGCAGCATCCCGAGCCGGAGGGCGTCCCGGACCTGATGGGTGATCTGACGGTAGACCGGCAGGCCGGACCGGGGGTCGATGCGAAGCTGGATCAATGCTTACCCCATTGTGTCATTGCACTAGTACAATAGATTACACTCTCGCAGCGTGTCGTTCAACCTCCTGTCTCACCACGAACCCTCACGGACTGCCGCAACGACAGGTCTCCTGCGCCAGGGCCGGTGGGAGCGGTGCCGCGGCGACCAACCGTTTGGACCGACAATCTGACCGCCGAGACCCAGGCGGTCCACCCAGCGCCGCCAACTGCTGAGAATCGCCAGATCGCCCGCACACTGTAGCCAGCAGGACAGTGGACGGATTCACGACGACAGGTGATCGGCCTGAAGCCGGACCGTCGCCCTCGAGGCCTAGCGACCGGATGACCGCCGCACCGCCCAACCAGGTCGTCAGCGCGACACCGGGACAGCGTGTGCCCGGCGCCGGCCAGCCCTTCTTCGGCCGGGAGCGGGAGATCGTCCGGCTCGTCACGCTGCTGGGCGACGGCAAGACGCGGCTGGTGACGCTGACCGGGCCGGGCGGGATCCTCAAGACCGTCTGGCGCTCCAGGTCGCGACCCGGCTGCTGCGGCACCGCCCGGACGGAGCCGTCTTCGTTCCGCTCGCCTCGGTCGCCGACCAGTCCGTCCTGCTCTCGACGATCCTCGGCTCCCTCGGCGACTCCGGCACCGGCAGCGACGGCGATGCGCAGGACCGCCATCAGACGGTCCCGGCCATGTCGCCGGACCTCAGCGCGGAAGTGGTGCTGCCCGATCCGGTGCAGCCTGGCATCCAACTCGTCCATCACGACGGGCGCAGGTGCTCGATCGTGACGCCGTGTTGCTCGGTCAGCCGCTGGGCGATCAAGGAGCGGTGGCAAGCCTCTGGGTCGAGCTCAACACAGAGCAGCGCCGCGGTTCCGTTGCTCGGCAGCGTCGACACGATCGCTGTGAGGTCCGCGAGGTCGAGGATCTCGGTGATGTAGCGGCGGGTGTACTCGGCAGCGAGTTCGCGGCGCGAGCGCTTGCCGACCCCCTGGCGGTCGTCCTCATCGTACTGGAGCTGGCGTAGCTCGGTGGTTGGGGCGAGCTCGAGGTGGTGCTCGTAGGCGATCCGGGCCTGGGCGAGGGCCACCTGCAGCCGACGTGAGTTCGCCCAGGCGTACTCGGGTCCGCGGACCCCGCGGCGCTGACGTACGTCGAGTAGGAGGCGGACGTCTGCGCGCCGCAGACGTTGCAGGAAGGACTCGCCGTCGAAGCCATAGACGCCGATCGTCACCATTCTGAGCACCGGAAATCACCTATCTGCCTGCTACGCGTGCCGGTTGAACCGGCACGCGTAGCAGAGGCGGCGAGTTGGCATCACGCGACGGCGGTCCCCTCGAGCTCGACCATCTGGCCGGGGATCGCCAGCCGTGTCACCCCGAGCATCGTGGTGGTCGGTGCCACCCTGGCGGCGCCCAACCGCGACGACAGCACGCCGTAGTGCTGGAAAAGCCGATCGACGTCGGTCGTGTAGACGTTGAGCCGGACGAGGTTCGCGAGGGACATGCCGGCCTCGCCGAGCACGGCCTCCAGGTTGTCGAGGCTCAGCGCCAACTGCGCCGCCATGTCACCGTCATGCTGGGGCTCGCCGGCGCCGCTCATCGCGGTCTGCCCGGAGCAGTACAGGGTCCGGGTGTGCCCGGAGACGATCTCACCCTGATTGAATCCCATCTTCACCGACCAGGACACCGGGTTGACTGCCGTTCGTTCCATTGCCACATCAGCTCCATTCGACTCACCGAGAGTACGCACGTCCATCGGCTCGGTCGCCGCCATCGTTGACGTCGTGCTACGAGCATGCCAGCAAATCACGACATCCTTGGTCATGTATTCTGATAGAGTTCTTGTATGCGCGCCGACCGGTTAGTCTCACTGATACTACTGCTGCGTCAGCGCGGTCGGCTGACTGCGGACACGCTGGCCCGCGAGCTGGAAGTATCCACCCGCACCGTGCTGCGGGACATCGAGGCGCTGTCCGCGGCAGGCGTCCCGGTCTACGCCGAACGCGGTCGGCACGGCGGGTTCGCGTTGCTGCCCGGTTTCCGGACCGAGCTCACCGGACTGAACCACGACGAGGCTCTTGCCTTGCTGACCGCCGGATCGAGGCGCGGCGAGCAGGTATTCGGCCTCGGTTCGGCGCTCGCTTCGGCGATGCGCAAGGTGGTCGACGCGCTGCCCGAAAGCCATCGGGCCACCGCGAGCGACGCGGCCCAGCGATTTCTCGTTGAGCCGGAGACCGACCTGCTCGCACGGCGGCTGGTCACTGAAGAGGTGCCCGACACCACAATGATCGAGGTCCGGCGCGCGGTGCTCGCCGGACACAGGCTGCGCATCCATTACGCGGCCACGGGCCAGACACCACAGTGGCGCACGGTGGACCCGATCGGCCTGGTCACCGTGCGCGACCGGGTCTACTTGCTGGCCACGAGATCTGACGCGGACCGCACCTACCGGCTGTCGCGGGTCTTAGCCGCCGAGGAACTCCCCGAACCGGCACAGCGACCAAACCGGGTCGATCTGGAGCGGGTCTGGCTGGAACGGTGTGCGCAGTTTCTGTCCGACGGCCATATCACGGTGCTGGTACGGGTGAACCCGGCGAGGCGGGAGGACCTGCTGAGCACCGCCCTGGCCGTCACCGCCGAGGAACCCGACGCAGACGGCTGGCTGCGGCTGGCGGTGACCTTCCAGGATTCACGACACGCCGAATGGGCGCTGTGGCAACTCAGCACGGACGCGGAAGCCCTGGCCCCGCAGTCGTTGCGCACCTCCCTGCGCAACCGCGCCGCCGCGATCGCCACCCGCTACGGAGACTCGTCCTGAGAGTTAGTCGCCTTCCGCGGGCCGTCGCCAACGCGATTCGGACCGCTCAACGGGTTCGTTGAGCTCGGAGAACCAGACGGTTTCGGCGTCGAAGACGTGCTCGACGGCGAAGTCGAGGCCCTCGTACCCGCTGAAGAGCGATCCGATTCTGAGCAGATGGTCGCTGCCGTGGTTGTTGGGGGCATGCGGGCTCCGGCTGACGGGTGATCCCCGGTCTGCGTCCACACGGAGACTCGTGCCGGGCTGGTCACCTGTCAGGCGCACGACACCGCCACGCACTCGCGTCCTCCTGTGTCGCCACGAGGCCCGCCGATCACTTTTCCTGACACCGGCCGCCGGCTCTCGCGCCAGCGCGTTCTCCGCCGTTCTTCCGCGCCGACCCAGACCGATGGCCGGGATCGCCAAGCGCTCGCGACCCGACTCGAGACGACTATCACCGGGATCACGACGCGTCTCGCACTGCTTGCCTGACCGCTCATGTCTGGACGATCAATTGGGTGCCGGCTCGGGACCGGCTTCCGTCGAACTGGCCAGGAAAGCGAACCCGTCGGCCCAAAGAAGTTCGCATATTTCATGATCGCAAAGTTCGCTAACGGAAAACGATTGCTTGGGACCGGAACAGTCAGGGCTGATGGTACCGATGCGTCCCGCAACCGGTACTCAGATCCCGTAGCGCTGAAGGTTCGGATGGTGTGAGATGGCGTCAGTTCCCTTCCCGCCGCGGCCACCCCCCAAGGATACGACATCCGAATGCAGCATCATGACTCCAAGCGCGACGCGAGCACTCCGGCGTCGGCCCGGACGATCCGCTTTCCGGCCCCGGTCGTACCCGATGCCCCCGCGCCCGTTGAGGCGACACCCGAGCAGGCGCTGGCCTGGTTCGCGATCAACCGGGACCGGATCGTCGATCGCTGGCTGACGATGGTCCTGGCCCGGCGGCGTGAGGGGCTGGACCCGGCCTTCGCCCGCGTCCGGCTGGATGGCTACCTGCGGGCCATCGTCGGCTCGATCTTCACGCCGGCCGACCCACCCTTCATCCAGCGGGTTATCGGGGCGGGCATGGCCAACCTGTATGCCGGTTCCGAGGCCGGGCTGCACGACCTGCGCACCGGCCTGGTCGGTCTGCTGACCGCCGACCTCCCGCCCGCCCTGCACCCGGTTGTCGACGAGCCGCTGGAGCGGATCCTGACGCAGCTGGTCTGGGGCTACTGCCAGCACGTCATGCAGACGATGCCATCCTCCAGTGGGCCGGTCGAGACGCCAGTTCCGGGCGATGGCCTCATGAGCCGGTTCCTGGACCAGTATCCGGGGCTGCTGACGGTGACGACGATCGAGAACGACCAGCTCGTCGCCGGGAATCAGGCCAGCCGGGACTTGCTGGGCTATAGCCTCGACGAGTTCATGACGATCGACGATCAGGTATTGTTCGGCCCCGAGACGCCGGAGGACGACTTCGACATCGGCCTCGATCTGATCGCCGGCCGGATTCCGATCGTGCAGCGGATGTCGCGGATGCGGCATCGGGACGGCCACATGGTGACGCTGGCCGTTCGCCTCTGGGTGCTGCGGGACGAGCACGGCACGGCCACCCATCTCGTCTCCGAGTTCGTCGCCCCCCAGTCGGAAACGGCCGGCCTGTCGCACTGGCAGCAGGCCGACAAGCGGTTCCGTCACCTCGCCCAGCTGTCGCAGGATGCGCTGTTGGTCGTCGCGCCGGACGGCAGCGTCCGCTACGCCAGCCCCTCGACCGAGCGCAGCCTTGGCGTCGACCCGGACGCCATCATCGGTCGACCGTTCGCGGAACTGGCCGTCGAGGAGGATCAGGCGCTCATCGATCGGTTCCTCGCCGAGCTGGCCGCCGCGCCACCGCGCGGCACCGGGGAAACGGTCGTCCGGATGCGGCGCCACGACGGGATGTGGCGCTGGTTCGAGGTCCTCGGCGCCAACCTGCTGGACGTCCACGACTTCGCGGGCTTCTCGATCCAGACCCGCGACATCACCGACCGCCGCCACCTCGAGGAGCTGCTCTGCCAGCGGGCGCGGCTCGACCCCCTGACCGGGCTGCTCAACCGGCGCGGCCTGCTGGACGAGGTCGAGCTGGACATCGCCCGCTACGAGGCGACCGGCGAGAAGATGGCGCTCCTGTTCATCGACCTCGACCACTTCAAGGGCATCAACGACCGCCACGGCCACAACACCGGCGACCTGGTCCTGATCGAGATGACGCGGCGGCTCGGCGAGACGGTCGGGGCGACCAGCGCCGCCGGCCGGCTGGGGGGCGACGAGTTCGTCGTCCTGCTCCGGGATACCTCCCATACCGGGGCGATGGTCGCCGCCCGCGAGATCATCGCCGCGCTGTCCGACCCGCTCGTCCTCGACGGCGTCGTGGTGCCGGCCGGCGCCTGCATCGGCATCGCCCTGACCGAGCGCCCCGGCCAGACGACCGCGTCCCTGCTCCGAACGGCCGACACCGCCCTCTACCGGGCCAAGAGCGCCCGCGACGGCAACCCGGCGATGGGCCACGACCGCCCGGAGTAGCCAGGAACCACGACCGGATCGGGGCCAGAACTACGCCGCGATGAGGTCTAGCGCGTTGACCCGGCCGTCGGTGCAGTCCACGCCGACCCTGCCGTTCATCGCGTGGGCCACGCCCTACCCGTCCCGGTAGATCCCCTCGAAGATCGCCCAGACCTGCGCGGTGTCGTCGATCCCGCGGTCGATATCATAGGAAAAGACCAAAAGCTCCAGCCGCCTGCCCCGCCCGGCCCAGGCGGCGAGGGCCGGGACCGGGTCTATGATGTCAGCAAGGAACACCGGCTCCCGGTCAGCCGGGTCCGGATTCGCTCCCGGTTCAGGGCCGAACACGCATCGGCGATATCTCATGGTCGCTCCCCGGCATCCCCGGTCGCAGGCGGGCGCCGATCCGGGGAGACCGGGCACCGTTCAGCCACGGCGCTTAGAGATCGCCCGCCGTCGCCGCGACGTGGCCATGATCCAGCTGGATCGTCGCTCTGATACGGGCCAGAACGGTCTCGTCGGCGTGGACGCCGTGGTGTTCGAGCGCGAGCAGCAGCGCACCCACCACCGGCTCGAAGGCACTCCGGATGACGGTGATGTCCGGCGATGTCGTCCGGACCCGGGCGATCAGGGCATCCGCCAGCAGCGGCGTGGCGTGGCGGAAGATGCCGCCCGCCAGAATGAGATGGAACGGGCGACCCTCCAGGCCGACCCGCCGGGCGGCGGCGAGGGCATACTCGCCCAGTTCGTCGCCGTGGGCCGCGACGATGCCCCGCGCCGTCGCGTCCCCGTCGACCGCGACGGTCAGGAGAACCCGCGCCAGCCCGTCCCGGTTGGCGGGGCCTGGCCCGTCAAGGGCCGTGGCCCGGTGCAGGATCTCCTCGACGCTGCCCGCCGCCAGGAAGCCGAGCGCGGCTGGGGTCAGCGCGGTCGGCGGGTCCAGCCCGAGGTCGGCCCGGTAGATGGCCCGGAGCAACTTCCCGGCGAGATCCCGTGCCCCGCCGGCTCCCTGCCAGAAGCTCGTGTGCCAGCTCCGCCCATCGGCGTGGCGGGCCGCCGTCGCCCCGCCGGTCCCGCAGACGACCGCGACGCCGGTCCCGTCGGGCGACCCGGCCTGCAGCCCGCCGACGGCGTCATTGACGACCACGACCCGTCGCGCGAGGTGCGCCATCGCGGAGTGGATCCGGGCGAAGTCCTCCGGCCAGTCGGCCCCGCACATGCTGAGGACCCCGACCGTCACATCCGCCGGCGCGAGCCCGGCCGCCGCCAGCGCGTCCAGCGCCACTTGTGTCCCCGTCGCGAGCGCGCCATCCGGGTCACCGTCGTAGATGTTGCTCCCGCCACCGCGACCCATGCTTACGACGGTGCCATCGGCGCGGGCGACCAGCGCGAGCGTCTTCGAGGCGCCGCCATCGACGCCGAGCACATAGCTCATCGCCCGTCGACCGGCGCCGAACCCATCGGCAGGTCGCCCCAGGCGGCGCGATCGGCGACCACGACGACGTTCGGTACGGTCCGGAGCAGCGAGGCGGGCACGTCGGGACTGATCGGCCCGGCGACGGCCCGCGCCAGGATGTCCCGCTTGTGCGCCCCGGAGACGACGAGCAGCGTCAGCCGGGCATTCAGGATCACCCGCATCCCGACCGTGAGCGCCCGGCGTGGCACCTGATCGGCTCCACCCCAGTACGGTCCGTTGCTCGCGACGCTCTCCGGCGTCAGATCGACGATGCGGGTCGGCGAGTCGGTTGTGGCCGGCGGCTCGTTGAAGCCGAGGTGGCCATTCGGCCCGAGCCCGAGGATCGCGACGTCGATGCCACCCGCCGCCAGGATCGCCCGCTCGAACGCGGCGCAGGCGGCCTCGGGGTCGGCCGAATCCCCCGGCAGGCGAGCGACGTTCCCATCCGGGATGCCGAGCGGCTCCACGAAGGAGCGCCGCATCCAGCCGTAGAGCGACCGCCGGTCGCCCGGAGCGAGCCCGAGGTACTCGTCGAGCTGCCAGGCGCGCAGCTGCGAAGCATCGAACCGGCCCCGCCGCCGGCGCTCCGCCAGCTCGGCGTACATGCCCATCGGGGTGTTGCCAGTCGCGACAAGGACCGACGACGACAGCTTCGCGGCGACTACGGCGGCCAGTTCGTCGGCGGCGGACCGGCTCAGCGCATCATGGTCATCGACGACGACGAACCGCATGCTCATCCCCTCGCGCCGCCCAGGAGTCGATCTGGCAGCCACTCCCGCTGCGCGGCGGCCAGCTCGTCGTAGATCGTCTCCGCCTTCGCAAGCGACATTACCAGCGGGTTGGCGGCCAGGGCCTGGACCGCCTCATGCCGGCCACCGTCCCAGGCCGCCCGCGCCGCCAGCGACTGATACTCGCCCAGCATCTTCCCCAGCCCGGCGACCTGTGGCGGGAGGTGTCCCTGCGCGAGGGGACGGATGCCGTGGCGGTCGACGTAGCCCGGCACCTCGACGACCCGGTCGGCCGGGAAGTCCGGAATGGCCCCCTCGTTCGGCACGTTGACCGGCCAGACCTCGCCCCGGTCATTGAAGATCGCGTCCATGACGTCGATCGCCAGCTCAAGCTCGTTGATGCCGCCGCGCGACCGCTTCGGGTCCAGCTCGGGCGAGTCCGACGCCGCCTGCTCGCGATAGTGCGCCCAGAAGTCCGGCACCGAGGCCATGATGTCCTGAGCCCGCGTCGTCGGTTTCGCCCGCAGTTCCGCCAGGATCTCGTCGCGAAAGGAGTAGTACTGGAAGTACGAGGCGGGGATGCTCTCCATCCGGACCGCCAGCCAGAGCAGCCGCAGGCGCTTCGGATCGACGGTCGGGTCTCGCCGCTTGCGTCCTAGCGCCGCGCGAAGGAGCGGGATCATGTCCTCGCCGTCGTACAGATGTCGGACGGACCACGATGCGTGGTTGAGCCCGATCATGACCGCGTCGACGCGATCCGGGTCGAGGTCGGCCGCGACGGCGATCTCTCGGGGGAAGATGATCGGGCCCTCGCAGAGCGAGACGGTCCGCAGGTCGCTGTGGTGCGTGATCGCCTCGGCGACGATGTTGACCGGGTTGGTGTAATTGACCAGCCAGGCGCCGGGGCAGACGGCCTCCATGTCCGCCACGATGCCCCGCATGACATAGATCGAGCGCAGCGCCATGAAGAACCCGCCGGGGCCCTGCGTCTCCTGCCCGATCACGCCGTTGTCGAGCGGGATCCGCTCGTCAAGCGCGCGGGCCTCGAATCCGCCCGGCCGGAAGCTGCTCAGAACGGCGTCGCATCCCGTCAGTCCGGCCCTCCGGTCCATGGTCGCGGTGATCTTCAGATCGATCCCCCGGTTGCGGGCCATCTTCTCCGCGAGGGTCCGGACGACCTCGAGCCGCTCGGGGTCGAGGTCGATCAGCACGACCTTAGAGCCCTGGAAGTTCTCGCCCTGAGCGATCAGCGACGCCATGGTGCCGGGCGCCCGCGTGCTGCCACCGCCGATGTAGGCCATCCTGACGCGCGCCACTGCCCATCCTCCTGCCGGTCCGGGAACGGTACCTGAGCGTCGTGGCCGACCGGCCCTGGCCGGCCCTGGCCGGCCCTGGCCGGCCCTGGCCATCATCCCGCACGGAAGCGAAACGTGCCGCCGCCCGGATACGACCCCGGGAGACACCTCGGTGTCTCCCGAGGTCTGCTGGTTCCGGTGCGACGACGCGAGCGATCGCCGCTGTGACCTAGCTGAAATCCGGGCGGGCGTCGCGGGTCCGCTTGATCTCGTAGAAGCCGGGGGTCTGCGCGACGGCGAGGACGCCGTCCCAGAGCTTGCCGGCGGCCTCACCCTTCGGCGCGGGGGTGACGATCGGGCCGAAGAAGGCCGTTTCGGCGACCGCGATCACCGGCGTCCCGACGTCCTGCCCAACGCGATTGATCCCGTCGGCGTGGGAGGCGCGGAGCTGCTCGTCGTAGGTGTCGGTGTCGCCGTACTGGATCAGGTCGGCGGGCAGTCCGACATCGGCCAGCCCGCCGGCGACGGCCTCGCGGAAGTTCTTCTGATTGCCGAGGTGGATCCGGGTCCCGATCGCGGTGTAGAGGGGGCCGATCACCTCCGGGCCGTGCAGGACGGAGGCGGCGGTGACGACGCGGGCCGGCAGCCAGGCCTTCTCCATCAGCGCCTGGTAGCCCTTGGCGAGCTCGCGGCCCTCGTTCAGGACCGAGAGGCTCATCATGCGCCAGCGGACCTCGATGTCGCGGACCTTCTCGACCTCGAGCACCCAGCGGGAGGTCATCCAGGCCCACGGGCAGGTGCAGTCGAACCAGAAGTCGACTGGCTCACGGGTCGTCGCGGTCGTCGTGTCAGTAGCCGTTGCGGTCTCGGTCGTCATGCGTATCTCCCTGAAGCGTCTGTCGAAGCGAACGGACTTCCTGACACAACATAGCGCACATTCGACTCCCCGGACCGGGGCCCGATCGCGGGATCGACACGGCCACGGTCGGCGATCACTCCCGCCGATCGGTCGCGAGCGTCTCCGGGCCCGGCAGAAGGACGACCCTGCCGGCGACTGTCCCCGACTCGGCCAGCCGCATCGCCGCCGCGACCTCGGTCAGCGGTAGCCGGGCCGCGACCTGCGCGGTCAGCGTCCCGTCCGCGAGCAGCCGAAACACGTGCCCCAGGTCTTCACGGGTCCGAGCGGCGAAGCCACCGCGGTTCGATAGCCTCCCGCCCCAGACATCGAAGAAGGTTGCTCGCCGGCCATTGGGGAGCAGGCTCCACCAGACCATCCGGGCAAACTGCCGGCCAATCTTCAACCAGGTACTGCCCGGTTGGTCTACCAGGGCAAACGTACCGTAGCCGACAAGGGTTCCGCCCTTGCGCAGCATCCGGAACGAGTCGAGCAGCCCCGGGCCGCCAAGGTGGTCGAACACGGCGTCGACGCCGTCCGGCGCCAGCTCCCGGATGCGAGCCGGCACATCGGGGTCGCGGTAGTCGACCGGCTCGGCTCCGAAGGCGCGGAGGGCGTCCGCGCTCCGGGCCGAGGCGGTGCCGATGACCCGGATACCGGCGTGGCGGGCCAGTTGGACCAAGGTGTTTCCGACGCCCCCGCTCGCACCCAGCACGACGATGGTCTGCCCCGCCCGGACCTTCGCGGTGCGGTTGAGCAGCTTCCACGCGGTCAAGCCATTGACGATCAGGGTCGCGGCCGAGGCAGGGTCAACGCCCGCCGGAACCGGGACGAGCATGTCGGCGGCGACGAGCGCATGTGTCGCCCAACCACCCGTCTTCGTCATCGCCGCGACGCGGGAACCGGACAGTGCCCCATCGACTCCCGGCCCGACCGCCTCGATGATCCCGACCAGGTCGTAACCGGGGGTGAACGGGAACCGGGGCTGACCGGGGTAGCCGCCCCGCAGCATCTGGTGCTCGGCGAACGAGATGCCCGATGCCTCCACCCGAACCAGCACCTGTCCGGCCGCTGGCACGGGGAGCGGCCGCTGTTCGATGAGCAGGCCTTCTGGTTCGGCGATCCCGGGCAGGACGACGACTATGGCGGTCCGAGCCGAATCGGTGCTGGTCATGTTCTGGCTGGAACTGGTCATCTGGAGGGCTCTTTCGATGGAGGGAGGAACGGCAACGACGATCGCCGCCGTGTCCCAGCGTCAAAAAAGTGACTGTCTGGTCACTCACTTTATCCGACCGAAGAACGACCGCCTCGCAGCGGCCCGGGTTGCGAATCGCCAGTCGGATGCCTACCTCGCAGACAGCGGAGCGATCCCGCCTTCGGCTGGCTGTGCCGTGAGAGGCGCTGGGGCGACATGGATCATCCCCTCGGTCAACGTCCGGGCCCACGACGCGTCGATACCGTCCAGACCAGCCGTCACGATTAGGTGACAGAGCTGCCCGTAGGCGATGAACTGCTGGATAGCGACCTGATCGCCGCCCGACCGCTCCCCGGCAATCGTGACGACCTGGGCCAGCCCTCGCCGCATCGCCTCTCGAATCTCCGGGATGTCCGATGCACTTTGGGCGTGGACCTGCATCATCAGCAGATCCTTGTCGGCGATCAGCTCGGCGTAGGCGTCGCCCATCGCTTCCAGGATGGCGCCCGGGGACTGGACAGTTGCCCGGCCTGCCCCCTCGCCGATCGCCTGGCCGATGCGCTCGAAGCAGAGATCGAGCGCGGCGAGGAAGAGGGTCAGCTTGTCCGAGAACAGGCGGAAGACGTAGGCCTGCGAGAAGCCGGAGGCCGCCGCGATGTCCGCGACCGGGGTCGCGTGGTAGCCGGTCCGACTGAACACCCGCAGCGCGGCGCTGGCGATCGTCTCCCGCCGCACATCGGCCGTCGTCCGCCCATCGTCCGTCCTGGCCATGTAGATTGGTCTCCTTTCGGTGGTGATCCGTACCGCGTTCGGCGTGTGAGTGATTAGACACTCACAATATCGATCCGTCAAGGGCAGTCGTCCCTGAACGCGCCATGCAAGCCCACGAAACGGAGCCGTGACTGGCCAACTGACCAGCTCCGGCAACGCGACGGCCTTCCAGGACCTCGGCATCTACCGGATCATCTTCGCCGCCGAGGGCCTGCCGGAGATCCGCGAGTTCCACGACGAGACGCTGACGTCCCTGCTCACCTACGACCAGCAGCACGGCGCCGACCTGATCCGGACGCTGCAGGCGTTCTTCCGGGCCAACTGCTCCCCCAAGGAGGCGGCCGCCATCCTGACCGTCCACCGCAACACTGTCCTCTACCGCCTCGACCGGATCGGCGAGATCACCGGCCTGGACCTCGACGACTCCGACATCCGCCTCCGCCTCCAGATCGCCCTCCGCATCCACACCGCCCTCTACACCGAGGACGTGGGATCGATCAGGTCGCACGAACACCCTCCGATGACACCGTACACGTTCTAGAACGGCCCTTTACCGTTTGTAGCGAGTAGCTTGGCGACATCGTTCAGCCGGCCGCCGTAGGGCTCCATCCAGGGGTATGGCCGATCCGCTTGAAAACCCAGCCAGGCGGTATCGCCGCCACCGGCTCCGGTGTGCTGCCCCATGTGACCGATCACATACTCCCGGAGTATTTTCCTGGGAAACAGCCAAGCCTGAGCATCGAACGGACTGATTCCGATGCAGAATGCATAGTCGTAATCCTGCTCACGGTTTTGCTGGAACTTGAACCCGCCCGTTTTCCAAAGCGTCGAGAATTTGATCTCGATTCGGTGCCCGTGAATGATCCGGTCCGCCTGTGAGCCAGGTGATCGAACAACGTCGAACCCTTTGGCCGCACACCAGCCAGCGTCCAAAGACTCCCCGATCGCACCCTTGGTACGGGAAGGCACAGACAGGATCCACTGGAATGGGCTGCCCAACCACGGGTCATCAACTGCTCGAGCGTAATCAGGAGCGATTGCTGTTGCGAGACCCGCGAGGAGCTGGACATCCGGGTCATTGATCGGCGTCATCAGTCGCCCACCCCAGCCCGAACAACGTTCTCTACATAGGTCACGGGGGCACCGAGACGACCATCTCCGAGCCGGTTCTTCATAACCAGGATCGCCTCGGGATTGCTGTCGACCAGCAGGAACTTGCGGTCCAGATCCAGTGCGACGGCCCCGAGCGTCCCGCTGCCAGCGAAGAAGTCGAGCACCCAGTCGCCCGGCTCACTACTGGCCTGGACGATTCGACGGAGAATGCCTTCGGGCTTCTGGGTGGCGTAGCCGGTCTTCTCCTTGCCGGTGGGCGACACGATGGTGTGCCACCAGACGTCAGTCGGAAATTTGCCCCTGGCTGCCTTCTCGGCCGTGACCAGACCAGGAGCCATATACGGCTCGCGATCGACCTCTTCACTGTTGAAGAAATAGGCGTCAGGATTCTTGACATAGACCAGGATATTGTCGTGCTTCGCCGGCCACTTCTTCCTGGCTCTGGCGCCGTAGTCGTATGCCCAGATAATCTCGTTGAGGAAACACTCGCGTCCAAACAATGCGTCCAGCAGGACCTTGGCGTAGTGGACCTCCCGATAATCGAGATGCAGGTAGAGGGTTCCGTCGTCAGTCAGGAGACGGAAGGCGTGCTCCAGGCGCGGCTCAAGAAACGCCCAGTAGTCGTCGAACGAGTCATTGTAGGATGACACCAGGCCCTTGACCGTGGCGTAGGTCTGACCCTTGAATCCGACTCGGCTGCCGTCGAGCGAGCGCACCGTCGTGATCGCCTGGCGGGACTGCACCTTGCCGGTATTGAATGGGGGATCGATGTAGATGAGTCGAAACGACTTGTCGGGGAGTTGGGAGATGACGTCCGCATTGTCCCCGCTGATGACGAGATTCGGTCCATGTGACGACCACAGGGCCTCTGCCACACTGCAATCCCTCTGATCAGCCCCACGGGCTTTCAAGCGATGGTTTCGATTCACAGGTTATCAGTCGATGGCTGTCTGGTGTCGCTCGACATGCCCCTTTCGAACATGGAAAGACCAGACCGGACCAGTCAAGCCGAGCCGGTCTCCAATCCACTGACGGCAAGGACACTGCGGTGAAGAAGTCTCTGCTTGTCTCCTTTGACACGTCGTATTCGTTCTGGAAAAGAGATCCCACCATGCCAGCCACCATCAATGCCATCGGCTACCGCCAGCCGCTCCCGATCGACAGCCCCGACAGCCTGATCGACCTTCGGATCCCGGCCCCGGCGCCCGGACCACACGACCTGATCGTCCGGCCCGAAGCCGTCTCGGTGAACCCGGTCGACACCAAGGTCCGGGCGAGCGCGAAGCCGGAGGGCAGCGAGCGGGTGCTGGGCTTCGATGCCTCGGGCGTGGTCGTCGAGGTCGGCTCCGACGTCTCGCTGTTCACCACCGGCGACGCGGTGTTCTACGCCGGCAGCATCGACCGGCCCGGCACCAACGCGGATCTGCACGCCGTCGACGAGCGCATCGTCGGCCGCAAGCCGGCCCGGCTGTCGCACGCCGAGGCGGCCGCCATGCCGCTGACCGCGATCACCGCCTGGGAGTCGCTCTTCGACCGGCTCCGGGTCAGCGAGTTCAGCGACGGGACGATCCTCGTCCTGGGTGCGGCCGGCGGCGTCGGCTCGATCCTGATTCAGCTGGCCCGGCAGCTGACCGGCCTGGCGGTCATCGCGACCTCCGGCCGGCCGGCGACGTCGGACTGGGTGACAAAGCTCGGCGCCCAGCACGTCGTCGACCACCACGGCGACCTGGTCGCGCAGCTCCGGTCGCTGGCGCCGGAGGGGATCGACTACGTCTTCACATCGCGCTCGGACGGACGGATCCCGATGCTGGCGGAGGTCGTCCGGCCCTTCGGCGAGATCGTCGCCATCGACGACCCTCAGGGCCTCGACGTCTACCCGCTCAAGAACAAGAGCATCACCTGGCACTGGGAGTCGATGTTCGCCCGCTCCAGCTTCGAGACGCCGGACATGATCGGCCAGCACGAGCTGTTGGACGCCGTCTCCCGGCTGCTGGACGAGGGCATCCTGCGGACGACGCTGACCCGGACGCTGATCGGCTTCGACGCCCAGAATCTCCGCGAGGCCCATCGCCTGGTCGAGAGCGGCGAGTCCATCGGCAAGGTCGTCGTCAGCCGATCCTGAGTCCGGTCATCACCGGTGACGGGACGGCTTCACTGGCTCGCCCGCGCCGCTCCACCGGTGCGCGTCGGTCGTCGCCTGGTCGATGACCAGCATCTGCCGGACCTCGGGCCGCGTCAGGATCGCCAGCGTCCGGCGGCCGAGCAGGGCGACGACGCCGGTCGCGATGAGGGCTGGTCCGGCAGCGATCGCCACGCCCCGGACCAGCCCCGCGCCGTCGGGATCGTCACCGTAGACGATCAGCCCGGTGATCCCGATCAGGGCCAGCGCGAAGACGATGACCGTCCCGGTCAGCACGACGATCGGCCGGATCGGACGCGGCGCGATCGGCAGTTCGCGGGCCAGCCGGCTGATCGCCCGGGTGACATGGACCGTCCCGAACCACTGCGTCCCGACCAGCACGACCGTGACGAGCAGGGCGACGAGGGCCACCATCTCGTCCAGCGGCCGACCGATGATCCACCGGACGACCGTCGTGATGACCGCGACGATCAGCAGGATGGCGATCCCACCGCGGAGGAAGTAGCGCCAATCTCCCGGCGAGATGTCCCACGGGCGGCGCTGCCGGGCCCAGTTCGGCATCTGGGCCAGTTCTTCCGCGGGCGGGCGCGGTTCTTGGCGGCGACGTGGTCCTGGCGGCGGGTTCAGTGTCGCGCTCCCAGTCTGCTCGGATCGGGCTCGATCGTTCGTCGAGTGGTTGCCGGACGCGGGATGGCACGTCCGGCGTGGACGATGCCGCCGGATCGTGACCCACGACCGGAACCGTCTCCATCAGAGGTGACTCGGGGAAACCGGACTCAGTGGCCGGGATGGTTGTCCGGGCCGGCGTGGCCATGGAGCTGGTACCACTCCCGATCCAGCATCGCCCGGTTGACCGGCGACGCCAGCGCCTTGCGTCCCAGCAGGAGCAACGCGACCGCCATGCCGCCGAGCAGTCCGACGATGCCCGGAATCGAGACGATGAGGTTGTCACTGGACCACCACGCGCCCTCCGCCCTCAGGCTGTAGCCGGCGAAGGCGATCCCGACGATGACGCCGGTGCCGGCGACGATCGCCGCCACCGGCGTCGCTCTGGTCGGCAGACCGTGCCGCGCCCGCTCCCGATTGAGATCGCGCCAGGCCAGCACGGAGAAACCCCAGACGTACGCCTGGCCGAACGCCAGCGCGACGAGGGCGAGCCCGGCTGAACGCATCAGTCCGAGGTCGCGCAGGATGAACTGGAGGACGCCGACGATCAGGATGGAGACGACCAGACCGAGCACAGCATGACGCAGGAAGTACCGCCAGTCGGCCGGCGACACCTCCCATGGCTGGGGGCCGCTCTGGAGTCGTCGCCATTGTCTCGTGAGCATTGGTTCAGGTTCTTCCAGACGATGGGATAGCGTTTCAGTGATGCCGCGTCGCTCTTGCCGGTTTCGCGAGAAGCGTGCCGATCTCCAACTGCTTCGTTCATTCACATAGGGCGAGATCGAAGACCGGAAGCAAGCGGTGCGATAGTGTCCGCTTTCGGTCGGATACTGGGAAGGCGTCCGATCGGTGAATCGCCTCGACGAAGGAGACCCTATGGCCAGCACCGACATCACACCCTACACGATCGACATCCCGCAGGCCGATCTCGATGACCTGCGCGAACGGCTGGCCCGCGCCCGCTGGCCGGAAGCGTTGCCCGGACAGGGCTGGGACCGTGGCGTCGACCTCGACTACCTCAAGGGGCTGGCCGAGTACTGGCGCACCGGCTACGACTGGAGGGAGTGGGAGGCGCGGCTCAACCGGTTCCCGCAGTTCACCACGACGATCGATGGCGCCAACATCCATTTCCTCCACGTCCGTTCCCCGGAGCCGGACGCGACGCCGCTGATCCTGACCCACGGCTGGCCGGGGTCGATCGTCGAGTTCATCGAGGTCATCGAACCGCTCACCAACCCGCGGGCCCACGGCGGCGATCCGGCCGACGCCTTCCACGTCATCGTCCCGTCCCTGCCCGGCTATGGCTTCTCCGGCCCGACGACCGAGGGCGGCTGGACCCCGAAGCGGATCGCGGGCGCCTGGGCGACGCTGATGGGCCGGCTCGGCTACGACCGCTACGGGGCCCAGGGCGGCGACTGGGGGAGTGGGGTCTCGCGGCACCTCGGGATCGTCGACGCGGATCACGTCATCGGCGTCCATGTGAACTCGGCGATCGGTCAGGTCACCGACTGGTCGACGTTCGAGCACGGGACGGAGGAGGAACAGGCCGCCGCCCGGGCCAACCAGCGCTACATGTTCCAGCTCTCCGGCTACATGTGGATCCAGGCGACCCGCCCGCAGACGATCGCCTTCGCCCTGACCGACTCGCCGGTCGGTCAGCTCGCCTGGATCGTCGACCTGTTCAAGCTCTGGACCGACTCGGAGACGTCGCCGGAAGACGCCGTCTCACGCGATCTCATCCTCACCGACGTGATGCTCTACTGGCTGACCGGCACCGCCGGCTCCGCGGCCCGGCTCTACAACGAGCCCGGCGATGGCGAGTGGGGCACGGAGACGCCTTCGACGACCCCGACCGGGGTCGCGATCTTCGCGCACGACCTCTCGCCCGGGATCCGCCACGTCGCCGAGGAGACCAATGTCATCGTCAGCTGGAACCGGTACGAGCACGGCGGGCACTTCGCCGCCCTGGAGCAGCCGGCCGTCCTGATCGACGACGTCCGGGGTTTCTTCCGGACCGTCAGGACCGATCAGGTCTGAGCCGGCGGCGGGTCAGGCCGACTCCCGGATGACGAGGTCGAAGGCTGCTCGGTGGGTCCGGGAGGCGCCGTCGTAGTCGCCGGTCAGGCGCTCGAGCAGCAGCCGGGCAGCGGCGTTGCCGATCTGCCGTGGGTGCTGGTCCAGCGTCGTCAGGGGCGGCATGACGAGGTGGGCGAGGGCAACGTTGTCGTAGCCGGCGATCGCGACGTCCTCGGGAATCCGCAGCCCGGCCCCCTTGCAGGCCAGCATCGCCCCGACGGCCATCAGGTCGTTGGCGGCGAAGACGGCCGTCGGGCGCTCCCCGAGAGGAAGGGCGAGCAGGTCGTTCATGCGAGCGAAGCCACTCGACTCCGACCAGTCCCCCCAGCGCAGCAGCGCCTCGTCGGCCGCGATCCCGTGCTCGGCCAGCGCCCGGCGGTATCCCGCGACGCGCTGTTCGCCGTTGGCCAGGTACTGGCTGCCGACGATCGTGGCGATCCGGCGGTGCCCGCGGGCGATGAGGTGGCCCGTCACGCTGAACGCCCCGTCGTCGCCCGGTACGTAGACGCGGTCGAACGGCGCGTCGGCCGGCAGCGGCAGGTCGTCGGGCTCGCCGAGGATCACCATCGGCACGGCCTGGGCGATCGTCGGCCCGAGGTCGCCGCTCGTCAGCTGGTAGGTGGACATGATCAGCCCGTCGACCCGGCCCCGGCGGGCGGCATCGACGGCGTTGAGCTCGCGGGCCCGCTGGCCGTCGGTGTTGTAGGTGATGACGTCGTAGGAGCCGGTCTGGGCGACGTCCTGGATACCGCGGACGAACTCGGGGAAGAACGGGTTGGTGATGTCCGGGATGATCGCGCCGATCGTCATCGTCCGGCGGGAGCGCAGGCTGCGGGCGGTCAGATCCGGGACGTAGCCCAGCTCGTCGATCGCCTCCAGCACCCGCTGCCGGGTGGCGTCGGAGATCGTCGTCTGGAGCTTGCCGTTCAGGATGTAGGAGACAGCGGTCTGCGACACGCCAGCCGCCCGGGCGACGTCGGCCTGCGTCGGGCGGCCGGACCGTCGCCGGGGAGTCTGTGCCGCCGATCCGCCGTCGCCCATCGCCGCCGCCACTCCGTCCCCGCAACCACCTGACCGATCGCCTCAGGTCTCCGGCGCTCCGATGCCGATGATGATAGCCGCTGGGTCGGCGTGGTGAGAATCGCCAGCCTGTGGACCAGGCCGTGAGCCCGGCCGGCACGACGGCTCCGGGCACCGCCGGGGAAGAATGGACCGAACCAGCCAGCGATTCGATCTTTTCCGGCTGAAGGCAACCAGACCGATCCGATCAGGCGTCGGGCAATCTCCAGCGGTTGGCAGAGACCTTTGGCATAATGCACGACTTGATATGCCGAAAATGAGATAACACGGCGATCACAATCCCGGCGGTCGCCTAAATGTGGCCCATCCCGGTCCAGCCCTCGACCGGATCGCGTGCCCGATTCCCTGACAGTCCGGTCATTTTGCGTCCCGTCTGTACGATCTTCCCAGACGGGCTCCTGTCATTGGGATTACCAGCCCAAGTGGATTGACGATATCCAGATAACGTGATATGATGAGTGGAGTAGAGAAAGGAAGAGCACCAGATGAAGACGCTTCGCAACCTGATCCACCGCGCGACCCGAGCCAGCGGCACCCGATTCGACCGCTACTACGCCAGCGTGGCCCACGCCGGCGTTGGCTACCCGACCGCCGACGAGGCCCGCAAGGACATCCGCAACACCGCCGGCCATCCCATGGACTGGACTCGCTAGCCACCGGCGCGAGTCGTCCAGCTTCATCCCATGAACCTCACACTCGGATCCCAGGAGAACACCCCATGAAGACCTTCCTCTCGTTCTTCGACTTCGCCGCCCGCAACGGCAGCAGCCGCTTCGATCGCTACTACTCGGGCATCGCCCATTCCGGCGCCGGCTACCCGACCGCCGACGAGGCCCGCAAGGACATGCAGAACTACCAGCGCTCGCAGCACATCGGCTGGCCGGCCCGCTAGTCCGCGCCCGTCTCCGCTCTCCCACCAGCCATCGTCCGCCGATCCCATCCCGACGGTGCGGCCCACGATCAAACCAACACACCACAGGGCAGCCGACTGATCGGCTGCCCTGTTCCGTTGTTCTCGATCCGAATGGTTGCGTGCCGCTCAGTGAGTGATGGGCAATGGCTTGTCGCCCGGAACCGGTTCAGGTGACGGGCTACCAGAAGCTCCGATCAGCACGCGGTTCGATCCCGTGGGCAAACGCAGCTTCCGGTCGACCTGCGAGACATCGATGCTCCCGGTGCCACCATCAGATGGAGCCGCTCCGATCATCATGTCAATCGAATACCCCGCGTTTGCCAGCAGTTGCAGCAGACGGTCGATCGAGAAGCCTCGCACTCTTCCCCCAAGAATCTTCGAGATATTGGCTGGATCAGTCCTGAACCGCTCAGCCGCTTCCTTCTGGGACCACCCGTTGTCCTGAACGATATCCATGACCGTGGCGGCCAGGAGAATCCTCGCCTGCCGTGCCTCGGCATCCGGCAGGCCGAAGTCCTGAAAGACGTTCGTACTTCCCATCGTCACTCGGTCGTCGTCGTCACCCTGTGCATCGACGGCGTTGAAACGATCGCTCATCTCCGGTTGCCTTTCCTTTTTTCCGCCGAAAGCTGCTCGTGCGTCTGCTTCGCAACGCTCAGGCGTCGGGCGAGCCGTTTCCGGTCCTGCGGAGTCATCTCACGATTCTCGTTGGACTTTTTGATTTGGGAATAGAGAACGTAGATGCCGGTCGACCACTTCGCTACGTAGAACGTCCGGTACGTATTGTCGTCATACGGCTTGCGAAGCTCCATCACGCCGGAGAACTCCCCCACCATCTGAATGGCGTCCACAGGAACGTTTCGCCGGCCGATGGCGACGAACGCCAGATCGTCGAGCACGTCCTCGCGGACAGCGTCGGGGAGTTCGTTCACCTCGGCCTGGCTCGATCCGATGTAGATCACACGCTTTCTCTGGTCCATCGATTCCTACTTGACAATAGTGTCATGCGGCGTCAAGTCGCGCTACCCGTCCATCAGCCCTTCAGTCCCCGACGCTACGCCCGACTTCGCCAAACCGGCACGCCTTGCTGCCATCTACGGCCAGACATCGCCGCCAGGTGATAGATCGCAGCCGCCCGCTGTCCTACCCCACCGTCTCGGCCCGGATATCGTTCGGAGTCGTCGGCGTCGTCAGCAGGCGGACGAACCGCTCGTTCTTCGATGCCGGGTCGCCCTGCTCCAGCCAGCGCGAGAGGATGTCGCGGCCGGCGTGATAGGTGAAGACGTAGGCCCGCCAGAGCGGGTTGGTCAGGAAGCGGAGGGAGTGCCGCGCCTCCGCCTCGGTCCGCAGCCCGTACCGCTTCAGCCAGGCGACGACCTCGTCTTCGCTCCGGCCGTCGCTGTGCAGCATCAGCGCCGCGTTGGACGACAGCGCCCGCATCACCCGCTGCGCCCGCTGGACCCGGACCTCCTGCTCGGCACTGCCCCGCACCCCGGCCGCCGGGTACAGCTCCGCGACCTGCCACTGGATCGCCTCGTCGCCGGGGAAGACGATCGTCTCGGCCAGCGTCGCGATCCCCTCGGAGATCACCGCCTGCGGGGTCGAGATCAGCTGGACCGAGAACTCGCCCCACTCCCGCGCCCGGAACAGCCGCTGCTCCTTGAGCGTGTGCTCGGTGTGGTGGCCGGGGTAGGCCTCGTGGCAGACCAGCCCGGTCAGCGTGTTGACGTGGATCGGCAGGTCGGTGTTGATCTCCACCAGTGACCGGGCCCCGCCGAGGTACCAGTTGTAGCCGCTCCACGGCTCGTCCGAGACCAGCTGGAACTCGACCGACTCCCCCTCCGGCAGCTCGACCAGCCGCCGGGTCCGCGACCGGATCTCGGGGACGATGACGTCGAGCAGCCGGCGGGCGGCCTCGGGCTCGATCACGTAGCCGCGCTTCCACTCGGCCATCCGCTCGTTCAGCTCGTCCCGGCCGTGCCCAGGCAGGACCTCGTCCAGCTCGCTCAGCGCGGCGTCGAAGTCCTCGTCCGGCGTCCGCGTCGCCGGCACGTCGAAGCAGCGCTGAACCTCGTCCTCGTAGCTCAGCTCCGCCCCGGCCAGCCGCTCCGAGAGCGCGACCATCGCCCGGGTCTGGGCGAGGAGGAACGCCCGCCGGTCGTCCGGCAGCTCCTCCTCCTCGATCTGCGAGACCAGCGCCCGGGCCTGCTCGGACAACCCGGCCGGGGTCGCCGGCTCGGCCCGGACCAGCCGGTCCCGGATCTCCTCCGAGCCGCTGAAGGCGTCGATGAAGCCGTCGATGTGCTGTCCCAGCCCGAAGGCGAACGCCAGGTAGTCGTGGGAGATCTGGTCGAACGGCAGGCCGGGCTGCCGGGTTCCGGGTTCCATCGCCATCCTCATCATCTGCGCCCGCGTCTCGCGGTCCACGCCTAGGCTACGTCACTGCCGGTCAGGGTAGCGCGGGAGATGCCATGGCGCGCACCTGGATGGGCACGATCCGTATGGGCACGATCCGTCTTGCGGTGAGACGGAGGCCGCCTCGTGTCGCCGGCCCTGAAGGGACCGGCTGAAGGACATTGTGGCGACATTGGCGGTCACCATGCCGCGCCACGTCACCGAGGCCACAGGGTCAGACGGGATCATACCGACCAATGTCGTTGAGCCGGTCCCTTCAGAGCTGGCTGGCCGGCGGGGTCAGCAATGAAGTACCGGTATCCCCATTAGGGCCACGCCAACCCTACCCAGCCGGGTCAGTTTGAGCGTCGGATGCGTTCCTGACGTCAGCTTCCAGAGTCGTCGCATCGGGCGTCCCAGCCGTCGGGGTCCCGGCGGTGGGCGTGCCGGACTCGCTGGCGATGTCGGCGTCGAGGTCGGCGGACGTCACGCCGCAGGGCAGCGCCATGTCCGGGACGGTGACGAACTCGTAGCCACGATCCTGGAGGGCCTCGATCACCCACGGCAGCGCGACCCCGGTCGAGGCGGCGCTGTTCGGCGCGTCGATGTGCATCTCGATGATGGCGCCGTCGTAGACGTTCGGCACGACCCGCTCCCAGATCGCGTTGGGGTCGGCGTCGACGGCGTAGTCCGCCGCGGCGACCCGCCAGCCGACCGGCAGCAGCCCCTCGCCGGAGATCAGGGTCCGGACGCGCTCGTCGGTCGCGGCGGCGAACGGCGTGGCGTAGGGCACCCAGTTGTCGCCGGCCACGGCCTGGATGCTGGCGATCGAGGCCTGGAGGTCGGCGACGACGTCGTAGTCGGACGAGGTCGGCAGGTCGAGCGCGTCGTAGCCGTGCGTCCCGATCGGGAAGCCCGCGTCGGCGATCGCCCGGATGGTTGCCGGGTCCCGGTCGGTCGTCCAGCCCATCGCGAAGAAGGTCGCCGGGACGTCCCACTCCTCGAGCGTGTCGAGGATGCCGTAGTCGAACGCGTCGCCGACACCGATGTTGAAGGCGAGCGCGACCCGGTTGCAGCCCGCCGGCCCCTCCTCCAGCCACGGCGCCGGGACCCCGTCGACGCTGATGTAGAGGGCGTAGGCGTAGCCGGCCAGGCCCGTGGCGTCGGACGAGATCGGCAGGAAGCCGTCCTCCTCCGGCCCCGTCACCGTGACGCGCTCGCCGACGGTCACGGTGCCGACCGAATCGCAGTCGAACCCGGCGCAGTCCCGGACCCTGAGCGACGGCGCGCCGAGAACGGATGCCGCGGCGCCGGTGTAATCGACGGGCGCATCCTGCGTGGACGGCGCGGCACCACCCGGAACGGGCGAGGCGACCGCGAGGACGAGCGCGAGCGACAGCACGCGCAGCCAGCGCCGCGGCCGGCGATCCTGACGCCCGGCCAGGCACCGCATCCAAACCGATGTCGACACCATGGGTCCGTTCCTTCTCTGAGATTGCCGAGGGGAACGCGAGGCGGCCGATCGATCAAGCAGGTCCATCTCCGCGGCGAAGCGAGGTCGGACTCCGAGTCACACCGGAAGCTACCGCCCCGAATGGGGTCGCGTCAACGCGACAACAGGCAGCCCTGGTCGCACCGGCTACGGCGCGACGGGCGACCGGCCCACGTCGCGAAGCGGGCCGGCGCGGTATCCTGTTCGGGTCCCTCACCGTCCAGAGGCGTCAGAAAGCGGCCACGCGTGCCGCCAGCCGGACCCGGTCGGGTCCGGCTGGGAATGGGTACGGGGCCCGCATGGGCGTGGTCCCGGCAAACGGGCACACGAATGGCGCCAGACGCCGGCTGGGACGAATCCCGCCCGGCGGAGCGGGGAGTCGCACACGGATGGCAGGGGCGGTCAGACCGGAACAGGCCACAACGGGCGCCGCGGCGGGCATCGCCGGCGACGGACTGATCGCTGGGCGGCGGCAGGCGACGCTGGTCATCATCCTGGCGAGCCTGTCGATCGTCGGCCCGCTCTCGATCGACATGTACCTGCCCGGCCTGCCGTCGATCCAGCAGGACCTGGTAACGTCGGCGTCGCTCGTCCAGCTGACCCTGAGCGCCTGCCTGCTCGGCCTGGCCCTGGGTCAGCTCGTCGCCGGGCCGATCAGCGACATCGTCGGCCGGCGCCCGCCGGTGATGGTCGGCATCGCCGGCTTCATCGTCGCCTCCTTCCTCTGCGCGATCGCCCCCAACGTCGAGACGCTGATCGTCTGCCGCTTCCTGCAGGGCTTCGCCGGGTCGGCCGGCATCGTGATCTCCCGGGCGATCGTCCGCGACCTGTTCAGCGGGATCCGGGCGGCCCAGTTCTTCTCCCTGATGATGCTGGCGAACGGCGTCGGCCCGATCCTCGCCCCGACCCTCGGCGGCGGCATCCTGCTCGTGACGGACTGGCGTGGCATCTTCGGGGTGCTGGTCGGGCTCGGCGCGATCATGCTGACGGTCGCCTGGCTGTTCCTGCCCGAGACCAACCGGACGGAGCAGCGCAATTCCGCCGGGCTGCGGCCGACGCTGGCCGCCTTCGGGACGCTGCTCCGCAACCGCTCGTTCGTCGGCTACGCCCTGATCATGGGCATGGCGATGGGGACGATGTTCGCCCACATCGCCGGCTCGTCGTTCGTCCTCCAGAACCTCTACGGCGTCTCGGAGCAGCTCTTCGCGGTGCTGTTCGGCGCGATCGCCGTCGGCTTCATCGGCATGAGCCAGGTCAACGCCCGGCTGATCACCCGGATCCCGATGCGGCGGATCCTCGCGGTCGGCGTCGGCCTGAACCTGACCGGCGCCCTGACGGTGCTGGTCATCGTCAACCTGCTCGATCTCGGGCTGGCCGGGCTGGTCGGCGGGCTGTTCCTCGTCGCCGTCTCCAACGGGCTGATCGGCCCCAACGTGACGGCGCTGGCCCTGAACGACTATCCGCACATGGCCGGCAGCGCGTCCGCCCTCCTTGGGCTGATGAGCTTCGCCGTCGGCGCGCTCGTCGCTCCGCTGGTCGGCGTCGCCGGGGAGGATACCGCCGTCCCGCTCAGCCTCGTCATCCTCGCCTGCAGCCTCTGCGCGATCGCCGCCTTCCTCGGCCTGAGCCGGCCGCGCCCCGCCGCCACGGCCGCCGTCTGACGCTTGACCCGGGACGGATCGGATCGGGACGACCCGTCAGCCGGGCGCGCCAGCACGGCAACCAGTACAGTACGCCGGCAAAGGAGCCAGACCATGCCATCGGCCGAGACCAACGCGACCCTCCAGCACTTTCTCGCCGCCGTCGCCGGGATCGAGCAGTCCCGGTTCGCCCGGGTCCTGCTCGCCAGCCCGGAGCAGTACGCGGCCGCGTTCCACCAGCAGATCGGCGACCCGAAGCGCCCGGTCTCGGTCGACCCGAAGGACGCCGAAGCCATCCGGCGCATCCTGGCCCTTGCCACCGACACCGCCGGGCCGGCGAACCTCACCGCCGTCGGCGCGGCCCTGCTCATGGCCAGCGCCGCGAAGGCCGTGCCCGAGCGCCTCCCCGGCGACTGGCGGGACGCCCGCGGCCGGATCAGCGGCTACCTCGCCGAGACCGGTCCGCTGCCGAGCGCCCCGACGGCCGCCGACGACGCGCTAATGTCCGCCTTCCGGGAGCCGCGACAGGTGACCCGAGAGGAGATCCTTCGCACCGTCATCGAGGGCGGCATCCTCCCCGCCGATGACTCCGATCAGTCGCCTGACGACCTCGCCCGGACCTTCTCGGCCTGGCGCGCTGCCCCGCCGTTCTTCGCCCTGGTCGAGCAGGTCGTCCTCGCCTCCCTGGCCGACCTGCTCCAGACCCTCTCGGCGATGCGGCAGCACATCGTCCAACCGGCTGTCACCGCGCTGGTCGCGTCCGCCGCTCCGGTCGCCCGGCCGTTCGACCCGGCCTGAGGACACGCCGGCGATGGCACACGAGGGGCCCCGGCGGACGTTCCGCCGGGGCCATTGTCGGTCCGTAATGGAAACGCTGCGATGAGACGCGCTACCGGCCGGCGCCCCTGAACTCAGCGGCGGCCGGGATGACGCGCTCGCCGATCAACTCGAGGATCCCGGGGTCGGTCTGGTTGGGGACATAGAGGATCGCGTGGTCGATACCGAGCGCGGCCCGCTGTCGCAGGTTCTCGAGGAGCTCATCGGGTGTCTGCGCCCCGTTGCCGCCGGACGCGGAAACCGCCGCTGCGCCCAGGGTCGTCTTCTCGATCTGGGCGTAGTCCCGGCCAATGTCCTCGCAGTGCCCCTTGAGGACATCGATCTTGTGGCCGAGCTCGGGCGACGCGAACAGGTTGCAGGCATCGGCGTACTGCGCGACGAGCCGGAGCGTCTTCTTCTCGCCACTGCCCCCGATCAGGATCGGTGGATGCGGCCGACTGATCGCCTGCGGATGATTGAGCGTCTCGGCGAGCTGGTAGTGCTTGCCGTCGTAGGGGCCGTCGTTATCCGACCACATCTGCCCGACGATCTGCAGCGCCTCCTCGAGCCGCTCGAACCGCTCGGCGGTCGGAGGATAGGGAACGCCGAGGGCGTGATGCTCCCGGTCGTACCAGGCCGCGCCGATGCCAAGATACGCCCGCCCACCGGAGAGGACATCGAGCGTCGTAACCGTCTTGGCCAGCAGGCCGGGATACCGGTAGGTGACGCCAGTCACCAGCGTTCCCAGCCTGACCCGCTCCGTGAGACCCGCCACGAAGCTGAGGGCGCTGTAGCCCTCCAGCATAGGATCCTCGGCGACGCCGTTCATCTCGAGCTGGAAGAAATGGTCCATGACCCAGAACGACGCGAAGCCGGCTGTATCGGCGCGACGGGCGATGTCGGCAAAGCCGGGGCCGATCGCTTCGGAGCCCCCGGGATCGTTGAACCGGTTGACCTGAATGCCAATCTTCATGGGTGAACTGAACTCCTCGTTGCAAGCCATGCCGTGTTATATCCAAGCCGATGATCACCCGGCGTCACCGTCAGGCAATGCACGTTCCGTACGACAAGTGAGCGACTTACCCTGTCCAAGTGGATGGGATACGGACTGACGGTTCGGGCAGGTTCACCGGAATCGGGGACCCATCCCGGTCGTCTTGACGATGAGGTGGAACCAGGCTCTCGGTGGAACGCTTCTTCCTTGAGAGAGTCGACGGTGCTATGGTGGCCGGACCGATCCGCGCTGGCCGACGAGCGGCGCTCCATCGGCACCTCCAGAGATGACGTAGGGATATCCACCGGTGGCGACCCAGGAAACCAAGATCGACGCTGGCAGCGTGGCGGCACTTCCCGCAACGACCGGGATCCTGCACTCCCTGCGCACCTACCCGGCCTTCGCCATGCTGATGATCGGAACGCTGGCGACCAACACCGGCTTCTGGATGTACCAGACGGCGGTCGGCTGGCTGGCCTATGACCTGACCGGCTCGGCGACGTTCGTCGGCCTGGCCGGCTTCGCGGGCGGCATCCCGATGCTGATCCTGGCCGTCCCGGCCGGCGTGATCCTGGACCGGACCGACCGGCGGCAGGTCCTGCGCTTCGCCCAGTGGGGCGTCATGCTGGTCTCGGCCCTGTTCGCCATCCTGATCGCGACGGGCATGATCCAGCCCTGGTCGCTGCTGGTCGTCGCGGCGATGTACGGCGCGTTCATGTCGTTCATCTTCCCGACCCGGACGACGATGGTGCCGTCGCTGGTCGCCCGCGCCGACATGGCCAACGCCGTCGCGCTCAACGCCGCGACCCAGAACGCGACCCGCGTCGTCGGACCGGCGATCGCCGGTGTCCTGATCGCCCTGTTCGGCGTCTCGACGACCTTCGCCGTCGCGGCCGTCCTCCAGATCATCGCCCTCTACTCGACCGGGCGGCTGCCGGCCTCGGCCGCCGGCCGGATGAACCGTGGCGCGGCGGGCCGCTCCAGCTTCATGGTCGGTCTCCGGACGGTCGCGGAGAGCCCGATCCTGACCGGGCTGGTCCTGCTCTCGCTCGCGACCAACGTCCTCGTCATGCCGTACATCAACCTGATGCCGGTCTTCGCCGATGACGTCCTCGACATCGGCTCGTCCGGCCTCGGGGTACTGCTGGCCGCGATCGGCCTGGGCACGGTCGGCGGTGCGCTGTTCGTCGCCCGCTCGCAGGCGCCGCTGGCGTGGCGCGGCATCCAGATCATCACGGCGGCGGCCTTCGGCCTGTTCGTCGTCGCCTTCACGTTCTCGCCCAACCTGATGGTCGCGCTGCCCCTGCTCTTCCTCGGCGGCTTCGCCAGCGCGACCTTCCTGGCGATGAACCAGACGGCCCTCCAGCTCCGCGTCGACGAGGACAAGCGGGGCCGCGTCTTCTCGATCTACCTGCTGACGTGGGGTCTGCTGCCGCTCGGCCAGCTCCCGACCGGCCTCGTCGCCGAGGCGGCCAGCGCCCCGATCGCGGTCGCCGGCGCCTCCACCCTCGCCCTGATCGGGATCGCCCTCGTCGCCTGGCGCTACCCGTCGCTGCGGGAACAGTCCGTCAGGTCGGCCTGACCGCTACCGGACGACGGCGACCGGCTGGCTCATGGCGAACGAGCTCGCGACACCCGAGGCGCCGACGGTCCGGATGCCGTAGGCCCGGTTCCCCACGGGCGGAGCGGTGTCGACCCAGAGTGCGGCCCGGAGCGGCTCGGGCGAGAGCCGCTCGCCCGGCTCACCATCCCGCATCAGCCAGACTTCGTAGCCGTAGACGTCCGGGGCAAGGTCGGGCACCCAGCGCAGGATGACGTTCCCGTCCCGCTGCCGGACATCGATCCACTCAGGCGTCGCCGGCACCCGGTCCGAGACCGGCGTGAGCCAGAGACAGACCGTCGTGTACGGGGCGAGCGTCAGATCCTCCCGGAACGTCCCGCCGGTGAGTGCGACGTTCCGACGGATCGGCCCGGCGACCGTCAGTTCCTGCGCCCGCCGGATCGCCGCCAGATCACCAGGCGCCGGGACCGGGAAGGGGTTGGCCGGCGAGCCACCGGCGGCGGTGTACGCGTTCGACAGCCGGTCATCGATCTGGAACCGGGCGACGTTGACGCGGTCCCACGGCAGGTCGCCGATCTCATAACTCACCGTTCGGGAGCCGGTTTCAGGTGTCCCCGGGTCGGGATACCAGGTCAGCAGCACGGCGACGTGGCTGTCCGCCGACGTCGCGAGGAGGTAGAGATCGGTCGCCGGGAACAGCTGTTCGGCCCCGGCCGTCACCGTCGCCCGGCGGTCGCCCATCAGGGCCAGCAGCTCGTAGAAGCCCCAGGCCGGGACCTTGAGCAGATCGGTCGCGGACGTTCCGGCCAGGGTCATGAGCGAGCGACGGCCATCGAAGGGCGCCTGGACGAGATGGAGGTTCGCGTTATCGGCCGATGCGACGAAGCGGACTCCGGGGGAGCGATCGCCCAGTCCGGCGTGGAGGGCGAGGACCGCGGCGAGCCAGGCGGCATTCCGGTGATCGACCCGTGGGGCGTACGGCACCTCGAAGCCGACCTTCTCGTCCGCCTCGTCGTCGACGATGGTCAGCCCCCCGAACCGCTCCGGGTCGAGGGCGCGCACCTGATCGACCGTCGCCGCGGCGGCATCGTAGAGCCGGCGCGGGTCGGGCGGGTCGTCGCCGACCGTCCCCTTGCGGTGGAGCGAGACGTAGTCGCAGCGCAGATCCGGCTCGGCGGCGAGGAACGTCAGGAACCGGCCCATCCAGGGTTCGCCGAAGTCCGGGTTCTCCTGCGGCTTGTAGGCGATCGCCGGCCCGCCGAGCCGGACCGGGAGCCCGGTCGCGGCGACCGCCTCCGACGTCGCCCGGTAGAGGTCGTGGTATTGCTGCTCGGTCCCCAGCCAGAAGCGTCCCTCGTTGGGCTCGTTCCAGACCTCGAACCACCAGTCGGCGATCGCCTCCGGGCCGAATCGGGCGTCGACGGCCAGCCCCTCGAAGAACGCCCGGATCAGCCGCGGCCAGGTGTCCCACTCCGCCGGCGGGGTGACCGGGCTCGACGAGACGGCCGGCGGGAAGAAGCCGAACGCGACGAACGGCGTCAGCCCGCGTGACGTCAGCACATGGAGCGCATCGAACATCGTCGTAAAGTCCGGCTCCCGGGCGGGGTCGTCCCAGACGCTCCCGCCGCTCTCGGGCTGGAGGCTCTCCGCCACCCCGGCCGTGAACAGTCCGAAGAACCGGGCCCCATGGAACGCCCGCGGTGACGCGGCGAGATTGTCGAGTAGCACCGAGAAGTCCGGCCGGGTCAGCAGATCGATGTCGTAGATCCCGACGGTGCCGAAGTCACGCCGCTCGAATGGGTGTGAGCCGTCCGCAGCCACACTGACTCGGAGTGCCGTCTTTGTCCCGCTCGATAGCGGCGTCCCTTGGCTGGCGTCCGCGGCGTGGACATCGATAGCGGCCAGGACCGGCAGCGCCACCGCCGTCCTCCGCGTGAACCGGCCTGCCGTCGCGGGCGAAGTACCTGACGAAGGCCTCGCTGACACTGTCGCCTCCCCTCTCGTGTACCGTCGTGACCGGCTCGTCGCCTATTGGACGGCCCCGGCCCAACCATGACGATCAGCGAGCGACGACCGGACTGGTCGGTGCCAGACGCGAATCGGCCCGGCCGTCACCGGACCAACCACGGCATCTCCTCCGGCTCGGAGAGGCCCCCAACCAGGAACGCAACGGCGGCGATTCCGAGAAAGAAGTCGCATGCCCCGCGCATTTCGCGAGAATCCCAGCGTCCGCGGCGCGGCGAGGGTCACAACACCACCGGCCACGTCGATTGCCAGTTTGGCCCGGTAGGGCATGACCCGGATGAACCCCCACTCGACCCGCGTCAGCACGCTCGACATCAGGATCGTGGACGTCAGAAAGTGGTTCGCCCGGACCGACTGCGGCTCGTCGGCGAACCCGAACAGCTTCGGTGCCGTACTGACCGCGGCGAGGTAGGGGTAGTCGGTGAACGCATGGCCCACCCGCGAGATCGATTTCCGCATCGGATCACTCCTCGCCTATCTATGCCAGCTGTCCGGCGCCCTCCCGTCCGGGAGCAGCTGTCTCCACGATTCCGATGCAGCGATGGTGCCACCTCGGTTCACCGCCCGATCACCCAGTTCGTTCCCTGCGGTGACGGGAGCTGGTTTGATAATGCGATCAAAGCAGGCACGCAGGACCGGCGGAATTTCATTTCTAGGACAAGCTGAGGCCAAGGCTTGGCCAAGGTCTGGCTTGCTGACGATACCGCGCCGCCAGCGTCGGGATACACCATCCTTGAGTGCCGCACTGAACTTCCCGCCCTGCGTCCGGAACCTCGCGATATCCCCCTCGATCCATCGCTGCTCAGGGTCTCTGCAGGCGAAAGACGCTTGCAGCACCGCACTCCACAGCGTGTCACTGAAGGCGTCCTCAAACTCCTGGTCACCGATGAAGAAGACGGATTCGTCCTCCTGAAGGTCGGCTTGGTCCATCCACTTCTCATGCTCGGCACGCTGGTCGGCATCGGATAGGAGGATGAGGTCGCGCCGCCACTGCTGCCGGAGCATAACCGCGAACTGACGCATGGCCACGCTGCCTTCGGTGTTTATTAGGTGAACGCCGAAGCTGGCCAGCGATCGCTCGGCGTAGTGCTGGAACAGAATGGGGATGGCCGCCTGCTCAGTCGCGCCCTCGACTAGGAGAAACCGACGCTCATCGAGTACGACGGAGTTCCTCAATCCTAGGCTCGCGTAGAGGCTGGCATGAAAGGCCAAATCCTCTTCGTATGACGTTCCGGCAACCGTCGTCACCGTCGTTGACGAAGTCTCATCGAGAGCGAAATGGAGCAGGGCAGGCAGGGGAACCAGGTCGATCAAGTTCTTAGAGTGAGTACCGACAGCGACTTGGACATGCGCCAATACGGCTTGCCGAACCAAGATATCGAACATCCGCCGCTGACTGGCAACATCGAGGTGAGAATCCGGTTCGTCGTAGAGCAGGATCTCCGTGGACCTCGCTTCCTCGTTGGCCATGATACGGGCGTTCGCCTCATGGACCGCGATGGCAATCCGGCGCAAACGGCCTTGGCCGAGCTTGCCGATCGACAGTTGCATCTGGCGGAGCGAGAAGTTCCAGGTTGCTACGGGGCTGACCTTGCTGAAGTCGAATGTGGCGCCAATGTCGACGCTCTCGAGCTCTGGACAGTGCTGTTCGATCGTTTGCCGGATTAGGTCGAGGCTCGGCTGGATGGCACGGTCCAAATCAGCGGCAACCTGGTCAAGCTGCCTTAAGAACCGCGGCTCTGCGACCAGCCGTCGCGCCTCCCGCGTGATCAGGTTCTGCACAACGCTCATCGGCCCATTGGCTTCGGCTGCCGAGAAACGGGACACCCGAGGTAGACGCGTTCGTTCCTCGGCCGTAGTCAGTCGCCAGATCGCCGTCAGATCGTCCTTGGGTTGCACCGCGATCCAGGTGTCAGCGAGCGCGACAAGGTCGACCTTCAGGGCAGCCTTGGGAATGGGAACGCCTATCGCCTGGAGGCTCGCCTTGAGCGGCAGAACATTCATCTGGTCCGGCCGAGTACCAAATGCGGGGTGAATCCAGTCCCTGACTTCCATCACACGAGTGCTGCCATATGCTTGCCGTGCTCGTACGGAAAGGATATCGGCACAGACGCGGTCGAGAGACGCGAAGACCCCTTCGACGACAATTTCCTCGCCCTCGGCACCGTGCGTCCGGTCATCAGCCTCAATGCTGATACCTGAGATCAGAAACTCGATGGCGTCCAGGAACGACGACTTGCCACCACCGTTCTCTCCAGCGAGCACGGTCATGTCAGCCCGGAAGGGCAGTGGACCGGTGTTGCGCAAGCACCTGAACGCTTGCACCGCGATACTCTGGAGCCCGAGCGGAGACAATGAAGCAGGTGGAGCGGCATCCGACATGACAGCATCCTTATCGCGACTGCGCGGAAGAGGTTAAAAGGGATACGAAGCAAGGAAGCACATCCCGTTCGCGACACTGCCGCAAATGTCGATTGGAATGAAAAATTAGGCTGACTATCGAAAAGGGAAGGGTTGTGTTCAGCAGTCCCGGCGGGCTTGGACTTCCCGTGCCTGCTGAACACAACTTCGTTTGGTAAGACACGAGACCGCTACGAGCAGCCGAGGCTGTTCCCGCAGTTCAGGCACTTGTAGCAGGCGCCGTTGCGGACGGTGATGTGGCCGCAGACGTCGCAGAACGGCGCGTCGCCCATCATCTCGGACAGGTAGGCGTCCATCTGGTTAGCGCCGCCGACGGGACCGGCCGTCGGGATCACCGCAAAGGCCTGCGTGTCCGTCACCGGGCGCTCGGCGATTGCCGCCGGGCTGACCCGGAGCTCCGGCATCGCGCTGACCGGCTCGTGGTGATGGCCGTTGCCGTTGGCATGACCATTCCCGTTGCCGCTGCCGTTCGTGGGCTGGTGCTCGACGTGGCCGACTCCGCTCGCCGAGGCGATCGGTGACGACGCGGTGGCCGGAGCTGAGTCCGGCGAGGCTGGCGCGGCGACCGCCTGGACCGGCTCAGCGGAGGACGCCGAGGTCATGGGGATCGGGCTCGACGGGCCGGACGACGGGCTGACGGTGCCGGTCCAGCTCGGGAAGGCCGGGGCGTCCGACGTGGCCGATGTCTCGCCGGGTTGCTGCGGCATCAGGTCGCTCGCATCGGGCGGGACCTGGACGAGGTCCGTCCGGCTGAGGTACTCCAGCCCGAGGACGCGGAAGACGTAGTCGATCATCGACGTCGCCATCTTGATGTTCGGGTGACCCGTCACCATGCCTTGGGGCTCGAACCGGACGAAGGTGAAGGTCTCGACGAACTCCTCGAGCGGCACCCCGTACTGGAGCCCCTTCGAGATCGCGATCGCGAAGCTGTTGATCATCGACCGGTAGGCGGCGCCCTCCTTGTGCATGTCGATGAAGATCTCACCGAGCGTACCGTCCTCGTACTCGCCAGTCCGGAGGAAGACCTTGTGCCCGGCGACCCGGGCCTCCTGGGTGAACCCGTGGCGGCGCGCCGGCAGCCGGCGACGGTACGGCACCGGGGAGGCGCCCGCCGCTGTTGCCCGCTCGGCCCCGGCCCTGAGCCGGGCGACCTCGGCGGTCGCGGCGGCGGCGCGGGCCTCGGCCGCTTCGAGCTGGGTGTGGACGGTCTCGCGCTCGGCGGCGAGGGCCCGCTCGGCCTGGGCGACGGTCTCCGCGACCGCGTCGGCGATCAGCTGCTGGATCTCGTCCGGGTCGAGCGCCTCGTCCTCATCCTTGCGGTCGCTCTTGGTCGAGAGCGGCTGGCTCATCTTGGAGCCGTCACGGTAGAGCGCGATCGCCTTGATGCCGTGGTTCCACGACTCCATGTGGACGGCCTCGATGTCCTCGACGGTCGCCTCGTGGGGCATGTTGATCGTCTTGGAGATCGCGCCGGACAGGAAGCTCTGGGCCGCCCCCATCATCGCGATGTGGCCGTGGGCGCTGATGTAGCGCTGCCCCTTCTTGCCATTCTTGTTGGCGCAGTCGAAGACCGGCAGGTGCTCGTCGCGCAGGTGGGGAGCACCCTCGACGGTCATCGTGCCGCAGACGAACTCGTTGGCCTCGTTGATCTGCGCGTTGCTGAAGCCCAGCACCCGCAGGAGGTCGAAGTCCGGCGCGGTCGCCTGCTCCATGCCGAAGCCGAGCCGGCCGAGGGTCTCCTCGCCCAGCGTCCACGGGCTGAAGGCGAAGCTCAGCTCGAAGGTCGCCGGCAGCGACGCCTCGATCTTCGCCAGGTCGGCGTCGGTGAAGCCCTTCGCCTTCAGAGACCCGCGGTTGATGTCCGGGGAGTTCTCCAGGGACAGCGCGCCGAGCAGGTAGCGGATGATGTCATGCCGCTGGGCGCCGTCGTAGCCGAGATTCTCCAGGGCCGACTCGACACTCTGGTTGGCGATCTTGAAGTAGCCGCCACCGGCCAGCTTCTTGAACTTGACCAGGGCGAAGTCCGGCTCGACACCGGTCGTGTCGCAGTCCATCAGCAGGCCGATGGTGCCGGTCGGCGCCAGCAGCGAGACCTGGGCGTTGCGGTAGCCGTGCAGCTCACCACCGGCCAGGGCGCGGTCCCACGAATCGCGGGCGGCCGTCAGCAGGTCGGCCGGAGCCAGCACCGGGTCGATCGCCATCGGCCGGACTTCCAGCCCCTCGTACTCCTCGGCCGGGACGTTCCAGGCGGCGCGGCGGTGGTTGCGGATCACCCGCAGCATGTGGCGCTCGTTGAGCCGGTAGCCGGCGAACGGACCGAGGTGCTGCGCCAGCTCGGACGACGTCGCGTAGGACTCGCCCGTCATGATCGCGGTGATCGCGCCGGCGAAGGCGCGGGCCTCGTCGGAGTCGTAGGGGATGCCGGAGCGCATCAGGACCGTGCCGAGGTTGGCGTAGCCCAGACCCAGGGTCCGGAAGTCATAGGAGATCCGGGCGATCTCCCGGCTCGGGAACTGCGCCATCAGGACGCTGATCTCGAGGACGATCGTCCAGAGCCGGACGGCGTGACGGAAGCCCTCGATGTCGATCGCGCCGGTCTCCGCGTCGACGAACCGGTGCAGGTTCAGCGAGGCGAGGTTGCAGGCGGAGTTGTCGAGGAACATGTACTCCGAGCAGGGGTTCGAGCCGTTGATCCGGCCCGACTCCGGCGCCGTGTGCCACTCGTTGATCGTGGTGTCGTAC